>Ga0335075_10008310_pt1 | contig 15927 bp, 12 predicted proteins | sample Lox_Sample_24_FD_206723 | JGI IMG/M metagenome (GOLD analysis project Ga0335075, IMG submission 206723) | Soil microbial communities from Loxahatchee National Wildlife Refuge, Florida, United States - Lox_Sample_2.4 | ecosystem: Environmental > Terrestrial > Soil > Wetlands | place: USA... | reverse complement strand
CGCCCTGATCGGCAGGGCCGGCTACCCCGGCACATCCGTCATCCCGGCCGTGTCCTGGCTGCTGTCCCTGCTCGCGCTGAAGCTGACCGGAACCCGGCGGGTCTCCCACGTCGATGACCTGATTGCCGATCCCGCCAGCGGCCTGTTCGCCGGGCTGGCCGTGCTGCCGAAGAAATCCGCGCTCACCGATTACTCCTACCGGCTTTCGCATGACCACCAGCAGAAGCTCCTGGCCGCCCTCGACACGAAGATGATCAGCAGCGGGCTGGCCACCGCCGGGGAGGCGATCTTCGACCTCGATTTCCACGCCGTCATGCACTGGGGCGCCGACCCGGTCCTGGAAAAGCACTACGTGCCCACCCGGTCTCAGCGCGCCCGCTCGGTGCTGACGTTCTTCGCCCAGGACACCGGCACCCATAACCTCGTCTACGCCAACGCGGACATCTCCAAGGCCACCCAGAACCGGGAGGCCATCGCGTTCTGCGACCACTGGAAGACCGTCTCCGGGGCCGACCCGAAGATGCTGATCATGGACCAGAAGGTCACCACCCAGCAGATCCTCGGCGAACTGGACGCCCGCGGCGTCAAGTTCGCCACCCTGCGCATGCGCTCCGCGTCCTTGATGAAGCACATCAGCAGCCTGGCCGGCACTGACTACAAGACGATCACCCTGGACCGGGCCGGCCCGCACAGCAGGCCGAAAGTGCACGAAGACCCCGCCGTCGCGCTGACCAGCTATCCCGGCACCGTGCGCCAGCTCATCGTCACCGGCCTGGGCCGCGACGCGCCCACCGTCATCATCACCAACGACGACCAGATCAAGACCCGCGCGCTCGTGACCCAGTACGCCCGGCGGATGACCATCGAGCAGCGCCTGGCCGAGATCATCCAGGCGTTCTGCGCCGACGCCCTGTCCTCGACCGTCAACCTCAACGTCGACCTCGACATCGTCTTGTGCGTCCTGGCCCAGGCCCTGCTCGCCGCGTTCCGGAACCGGCTCGGCCCCGGCTACGCCACCGCCACCCCCGACACCATCCAGCGCCGCTTCCTCGATACTCCCGGAACCATCACCAGCGACGGCGACACCATCACCGTCACCCTCAACCGGCGCGCCTACTCACCCGTCCTGCGCCAGTCCAGCCTCCCCACCGACACTGCCATCCCCTGGTGGCACAACCACCGCCTCCGCTTCCGGTTCGACTAACCGAAGGAGCGATTCGCTGCGTGGAAATCCGCGTTAACGCGCATGGACCGACGGCGGCCGGGCGCCAGCGCCGGGTGGCAAGCTCCCGGGACGCACCCCGGCTCCAGGGGTGCTCAGCTCAGGCGGATGCGCGCTCTATGAGCTTCCAGTGTCCCCCGGTGACAACGGGCGGCGGTTCGCGGCCCGCCAGGCTGGCCATGATGACCTCTGCCCGCCCGCGGCCGGCTTGCCGCAGGTCGAAGGTGACCGTGGTGAGCGGCGGAGCCGCCAGGCGGGCGGTGGGAATGTCATCGACTCCGATGACGGCGAGGTCCGCGGGGGCGGTGAGACCCTGTTCCCGCATGCCGGCCAGCACCGCGATCGCGGTCTCGTCATTGAAGGCGCACGCGCCGGTGACCGAGCGGCTAGTCCACTGCCCTACGGCCGCCGCCGCCACCGGGATCTCCAGGCTTGTGCTGAGCACAACCGGCGGCTCGAGGCCGGCATCAGCGCAGGCTTGCACGGCTCCCTCGAGCCGGTCTTCTGCCATCTCCAGCAGGCCCGGGTGCGCGGGCATCGCGTAGCCGATGCGCTGGTGTCCGCGGCTAATCAGGTGCTCTGCCTGGATGCGCCCGACCGGGTGCCCCGCGTCGGCGTGACTGAAGCGGGACGGGAGGACAACGTCGGCGCCCGCCCGGTACAGCGCCTGCACGGTGTCCTCGTCGAAAGGTGTGAGCCCGATCACCACCGAGGCGTTGACCGTGGCGCAGACGTCAGCCAGCGGACGGCCGTGCGCTCCAGCGAGGTGGGTGACCAGCGTCAGGCCCTGGTCAGCGAGCGCGGACGCCATTTCCTCGATGAAGCGGCTGATGGCGCCGCCGATCGGCAGGTCGGGAACCGAGAGGAGGACGATGTCGCTGCGGCCGGCGGCGAGAGCGCGGGCGGAGGCGTGCGGGCGGTAGTCCAGCTCGCGGGCCACCTCGAGGATGCGGAGCCTGGTCGCTTCAGGGATCGAGTGACCGGGCTTGTCGTTGAGGACGAAGCTCACGGTGGTCTGGGAGACGCCGGCCGCGCGGGCGACGTCGATACTGGTGATGCGCTTCGCGGGTCGCGTCATGGCCCTCTCGTCCACGGGGGATGCCGACTTTGCCGACCTCCCCAGGGTAATGCCTGACCAGCGCGGCAGGGGCTGTCTCGGCCGGCGGAGCCGGACGCTTGCTGTTACGCACTCGTTGCGCCAGGATGTCTTGTTGCGGGTGACGCGCCGTGATAGGTAATGCGTATTACTAGCGCTTCGGTCACCGGGTGACACGGGCGCCGCGGTCCGGCAAGGAGGCAGCGAGGGTCTTGACTGACCGCCAGCTGCGGGCAGCCAGTCCCGGCGCAGGTGCTCCAGAATGAGGGATTCATGATCCGCGTGCCTTTCAATGACGGCTGGGAGTTTCGGCCCAGGGTCAACCCATTCGCGGAACTGGGCGGCGCCTCGGTGCCTTACCAGCCGGTGACGGTGCCGCACGACGCGATGATCGGGCAGCAGCGGGTCGCGCCGGACGGCGAGGCCACCCGGGACGGCGGTGCCGCCGCCTACTTTCCCGGCGGCGCCTTCGAATACCGCAAGACGTTCGCCGTACCCGAAGAGCACCGAGGCAGGCGGATCCTCGTTGAGTTCGAGGGCGTCTACCGGGACGCGATGGTCTACGTCAACGGCGACTACGCCGGGCAGCGCCCCTACGGGTACTCGCTTTTCCGCATCGACGCGGACCGCTTCCTGCGCTTCGGCCAGGACAACGAGATCCGCGTCGAGGCACGGGCGCACAAGGATTCCCGCTGGTACACCGGCGCCGGAATCTACCGCGGCACCTGGCTGCTAACCGGCGGCCTGGTGCGGATCGCGCCCGATGGCGTCCGCGTTACCACGCCCGACATCGAGACCGAACGGGCAGTCGTCGAGGTCGCGACCAGAATCGAGAACGACTCGACCGCGATCAGGACGGTCGGCCTGCTCACCGAGATCCGTGACGCCGCCGGCGGCGTCGTCGCATCCGACGTGTCCCGGGTCTCGCTGCTGCCCGGTGAGCCGGCGACCGCCCGGCAGCGGCTGTACGTCCGTACCCCGGCACTGTGGAGCCCGGAGTCGCCCGCCCTGTACACGGCCGGCGTGACCGTGACCGACGAGAACGACGAGACCGACGCCGAATCGGTGACCTTCGGCATCCGCCTGCTGCAGCTCGACCCCGAGCGCGGCCTGCGGGTCAACGGCGAGACCGTCAAGCTGCGTGGCGCCTGCGTCCATCACGACAACGGGGTCCTCGGCGCGGCGACCTTCGCCCGCGCGGAAGAACGCCGCGTCCAGATCCTCAAGGACGCCGGGTTCAACGCGATCCGCATGTCCCACCATCCGATGAGCAAGGCGATGCTGGACGCCTGCGACCGCCTCGGGGTGCTGGTGGTGGACGAGGCGTTCGACATGTGGACCGCAGCCAAGAGCGACTTCGACTACAGCCTGGACTTCCCGCAGTGGTGGGAGCGCGACATCGAGGCAATGGTCGCCAAGGACATCAACCACCCCAGCGTCATCGTCTACTCGATCGGCAACGAAATCCCGGAGACCGGGACGCCGGCCGGCTCGGTCTGGGGGCGCAAGCTCGCAGAAAAGGTCCGCGCCCTGGACGGCACCCGCTACGTCACCAACGCGGTCAACGGCATGCTCGCCGTGCTCGGCGACCTGGCCGCCATGCGCTCGCGGGCCGGCGAGGGCGCCGGCATCAACACCCTGATGGCCGACGCGGGGGATGCGATGAACGCGATCAGCGCCTCCGACCTGGTGACCCGCCGGACCGCCGAGTCGTTCAGCGTGCTCGACATCGCCGGGATCAACTACGCCGAGGCGCGGTACGCCCTGGACAAGGACTTGTTCCCGAACCGGATCATCGTCGGCAGCGAGACTTTCCCCACCCGCATCGACGGCAACTGGCGGCTGGTCAAGCAGTACGGCAGCGTCATCGGCGACTTCACCTGGACCGGCTGGGACTACCTGGGCGAGGCCGGCATCGGCCGCCCGCAGTACGCGGCCGCGGACGGCACCCGGCCCTCCTTCAACGGACCGTACCCGTGGCTGCTGGCAGGCTGCGGCGACATCGACATCACCGGTCACCGCCGGCCAGCCTCCTACTACCGGCAGATCGTCTTCGGCCTGCGGTCGCAGCCGTACCTGGCGGTCCGGCGGCCGGAGCACCATGGCAAGACCTTCACGGGAACCCCGTGGGCGTGGAGCGACTCCATTTCCAGCTGGACCTGGCCCGGGTCAGCAGGCTGTCCGGTCACCGTTGAGGTCTACAGCGACGCCGACGAGGTAGAACTCTTCGTCAACGGCCGCTCCCTGGGCCGCCGGGCAGCCGGAGAAAACCACCGGTTCCGCGCGGAGTTCGAGACCGTCTGGGAGCCAGGCGAGCTGCTCGCTGTCGCTTACACGGGCGGCACGGAAACCGGCCGTCACCTCCTGCGGTCCGCCAGCGGCCAGGTGAGGCTCCGCGCCGAGGCTGACCGTCAGGTCATTGCCGCCGACGGCGGGGATCTCGCCTACGTATCTCTTACCCTGGCCGACCAGGCTGGTACTTGCTGCACGCACGCTGACCGGCCGGTGCGGGTCGAAGTCTCCGGCCAGGGCGTCCTGGCCGGTTACGGCAGCGCGAGTCCGTCGACCGAGGAGAGATTCGACGCGGCCGAGCGACGCACCTACGACGGGCGTGCCCTCGCGGTCGTGCGCGCCACCGGCGCAGGCAAGATCCGCCTGATCGCCACCGCGCCCGAGTGCGAGCCAGCCGAAATCCTGATCGCTGCCAAATGAAGGCCAGGCACCTATACGTGACCGGCGACCGGAGGGCAAGGAGGCATCAGATGGCGAGCGGTCCCGAGTGATCGACCGGCAGTCCGTGGTCCGCCGCCACTGCGTTGAGCTGACCTACCTCGACCCGGCGGCCACGGCGACCGTCGGCAACGGCGACTTCGCCTATACCGCCGACATCACCGGCATGCAGACCTTCACCGCCTTCCATGACCAGAGAGCCGCCCGCGCAGCCGGGCGGCTGGCGGTCAATACGGCGACGATGGCCTCGTGGGGCTGGCACTAAATGCCCAGCCAAGAGGAGTTCACCCTGGACCAGGCGATGTCGGCTCATCAGACCGCGCGCGGCCCGGTGGAGTACCCCGGCAAGTTCGACATGGCCGCCGCGATGGGCAGGCAGGTGCCCGCGGAGTACCGGGCCGGGGCCTGGCTGCACGTCAACCCTCAGCGCCTCGACCTCGGCCGGATCGGGCTCCTGCTCAGGCCCGCCCGGGCGCGACGCCCGCCGCCAGCCCGGCCGACTTGCGGCGCCCGCGCCAGCGCCTGGACCTGTGGACCGGCGAGATCACCAGCGAATTCGAGTACGCCGGGCATCCGGTCCGCGTCATCACCGTCGCCGACCCCAGCCGGGCCCAGGTCGCGTTCCGCATCGAGTCGGCCCTGCTTGCCAGCGGCCAGGCCAGCATCGCCATCCGGTTCCCCTACGCCAGCGACGGGTTCTTCCAGACCAGCGACTGGTCCTCCCCGCATAGGCACCGCACCGCCGTCCACCGCGTCGCTGATCGGGCCTGCCGTTTCACCCGGGTCCTCGACCAAACCTCATACACCATGAGGCTGGACTGGACCAGCGGCCGGATCAGCCCCGGGGACGGACCCCACGAGTCCGTCCTGTCGACTACGGCCGCCGCGATCGAGATCGTCGCCGGATTCGGGCCGCAGGGCGGCACCGCACTTACCCGGGCCGGCTTCGCGCCGCTCCGCGAGCGGGCCGCCGCCTGGTGGCGGGGCTTTTGGACCAACGGGGCGGCGATCGACTTCGCGGGGAGCACCGGCCCCCGCGCGGCCGAGTTGGAACGGCGCGTTGTCCTGTCGCAGTACCTGACCGCGGTCAACTGCTCGGGCACGATGCCGCCGCCGGAGACCGGCCTGGTCACCAACTCGTGGCAAGGCAAGTTCCACCTGGAGATGCACTGGTGGCATGCCGCGCACTTCGCCGCCTGGGGCCGGCCCTGGCTCCTGGAGCGCAGCCTCACGTGGTATGAGTCCGTCCTCGGGACCGCGCGCGACCGCCGCCCGCCAGGCCTACGACGGGGCCCGCTGGCCCAAGCAGACCGGTCCAGACGGACGGGAAACCCCCGGCGACGTCGGCCCCTTCCTGATCTGGCAGCAGCCCCACCTGCTTTACCTGCTGTACCGCGGACGGGGCGCCCACCACCGCGCGGCCGCGCTCATCCGGCGCTTCGGGGAACTGGCGGAGGAAACCGCCCGGTTCATGGCGTCCTTCGCCGAAGAACGCGCTGGCACCTGGCACCTGCCCGCCCCGGTCGTCCCCGCGCAGGAGGCGTACAAGGCCCCGTCCACCGAGGACCCCACCTTCGAGCTGGCCTACTGGTGGTGGGGCCTGGAGGTCGCCCAGCTGTGGCACGAACGGCGCGGCAAGGGGCGCAGCGACCAGTGGCAGCTTATCCAGGACGGCCTCGCTCGGCCCAGGACGGAGAAGGGCCGCTACTGCGCCATCGCCACCGAGCCGTACCTGCTCCGCAGCGACCACCCCTCACTGCTGTGAGCTCTCGGCTTCGTCCCCGCCACCCCGCTCATCGACTCCGCCACCATGGAAGCCACTTTGCTGGACGTGCGAAACACGTGGGAGTGGGGCACGGCATGGGGCTGGGACTTCCCTGCCATGGCGATGACCGCCACCCGCCTGCACCGTCCCGACCTCGCCGTCGACGCGCTCCTGGCCGACAGCCCGAAGAACAGCTACCTGCCGACCGGCCATTGCCCGCAGATCGGCAGCCTGCTGCCGGTCTACCTCCCCGCCAACGGCGCCCTGCTCGCCGCGGTCTCCCTGATGGCCGCCGGCTGGGACGAGGCCGGCACCGACCTGCCCGGCTTCCCGAAGGACGGGACCTGGACGGTCCGGCACGAGGGGTTCACCCCATGGCCATGAAGGCTCGTTTCAGCAGCGCTTCGCCAGCAGAGCGGCGACCGTCTCCAGCGCAGGAAGGACATCACATGGCAGCGAACGATGGACGCGCCGCTGCCCGCCTTCGTCGGCCGCCGCCAGCAGCATCCCTCGATGCGGGCGGCGGCTATGCGGACCTGTATGCCGCCCAGTTCGCGGCCGACCTGGGGGCCGGGATCAGCGGGGCACTGGGAACAGTCGCCACCAGCCGTTCGGGATGATTCAGCGCTGGCTGGCCGCCAGTTCGCGGCCGATGGCGGATGTTACCCGCTCGTCGTCCGGGGTGATGCCCGGGGCGAAGCGGGCGACGACCGCCCCGTCGCGGGAGACGAGGAACTTCTCGAAGTTCCAGAGCACCTCGGGATCCTCGGTGGGGGTCATCCCGTAGCCCCTGAGGCTTTCGCGGAAGGCTTCCTTGTCACCCTCCGCCTCGGGCAGCGCGCTCGTCAGCGCGGCGTACAGCGGGTGCTTGTCCTCACCGGTGACCACGATCTTCGAGAACATCGGAAACTGGACGCCGTAGCTGGTGCCGCAGAACTCGCTGATCTCCTCGTTCGTGCCGGGCTCCTGGCCGCCAAAGTCATTCGCGGGGAAGCCGAGTACCGCGAAGCCCCGGTCACGGAAGCGCTCGTAGATGCCTTCGAGCGCCTCGTACTGCGGGGTGAGGCCGCACTTGGACGCGACGTTGACGACGAGCAGCACATTGCCATCGAAATCATCGAGGCTGACGACGGCACCGTCGATCGTCTGCAGGGGGATCTGCTGAATCTTTGAGGTCATGGTTCCATGATCCGTCATCCGGCGCGTGCCCGGCCAGGGTGCCGTTGCTCACGCGCGGCGCCGCCGGCATGATGGAAACCACACGCCCGAGGTTTCCATGGTGGAGCGGGGGATCTTGAGCAGTACTGAGGATGACCGCTTGGGTAACCCGCGGTCCCGCGCCGGGAACTCCCGGCCGGCGCGGGCCTCGCCAACTCGCTGACAGACGTGCGCGGCCTGCGGGTTGGCCATGCGAACTGACCAGGCTCGCGGCGCTCGGCCGCGGCGTCCCGGTGGGCGACGCCCCGTCCGACGTGGTGCCGATCGTCCCGGCGGCGATCCTGTTCGACCTCGGCCGCGGCGGCGTCTTCGGCAACTACCCGGGTACCGAGGCGGGCGAGGCCGCGTTCGACGCGGCGCTCGCACCCGGCGGCGGCGGACCCGTCGCCTGCGGCAACGTGGGGGCAGGCACCGGCCCGCTGGCGGGGCAGCTCAAAGGCGGCATCGGCACGGCCAGCACAGTGCTTTGAAATCCCCGCGCCCGACAGCCCTGTGCCCGACGCGCCCGGGTCGCTCGGCCAGCCGGCCCGGCCGGTCACCGTGGCGGCCCTGGCGGCGGTCAACTCGGCCGGCTCGGTTGCCGGGATGCGGTCCGGCGTCCTGTACGGCGCAGTTCGGCCTACCTGGCGAGTTCGACTGGGTGAGCCCGCCGGCCCGCGGCGAGCTTGCCGGGGCGGCGGGCCTGCTGGCCGCCGACGGTCTGGGCGCGCCGCCACGCCCGCGTCCGCTGAACACGACTATCGGCGTTATCGCCTGTCCGCCGGATCAGTCACCACGCCGCGTGGCCGCTGGCCGGGCTACCTGGACCTCTTTCTGTCGGCCCGCCGACGCTGACAGCGACGCCAACCCGGCGCGGTCGCGCCTTAGGGTCGATCTCCTCGTTGCCGCCTTCGACCTGGTGGGCGGCGGTCGCCGCGTCCCACAGGAAACCGTGGGGAAATGGCGTGGTCCAGCCTCCAGGATCACTAATGCGCATTACCATTGACTCCTGCCCATGCTGCTGCGAAGCCGCGAACCAGGCAAGAACAGGTGAGGCAACGTATCCGTAACAGCAGAGGAAGTGAGATACATGTTCGGCAAACCGAACTTCGTCATCATCCTGGCTGATGACATGGGCTTCTCAGACCTCGGTTGCTACGGCGGCGAGGCGCGTACCCCGAATATCGATGGGCTGGCCGCCACCGGACTGCGCTACACGCAGATGTACAACTCGGCTCGCTGCTGCCCGTCGCGGGCCGCGCTCATGACCGGGGTTCACCCGCACCAGGCGGGGATCGGCTGGATGACGTTCGGCGGTCGGGTCAACTCCGCTTCTCCTGGCACCTGGCAGTCGCTGGTCGAGCAGCGGGGCCGCTACCAGGGATACCTGGACGATTCATGCGCCACCATCGCGGACATTCTCCGGCCCGCGGGCTACCGGACAATGCTGAGCGGGAAATGGCATCTCGGCGGCGACGTCAAGCCCAGCGAGATCGACCTGTTCGACCCGGCCAGGCCCGGTCCGCCGGTCACGCCCACGCAGCGGGGATTCGATGACTTCTGGGGACTGTACGGCGGGGCGGCCAACTATTACTCCCCCAGAATCCTGATGGACGGTAACGACATCGTCGAGGTCGAGGATCCGGCCTTCTACCTCACCGACGCCATCACCAGCCACGCCGTCGACATGATCGACAGCGCCGTCACTGGGCAGACCCCGTTCTTCCTCTACCTGGCCTACACCGCCCCGCACTGGCCGCTGCACGCGCTCGAGGAGGACATCGCCCGTTACGAGCTGACCTACCGCCCGGGCTGGGACCGGATCCGCGCCGAGCGCCACGAACGGCTCCGGGACGCGGGCCTGCTTGACCCGCGATGGCGGATCAGCGCGCGCGACCCGGACTCCTACCCCTTCGCCGACGCAAGGTACCCCGAGTGGGAGGCCATGCGGATGGCGGTGTACGCGGCCCAGATCGACCGCATGGACCGGGGAGTCGGCCAGGTCGTTGACCGCCTGCGAGCCCATGGCCTGCTCGATGACACCGTCATCCTCGTCTGCTCGGACAACGGTGGCTCGTCGGAGTTCCTGCAGGAGGAGGCGGAGGTCGAGGGGGCGGACCGGTACCGGGGCGCAACCCTGGACGGGCTGCCCGTGCGGATCGGCAACGTCCCCGAGCTGACGCCCGGCGGGCCGGCCACGTTCATGTCCTACGACCTGCCCTGGGCCAACGCGTCGAACAGCCCTTTCCGGCGGTTCAAGTCCTGGGTGCACGAGGGCGGGATCTCGACACCGCTGGTGGTGCACTGGCCGCGTGGCATACAGCAGCCGGGCATCCGCACGGCGCCTGTCCACTTCACCGATATGCTTCCCACGATCGCCGAGCTGGCGGGCGCGACTGTCCCCGGCGAACGTGACGGCATCGAACTGCAATCCGTTGAGGGCGAGAGCTTCGTGCCCTCGTTCACCCGTCCTGACTGGCGGCGCCCGAGGCCCATCTGGTTCGAGCATGAAGGCAATCGGGCGCTGCGCGAGGAGTCATGGAAGCTGGTCTCCCGGCATCCGGGCTGCTGGGAGCTGTACAACATCGAAGACGACCGGACCGAGACCAACGACTTGGCGGACAGTGAGCCGTCACGGGTGAAGCGGATGGCGCAGGAGTGGGAGCAGACCGCCGGCCGGGTCGGCGTGCGGCCGGATCTCTCCCGGATCTGGGATTCCATCGCGCAATGGCACGCCAGGAACGCCGCGTCGATGCGGGCGAAGTAACACGCCGGTCATCGCACGCAGCCGGTCGGCGCGGGCGCGCCGCGCGACGTCGGCGTCCGGGGCGATCAGGTCGAATCCGTGCGGGCAGCCCGGATGAACGTGCAATTCGACGGAGACCCCGGCCGCGGCAAGCCGCCGGGCGTATTCGATGTTCTCGTCGCGGAAGATGTCAAGCGCGCCGACTTCAAGGTAGGTCGCGGGCAGTCCTGCCACGTCCCGCGCGCGGGCGGGAGCCGCAGGGGCGGGCACGTCATCGGTACCCAGCTTCTCACCCAGCAGGGCATGCCAGCCGGTGTAGTTGTCGTCGTAGGACCACAGGGTGAAGGGCGCCAGGGCCGGATCCGGCACCGTGTTGCGGTCATCGAGCATCGGGTAGATCAGGATCTGCCTGGCCACGGCCGGACCCCGGTCCCGCGCCAGCAGCGCCGTCCCCGCGGCCAGGCCGCCGCCCGCGCTCTCGCCCATCAGCGCGATCCGGCCAGCGTCCACCCCGAGGCTGTCGGCGTGCGCGGCCAGCCAGCCCAAGCCTGCGTAGCAGTCTTCTACCGGGTGCGGGTACGGGTGCTCAGGGGCCAGCCGGTAGTCGACCGCGAGCACCGGCACGCCGCTCTCCGCGGCATAGGCGGCGATGAAGCGGTCACTCTGTTCCACCGAGCCCATGATCATCCCGCCGCCGTGCAAGAAGACCACGGCCGGACCTGCCCCGGTGGGGTCGTGCCCTTCGGGGGCGAACCAGCGCAGCGCAACCGGGACGCCGTCATGGGACGTGGCTGAATAGTCCGTCCGCGAGACCTCCGCGTGCTCAGGCAGTGCCGCGCTGAAGAACGGCGATGCGGCCTGCTGGTTCGCCCGCAGGGTCTGCACGTCATCTCGCGCCGCCGGCGCTAGCGGCGCCCGGCCCGCGGATGACGACAGCGTCATCAGTGCCTGCAAGATCCCGGCATCAAACGCATACGGCATAGCTGCCTCCGGCAGTGAGCGGGCGGGGGCGGGGAAATCCGGCTACTAGCTGGTCTCGCCGGTTGCCTGGTCGAGGAACTGGCCAACACCGGTGATGTCCAGCCGCGAGCCGGTCATCGGGATCAGGTGGCCAAGCGGCAGCGATTCGACCATCCGCAAGACCGTGGGATCGGACGCGAGGGCCGACCCCGGCATGGCGCTGATCGCCTGCCGCAGCACCGGGCCGGCGGCCGGGTCCGCCAGCCATTCCCCGATGGTCGATGCCAGCGTCAGGGGGGTGGCGAGCGGAGGCGCGGGAACCGTGACGGTGGCGGTGAGCGGCCGGTCACGCGACGAGCCGCCGATGCTGACCTCGAAGTCGCCGCCCTCCAGGACCCAGCGGCGGTGGACCGGGCTCCAGAACGACAGGTCCCGGGCGCGCAGCTCGAAGTTGAGGCGGGCGGAGCGGCCGAGCGCGATTTCGACCTTGGCGAATGCCTTAAGCTCCCGGACCGGCCGGTCCACGCTCGACGCCACGTCGCCGACGTAGACCTGGACGACTTCCTTGCCGGATACCTGGCCTTCGTTGGTCACGGTCAGCTGCAACCGTACGACGGCCTCCTCGCCTTCGCCGTCGACCACGGCGTGCAGGTCGGAGTAGGCGAAGGTGGTGTAGGACAGGCCGTGCCCGAAGGGGTAGCTGACCGGTAGGTCCTTGGCGTCGTAGTAGCGGTAGCCGACGTAGAGCCGCTCGCCGTAGCGGACGGCGGCACCGTCGCCCGGGAAGTTGAGGTAAGCCGGCGTGTCCGCCAGGCGCAGCGGGATCGTCTCGGCCAGGCGGCCGCACGGGTTGGCCCGGCCGAAGAGCAGGTCGGCGACCGCCCCGCCGCCGGCCTGTCCGTTCAGCCAGCCTTCGAGGATTGCCCTTGTGTGCTGCTCCCAGGTCGCGACCTCGACTACGCCGCCGTTGGCCAGCACGACCACCACGTTGCGGTTGACCTCGGCGACCGCCCGCAGCAGGCGAAGCTGGGCGTCCGGGAGATCGATGTGCGCACGGTCGCTGCCTTCGGTATCGGCCCCGTCGGGCAGGCCGAGGAACACGATGGCGGTCTCGGCCGCCTCGGCCGCCGAGACCGCCTCGGCCAGCAGTGCCGGGTCGTCCGCACCGGACAGGAGGAAGCCGGGCGAGAACGATATCCGGAGGTGTTCTCCCGCCGCTTCCCTGATGCCGTCGAGGGCGTTGTCGACCCGGATGGCGTTGACCTGGGAACTGCCCGCTCCCTGGAACTTCGGGGTGCGCGCGAATTCCCCGATGACGGCCAGGGTCATCCGGGCGGCCGGGTCCAGGGGCAGAATGGCGTCCTCGTTTTTCAGCAGGACGGCTGATTCGGCGGCGGCCCGCCTGGCCAGGGCGTGGTGCCGGGCAAAGTCGGCCTCCCCGGCCGGCCCGGGGGCGGCGGCCACGCGGTCGAGCAGTGTGAGCACGCGCGCGACGGCTCGGTCGATCACCGCTTCCTGGAGGCGGCCCTCTTTGACGGCATCGACGAGCCGGGCCGCGCTGGCGCCGCCGGTGGCCGGCATCTCCAGGTCCAGCCCGGCGGCGGCCGCGGCGACCGGATCCCAGACCGCGCCCCAGTCGGACATCACCAGGCCGTCGAAGCCCCACTCCTCGCGCAGGACGCTGGTGAGTAGCCAGCCGTTCTGGGCGGCGTGCACGCCGTTGATCTTGTTGTAGGCGGCCATCACCGTCCACGGGGCGGCGGTGGTGACGACGTGCTCGAAGCCGGCCAGGTAGATTTCCCTGAGCGTGCGCTCGTCGGCCTCGGCGCTGATCTGCATGCGGCCGGTTTCCTGGTTGTTGGCGGCGAAGTGCTTGACCGAGGCGCCCACTCCCCTGCGCTGGATGCCCCGGACCAGGGCGGCGCCCAGCTGGCCGCTGATGACCGGGTCCTCGGAGAGGTACTCGAAGTTGCGCCCGCACAGCGGTGTCCGCTTGATGTTGACGCCGGGTCCGAGCAGGACCGCGACGCCGGCCGCCCGGCTTTCCGCGCCGAGCGCCTCGCCCACTTCGGTGAGCAAGTCGGCGTCCCACGATGACCCGAGCGCCGCCGCCGTCGGGAAGCAGGTGGCGGGCAGGCTCGCGTCGAGGCTGAAGTGCTCGGCGTCGGCCTGCCTGCGGACACCGTGCGGACCGTCGGTCAGCACGGCCGGCGCGATCCCCAGGCGTTCGACCGCCGCGGTCTCCCAGGCGCCCCCGCCGGAAAGCAGCGAGGCCTTCTCTTCCAGGGTCAGGGCCTCGAGAACGTCCGCGATGCGGGCCTTGTCACGCATAAAGGCTCCTTGAAATCGTCCGTCGCCGGTGGTGCGGCTGTTTCGCCGGCCGGTAGACGGCGGCGCGAAACAGTTAGATAATGCGTATTACTAACCTAACATCATGCGGCCCGGCGAAGACAAGGGCCGAGGGCGCAACGAGTCCGTAACATGCCCCGTTAAGTACCGCCTGAGTAAGGACGTCACATGGCTGTGAACCCGGTCATCCCCGGCTTCCACCCCGACCCGAGCATCTGCCGGTCGGGTGAGGACTACTACCTCGCGTGTTCCAGCTTCGAGTACTTCCCGGGCGTCCCGGTTTTCCGCTCCCGCGACCTGCGCCACTGGGAGCAGGTCGGCAACGCCCTGGACCGTCCCTCCCAGCTGGTCCTGCCCGAGTCCGTCCCATGTTCGGGCGGCATATTCGCCCCGACGCTGCGCTACCACGCCGGCCGGTTCTTCCTGGTGACGACCAACATGTGGGGCGGCGGCAACCTGCTCTTCACGGCGGACAAGCCCGAGGGGCCCTGGTCCGACCCCGTCACCATCGGCTGGCAGCTCCATGTCGACCCGGACCTGGCCTGGGACGCCGACGGGACCTGCTATCTCACCATCGCCGGAATCGAGCAGGCGCGCATCGACACGGCCACCGGCAGGCTGCTGGAGGAACCGCGCGCCCTGTGGTCGGGCACCCTCGGCTATCCCGAGGCCCCGCACCTGTACGAGATCGACGGCACCTGGTACCTGATGATCGCCGAGGGCGGTACCGAACGGGGGCACTGCATCTCCATCGCTCGCGGCCTCAGCCCGGAAGGTCCTTTCACGCCCTGCCCCGCTAACCCGATCCTGACCCACCGCTCGACGACCGACCCGGTACAGAACACCGGCCACGGCGACCTCGTCCAGGCCCCCGACGGATCTTGGTGGCTGGTGTTCCTCGGCGTACGGCCGAAGGGCGGTTCTCCCGGCTACCACGCGCTCGGCCGGGAGACCTTTCTAGCCCCGGTCAGCTGGGAGAACGGCTGGCCGGTGGTGGGCGAGATCACCGACGGGCCGGCCTGGACGGAACCGGTCCGCGAAGACTTCGACTCGCCGCAGCTGCATCCCCGCTGGATCTCGCCCCGGTCCCGCCCGCCGCTGGACCTCAAGGAGAGCCGGCTCGTGCTGACCGGCGTCGACGACGACGTCATGGACTCGCGGCTGCCCGCCTTCGTCGGCCGCCGCCAGCAGCATCCCTACGTCCGCGTCCGGACGCAGACCGACGGGGCAGGCGGGCTCGTCGTCCGCATGGACGAGCGCCACCATTACGAGGTTGAACTCCGCGACGGCATGGTCCGCGCCCAGGCCCGCATCGGCGGCCTCCGCCAGGTGATAGGCCAGCTGCCTGGCCCCGCCGGGCCCGCGGTGCTGCGGATGGAGATCCTCCCCGTCGACGTGGCCACGGCCACCAACCGGGTGACGCTGGACCCGGACCGGATCCGCCTCGGATTTGAACATGACGGAGAGTTCACCGTCCTCGCGGAGCTGGACGGCCGCTACCTCTCCACCGAGGTCACCGGCGGTTTCACCGGTCGTGTCATCGGCGTCTGCGCCACCGCGGGGACCGCGTCTTTCGACTGGTTCGACTACGAGGTCCTGCCTGGGTAACACCCAGACCAGAGCGCCGTGGCCGTCAGCTCTCCCTGTCGTTCGTCCAGCGGCGGCGGACAGTGAAGGCGGCGGCCTTGGGCTGCCGGTCACGGGTGAACAGGCCCTTCCGGTTCCCGCCGACGCGGATAATCGCGGGCCGGGTCGCGAAGTCGGCGAAGTTCCAGATGTGCTCGCCGGCTACTTCGTCGATCCGGTCGAACACCCGGTGGCACATCTCCAGGTACCGCACCTGGTACTCCTCCGACCAGGGG
>Ga0335075_10008309_pt1 | contig 15928 bp, 18 predicted proteins | sample Lox_Sample_24_FD_206723 | JGI IMG/M metagenome (GOLD analysis project Ga0335075, IMG submission 206723) | Soil microbial communities from Loxahatchee National Wildlife Refuge, Florida, United States - Lox_Sample_2.4 | ecosystem: Environmental > Terrestrial > Soil > Wetlands | place: USA... | reverse complement strand
AGCAGCGTGCCGAGGGTGATGAGGGCCAGCAGCGTCCCGCCCATATAGCCGGCATAAGCGAACCGGAACAACCCGACGGCGGCCAGCCCAGACTCAACGGTGATGGCGACGAGCCAGGTCGGATGGCCGCCCGACCTGACCAGCCCGGCAAGTCCGCACAGGGCCACGGCAACGATCAGCGTCAGCACTAGCCAGGGCACATTGCGCCGGCTGTAGCTCAGTCCGATGGCCGCGGACGCACCTGCCTGCGCAACGAGCAGCCTGGCCACCAGGCTCGTGACGGAATCGCGCGTCCTGGCCTGCCAGGGCATAATGTCAGCCACCTTCCGCCGGTAGAACAGGTGCGAGCGCATCGCGGCCCCAGTATTGCACTATCCGTTGGCATCTGTCCGCCTGTGCGGCGTTAGCGCCCTGCTGGGGCAATCAGCGCCGCCAGCAGGCCCGATCAGGCCGTTCTCGATCCAGCTGCGGTCGGGTCCTCGCCGCGGCTGAGCGCCTCCCAGATCGATGCCGAGTCGGAGGGCGACCCGGCGGAGCCCGGCGCACTGGCGATCTCCGCACTGGCGGCAGGCCGCCGGGGGGCGGGTGTCGGTGCGTCATAGCGGCTCGACATCACCGCCATCCGCTCGGCTCGCCAGGCAATCAGGATTCCGGCCGCCATCATGACGAGCGCGCCGACGACCACCGTCGCCTGCCAGCCGACTGCCGCGAAGATTACGTGCGGGGTTGTTCCGGCTACGTCCGGCGTGCCTGTCGAAACGGCGCCACTACCGTCAGTAACCGATGCCGCGCTCGACGACGCCGGGGTGATGTTGGCCGTCGCGGCAGTAATCGCACCAGCACGGGACAGGGTGAACGCTGAGGCCGCCAGGCACGCAGCGATCACCGCGAACAGCCCGCCGGCCAGCCGCCGTAGCAGCCGCCTGCTGGCCAGGACGGCCGCGAGAGTCGCCAGGCCTGCCACTACCAGCGCGTCGGCATAGGGCACCAAAGCCGCGCCGGTCACCTCGATGCGGCTGGCCGGGAGCGGCCGGGGCGGGTTAGTGGCCACCTGCGCCCAGCCCTGCCTGGTGGCCAGGAAGATGAGCCCGGCTCCGGCGGCGCCAAGCAGCAAGACGACGGTGAGCTCCCGCCGTGGCGAGCTCGGCCCGCGCACGAAGCCGCCGCGGTGCCGCTCGACGTCGCTGCTCAAGCCCTGCCTCCCAGAATGCTCAGTCAGCAGGTTAGCGCTACGGCCTCGCCAGCCCGACGCCGACTACCATCAGCCTCAGTGTCACGCTCGCCAAACTCGCAATCCCCGCCCTCACAGCGGCGCCCGCTGCGATGATCATCCGGGGGGGCGGCCGACATTAGGGAGCACGATGACCCACGCCCAGGACGAGCGCCGTGCGATCTGTGACCTGCTGGCTGAACTTGGCCCCAGCCAGCCGACCCTCTGCGCCGGCTGGCAGACCGGCGACCTAGCCGCACATCTGGTCTTGCGGGAGCACCGCCCGGACGCCGGCGCCGGAGTCATGGGCGGCCCGCTAGCTGGATATACCCGGCGTGTCCAGAACCGGCTTACCGCACGGACCCCGTTCCCTCAGCTGGTGCAGCTGATCAGGACGGGCCCGCCCCGGCTCTCGGTGTTCGGCCTGCCCACCGCCGACGAGCGCCTCAACCTTGTGGAGTACTTCGTTCACCACGAGGACGTTCGGAGGGCCCAACCGGGCTGGCAGGCGCGCACCATCAGCAGCGAGCTCGCCGACCTGCTGTGGGATCGGCTCCGGCTGGCCAGGCTGATGCTGCGCAAGGCTCCGGTCGGGGTCGAGCTGGCGCGGTCAGATTCCGCCGGCGAGAACTCTCATGGCGGGAGCGGCAAAGTCCGGATCACGGTGAAAGCCCGCACCCCGGTAGTGACGGTGAGCGGCAACCCGGCCGAACTGACGCTGTGGACGATGGGCCGCACCAGCGTCGCGAACGTACAGATGGAGGGCAGCGATAGCGACATCACTGCACTGCAATCGCCCAGCTGGCGACCATCCTAGCCATTTACAGTTCACTTTGTAGCCGTTGTCCATTTACGTTATGTGCATGAACCATTCACCTTTTACCGCAACCATTCTCCCGTCCTGAACCCCGCGATCCGACAGGTCGGAGAGGTAAAAAGTGCGCAAAAGCAAGGCAATCGCCACCTTCTTGGTGGCAGCCAGCACCGCGGCCTTCGCAGCCGCGTGTGGCAGCAGTTCAGGCTCCTCTGGAGCCAGCTCGGTCGACTGGTCCAAGGTGACCCACCTGACCGCAAGCGGACCTGACAGCATGTCCGCTCTCGTGAAGGCCGCAGAAAAGGAAGGGCAGCTGAACGTCATCACGCTGCCGAGCAACTGGGCCAACTACGGCACCATCATGAAGGACTTCACCGCGAAGTACCACATCCACATCTCGGACGCCATCCCCGAGGGCTCGAGCGGGCAGGAGCTCCAGGCAGTCGAGACGGAGAAGGGCCAGAGCCGGGCGCCCGACGTCGTGGACGTCGGCACCGCGTTCGCGGTGGAGGGCGCCACCAAGGGCCTGTGGGCCCCGTACAAGGTGGCGAGCTGGACCAACATCCCGGGCATTGCCAAGGACTCCAGCGGTGACTACTACGCCGACTACGGCGGCTACGTGGCCATCGGCTATAACCCAGCCAAGGTGAAGGTCGCGCCGACATCGTTCAAGAGCCTGACCAACCCGGCCTACAAGAACATGATCGGACTGAACAACAGCCCGACCACCGCTGGCGCTGCCTTCGCTGCCGTGTACGCCGCGGCCCTCGCGAACGGCGGCTCCTACAGCAACATCCTGCCGGGCATCCAGTTCTTCGCGCACCTGAAGAAGATCGGCAACTTCGTCCCAACCGCGATCGGCGGTCCGTCGACCGTGCAGAACGGCACCACGCCGATCCTGATCTGGTGGGACTACCTGCTGGCCTCCGAGGTCAAGCCGGTGGTGCCTGGATTCAAGATCGTGATCCCGTCAGACTCGAGCTTCGCCTCGTACTACGACCAGGCGATTAGCGCGACCGCCCCGGACCCGGCCGCTGCCCGGCTGTGGGAGGAATACCTGTACTCGACCACCGGGCAGAACCTGTGGCTGCAGGGCTTCGCCCGCCCGATCGAGCTGTCGACCATGACCTCGAACGGCACGGTGGACAAGACGGCTCTGGCTGCGCTGCCGCCGGCGCCGGCTGGGGCCCTCACGTTCCCGACCCAGGCGCAGGATGCCACGGCGGAGAACGTGGTCACGCAGGACTGGGCGAAGGACGTCGGCTAGTCCTATGGCAGAAGTTGTTACCGCGACCGCGGCCCCGGAGGTGCAAGCCTCTGGGGCCCGGCCCGGCCGGGTTTCCGCACTCGTCCGCAGTTCGCTGCGGTGGCTGGGCGTGCTGCCGTTCGGGGCCTACGTCGCGCTAGGGCTTGGCGCGCCGACCGTCGCTATCGCCATCGCAGCGTTCCAGGATTCCAACACCAATGCCGCGACGCTCAGCAACATGCACGCCGCGTTCCAGGGCACTTACCTGACTGGCCTGCAGAACAGCCTTGAGCTCTCCCTGGTTTGCGCGATCGTGCCAGGCATCTTCGGGCTGCTCATCGCGTATGCGATCTTCACCGCCAAGCGCGGCAACGTGCTTCGCCGGGTTGTGATCACGGCATCCGGCGTCTTTGCCAACTTCGGCGGGGTCCCACTGGCGTTCCTGTTCATCGCAGCGCTCAGCACGACCGGGGTCGTCACCGGCTGGATCAAGGACGTCTCCGGCGTCGACATATGGGACCACGGCTTCACTCTCTATGACGTGCACGGCATCTTCCTGGCGTACCTGTACTTCCAGATCCCGCTGATGGTGCTGATCATCCTGCCCGCCCTGGAAGGACTAAGGCCCGCATGGCGGGAGGCGGCCGAGAACATGGGCGCCGGCACCTGGCAGTACTGGCGCTACGTGGGCGGGCCAGTGCTCTTCCCGTCCTTCCTCGGCTGCCTGCTACTGCTGTTCGGAGCCTCGTTGTCGGCCTATGCGACCGCTGAGGCGCTGACCGGCGGCACCGTCGCGCTGACGTCGATTCAGATCGGCGCGCTACTAAACGGCAATGTCATCGCCGGGCAGGAGAATCTTGGCTACGCCCTCGGCCTCATCATGATCGTCATCATCGCCATCGTCATGGTTCTCTATTGGTTCGTGCAGCGGAGGGCGGCGAGATGGCTGCGGTAGCAAGCGCCGAGCAGATCGGCAGCCAGGCACCACGACCGGCGGCTCGCCGGCGTAGCTTCCCGGTATGGCGGTGGGCCGTCCTGCTGATCGCGGCCGTTTACTTCGGAATTCCGCTGTACTCGGGCCTGAAGTTCGCCGGCTTCAAGGCATTCACCCAGGTTGTGGGCTACCAGGACTTCGGCTCTGCGTTCGGGCTTTCACTCCGGCTCGCGCTGATCGCCACTGTCCTCACTCTCGTGCTGATGGTGCCGACCACCGTTTATGTGCACCTGCGGCTGCCGCGGATCCGCAGGATGATGGAAGCCATCACCATCCTGCCGATCGTGATCCCGCCGATCGTGCTGATCATCGGCGTACTTAAAGTGGCACCGGGCTTCCTGATCAGCACGCCTAACCTGCTCGGGCTGGAGTACGTCATCCTGGCGATGCCATTCGCGTATCGCTCGCTCGACTCGGGTCTGCGCTCGTTTGACGTGAAGACACTGGTCGAGGCTTCCAACTCGCTCGGCGCAGGCTGGCCGACCACGCTCTGGCGGGTAGTGATCCCGAACCTGCGCACAGCCATGCTGTCGGCCACTGTACTGACCGTCGCGCTGGTGCTCGGCGAGTACACGATGGCCAGCCTGGACAACTTCCAGACGTTCCCGGTGTGGATCGTCAACTTCGAGCAGAACAGCGGCACCGTGGCGGTGGCGGCATCGCTGCTCGCGCTTTTCGTTACCTGGCTGCTGCTGATGCTCATCGTGACCCTCGGCAGCCGCAGGGCACGCAAGCACGGAGGCGCCGAAGTCGCGCTCTTCACCGTGTCCACCCAGACCCGTCAGACCGTGGGAGAGACCGAATGACCATGAACGCAGCGGCAGGTACCGAGGCGAGCGGCAGCGTCCGGGGCGCTGCCGGCGATGGCGCGGGCGCGCCGGTCGTCCTCGACTCGCTCAGCCGCTCTTTCGGCGCCGTGCGCGCACTCGACGGCCTCTCGCTCGACATCGCGCCCGGCGAGCTTGTCGCCCTGCTCGGTCCCTCGGGCTGCGGCAAGACCACAGCGCTCAGGATCGTGGCCGGCTTTGAGCACGCGGACGCCGGCTCGGTCACCGTCGATGGCCGCGACGTGTCGCCTGTCCCGGCCGCGAAGCGGGACATGGGCATGGTGTTCCAGAGCTACAGCCTGTTCCCCAATATGACCGCGCTCGAGAATGTGGCTTTCGGCCTCCGGATGCGGAAGATCGCGGCCGGCCAGCGGAACAAGCGCGCTGCCGCGCTGCTGGACATGGTCGGCCTGGCACCGCAGGCCAGGCAGTACCCGCACCAGCTGTCGGGCGGCCAGCAGCAACGGGTCGCGCTGGCCAGGGCTCTCGCCATCGAGCCACGGGTGCTGCTCCTGGACGAGCCACTGTCAGCGCTGGACGCCAAGGTGCGGCTCCAGCTCCGGGAGCAGATCCGGACGCTGCAGCAGCGGCTTGGCACCACCACCCTGTTCGTCACCCACGACCAGGAAGAGGCGCTGTCGATGGCCGACAGGGTCGGCGTCATGCGGGACGGGCGGCTCGAGCAGATTGCCACTCCCAGTGAGCTGTACTCGACGCCGGCTACCGCATTTGTTGCGGAGTTCGTGGGCACGATGAACCGCGTTCCTGGCACCTATCAAGGGAACGACGAGGTTACCGTGCTCGGCACGGTGGCACCTGTGCACGGAGAGCATGCGAATGTGCCGGCTGGTGCCGTGGACGTGCTAGTCCGGCCTGAAGGGCTGACGGTCGAGGCAGTCGCCGCCGGCGATGGGATTGTCACAGACCGGACTTTCCTCGGCTCGCTTACCAGAGTGAGCGTGCTGCTGTCTGGCGACGTAGCAGTCAAGGTCGACAAGCCCAGCACAGCCGCAGTCGACCTGGTGCCTGGGACGTCCGTGCAGGTCGGAGTCGCAGGCGGCGAACCGGTACTGATCACCGAGCACAAGTGAGCCCCCGGCCCGCAACCAAGAGCGAAGGCAGCACAGGAGACGGCCCGGGCTCGACCGCGCAGCTACGAGTCGTTCCTGGCGAACCGCAGGACGGTGGCTACCGTCGCCTCGTGCCCGAGGCGGGCGAGCAGCACGCGGTCAGGGCCGACCTGTCGGGCGGTAGCCTGCCTCCCGGCTGGCGCCGGTCCGCGGTACCGTTGCTCGTCTTCGCACACCTGTCGGACACGCACGTGATGGATCACCAGTCGCCGGGCCGCGCAGAGCTGGTCGACAGGTTCTCCGATCCGGACTCGCCGCTGCGGCCGGCGATCGGAATCATCGGTACCTATCGCGCGCAGGAGCTCTTCACCTACCAGGTCGCCGAGGCGATGGTCCAGGCCGTGCGCCAGGTGGCTGCGGGACCGATCTCGGGCGGCCCGCTGAACTTCGCCGTGGTGACCGGCGACGCTACCGACAACTGTCAGCTGAATGAGCTGCGCAGTTACATCGATCTGCTCGACGGCGGTGACGTCGTGCCCGACTCGGGCGACCTGCAGCAGTACGAGGGAGTCGCCGGCCCGTCGGTCGAGGACGACCGGTACTGGCACCCGGACAGCGGACCGGCAGACCTGCCGAAGGCCAAGTACGGCTTCCCGGATGCGCCGGGCGTGCTCACCGCCGTCCGGCGCCCGTTCCGGGCGACCGGCCTTGGCCTGCCGTGGTATGCGGTGCACGGCAATCACGACAACATGATGCAGGGCACCGTGCGGCCCGTCGGCCTAGTGGCTGACTTCGCGGTTGGCGGCACGAAGCTCGTGACGCCGCCCGGCGACATCAACGCCGCCGAAATGCTGACACGATTCTCCAGCGCGGAGGGTGACGCACTCGCCGAGCTGGCCCGTGGCGCCCGGCTGGCGGTGACGCCGGATCCCGGCCGCGTGATGGTGACCAGAGCCGATCACATCCGCGAGCACTTCCGGTCGGGTGGGCGGCCGGCCGGGCACGGCTACAGCGAGCGGAACGTCGCGGACGGAACCGCGTACTACGCTTTCGACCACGGCGTCATCCGCTGCGTTGTGCTCGACACTGTGAACCACCACGGCGGCTGGCAAGGCTCGATCGACGCGACTCAGCTGACCTGGCTAGAGGCAGAGCTAGCGGCCGCCGCCGCGCGGCCCGTGATCCTCTTCAGCCATCACCCGCTGGAGACCCTGGTCAATGACGCCCGGCCGCCCGGAGCTGACCGGCGCGTACTCGCCGACGAGCTCCGCGAGGTGCTGCTCGCCCACCCGTGTGTGGTCGCCTGGCTGAACGGGCACACCCATGTGCACGCGGTGTCGGCCATTACCGACGGTAGCGGGGGCGGGTTCTGGCAGGTCACCACCGCCTCGCACATCGACTGGCCGCAGCAGGCCAGGATCGTCGAGTTCCTGGCCGCAGGCTCGAGCCTCGCGATCGCGTGCACAGTGATCGACTCGGCTGCTGCTGCGCGCTACACCGGCGGCAGCGAACCAGCTGAGCTGGCCGCGCTGGCGCGCGAGCTCGCAGCCAACGACTGGCAGGTGCGCGACCTCATTTCTGCCGATGGCGGAGCTGGGGCCGGGACGGCCGCCGACCGCAACGTGGTGCTCGTGATCGACTGGCCGCGGACGGCTGGGCAGACCAGGCTCACCGCGAACCCCATGGCCTGACCGGTCATTCCGCATCGTCGTTTGATCAAGGCACAGTGGTCAAGAAGCGTCGTTGATCAGCTGGTACAGGATGAAGTCCTGCCATCGGCCCGCGATCTTCAGGTAGGTCGGAGCCATCCCGATGCGAACGAAGCCGTTGCGCTCAAGCACCTTCTGTGACGCGACGTTGTCCAGGAGCGTCTCGGCCTGGAGCCGATGGAGGCCGAGCTCGCCGAATGCGATCGAGATGACCTGTTTCAGGGCTGCCGTCGCCACGCCCCGGCCGCCGGTCGTTTCACTCACCCAGTAGCCGACGCTGCAGGATTGGAACGCCCCGCGAACGATGTTGTTGAGGGTGATACGGCCGACGACGCCGCCCGCTCCGTCGACTATCACCAGCGGCAGGTTGCGGCCTTCCTGATGATCACGGAGCGCGTTCTCGATCGCGATGCGCTGACGGTCCTCGGTGAAGTAATCGTCGTCGCGAAGCGGCTCCCACGGCGCGAGGAAATCGCGGTTGAGCCTGAGCAGCTGCGCCACGACAGGAGCGTCCCCTGGGGTGATAAGTCGGCAGGTGGTCATGGGGCTCATGATGCCCGACGTGCCCCGTTCCCCTCGGTCCTGGCTCCTTCTGGCCTTCGCGGCAGCCGCAACGGCATCGCGCTAACGTTCGGCCCTCGACAGCGCCTCGCGGATAGTCGCCTCATCGGCAGGGGTGCCGAACTCGTCGTTAACCGAGCCGTACGGCGAGACAGCAACGGGCGTGCCCGGTTGCTGCCGCCAGCTGTCGGCCAGGCTGCCGACGTCGACGACGCCGTAGCCGATGGAGTCGAGGTATTCGCTGGTCCAGGCCTTGGCGGCCGGGTCATCGCCCGAGATGGGCAGGAAACTGCGGTCAGCAGCGCCCGACGGGCGGCTGAGCGACAACAGGTGCTTGTAGAAGATGTTGTTGAACGCCTTTACGACCTGGGCACCGGCCAGATGGCTCTGCAACAGCTCGCTGCTCGTCTCCAGGCCGTCATCCAGCGCCGCAAAATGACCATCCCGTTCCGGGAAATAGTTGCAGGTGTCGAGGACGACCTTGCCGACCAGCGGCTCCGGCGGAACGCTCCGATACGCCCGCAGCGGGATCGACACCACCACGATCTCGCCCGCGGCGGCCGCTTCCTCGGCCGTTGCCGCCCGGGCAAGCGGGCCGAGCTCGGTGGCGAGCCCGGCAAGTGTGGCCGGTCCGCGCGAGTTACTGAGCACAACCTGATGCCCCGCACCCACGCTGAGCCGCGCCACGGTGCTCCCGATATGTCCGCTGCCGATGAAGCCCACTATGGTCATGGAACGGGGTAACCGAAGGCGGCGGCCGATGATTCCTTGCAGTGCCCGGTGCTAGTCAAGGACGCTCGCGGCGACGCCGATGAGCTGTAGCAGGCCGCCGACGGAGTCGAGAACGTAGGGTGCACCGGCGGCGGCCAGCGATTCGGCGCTCGCTGCGCCGGTAGTCACTGCGACGACTAGGCCGGCCCCGGCCCGCAAGCCGGACTCGACGTCACTCGGGGTGTCGCCGACCACGGCCAGTTCGCTCACCGCGCCGCCGCCAAGCCGAAGGAGCGCGGTGAGCGGCAGATCCGGCCAGGGCCTGCCCCGGCCCACGTCGGCTGGCGACAGCGCCAGGTCGATCAGCGGGCGCCATGCCAGTGCATCAAGCAGCGCGTCCCTGGTGACCGGCGCGAATCCGGTGCTCAGGCACACCTTGATGCCCGCAGCGCGCAGTGCGGTGATGGTCTCTACGGCGCCAGGCAACGGCGCAACGAGCCCAGCCCGGACTGATTCGGCATAGCTCGCCTCAAATATGCCGTTCGCCCGCTGTGCGCGTTCCTCGCTGCCGAGCAGCCGACGGAACACCTCGATCTTGGACTGGCCCATTGTGTCGTGTACGAATGCGATGGCTTCTTCGTAGCCATCCGCGCCTGGCACCAAGCCGAACTCTGCCGCAGCAGCACCGAACGCCGCCATCACGCTGCCGTCGTCGGCGACTGTCGTCCCGGCCATGTCAAGGCACGCGACGGTGATTTCCCGCATAACACTCTCCTAGGTGCTCAGTCGGCCTCAGCTGAAGGACCCGACGGCCTTGTCCACGTCGCGAATGTCTCCTCGGCGATAGCCGGTGAGCACGTCATCCCGCGGCCGCCAGGCCCCGTTACCAGGATGACGCCGGGCGCGACCGGTGAGCGGAAATACAGCTCGTCTCCGGTCACCTGGCTGTAGACGCCCGCCCAGCGTCGCCGTGTGGGCGGAAGCGACGCGCCAAGCAGCTGTTCGGCCCTGGCGCGCAGGTGGCCGTAGGGAGCCTCGTCCACGTCGAAGTCGAACGGCTCGTCGTAACTGTGCGTGTCGCCAATGGTGAGGCCGCCGTCAAGGCGCTGGACCATCAGCAGCTGCGCGGCGCTCGCCGCTGCCACCGGCGCTTGCGGCCCGAGCCGGGACCGGCCGGGCAGGTCAAATGCCGGGTAATAGCGGAGCGAGTCGCCGTCGGCCACGGCCGTCGTCAGAGTGCCGTCCAATGGATCCGTCTGGAGCATCTGCAGCCGCACTCGGCGTACCGGCGGTCGCTCGTACCCGGCCAGGTGCGGTCCCGCGATGCCGGTGTGGGCGGCGCCGGTGCACAAGACAACCAGGTCGCCGCGGTGCCAGCTCCCGGTGTGATCGCGGACAGCGTGCGGTGCCACTTCAACCGCTTCCCGTCCCGGCTGCCACTCGTAACCAGCGCCGCCCAGTGCCCTCGAGGAAAGCAGGTAGTCACGGAACGCGGCCGGCACCTTGCGTGGCTCGACGATCGCGTCGCGCCGACACAGCAGCGCGCCGGCATATTCGCCGCGCAGTCCCGGATTGACCGCAACGGCAGCAGCCGGGTCGAGCAGCTCGAATCCGCGCTCGGCCGCGTCCGGCAGCTCCGCAGCCTCCTTCAGCAGGCTGAGCTCAGCCTCATCGGCGGCTACGGTCAGCGAGCCATGGGGACGAAACCCGGCCTCCGGCACCAGCGCGCCTAGCTCCTCCCAGAGCGTCCGGGCACGTTGCGCCAGGGCAAGCTCGGGACCAGCGGCCCGCCCGCTCACCCAGACCAGGCCGAAGTTGCGGACACTCGCACCGCGCGGACCAGGCTCGCGCTCCAGGTGCACGACATCCATGCCGCGGCTGCGTGCCTGGACCGCGTGCATGATGCCCAGGACGCCGCCGCCGACAATCACGACCCTGTCCACCAGGCAGGCTCCCTCCCCGACCGTTTGTGCCCCGACCGTTTTGTGCACTGCGCAGGTTGCGCCGCTCGTCGCCAGCTGTGCCAATCCGGCAAGCGAGCGCAGCCAGTCAATCCTGTCTTGGCGACGAGCCGGTGAACAACACCGAACGGAATCCCAGCGCGCTCAGGTGACGTATGTTCCCTTGGCCGGAAGAGTGACTACTAGCCCGCGTTGCCGAAGTTCCTCGACCGCGCGCCTGGCGGTTCCAACCGCCACCTGGTAATCGGCCGCCAGATCGCGTTCCGCCGGTAGGCGCGCCCCCGTGGGTAGCTCTCCCGCCTCGATCCTGGCTGCGATGTGGTCGGCAACGCCGATATAGACATAGATAGGCCCGAGGGCGTTGGCGTCAAACTTGGGCACCTTGACCACGAAGATCACCCTAGAACGCTTGTGAACTGCAGAAAGAGCCCGGACGCGTCCTACCGCTCTCTGCCGCTCTATACCGCGCTATGCTTGAGCTCAAGCGGCCCTGGCTCCCACGGCGCGGTTTCTGCCGCTCGACAGGGCTGACGGCGGAGGCGGCATTGGACAGAAGCGATGCGTCCGCACTCGCGGACTTGCAGATGCACTGGGACGAGGCCTATGAGATCGGCCTCGATGGCGACATCTGGTCGGCGCGGTACCGGGGCTCGACCGACCAGCTGCGCGCCCACACTAGCCACGAGCTACGCGACCTGATCCGGACGGACTACAGCTACCGGCACCACGCCGGAAGAACTCAGGACGGCAACGGCGACGAGCCAGACGACGACGATTCGTATCGCTCCCACTACGACGACGGCATCTCGGACGATGCGGCCGCTGCTCGGGCGCGAGCCAGTTTCGCCGACATCCGCGACGAGCGGATGTCGACGTAACGACTGATCACGCCCCGCCCCCGCGATGGGGCGGGGCGTGACGCGCCTCGGTAAGTTCGAGACCATGGCTGCCAGTATCAGGATCGTCGTCGTCGGTGGTGGCATCGTGGCCGCAAGCGTGGCCTATCACCTAGCGCGCGACGGCGCATCGGTGATCACCGTCGAGGCCGATCTTCCTGGACCGGCAACAGGTGCCGGAGCTGGCATCATCTGCCCGTGGGGGGACGAGGGCGACGAGACCGGCTACGAACTCGCCGCCGATGGGGCCTGCTACTACCCCGAACTGCTCGCCATGCTGGCGGCGGACGGTGAGACCGATACAAGTTACGCCAGGGTGGGCACGCTCTGCGTGGCCGATGAGACGGCGCCGCTGGAGGCCATCGAGACGCTGCTTCGGTCGCGGCGGTCGGCCAGGCCTGAGATAGGCGACATTGGCCTCGTCGGGCCGGGCGAGCCGAAGCGGGCGTTCCCGCCGCTGGCGGCGGGCTTGCGCGGCTTGTGGATCAGCGGTGGTGCCCGGGTCGACGGTCGGTCGATCCGGGACTGCCTGCTGCGCGCCGCCGAGCGGCATGGCGCGCAGCGGATGCACGGTACGGCGGTGCTCGACCTTCCTGGCGTAAGGGTGGACGGCGAGCACGTACCGGCGGATGCCGTCGTCGTGGCCGCCGGAGCGTGGACAGCGCAGCTCTGCGCGCCACTTGGCATCGAGCTGCCTATCGGTCCGCAGCGCGGCCAGATCATCCACGTCAGCCTGCCGGGCGCGGATACCGACTCGTGGCCGGTCATCCTGCCGCCCGACGACCCGTACCTGCTTGGATTCCCCGGCGGGAGAGTCGTCTTCGGAGCGACTCGTGAGAAGGCCGGGTTCGACTATCGGGCGACGCTCAGCGGCGTCGGCTCAATGCTGGCGGCTGCTGCCGAGATCGCGCCGGGCCTGGCGGATGCCACGCTCCTCGAAACGCGCATCGGCTTCCGGCCGGCGACCGCCGACGGCCGTCCTCTCCTCGGCATGCTCACCGACGGCGTGATCATCGCAGCGGGCAACGGCCCGGAGGGCTTGACAGCCGGTCCCTGGACCGGACGTGCAGCAGCCGCCCTCGCACTCGGCCAGCAGCCGGCTATGGACATCGCACCATTCGATCCGGCCCGATTTAGTTAATCGGCTGCTGGTGCTCTGGCGGCGGCATGACCATGCTTGCGGTTCGGCTGCGACCGCGAGCACCTTTGGCTATGCGCTGACGGGACGCGAGAATCGGCGGCAGACGTGAACGCGCGTGAAGCGTGCCCGCATCTCCGCCTCACGATCTAGATCGGCATGCAGAAATACCTTGATCAGATCGAAGTCGGGGCTGCATTGAGCTGCATCGGCGGGCTCACCTGCCTGGGCGTAGCAGTCAGCGTAGACGTGCAGGTAATGATCGCTCTCGGTAACGAAATGTGCGCGATACCACCGCAAGGTTGGCACGTCGTCGCGGGTCCAGGCTTCGATCGTGGTTGCGCCCAGGTCGTGAGCGCGCGCACACGCTTGTGCCAGCAGGCTGGTGCCGATGCCCCGGCGCTGATGGTCAGGGTGCACGGCAATCGTGTCGATGGTGGCAACCTGTCCCTCGGCGGATAGATCCAGCACGCCGACAATGGCGCCGGAGTCCTCGGCGACAAGTTCAGCACCCAGGACCGGCGTTTTCTTGGCTGGCATCACGTCGTCGAAGTATGCGGTGCCGAGGAAGGACAGCACCCGGCAGCGAAGCCAGGCCCGCTCATCCGCTGGCCGATAGTCGCGAATTGCTAGTGGCACTCGCCGATCGTGGGGCCGCGACCCCTCTCTACGCAAGCACGTTTCTCCAGACGCGACGGCTCGCGGACACGTTACGTGGGACGGCATCTAGGTGCGTGGGTTCTGCTAATCGTGACTCGTTTACCGGGAAGGGCGTTACGGTCTAGCTCGGGCACCGACGCTGAACGGGGAACGACGTGTTTAGAGCGGTGAAGAACGAGCAGCCGATCGCCGGCAGCGGGAGGCCGCCCGTGTCGAGGAGGCTCGAGCAGCTGATTCGCAGGCCAGAGCCGAGGAGGAACGTCGGCTGGCGACTCGAGCACGTGGGCTACTTCTACATGATCACTTCTGAGACGAGTAGCGACCGGATGTTCCTGACCGGCGAGGCAACACCAGCAGCGTCATGAAGGGCAGATCGCTCAGGCAGCCCGAACGCGCGGGCATGGGAAAGCCCGGGTAATGGATGCGGACTATCCGGCGCATCTGCTCGCGCGTGAGCCAGCGCCGCCGTATGAGGGAGAAGGCTCGTTCGCGGTTTGGCACGTGAGCGAGGACCCTTCTCTAGGCCGCTTCGTACCGCGCAGCCGCGCTACCAGCCCCGAAGCGCCGCCGCTCGTATGGGCTGTTGATACGCCATACGCCTATGTTCTGGTTCCCGAGGGAGTGCCCGCGGGGATGTATCTGGCCGGTGTCGGCCACGACGCCCGAGGATCGTGAAGGATTCTTCGGCCAGAGCGCGGCGAAACGCGTCCACGTAATGGAGAGCGGCTGGCTGAGGCGTATGCAGGAGTGCCGCTTGTACGCCTACCGCCTGCCGCATGAGGGGTTCCGGCCGCACGAGGTTGGGGGCTACTGGGTCGCCGACGAGCCGGTGGACGCTGTCGAGCAGGTGGTTCTCGATGATCTCGTGGCCAGGCATGCCGACGCCGGCATCGAGCTTCGGATAACACCGTCCATCTGGCCGTTCTGGCGACGGGTGGCGAGCTCATCGGTCGAGTTCAGCGGCTCCCGGCTGCGTAACAGCGCCCCGCACCCGGACCGGTTGGGGTAGCGGGTTGAAGTTCGCGCGGCGCCACGGTGCGCCGTCTGCGCGAGTGGGAAGCGCAGCGCGGTAGCTAGCGTCCTCACTGGCCTCCTACGGAACGCCCAGCAGGCCTTGGCGTAACGCTGCATGGCAGTCCCGTGAGATTTCTTCTGGCAGAGTGTCGATCCGGAGCGGGGCCTTCGTGGAACAGGTGAGAAGCGGCCGGAGTAGGCCGCCGAGACAAGGGAGTCATGGCATGACGCGCTACCTGATCTCGTTCGGTGCCCACGCGATGGACCACATACCCGACGAGGACGGGCCCGCCGTGGGCAAGGCCGCGCATGCGGTGGCCCAGGAGGCCGTGAACGCCGGGGTGTGGGTTTTCGGCGCCGGCCGGGAAAGCGAGAAGGCGAGCATCGTGGCCACCGACGGGACGGTCACCGACGGCCCGTACCCGGAGACCAAGGAGGTCATCGGCGGGTTCTCGATCATCGACGTGCCCTCACGCGAGGAGGCGCTGAAGTGGGCCGCCAAGATCGCCATGGCCTGCCGCTGTGCGCAAGAGGTCCGGAGGCTCCTGCCCGACCCCGAACAAGACGAGATGCTCCGCCAGGCTGATTAGCCCGACGGTGACGTCCCGACGGCATCTGATCGAAGGCGGCCCGCCACGCTAGAGCAGGACTTGCCTTGGCCACGCGCCCTGTACTCACTACGGCTGGCGCAAAGTCCGGGGTGACCGTTCGTTCTTCTGAGAGGCGCTTCCAGCTGCCGCGTCTCACAAGCTCCGCGATGCTGATGGCCAAGCGGCCACATTCGCACCGCTCAGTCCACGGTCATGCGCACATCGGTGGTGGCGGGTGGGAGCGCAGGGTCTTGGTGCCGTCGGGGCTAACCGCGGTGGTTGTGCCGTCGGGATTGAGTGTGAATACCCAGCCCCATCTATGGATGGCGATCAGGTGATGGAACCGGCACAACAACGCCAGGTTAGTCAGCGAATGCCGGCCGCCGTCCTTGCGGGGGATGATGTGGTGGACCTCGCAGCCGGCCGCCGGCATGTCACAGCCCGGGAACCGGCAGTGCCTGTCCCGCCTCTTCACCGCCCGGCGCAGGTGCAGCGGGATGGTGTCGACCGCGGGCAGGATCTCCAGC
>Ga0335075_10008308_pt1 | contig 15929 bp, 15 predicted proteins | sample Lox_Sample_24_FD_206723 | JGI IMG/M metagenome (GOLD analysis project Ga0335075, IMG submission 206723) | Soil microbial communities from Loxahatchee National Wildlife Refuge, Florida, United States - Lox_Sample_2.4 | ecosystem: Environmental > Terrestrial > Soil > Wetlands | place: USA... | reverse complement strand
TCCCGGCCTCGGCGGCGGCGCCGATCTCGCACCTGCCCCCGATCGGCGTGCTGTTCGCGGCGTTCCTCGGCTACAACCCGATGCAGCAGCTGCTCGGCCCGCTGCTGTCGCACCTGCCCGCCGCGAAAGCCGCCTACGTGGCCGGCCGGCAGTTCTTCCCGCACCTGATCACGACGCCGTTCCACGACGGTCTCGGCGTCGCCTTCGGGTTCGCGATCGCGGCCTGCGTGATCGCGGCCATCGCCTCGGCGCTGACCGGCCGGCGCCCGCAGGCGCCTGCCAAACCCGAGTCACTGGGTTACGAGCTGGCCGCGGTGGCCGCCGAAGGCGGCTTCGAGCCCACCGAACTCGTTCCCGACGGCCCCGGCCCCGACCCCACCGGAGAGAGCACCGAACTGCCTGACGAGCCGGTCAGGCCCGACTGACTCCCGGCGCGCGCAGCGAGGTGCCGGTGCGCGCGCTGCGCACCACCTCGGTGATCGCGGCGATCACCAGCTCCGGATCGCTCTCGTACAGGGCGTGGTCGGCGCGGCTGGAGATGACATGACGGCTGTTGGCGGACAGCCGCGCCTGCTCGGTGTGGAAGCCGTGCCACAGCTGCCATTGCCTGCCGCCGTAGGGTCCGCCGTCCGCGCGGGTGAGCACCATCAGCGGCTTGTCGCCGAGCGCCCCGGGCCCGAGCGGGCGGTCCGCCGCGGTCAGGCTCTGGAAGGCTCGCCATTCGCGCAGCAGTGATCGCCGGTCCGCGCCGGCGCGCCAGTTCCGCCGGGAGAAGATCACCCGCGGCGGGAAGAGCAATTCCCGCAGCTTCACCTTCCAGGTGAAGACCTCGTTGAGCAGCGGCGCCTGGCCCTCATGGCTTGACTCGATCAGGACCATCCCGGCGACCTCGTCCGGATAGCGCGCCGCGTACGTGCGCATGTACATGCCGCCGGCCGAGAACCCGGTGAGGATGAGCGGGCCGCGGACGCCCAAGGCCGGCAGAACGGCGTGCAAGTCCGCCGCGATGTCGGCGGGGGTCCGGCGATCCGTGGCCGGGCTGCTCGCGCCGTACGGCGCCCGGTCGTAGGTGACGACCCGAGTCTGCTCGCCGAGCGTCTCGGCGATGGACCGCCATTCCGCCGCCGAGCCGCCAAACGACGGCTCGATGACGACGGCCGGTGATCCGTCGCCGAATAGGTTCGCCTCGATCCGGTGCTGTCCCGCAGCCACCACGGTCGTGTGCACTGCGACCTCACAGATGTCGCCCACTGGTCCCCGCCAGGATCAGATATTCCGGCGGCCTTATATCCATATCCGCACCAGCGGAGATACCCCCAGAACCTAACATTGCCCCTCGATATCTGTCAATAGCGCACACGATCGCACTGAATGATCATGAGCTGGATTAGAGCACGGGCTGAGAATTCACCGCCGGCAACATCGGGTGTCCTTTCGGGCGCTATTTACCCGAAAGGACACCCAATCTTGGGCGAGTGACGGGGGCGCGGGCTGACGGGGGGCGAGGGCATGGGGCGCAGGGAGTCAGCCGGGGACGTTCGGGATAAGGATGTTCTTATTTCTAGCGTTGGCTTGGAGAGTTGCGCATGGCGTTGGTCTACTTGATGCGGCATGGCGAAACACGTTCAGCTGAGCGTTCCTGGGAGCCCCTCTCGCAGTTGCGCGTGCGATGCCGGGCTGCGCTCCGGGCTGCCATCGGCGGGCTGCCGGTCCGCACTGAGCCAAGTCGGGTTAGGACACGAACCGAGAATTCGCCGTCGGGCATGACGGCGAATTCCGATTACTGTTCAGAGCCGGGGTCAGGCGAAGTCAGGTCCGGCTGGGCGGCCGGGCGGCCGGCCGCCGGTTTCCGGGTCGGCTTGCTGGCGGGCGGGCTGCGGTGGCCGGCCGAGGCTGCGCATGATGACGGCGGTGAGCTTGGCGTCGACGGTGCGAACCCCGGTGCGGATGGCCGCGAACACGACGGCGACCGCGTTCGCGATCAGCGCGGCCGACCGCCGGATGCGGCCTCGCCTGATGACGAGCTGCTCGCGGGCGGGCAGGTCCTGGCCGTCGCAGAGCCTGGTGAACACGACCAGCATCGCCGCGAGGTGAGGGTCGGATCGGAGCAAGCGGGTTTCCATGCGGTGCAACTGGTGCCGCTCGGCGAAGTTGAGGCTCATCGGGTGCTCCTGAGCTGCGATTCGCTAGCGAGGGTGAGCGCTCGGTACGGGACCGCCCGGCGGCCCGGGTGCGGGTCCTGGCCGGAGTCAGGGCCCGCATCCCCGGGTCGTCAGCGGCGGGCCGGCCGACGGAGGGCGACCGCGGCCAGGCCGGCCACGGCCAGGACGATCAGCAGGCCACCGGCCACGCTGTTAGACCAGAACATCGGGTCGGCAATGGTGAACTTCTCGCTGAGGATGGGGCCGACGATGATCAGCCAGACACCCAGCAGCGCGCTGCCGACCTGCAGGCCGGCGAATCCGCGCGGGCTGGCCAGCGCGAAGGCGCCCGCTCCGGCCACCGCCAGTCCGGAGATCAGGTTGACGATGGTGGCGTTGTTGCCGCCGTGCTGCAGGGTCAGGAACCACGGGGAGAGGGCGACCCAGACCCCGGTCAGCAGCGCGAGCACCGCGGACGCCTCGGCGGCGAGGCCGCGCGCGGTGACCGGCAGTCCCCACTCGGCCGGGCCGGACGCCATGTCCGGGACAGCCTTGATGGGGGTGGCCGCTGAGTCTGATTCCGGACGGATAAGTGGCGTGGACATGGCACGCTTCCTTTCTTACGGCTTTCTTCCGGCAGCGGGCCGGTTACCATCCCGCCGCGCCTTTTGAGCGTCCTGCGGGGCTGGGTGATCCGTCGTCGCACACTTTGTGCTATCGGGGTGGGTGAGGCCCTCTCAGCTGGCCAGCCTGCGCGGCGAGGGCGCGAGGAGGCCGAGGGCGCGGGCCCGCTCCACGGTCTCGTGGCGGGTGTGCGTGCCGAGCTTGGTGTACAGGTGGCGCATGTGCGTCTTGACCGTGTACCAGGACAGGAACAGGTCATCGGCGATCTCTCGCGCGGACAGGTCGGTCGGCAGGTAGCGCAGGACGCGGGTCTCGCTCTCGCTGAGCGGCTCTGCTAGCCGTTCGGACGAGCCCCCGAGACCCCCTTGCACCGGGGTGAGCAAACTCAGGATCTCCGAGATCAGCGAGGAATGCGCCGTGCGGTGGCGGGGATGACGTTCGAGCAGCTCCGGCACGGGGTGCAGCAGGAACGGGAGGACCGCGCCATCGGGTTCGGCGATGTCCAGCGCGCGTTCCAGCGCACGCTCGGTGGCGCCCGGGTCCCCCAGTGCGTCCTGGGCCGCCGCCTCCAGCACCAGAGCCTCGCTCATGCCGACCCGGTAGGTCACCGGGGCAGAGCCGTCGATGACGGGCCCGAGCGTGAGTGTCGCCGCCCGCGGGTCGCCTTCAGCCAGCTGCAGCACCGCCACGCTCACGCGCATCTCGCCGGTTGCCCGCTCGTTCTCGCCGAGTTCGGCGAGCGCCCGGCTGGCCTGGTCGGTCGCGCCCATCCGCACCATCGTCCGCAGCGCGAGGGCACGCGCCTGCCGGGCGAGCGGGTGCGGCGCCGCGAGCCGCTCCGCGTGCCGTTCGGCGGCCCGGAAGGCGACCAGCGCGTCCTCCGGGCGGCCGCGGGCGAGCTCGAACTGCGCCCGGGCGTAGTGCAGGCGCAGCCCCGCGGCGGGCTCGGGCTGTGCGCGCACGGCGCGCTCGGCGCGCAGGATCCAGGGCTCTGCCTCTTCCAGCCGTCCCCGCCAGACCAGCGCGGCGGCGAGCGACAGGTAGGCGTCGCCGGCGAGCGGGTCGTCGGTCCAGCCGTGTCGCCGGGCCAGTTCGATCGCCTGCGCGCTGGGCTCGAGGATCGCGGCGAACGACCGGGCGATCTCCACGCTCGCCCAGTGCACCAGGCTGGCGAATTCGAGATACGGCCGTCCGATCTGGCGTGCCAGCACCCGGGCGGTTTCGAGGTGCCGCTCCGCCTCTTCGAACCGTCCGGCCCTGAACTCGGTGACACCCAGCCTGAGCAGCGCCATCGTGCGCAGCTCCTCGCCCAGTCCCATCTCCGCCGCTGCCGTGGTCACGGCCGGCTCGAGCAGCCGCCGCGCTTCTTCGACCGCGACCGGCAGGTCACCGCGCAGCTGCGCTAGCGCGAGCCGCAGCATGGCGAGCGCGACGTGCACGTGCCCGCGCCGGTCGGCGGGCAGCGACGCGGAACGTTCCGCGGCGAGCCGGAGGTTACGCTCGGCGGCGGTGTACGCTCCTTCGTCCAGCTCGCGGGCCGCGAGCAGCGCGGTGAGCTCGGCGTCGGCGGCGGTCATGCTGGCCGGGAACGCGGCGAGCAGCTCGGCCGCGGTGGCCGCCTGGCCGTCGAGGGTGAGGCCGAACCAGTGGTCGAAGAGCAGGCGGGCTGCCAGGTCCCAGTCCTGGGCACGCTGGGCGTGGCGGACCGCCTCCACCGCGAACCCGTGCTCCGCGAACCAGCGGGCGGCCGCGCTGTGCAGGCCCGCCACCTCGTCGGCGGCGGTATCGAGCAGCTCGAGCTGCAGGAGGTCAGCGAACAGGGGGTGGTAGCGGAACCAGGACCGCTGCCCGTCGAGTGCGACCACGAACGCGTTCGCCTGCTCCAGCTCCCGCAAGATCCGTCCCGCGCCGGTTCCGCCGGTCAGCACGTCCGCGAGCTCGCCGTTGACTCGCTCCAGCACCGATGTCCGCATGAGGAGGCGCCTGACCTGCTTCGGCTGGCGTTCGAGTACCTCGGCCAGCAGGTACTCGGCCACTGTCCGCTCGCTGCCTGAGAACTCCGCGGCGAACGACTCCGGCTCCGGGTGCCCGTCCAGCGACAGCGCCGCGAGCCGCAGCCCCGCCGCCCAGCCTTCGGTTCGCTCGTGCAGCAGCGTCAAGGCCGGGTCCGGCAGCCGGACGCCCGCCGCCGCCAGCAGGTCGCGTGACTCGTCCAGCGTGAAGCGCAGGTCGGCGGCCCGGATCTCGGTCAGTTCCCCCTCCAGGCGCAGCCGGTGGAACCCCAGGTGCAGGTCTCTGCGGCTGGCGAACACGAACCGCAGTTGCGCCGGCGCGCGCATCACGAGCAGTTCGAGCTGGCGCAGCACGTGCGGCGAGTGCAGCTCGTGCAGGTCGTCGATCACCAGCCAGATCCGGTCTTGCAGCGATTCCAGGTCCTGCAGCAGCCACTCGACGATCGCCCAGCCGTCCAGATCGGGCGTCGCCGTCAGCGGCCGCACCAGCGTCGCCCCGGCGGCCGTGTCTCGCAGCGCGTCCACGATCGCGATCAGGAACCGCTGCGGGTCGCGGTCCTCGCCGTGTACCGGCACCCAGGCGGCCCGTTTGGCCAGGCCCGCTTCGGCGATCCAGGTGCGCAGCAGGACCGTCTTCCCGCTCCCCGCCGGCGCCGTCATCACGGTCACCCGTCCCGCCTCGGAGAGGCGGGCGAACAGCGCAGGCCGGGAAATGACCCCCCGTGCAGCAGGACCGGTGGCGTTTTCCGGTCCCATGGCAACCCCCCCGGCAAGCGAGCTACCGCGCGGCATACTCATCACCAACACAGCGCCAGCGCTGAAAACTCCCGCCGGATAGCACATTGTGTGCGATGACGCTTCACCCAGGGCATGGGCAATGCTGGGTGCCTCAATCGAACTACGCAGAAGGGAGCTGGATGACCGGCCAGGAGCGCGGCCCGCGACGCCGGACCTATGAGTTCCGCGTCCGCGGCCACCTGGGGGCGAAGATGCTGCGCGCGTTCCCGGCCTTCGCCGCGCGGACGCGAGGCGAGGACACCCTCCTGACGGGCTACCTCCCGGACCAGGCCGCCGTGTACGGCCTGATCGCCAGGCTCGAAGCGCTGGGGCTGGAACTAGTCGAGTTCCGCCCCCTGCCCGCCTGATGACGCCGGTGCCGCCGCGAACGCGAGCGTCACGCCCGCTTCTCCCGTGCTTCGGCAGCTGCCGGCCTGCCGCAGCCCGACGGTTCCGGCTCGGTGGGCTGGCGCAGCCCGGCGGTTCTACCCGCTCCCGGCGAGCCAGGGAGCAGCGCGTATCAGCTTCATCTCCCGTCCCTGGGGCCACCGGCCGCAGCGGTCTAGGAGCTGTTTTCGAAGATAGTGGATAGAAATGGCCCCCCTGGGGGCCACAAGTATCCACGCTCTTCCAGATCCGGTGCTGGGCACCACCTCCCGGGCCCTGCGGCCACCGCGCAGCGGTCTCCCACAGGAAACATCAGTCATACCGCGACGCAGTTCCTTCTCACGAGGCAGCGAACGCGAGCATGTCGAGAAGCCGCAGGTCGCTCAGTCGTTGAGCGGCTTGCTCCGCCAACGGCGCCCCGCTCGCCGCGAGTACCTCGCGGAGCACTCGCAGGCTCGCTTCGCTGCCCAGGATGTCCCGTCGTATCGCTTCCCAGTAGAGCGCTTTGAACTGGCCCAGGACTGGCCGTTTCTGCCCCACGTCGGTGGCGGCCGCCTCGGCGGGTATCCGGTAGAACCTGGTGAGGTAGCTGTCGAGTATCGGGAACAGGCCCGGTCTCATCAGGTAGAGCGTTTTGCTGATCTTCGCCGTGCTGACGTTCACGGGCCGGGCATCCCAGAAGTGCTCCCACAGCGCCGCCGCCTGGTCGTACAGGCCGCCCGCGGCGAGCGGGTCGGCGTCTTTCAGCTGCGCGTCGAGGGGGATCGCGGCCCAGGGCGCGGTGGTTCCCTGGTCGATGAACCAGGCGGCTTCTTTCGCGCTGATCCGGGAACCCATCCACGGAGATCTCGTGGCCCGGATGAGTTCAGCGCTTATCTGGTCGAAGGTGGCGGCCAGGAAGTCGTAGTGGGTGACGGTTCCGCCGTGTTGTTCGAGGTACGCCACGATCGCGTGAGCCGGGTTAGGGACGACGTGGCCGGCGACAGCTATCGGCGGGGACTGGATAGCGGCCATCATTCCTCGCAGAACTCGTGGGGTCGTTGCCGTGAGTACGAAGAGGCGAGTCAGGGGATGATAGCGCCGGAGTGGCAGTAGGGGGGTATCGCTGGTAAAGACTCGCGAAAGAAGAGAACCTGATGACCGTTCTGGTCGGTCGCCGCGAATCGTTCAACGCCGCGCACCAGCTGTCCGATCCGGACCTGTCCGATGACGAGAACCGGCGGGTGTTCGGGAAGTGCGCGAATCTGCACGGGCACAACTACGTCCTCGAGGTCGTCGTGGGCGGCGAGGTCGATCAGGCCACCGGGTACGTCTTTGACTTGAAGGTGCTGTCGAGCGTCATCAAAGCGCAGGTCATCCGGGACGTAGACCACCACAACCTCAATACCGATGTCCCATGGCTGAAGGGTCTCGTCCCTACGTCGGAAAACCTGGCCCAGGCCATCTGGGAGCGGCTCTGCCCGGAATTGCCCGCTGGGCTGCTGCGCTCGGTGCGGGTCTGGGAGACCGACAAGAACTGGGCCGAAGTGAGTGACCAGACCTGAATCCCCGGTCACAGGAGTGCCACCCCGGGCCTTGCTGGACCGCTACACGGCCGCGGACACGGGCGTGTTCACCCCGGACGAGGCGAGCCGGTTTTCCCCGCACAGGCCCGGCGATCCGCGAAAAGACGCGGACCTGGCCTGGGAATTGCTCTACCGCCTTGAACCGGAACTCTATGACCGGCTGGCCAGCGCCGAGCGGCTCCATCCCGAGGTGGTGAACTGGCTGCCGCGCGACGTCGACTCGATCGTCGAGGTTGGCGCGGGCACGGGACGGCTGACGATGGAGCTCATCGAGCGCGGGCGGCAGGTCACAGCGGTGGAGCCCGCGCTGCCGTTGCGCCGGATCCTGCGGCGCAAGGTGGCGGCGGCCGGCTGCCTGGAGCGGGTCCGGCTGATACCCGGGTACTTCGACCAGTTGCCGCTGCCCGATGATTCCGCCAGCCTCGTCGTCTCCTGCTCCGCTTTCACCCCCGCGCCGGGCCACGGCGGCGAGGCAGGGCTGGCCGAGATGGAGCGGGTGTGCACGCCGGGCGGCTGCGTGGCCATCGTCTGGCCGAATCACCTCGACTGGCTCGCCGCCCGCGGCTACCGGTATCTCAGCTTTCCCGGGCCGATGTTCGTGGAGTTCCGTAGCCACCTCGAGGCGGTGGAGCTAGCCGAGATCTTCTATCCGCAGGCAGCCGGCGAGATACGGCGGCAGGGCTGGCGGCGGGTTCCCTTCGAGGTGCTCGGCGTCAACCCGCCGCGCGATCTGGCGTATAAGGTGCTCGCGTCATGAAGATCGCGATCATGGCGCCGTTGGTGACGGCCATCCGGGAGCCACAACTGGGGGGTTCGCAGGCGTTCGTGGCCGATCTGGCCCGCGGACTGGGCCGCCGGGGGCACGACGTGGACGTCTACGCCGCGTCCGGGTCGCTGATCGAGGGCGTCGAGGTCGTCGACACCGGAGTCGATCCCCGTGCGCTGGCTGCCACGCTCTACCGGGCGGGCGACGCGGGCGAAGGCAGCGATCCGCCGGTCGCGGCGGCGGCCTCGGAGGATGCTTTCGCTACTGCCTTCGCGGCCGCGCGGTCGGCCCCGTACGACGTCGTCCACAACCACGCCTTCGACGCGCCTGCCGTCAGGCTCGCGGCCGGATTGCCGGCACCCGTGGTGCACACGCTCCACTTGCCTCCGGACCGGGCGGTGTCGGCGGCTCTTCGCGAGGTCGCCCAGCAGGGGATGCCGCCGATCGTGGCCGTCGTGTCGGAGTCGCAGGCCAGCGCCTGGCGCCGGGTCGTGCCGGTCGACGCGGTGCTGCCGCCGTACCCCGTCACCAGCGACATCCCCTGGTCCGCGGTTGCCGGACAGGGCGCGCTGTTCGGGGGCCGGCTGAGCCCGGAGAAGGGCGCGGCCGAGGCCATCGACATCGCCCGCGCGGCCGGAGTGCCGATCCACCTGTACGGCGACGTCTACGACGCGGAATACACCAAGGAGCGGATCGATCCGCGACGCGGCTGGCCGGGGGTGTTCGTGCACGAGGCGGTGCCGCGGCCTGCGCTGTGGCAGGCTATGGCTCGGGCGGCGGTGGTGTTGTGCCCCGCCCGCTGGGATGAGCCATTCGGACTGGCCGCCGCCGAGGCGCAGGCGTGCGGTGCTCCGGTTGTCGCGTTCAGCCGCGGCGGCCTTCGGGAGGTGATCGTGGACGGCGTGACCGGCTTCCTGGTGCCGCCCGGCGACATTGCCGCTGCCGCTGAGGCGGTGTCCAAGGCGGGCGGGATTTCTCGACAGGTCTGCCGTGACCATGCGGTGACGCATCTTGACCTGGAACTCAGCCTCGACGCCCACGAGCGTCTCTACCGTCGCGCCGCTGGCGGGTGAGTCCTTGGTGCACGGTAGCTGGCTGAAGGGCCGCCTCGTGGTCGTCACCGGGGCTAGCCGCGGCATTGGCGCCGGGACCGCCGCGGCCCTGGCGGACGCTGGCGCGCACGTGGTGCTCGCCGCGCGAGACCGTCACGCTCTCGACGACGTGGCCGGCCGGATCAAGGACACGGGCGGCACGGCTACTCCGGTGCCGACGGATGTGGCCGACGAAGCGGCGGTCGAGCGCCTGTTCTCTGAGGTCAGCCAGATCGGCCAGGTGAGCGGGCTGGTCTGCGCCGCCGGCGTGCTGACGAACACGCCATTCGCCGCGACGACGTCGGCGATCTGGCACGAGACGCTCGAGACCAACCTGACCGGCACGTTCTTCTGCTGCCGGGCGGCGTTCACCGCCATGGTTCCCGCGGGTACGGGCCGGATCGTGACGATCGCCTCGCTGTCTGGCGTGTACGCGACCGAGAAGTTCCCCGGGCTGGCCGCGTACAACGTCTCCAAGTACGGGGTCATCGGGCTCACCGAGGCGATCGCGGTCGAGGGCAAGGAGCATGGCATCAGCGCCATCTGCCTGAGCCCCGGTGCTGTCGACACCGAGATGATGCGCCGGGCCAATCCGGCGCTGCGGCCCGGCCTGACCCCGGCTGACGTCGGGGAGCTGATCGTCGCGCTGCTCGACAGCCCGCTGGCGCCGGTCAGCGGGGCGAACATCCCGTTGTTCTCTAACGCCTAGGACGGCGCGTTACGCGGGTCGCGTCAGCGACCACAGGTCCGTACGCTCGTCGCTGAGCACGGCTGGAGCCGGCTGGGCCTGCATGGCCACCAGGCGGCCGCACGCCGCCATCTCGTCGTCGGTGTCTAGTTCGGGATCACCCCCGCGGTCGAGGCCGACCGCTGCCCGCACTATCCCGCCTGCCAGGTAGAAGCCGATCAGCTTCTTCTCGTCCAGGCTGCCGCGGACCACGAACTCGTCCCACTTGTTCGCGTGGCCGGCGTACTCGAGTTTGTGGTCGTACTGATCCGACCAGAACGTGTGGATGTAGTCGTAGGGATCCGTTGACCCGAGCATCGACTTGGCAGCGAATGTGCCCTGCTTCTCCCCGTTGTTGTAGTGCTCGACCCGGATCCGGCCGAACAGCGGATGCGACTGGTTCGCGACGTCACCGGCCGCGTAGACGTCGGGGGCGCTGGCCCGGCAGAACTCGTCGACGAGGATCCCGTTCTGCTGCTCGACAGCGACGCTCGGGATGTCGGGTTCGATGCCGATGCCCGCCACCGCGAAGTCGCACTCGATGCGGCGGCCGGAACGGGTCACGGCCGCTTCCACCCGTGTGGTGCCCTCGAAGGCCGCGACCTCCTCACCGGCCAGCAGCTCCACGCCGTTCGCGCGATGGATGGCGCCCATGACCCCGGCGACCTGATCGCCGAGTACCCGCTCGAGCGGATTCCGGCCGGGGAAGACCGCCGTAACCCGGACCCCGAGCTGGGTCAGCGAGGCCGCTACCTCGCAGCCGATGAACCCCATCCCGACGACAACCGCGCGACGACCGCGCACCGCCTGCTGCTTGATCGCGTCGCATTCGGCCACCGTGCGCAGGTAGTGAATTCCGGGCAGGCCGGCCCCGCCGGCCCTGATCCGCCGGTTGCGTCCGCCGGTGGCGATCAGGACTTTCCCGTAGCGAAGCTCGTCGCCAGATTCCAGCGTGATCGTATGCGCGGCGACGTCGACCGCCTTCACGACGGGCCCATTGCGAAGCTCGACATCGTGGTCGGCGTACCAGCCGTCCGGCCGGACGTACCAGCCCTCGAGACTTTCCTCCGAGCGCAGGTAGGTCTTGGACAGCGGAGGACGCCCGAACGGAACGCCCGGTTCCCTGCTGATCAGCACGACCGGCCCGGTGAACCCCTCATCCCGGAGCGTGGCGGCGGCATTGCCGCCCGCCAGGCCGCCGCCGATGATCACGATCGGATCCCGCATCGCCCGCCGCCCGCCTGGTCGCTACTTGTCCCGGTGCCTAAGGTTGCCGGTGGACCTCCCCAGCCTCCAGAAGCGAAACGGAAAGGTTCCTCCGGTGACAGACATCCTAAAGTGCACCCCGATGCGCGCCGCCGAGACGCTCACGCCCCCGGCCTTCGCCATGCCACCCGGCGCGTGCGACACCCACTTCCACGTGTTCGAGCCCGGCTACCCGCACGTCCCCGAGCCGCTTTACACGTTCCCCGACGGCACCCTCGACGCGTACCTGCGGATGGCCGAGGTGCTCGGCATCGAGCGCATGGTGCTGGTGCAGCCCAGTTTCTACGGCACGGACAACAGCCTGCTCCGCTACGTCCTCAAGCGCCTGGGCGCGCGTTGTCGCGGCGTGGTCCAGATCGATGGCGACACCAGCGACGCGGAACTGGACGAGTTCCACAAGCGCGGCGTCCGCGCGATCAGGCTGGACCTGGTCGCCCGCGCCGACTGGCCCACCGCGGACCTGATCGCCTTTATCCGGCGAATGGCCGCCCGCGCCACCCCGCGCGGCTGGCACCTGCAGTTCTACGCGCCAGGGACGATCGTCCGCGACCTGCTGCCGTTCCTCGCCGGCTATCAAGGCACCTTCGTCATCGACCACATGGGCCTGCTGACCAAGCCCGACCCGGAGTTCGACCGGCGCTTGCTCGCCCTGCTCAGCCAGGGCAACTGCTGGATCAAGCTGTCCGGGCCGTACCGGGTGGCGCTTGACAAGCCGCTGAGCGACGTCGCACCGCTGGGCCGGTCCCTCGTCGCGACCCGCCCGGACCGGCTTCTCTGGGGCTCGGACTGGCCGCACCTGCCAGACGGGCAACGCGACACCGGCGAACTCCTGAACCTGCTCGCCGACTGGGCCCCGGACGAGGCGGACCGCCGCACCATCCTCGTCGACGGCCCAGACCGCCTGTTCTTCGGCTAGCCGAGAAGCCACCGTACGTTCGGGATGAGCTAGAGCACCGGCCGCCCAGCCGTCCGCCGGCTGCTACCGCACCGCGATCTAGGCTCGGCACAGCGACTACCCGCCGCGTTCCACGGGTTGGACGCCTGCCAGCAGCAGCGCTTGCCACGCCTCGCCGATGGGTCTCCTGGGGTTGATGGCCGCCTCGACCAGTCCGCTCGCATCATGGCCGGACAGGCGAATGCATTCGCGTTCCGCGATGGCCGTACCTCCCCATCCCAGGTGATCGACGAACATGGTTGAACCTTCGGCAGGCAGGAACCATCCGCCGCCGACGCCACCAGCCAGGGACAGCTCGATCCCGCTGCCGCGGACGACCAGCTGCGCCCCTCCGAAGGGGTTCTTCATGGTCACCCAGCCAATTCCCGCATCTCCGCGCATCCTTATAAGCGCTCGCGTGGAGTAGGACACGGGCTGATCGCGAACCCAGGATTTCAGGGTCCGGTTCCTGACTGACCGGATCTGCTGGCGGGCAAAGGCGCTCACGATGACCGCGGCCACGGCGATCGTAAAGATCAGCGGTCCCCAATCCACTGCTGCCTCCGTGACGGGTCGGGCGTTTGGCGATTCTACGGGCGATCCGCCACCCGCGCCGTGCTATCAGTCCCGTGGTCTGCCCCCGTGCTCGCGATAGGCGCTACATGTCGCCGATCGCGGCGGTTGGCGATTCGATGCAGTCGGCGACGTAGCGGAGGAAGCCGCCGGCGGTTCCGCCGTCGCAGACGCGGTGGTCGAAGGCCAGGGTCAGCTCCGTCACCTTGCGGACGGTGAGCTGGCCGTCGACGACCCAGGGGCGGTCGATGACCCGGCCCATGCCCAGGATCGCGACCTCGGGATGGTTGATGATCGCGGCGGAGCCGTCGACCCCGAACACGCCGTAGTTGTTCACCGTGAACGTCCCGCCGCGCAGGTCGGCGGGGGAGAGGCGCCGCTCGCGGGCCGCCGCGGTGCGCTCGGCGAGCCGGGCCGACAGGTCTCGGGCCGACAGCCGGTGCGCGTCGGGCACGACCGGGACGACCAGGCCGTAGTCGGTCTGCGCGGCGAAGCCGAGGTTCACTCGCTCGGGCACCACGATCTCGTCCTGTTCGACGCGCGCGTTGAGCTCGGGGTAGCGGCGCAGTCCCAGGACGGCGAACCGGGCCAGCAGGGCGAGCAGGCTGACCGGCCGCGCGGGATCGCGGGTGTTCAGTTCGCGGCGCGCGTCGACCATGCCGGTGGCGTCGACGTCGACCCAGACCGTGGCCTCGGGGATTTCCCGGCGCGAGCGGGTGACGAGCTCCGCCGCCGCGCGCCGCGCGCCGCGCAGCGGGATCCGCCGCTCGGTCGCCTCGCCGATGGCGGCGACGGCGGGCGCGGGCTGCTGCCGCGGGACGCGGTCGGCGATGGCCTGGCGGACGTCGCGACGGCTGATCACGCCCGCCGGCCCCGTTCCGGTGATGCTGGCCAGGTCGAGGCCGGCGTCCCTGGCCATCTTGCGGACGAGCGGCGAGATCACCGCGACGGTCCGGTGCTGCACGGACGCCGGGGGAGCGGGAGTCTCCGCTCGCGGCGCCGCGGCCGCGCCTTGGCGCGCGCCCCGCCGCCTGCGGGACATAGGGGCGGTCGTGCCGTACCCCACCAGGACGCTGCCGCTGGTCTCGTCGGCGGGCTCGCCGCCCGGCGCGGCCGCAGGCGGCTGCGGGGTGACGACGCCGGGCTCGCGGAACCCCGCCGCTGGCTCGTCCGCCGTAACGGTGATCAAGGGCTGGCCGACGGAGACCCTGGCTCCGGGGGAGGCGTGCAGCTTGGCCACGATGCCCGCGAAGGGAACCGGTACTTCCACCGCCGCCTTGGCGGTCTCCACCTCGGCGATCACCTGGTCGACCGTGACATGATCGCCGACCTGAACCCGCCAGTCGATGATCTCGGCCTCGTCGAGCCCCTCCCCGAGGTCGGGGAGCAGGAAGTCAGGCATCGCCGGACTCCCACTGCAGGCGCGCGATGGCGTCGAGGATGCGGTCGACGTTCGGCAGGTGGAAGTGCTCGAGGCGGGGTGGCGGATACGGGATGTCCAAGCCGGTGACGCGCAGGATCGGCGCCTCCAGGTAGTGGAAGCACTGTTCGGTCAGCCGCGCGGCGACCTCGGCGCCGTAGCCGGCGAAGCCCGCCGCCTCGTGGACGACGATGGCGCGGCCGGTGCGGGACACCGACTCCGCCACGGTCTGGTCGTCGAAGGGCGACAGCGACCGGAGGTCGACGACCTCGACGTCCCAGTTCTCCTCAACGGCGGCGTCGGCCGCCTCCAGCGCGGTGGTCACCATCCCGCCGTACGCGATCAGCGTGACGTCCCTGCCCGCCCGCCGCACGACCGCGTGGTCGATCGGCGGGCCTTCCGGCGTCAGGACGGCCGTCTCCTTCGACCAGTAGCGCCGCTTCGGCTCGAGGAAGACGACCGGGTCCGGGCAACGGATCGCCTCTCGCAACAGCAGGTAGGCGTCCGCGGGAGTGCCGGGCGTCACCACCCGGAGCCCCGGAGTGTGCGTGTAGTAGGCCTCCGACGAGTCGCTGTGGTGCTCGACGCCGCCGATGCCGCCGCCGAACGGGACCCGGATGACCACCGGCAGCGCGACCCGCCCTTTGGTCCGGTTGCGCAGCTTGGCGAGGTGGCTGGTGACCTGCTCGAACGCCGGGTAGGCGAAGGCATCGAACTGCATCTCCACAACCGGGACGAGGCCGTTCATCGCCATGCCGATGGCGGCGCCGACGATGCCCGACTCGGCGATCGGCGTATCGAAGACGCGGTGCTCCCCGAACCGGTCGGCCAGACCATCGGTGATCCGGAAAACCCCGCCAAGCGTGCCCACGTCTTCGCCGAAGACAACCACGCGCTCGTCTGCCTCCAGACTGTCAGCCAGTGCCTGGTTGAGCGCGGCAGCCATCGTGACAGGCGCGGGGGCTTGCGGAGCGGTGCCATTGGCCGCGGGCCGGTGCATCATCGTTGTCATGGCGCGGCCTCCTCCAGTTCCGCGAGCAGCGCCGCGCGCTGTCGCTCCAGCGCCGCCGTCGGGCGCGCGTACACGTGCTCGAACAGCTCGGCCGGGTCGGCGCTGACGTCGGTGTTCATGCGATCGCGAAGCCATGCGGCGAGTTGCTCCGCCTCGGCCGCCAGCCGGCTCGCGGCCTCATCGTCCAGCAGCCCCTCCGCCCGGAGATGGGTCTCGAGCCGCACGATCGGGTCGCGCTCCAGCCAGCCGCGGATCTCGTCGTCGGCCCGGTAGCGGGTGGCGTCATCGGCGTTGGTGTGTGCCTCGACCCGGTAGGTGATCGCTTCGATCAGCGTCGGCCCCCCGCCGGTCGCGGCCCGCTCGATGCCGGCCCGCACCGCGGCGTAGACGGCGGCGGCGTCGTTGCCGTCGATGAGCAGCGACGGGATGCCATAGCCGATCCCCTTCGCGGCCAGCGTCGGCGCCGCGGTCTGCTTGGCTAGCGGCACGCTGATCGCGTAGCCGTTGTTCTGCACCAGGAACACAACCGGCGCCTTCCAGACGCCGGCGAGGTTGAGCGCCTCGTGGGTGTCGCCCTCGCTCGTCGCGCCATCGCCCAGCAGCACGAGCGCGACCTGGTCCCGCGCCTGGAGGG
>Ga0335075_10008307_pt1 | contig 15930 bp, 12 predicted proteins | sample Lox_Sample_24_FD_206723 | JGI IMG/M metagenome (GOLD analysis project Ga0335075, IMG submission 206723) | Soil microbial communities from Loxahatchee National Wildlife Refuge, Florida, United States - Lox_Sample_2.4 | ecosystem: Environmental > Terrestrial > Soil > Wetlands | place: USA... | reverse complement strand
ATGGATCACCGGCCGCTTGCCGCATCGCCGGGCCGATAGCCGTTGCAGCCGCCATCCGCGACGCAGGCGTCCCATTCGTCGAAGGTCACCTCATATTTGGAAACGGCGAAAGGCTTGGCGATCGTCACCTGATGCTGCGGACCTTCATCATCATACCGACCCGCCTCATTCTTGGGCGAGCCCATGGTGAATTGGCCAGCGGGCACATTGAATCCGAACGGCCCTTGAGCCTGCCCTTAGAGCGGGATGAGCAAAAGTGTGAAGCGGTTTTGCGCTCGCATCCCGCTCTGATCTAATGCAGGAGGCGGGGTTGCGGCCCACCGGCCGGAGCGGGGCGCTTGACCGGCGCCGGTAGTTTCCCAGCCGTTTCGTCGAAGAGCTCGGCCAATTTTTCCGTCATCGCGCCGCCGAGCTCCTCGGCATCGACGATGGTCACCGCGCGCCGATAATAGCGGGTCACGTCGTGGCCAATGCCGATCGCGATGAGCTCGACCGGCGAGCGCGTCTCGATCTCCTCGATGATGGCGCGCAGATGCTTTTCGAGATAGGTGCCGGCATTGACCGACAGCGTCGAATCATCGACCGGCGCGCCATCCGAGATCATCATCAGGATGCGGCGTAGTTCAGGCCGCGCGAGTAGGCGCTTATGCGCCCAGTCGAGCGCCTCCCCATCGATGTTCTCCTTCAAAAGGCCCTCGCGCATCATGAGGCCCAGATTCTTGCGCGCCCGCCGCCAGGGCGCGTCGGCGGATTTATAGATGATGTGGCGAAGGTCATTGAGCCTTCCGGGCGACGCGGGCTTGTTCGCCTGCAGCCAGGCCTCCCTCGACTGGCCACCCTTCCATGCTCTTGTCGTGAAGCCCAGAATTTCGACCTTGACGCCGCAGCGCTCCAGGGTGCGGGCTAAAATATCGGCGCAGGTGGCGGCCACGGTGATCGGACGCCCCCGCATGGAGCCGGAATTGTCGATGAGCAGGGTCACGGCCGTATCGCGAAACTCGGTGTCCTTCTCGCGTTTGAACGACAAGGGCTGGTGCGGATCGGCGATCACCCGCGGCAGCCGGGCCGGATCGAGCAGGCCCTCTTCAAGGTCGAACTCCCACGACCGGCTCTGCTGCGCCATCAGGCGGCGCTGCAGACGATTGGCGAGCCTCGAGACGATCGAGGACAGATTGCCCAACTGCTTGTCGAGATAGCCGCGCAGCCGGTCCAGTTCCTCGGCATCGCACAGATCCTGCGCTGCAATCACCTCGTCATATTTCCGGGTGAAGATCTTGTAATCGAAGCCGTGCGGATCGGCGCGGCGGTTTTGCGGGGGCCGCAGCATCTCGCCGGCCTCCTCGGATTCACTCATCTCGCCTTCGGCATCGAATTCACCGGAAGGCTCGCTTGATGCGTCGATCTCATTTTCCTCAGCGAATTCGGGAACGGCATCCGCCTGCTCGGATCGGCTGGTATCGGCCGTCTGATCCTCGGCCCGCTCGTCGGAGCGTTGATTTTCGCCGCCTTCCGGCTCGCCGACGGCGCCCTCGCTCTCCTCTTCGGGTTCGCCTTCAAGGCTACCCTCACTCATCACTTCGAGCGCCGTCAGCAGTTTGTGGACGGCGCCGGCAAAGGCGCGCTGATCCTCGATCTGCAGGCTAAGTCCATCGAGCTCGGCACTCGCCCGCTCCTCGATAAAGGAGCGCCATAGACCGACGATCTTCTCCGCATGTTTAGGTGGCTTCAGCCCGGTCAGCCGCTCGCGCACGATCATGGCGAGCGCATCTTCGAGCGGCGCATCGGCACGATCATTGATATCGGCGCTGCGGGCGCGCTGGAACCGGTCGTCGAGCATGGCATGAATATTGTGGGCGACCCCTTGCATCCGGCGCGAGCCGAGCGCCTCCACCCGCGCCTGCTCGACCGCATCGAAAACCGCCCGGGCCCCTGGCGCCTGCGGCGTGAGACGGCGGTGTGTCTCGCTATTGTGACAGGCAAGCCGCAGGGCCATGGCGTCGGCATGGCCGCGCAGAATGGCCGCCTCCCGCGCATCGAGCTTGCGCGGCGGCTCGGGCAGGCGCGCCTTCACAAGGCCCTCCGAGCGCACGAGGCTCGGCCGCTCGGGCGCGAAAACCACTTCGGCAAGCGGCAATTTCGCCATGGCCTTGAGACAGCCGGCCACTGCCCGCTTGAACGGCTCGCGGGGGGCCTCGGCTTTCCCGGAAGGTTTTTGATTCGAGTTCATTAGCGGAGGGGCTCTGTCTGCTCAACTCATCACGACATTGACGGCGCTCTCCGGCAGCTCCTTGCCGAAGCAGCGCTGATAGAATTCGGCCACCAACGCCCGCTCCAATTCATCGCATTTGTTCAGAAAGGTGAGACGAAAGGCAAAGCCGGTGTCACCAAAGATTTCGGTATTCTCGGCCCAGGTGATCACCGTCCGCGGGCTCATCACGGTCGAAAGATCGCCACCGATGAAGGCATTGCGGGTGAGATCGGCGACCCGCACCATCTTGTTGACCGTATCGCGGCCCTCCTTATCGGCCTGGAACCGCTTCGCCTTGGCGAGCACGATTTCGACCTCCTTGTCATGCGGCAGATAGTTCAAGGTCGTGACGATGGACCAGCGGTCCATCTGCCCCTGATTGATCTGCTGGGTTCCATGATAAAGGCCGGATGTATCGCCAAGCCCGATCGTATTCGTTGTTGAAAAGAGGCGGAATGCCGGATGCGGCCGGATCACCCGGCTCTGGTCGAGCAGGGTCAGGCGGCCGGACATTTCCAGCACCCGCTGAATGACGAACATCACATCGGGGCGGCCCGCATCATATTCGTCGAAGCAGAGCGCGACATTGTTCTGCAGCGCCCAGGGAAGAATGCCATCCTTGAACTCGGTCACCTGCAAACCGTCCTTGAGGACGATCGCATCCTTGCCGATTAGATCGATGCGCGACACATGGCTGTCGAGGTTGATGCGCACGCAGGGCCAGTTGAGCCGCGCCGCAACCTGCTCGATATGGGTCGATTTGCCGGTGCCATGGTAGCCCGTGACCATCACCCGGCGGTTTTTGGCAAAGCCGGCCAGGATGGCGAGTGTCGTATCCCTGTCGAAGAGATAGTCGGGATCGACATCCGGAACATGCGGATCGCCGGAAGAATAGGCCGGCGCTTCCATATCGCTATCGATGCCAAAAACCTGCCGCACCGAGATTTTCATGTCGGGGAGGCCGCTTGCGGCCGCCACCGCGCTTTCATCCATCATTTTATTTTGCCTTTGATTCTGTCCCGGCCGGCTTCAGAAGCTCTTTCGCGTCTTTGAACATGGAAATGAAAAGGCCAAAAAAGCTACGCATCCGATTCGTCAACGCCCAACGCAACTCAGCGCATTTGCGACGACGAAATCCAAAAATGACCCGGGCCCCAGGGGTGCCACATCGCCATCAAAGCAAGCCGCTGGCCCATTTGGTTTGGAAAGGCTCCCGATTCGGCCTTTCGTGCACGGCGACCTACGAACTCGGCTCAAACATCCTTTCAGAGTATAAATATCAAGGCCTATCTCGGGATCTCAAGCTTGAGCTTGTCAAGAATTTGCCCGGGCCTGGCGGCTGGAGCCATAAACGCCCCCTCAAGCTTGCTTCAGGGAAGTCAAATAGCGATAGGCCCGGATGATCTCACGCAATTTCTCTTCGTTCGAGCGGTCTCCGGAATTGGCATCGGGATGCAGGCGCTTGACCAGATCCTTGTAGCGGGCCTTGATCGCGGCCATGTCGACGGTATCATCAAGACCGAGCTGTTCAAGCGCCCTCATGGCGGCCAATCCATAGCGCTTTTTCGGCGCGGAATCACAAGAATAGCGCGGGCTCGCCGCGCGAAAGATGCGCGGGCTTTCCCGCGACGGATTGTCACTCTCTTCGCGAAAATTCCGGGGCCCGCGCCGCACGCCCATCGACCAGGTCGGGCGATGGCCAACCAAGGCCTCCTGCTGAAAAAGGGCCACGGCTTCGTCGCTCATGCCGTGGAAATAGTTGTAGGAGGCATTGTATTCGCGGACATGATCGAGACAGAAGCAAAAATATTTCCCCTCGTGCAAACGGCCCATGGGCGCGCGGAATTCTCCCGCCTTGCCACAGCCAGGGTACTGGCAAGGAAGCTGATCCGAGCGTGGTTCCTCTTTAATTCGGGGCTTGACCCTGATGCGGTCGAAAAGGCGTGATCTTATATCCATGCACGCCATTATGGAGTTCTTTGCGATGGCCGCAAGCGCTTCGATACAGGAAAAATAAATTGTGGCTCAGGGCCAGGTGGTTCAATATTCGGTGGTTCAATATTTGCACAGCTACCGCGGAACATTCGCCGTCATCGCGAAGCCTCAGAGCGGCCGTTGCAATGCAGCGCCGACTTAAGCCTCGATGGCGTCTGCAACGTCCTCGGTGGCTCCCCGCAATGCTGAGAGACAAAGGCTTGTCAAGAGACAACAGGTGTCCCGAAATGGAGCTCATGTCATGACAGTGAAAGATCGAATTGAGACAAAATTAGCGAGCGCCTTGACTCCCGTCTCGATCGAGGTCATCGACGAATCCCACAAACATGCGGGGCATGCGCACGCGGTCACGCGGCCGGGGACCGCCGGCGCGGCCGGAGAGACCCATTTTCGCATCAAGGTGGTCGCCGAAACCTTCAGAGGCAAGAGTCTCATCGATCGGCACCGCTCGATCCATCATCTCCTGGAGACGGAATTCGCCGGCGGTATGCATGCCCTGGCGATCGAAGCCAAGGCACCCGGCGAATAGAGGATTCGCCGTTTTTTGAGGCCGGCCGGCCAGGCCGGTTTGCGACGCGGGATGAGCAAAAGTGTGAAGCGGTTTTGCGTTCGCATCCCGCTCTAATTACGAGTAGCGATCACGTTTCACGATGATTTTGGATCGATTCGATCCAAAATCATCGTGATCTTGCCAGGGCTCGGCTTTGTCCGAGCCTCACCATACCTCTTTGTACCAATTTCGAAAATTGCACGACGCGTTCACCATGCCCCTCACCCGGGCATCCCCGTCAATGGACCGATTGGCATGACTCTGTCGTGGAGTTGGGCCATGATCCAAACCGAGCCGCCGATGATCAACCCTACGATCAGCACGCCAAAAGCCAGAGCAAGCACGGTGTTGGTATTGTCCGGAGCCGTTGTGATGTGCAGAAAAAAAATCAGATGCACGCCGATTTGTGCGATGGCGAGCGAAGCGAGGGCTGCCGGGAGCCCCGGCTCCCAGATGAAATGCGCACCCACGAGATAAAACGAGAGCGCCGTGAGCAGGACCGAGAGAGCAAGGCCAATGAGATAGCTTCGGATCCCCGCCTTGATACTACGAGTCGCCGAATCCATGAATCCCGGCGCCACGTCATCCACATTTCTTTCGTCGTTCTCGTTACTCACCGCAGTACTCCCACCAGATAGACGACTGTAAACAGTGCGACCCAGATGATATCCAGCACGTGCCAGAAAAGATTGAAGCAGAGGAGTCGACGCAGAATATTGGGACGGAAACCCTTGACGAAAACTTGCGCCATCATGGTGGCAAGCCACAGAAGCCCGGCGCTGACGTGCGCCCCATGGCAGCCCACAAGGGTGAAGGTCGATGACAAGAAAGCGCTGCGCTGGGGCTCTGCGCCTTGAGCCACCATCGCAGAGAAATCTCGCACTTCCAGGGTTAGGAAGGCAAGGCCGAGGAGTCCCGTGATCAGCAGGCTGAGCTGCGTCCAGGCCTGGCTTTTTGTATCGGTCGCAACCGCGGATAGGCCACAGGTGAAGCTTGAAGCAAGAAGGCAGCCCGTCTGCAGCGCAATGCTGGGGAGGTTGAAAAGCTCACGCCCGGACGGCCCGCCGGCGGTCGCGGTTTGCAAGACGGCGTGTGCCGCAAAGAAGGCGGAGAACATGATAATGTCGCTGACCAGGAAAAGCCAAAAGCCATAGCCGACGATCACCCGTTTGGACGCGGGCCCTCCCTCACCGTGACCCGTCGCATAGATTCCCGCCATAGCAACATCCCCTGCTATGGGAGTGTCGGCGCCGTGTCCGGCGGCGCGAGCATCCAGCCCAAGCGCTGTGGCCCCCGTTCCACTCACGCCGGTTTCCGAGCCGGAAAGCTCGGCCAGCCACTCTGCCCTGGCTTGCCGGCGCGCGCGATCGATCCGAGCGACTTCCTCAGCCGGTATCCTGTATTCCTCCACGTCCCGCCACGCGAACCACACAAAGACCACATAGGCGGCAGCAAGCCCCACACCCACCAGCCACCAGATATGCCAAATCATTGCAAACCCAGTGATGGTGGCGAAGAAAGCCACAATGAATCCTATCGGGCTGTTCGCCGGCATCTCGATTGCCTCATAGCGAGGCTCCACGGGGAGCCGCTGAGCTGCAATCGCCCGCCGTTTGATGGTCCAATAGGGCTCTTCTCCGCGCACATTGAAGAGCACGGCGAAATTGAAGGCCGGCGGCGGCGATGCGGTCGCCCATTCAAGCGAGCGGCCATCCCAAGGATCGCCCGTCATGTCGCGCAATTCGTGGCGGCGGCGGATACTGACGAGAAGCTGCGCCACCTGACATAAGGCGGCGACGCCCATGATCAGGATTCCGATGGCTGCAATCCGTATCCATGGCTGCCATATCGGCAGGTCAAAATGCTGCAACCGCCGCGTCATCCCCAAAAGCCCCGCGGCGTAGAGCGGTATGAAAACGGCGTAAAAGCCTATGAGTGTAAGCCAAAAGGCAGCCTTGCCCCAACCTTCGTCCAGCGAAAACCCAAATGCCTTTGGAAACCAATAGGTTAAGCCTGCAAAGCTAGCGAATAGCACGCTTGCTATAATGACGTTGTGGAAATGGGCAACTAGAAAAAGGCTGTTATGGAGTTGGAAATCGGCCGGCACGGTGGCTAGAAGCACACCAGTCATGCCGCCAATCACAAAAGTCACGATGAATCCGACCGCCCACATCATCGGCGTCGCGAAACGGATGCGTCCGCCATACATGGTGAACAGCCAATTGTAGACCTTCACGCCGGTAGGGATGGCGATCACAGCGCTCGCAATGCCGAATAAGGCGTTGACGTCGGGCCCAGCCCCCATGGTGAAAAAGTGGTGCAACCATACGAGGAATGACACAAGACAAATGCCCATGGTCGCCGCCACCATGGAGCGATAGTTGAACAACGGCTTGCCTGAGAATGTCGAGATCACCTCGGAGAAGATACCAAACGCCGGCAGGACGAGGATATAGACCTCCGGGTGCCCCCAGGCCCAAATCAGATTGATAAACATCATCATGTTGCCGCCGGCCTCATTCGTGAAGAAATGGAAGCCCAAATAGCGGTCAAGAGCGAGCATCGCGAGGGTGGCGGTGAGGATCGGAAAGGCAGCGATAATTAGCAAGTTGGAGGCGAGCGCGGTCCAGCAAAACATCGGCATTCTCAAATAGCTCATGCCGGGCGCGCGGGTCTTGAGGATCGTGGTGACAAAATTGATCCCGGTCAATAATGTGCCGACACCGGAGATCAGAAGCGACCACAAGTAGTAATCGACGCCCACCCCGGGCGTGTAGGGGATTTCAGATAAGGGTGGATAGGGCAGCCAACCGGCTCGTGAGAACTCGCCGACAACGAGCGAGATATTGACGAGCAGCGCGCCAGTCGCCGTAAGCCACAAGCTCGTGGAGTTCAGTGTCGGAAAGGCGACATCACGAACGCCGAGCTGAAGTGGCACCGCAAAGTTCATGAGTCCGATCACGAGCGGCATCGCCGCGAAAAAAATCATGATCGTACCGTGGGCCGAGAAAATCTGATCGTAGTGCTCGGGGGGAAGATAGCCAGGCGCGTGAAATGCGAGCACTTGTTGCAATCGCATCATAATGGCATCGATGAAGCCCCTCAGCAGCATCAGGAGGCCGAGAAGACAGTACATGACGCCGATCCGCTTGTGATCGACGCTGGTGATCCACTCCCGCCACAGATAGGGGAGGCGCCCCGTGAGAACGACCCAGGCGACCACGGCAAGGACGGCCGCGATCACCACGGAGCCGGCGATAAGCGGGATTGGCTGATCCCAAGGGATTGCGTCCCAGGTGAGTTTTCCTAGAATGCTCATTTCGCTCCTCGGGAGCGAACAGACGGGCCGCTCCCTTCGCTGTCTGGACCTGGACCCAGCGGGACCCGGCCGGTCGCGATATCTTCGAAAAGACCGGGCTCGACCGACTGGTAGGTGACAGGGCTGACATTCTGGCTCTGGTGCAGAAGGGCGAGATAACCGGCACGGTCCAACCACGGGCCGGCCTCTTGCGACTTGGCGACCCACAGTGCAAAATCGTGCGCAGGTACGGCATGCAGGATGAAATGCATATCCGAAAATCCGTCGCCGCTGAATTGGCTGGATGCACCGTAAAAGTCGCCGGCATGGCTCGCTTCGAGATTGAGCTGCGTGACCATTCCGGGCATCGTGGCAATCATGGTGCCGAGCTGGGGGACAAAAAACATGTTCATGACGGCAGCCGATGTCAAAGAAAAGCGGAGCGGCACCCCAGCCGGTACGATAAGCTCATTGAGGCTCGCGATGCCCGCGTCCGGATAGATGAAAAGCCATTTCCAATCGAGCGAGACGACCTGCACTTCGAGTGGATCCTTGTGTCCCGCGATCGGCCTATAAGGATCAAGATCATGCGCGCCCATCCAGATGACGCCACCGAGAAAGTTGACAGTCAGAATGGGAATTGCCCAGACAACGAGCTCGACGCGCCCGGAATAGACAAAGTCCGGCTGATAGCGCGCTCTCCCGTTCGATGCTCGGAACCACCAAGCGAAGAGCAGCGTCGCGATGATTGTCGGGACAACGATCACCAACATAGCCTCTGACGCATTCAAAAGGATTTTCGCATTCGCTGCGCCCACTGGCCCCTGCGGGTCCAGAACGCCTCCTGAACATCCTCCAAGTGCCAAGCCTAGAAGAGCGAAAGTTGCGGCTGCCAAAAGAAATTTCAGACGCTCTGACATGAAATGCGCGAACCAGTCGACGGGCCGCCGTTTTAGCTGCATAGAACACGGATCCTGACGGGCTGAACGAGGCCTGTAGCCTATCAATTAACTTAAACGCTACACGGCAAAAATTGTTTCAAACCTGCGCTCCGATTCCTTCCCCTGTCCGGCAAGATCACGATGATTTTGGATCGAACCGATCTAAAATAATGCAACGTGATCGATTTTCGTAATTTAGAGCGGAATGTCACTCTTTTGCTCATCCAGCTCTAGAGGGCTGATGGCTGCCGTCAGAACGGGCCGTAATGAGAATTTAGACGGAGATCGCAATGATGCTGGAGCCGCTTTGACATCACGCGGCATTCATGTCTCAAAACGCTTCGAACGCGGAATGGCTTCGTTCGACTTTTGGCAATTCCCGCCTGACAAAGTCGTTCAACCCCTTATCCGTGCCAGTGAGGGAATAGTCGGAGTAAAACGTTTGGAGTTGCGTCAAAGCCGCCGTCATCATTGAAATATAAAGGCCGTCAAATTTGCCATTCTGCGCAGAGGAAAGCGTTCTCAGGTCGGCGGCCTGGGACGGGAGCAGATTGGGCGCCGCGAGTCGCCGGGCACCGGGGCCAACCTTTCCCGTAAAGGGTGAGCGCAGGGAAACCACAGCATTATTCACATTGACGAAAGGCGCCAAGGAAGCGCCCGCCGGTGTTTGCTCTTTCACCAGGGTTTGCGCCAATTGCAGGAGCTTGCCATTCTGCGTCTTGCTGATCGCCAGCCGGCTCGCTGTAGTAATGAAATAGATCGTAGGGATGGCATTCGAAACCAAATGCGCCATCGCATCGGCTGGCGTTGGGCTGGCCGCCTGAGGCGCGGGAGAATCCGGCGCCGGTTCAGCCATTTCGCCGGCCTGCGCAAAAACCGGGTTGGCCAAGATCAAACCCGCCCAAAGGCTGAAGACTAAAGCCAAAGGGTAAGAGACAAACCGGCGCCGGATTCCTTCCCTGGAGCCAAATGGGCCGTCGGGCAACCGGGACTTTGGCAAGAAGGGCATGGCCGAGACTTTGCCTTTTCTTTGCAGGCACTGTTGACAGTCTAATTCGATCGAGTCTTCAAGAATAGAAAATTTTAGCCTATTTCAGACGGCAAGCGCCTGACCAGCAGTGAGCGGCTGTCGTGGCCAAGCCTCTGAAAGCGTCATGATCCTCATCGAGGAAGCGGGGCCAATGGCTCGGCAGAGGTGTTGAGTTTGGGCTTCATCGCGGCTTTTTTCATGGTAGATTTGCCTGACCCTTGATGGAGCTTGGCCAGTTCTTCATAGGTCGCCTGCAAGGCGAAAGCCCTGGCCTGGGTGACTCGCAGTGCGCAAAAGCCATGCACGTCCTCACCCTTGTAGCGGCGGCAGATCTCGACGCGTTCGGAAGAGAAGCCGGCCTGCTCGCTGGCGATTTTCCTGATGGCCTCACGGTCCTTGCCGGCTTCTTTCATGAGACTACGAAAGTTCAAGCGCAACGCGGTCTCGGCATGGCTTCGTTCCCGCTCGAGGGAATTCACCTGGTCCGGTCGGAAATCCTGGCCGGGCGGTCCCCACAGACCGGCCGGCGCCACGCGGCAGTCGGCGGCATTGAAATCACAACTGGGCGGGGAGCGTTCAACGAGAACGGCTCCGTCTAGGATATCGATGGAAAAGGGGCAGGCGGGTATATCGGCCAAATAGCGCAATATCCCTCTCGGCCGCCCTGCGAAGCTCGCCGGAATTGGCGCGTCCGCGACAACTTCAACTTGGCATGGTTCGCCGGGATGCGAAATGGTTTGGCCGGCGAGCGATAATTTGGTGATCGCAACGGACTTGTCCGTGGCACGCTCGACCAGAATTGCGCCGGCATTTCCATCCTGAGCGAGTTCAAGGCCGAAAATCGTGTCCTCGGAAGGCGGCCTTAGGACGGCCGGATTGGGCTTGGCGGACGCTACCAGGGGACGGCGGTTTTGTGGTCCTGCAGTGGAAGTTCCGGGCGGGGCGGCTTGCACGGCCCCCGGAAGAAGCAGTTGCGCACGCGCGAGCCCAGGGAGCCAAAGCACTGCGAAAAGCACCACAAGAAGACCCTGAAGACATTGTCGCACTGAAGTCATCTCGATGCCAATGCCTCAATCTTCTTCTGATCCGGGTTGAACGGAGAAGCGGATGGCGTGATTTGCCTCGATTACTTTGACGAATCAAGGCAAACTTACCGAATTGAGGCGGCGCGAACCCTAGAGCGTTTCCCGCTTCCATAGAATCGGGAACCGGCTAGCTTTTTGATTTATCGCATTTTCTCAACGCGAACCGATATCCACTTCGCTGGAAAATGCTCTGGTTCCGGCTTAGAACCGGGTCTCGCCGTTCGAAACAGCTTATTGATTTTACTTGACTTAGGCGCGTGGCTCATTCTTCAGCTCTTGCGAGAGAGGCCTTTTGCGGCCTGCGGGAAACGGGACTTGCCCGAAGACCTTGCTCTTCGCCAAGCACAGGATGGATGAGACTTTGACAAACCCGGGATGAGGCCGTGGACCGTTCTCGGTGGCCTCCAACCCTTTGGAAATGAAGACCACAAACCTCTGGCAAAGTCTTGTGGCTTTTTCTCGACGGCCTTGCGCGCCTTCGACCTCCGCTTATATTCGGTTTATCTTGCGTTCCAACGCGATCATCCCAATTTAAGCGCAATCGGGGACAAGGCGGATCAATCAATCGCCCATCGGCTGGATCGCTTCGGGATCAGCTGGTCTTGCGCATCGAAAGGACAATAATCATGGGTAAAGTCATCGGCATCGACCTCGGAACCACCAATTCTTGCGTAGCGGTGATGGAGGGGGCAAGCCCGAAGGTCATTGAGAATGCCGAAGGGGCAAGAACGACACCTTCGATCGTCGCCTTCACCGACGATGGCGAGCGTCTCGTCGGGCAGCCGGCCAAGCGGCAGGGCGTCACCAATCCGGAACGGACTTTCTTTGCCATCAAGCGGCTGATCGGCCGGACCTTCGATGATCCGATGACCAAGAAGGACATGAGTCTCGTTCCCTATAAGATCAACCGGGCGGCAAACGGCGATGCTTGGGTCGAGGCGGATGGAAAGCCTTACTCACCTTCGCAAATCTCGGCCTTCATCCTGCAAAAGATGAAGGAAACTGCGGAAGCCTATCTTGGTTCGCCCGTCACTCAGGCAGTCATCACGGTTCCGGCCTATTTCAACGACGCGCAGCGGCAGGCGACCAAGGATGCGGGCAAGATCTCCGGTCTTGAAGTGTTGCGGATCATCAATGAGCCGACAGCCGCAGCCCTCGCCTATGGCCTCGACAAGAAGGGCAGCGGCACCATCGCCGTTTACGATCTCGGCGGCGGCACGTTCGATATATCGATCCTCGAAATCGGCGATGGCGTTTTCGAGGTGAAATCGACGAACGGCGATACTTTCCTTGGCGGTGAGGATTTCGATACCCGCCTTGTCGAATATCTCACCGGTGAATTCAAGAAGGATAATGGGATCGACCTCAAAAAGGATAAGCTCGCTCTGCAGCGGCTGAAGGAAGCGGCGGAAAAGGCCAAGATCGAGCTCTCTTCAGCGACCCAGACGGAGATCAACCTGCCCTACATCACGGCCGATGCCACGGGACCGAAGCATCTTGCCTTGAAGCTCACCCGGGCCAAATTCGAGGCTCTGGTCGAAGACCTGATCCAGAAAACGGTCGAGCCGTGCCGCAAAGCTTTGAAGGATGCAGGCCTCAGCGCCGGCGAGATCAACGAGGTTGTACTTGTCGGTGGCATGACCCGCATGCCCAAAGTGCAGGAGGTGGTGCGCGGCTTCTTCGGCAAGGAGCCCCATAAGGGAGTCAATCCTGACGAAGTGGTGGCGATCGGCGCGGCGGTTCAGGCGGGTGTCCTGCAAGGTGATGTCAAGGATGTGTTGCTCCTTGACGTGACGCCCCTTTCCCTTGGCATCGAGACGCTTGGCGGCGTGTTCACCAGGCTGATCGAGCGCAATACGACGATCCCAACCAAGAAGAGCCAAGTGTTCTCGACGGCCGAGGACAATCAGACCGCGGTCACGATCCGGGTTTTCCAGGGCGAGCGCGAAATGGCGGCCGACAACAAATTGCTCGGCCAGTTCGATCTCGTCGGAATTCCGAGCGCACCTCGCGGCATCCCGCAAATCGAGGTCACCTTCGATATCGACGCCAATGGCATCGTCAATGTCTCGGCGAAGGACAAGGCGACCAACAAGGAGCAGCAAATCCGCATTCAAGCCTCAGGCGGCCTTAGCGAGGTGGACATCGACAAAATGGTCAAGGACGCCGAATCGCATGCGGCCGAAGATAAGAAGCGGCGCGAGCTGGTCGATGCCAAGAACCACGCCGAGGCGATGATCCACACGACGCAAAAGTCGCTCGACGAGTATGGCTCCAAGGTTGCCCACTCAGACAAGAGCGCCGTCGAAGCCGCGATCACCGCGCTGAAGGGCGTCCTTGAAGGCGATGATGCGGAGACGATCAAAGCAAGAACGAACGACCTAGCGCAGGCCTCCATGAAACTGGGCGAGGCGATGTATAAGTCGGCGCAGGAGCCCACCGGGGGTGGCACGGGTGGTGCCAAGGACGATGTCATTGATGCCGATTTTAAGGAAGTCGGCCCCGATGACAAATCGAAATCAGCCTGAGGAAAAAGCGTTGCCCGCGGATGATGATTTTGGACCCTTGGGTCCAAAATCATCATTTCATGCAAATGATCGATTCGAAGAATGTCGAGGGTTTAGGCGGAAAGCCACTATCCCATTTTCGCATCCCGCTCGGGAGCGGCGATTTGCCCTTCAAGATCATTTCCCGGTTGTGAGAGGCACGAAATCTTAAATCCCTTGTACGGGCTTGGCTTCTGGTTCGTCCCTTGCACGAGGTGCATCCGTTGCCGGGAGCCATGCCTGCCGGGACCGGGCCTCGACCTTCAGACCGGGGTCCATTATGTTGCGGGATGCGCACACCGGCGGCGGGCGAGAGGTTTTTGGCTATCCGGGAATCGGAGCTGAGTATAAAGGGGGCGAAAGGCCCTCAAAGCAAAGGGATTGGAACGCAAAGCCGATGATCAGGCGGGACTATTATGAAATTCTGGGCGTTTCCAAGAGCTGCTCGGACGCCGAGATGAAAGCGGCGTTCCGCAAGCTGGCGATGCAATACCATCCCGACCGCAATCCGGGCAATGCGGAAGCCGAGCATCAGTTCAAGGAGTTGAACGAGGCCTATCAGATCCTTTCCGATGCGGAGAAGCGGGCCGCCTATGACCGCTACGGCCATGCGGCCTTCGAACAGGGCGGCTTTGGGGGGGCCGATGGATTCGCCGCCTCCATGGCTGATATTTTCGACGATCTGTTCGGCGATGTGATCGGCGGCCGGCGCGGCCGGAAGGGACCGGCACGGGGTTCCGACCTGCGCTACGCCATGGAAATCTCCCTCGAAGAGGCCTTTCACGGCAAAACCGCATCGATCAGCCTGTCGGCCTTGGCGGTTTGTGAAGCCTGCTCGGGCACAGGCGCCAAGCCAGGCGCCAAGCCGCGCCATTGCCCGACTTGCGGCGGACACGGACGGGTGCGCGCGCAGCAGGGGTTCTTCGCCATCGAAAGGACCTGCCCGCAATGCCATGGCGGGGGCGAGGTCATCGATGATCCTTGCCAGTCCTGCGGCGGCTCAGGCCGCGTCACAAGGCAGCGCAATTTGTCGGTGAACATACCCCCGGGCGTCGAGGACGGGACCCGCATAAGGCTCAGCGGCGAGGGGGAGGCCGGGGCCAAAGGCGGTCCCCCCGGTGATCTTTATATTTTCGTCTCCACAAAACCGCATCCCTTCTTCCAGCGCGAAGGGGCCGACCTTTTCTGCCGCGTGCCCATCTCGATGGTCCAAGCGGCTCTCGGGGGCGAGGTAAGGGTGCATACGCTGAGCGGCGCCGAAGCCAAGGTGCAAATCCCGGAAGGCACGCAATCTGGCAAGCAGTTCAAATTGAAGAGCAAGGGCATGCCCGTGCTCCGCTCGCGCGAGACCGGTGATCTCTATATCGAAGTCCGAGTCGAGACGCCGCAAAATCTCACCAAGCGCCAGCGCGAATTGCTTAACGAGTTCGAAAACCTCTCCTCGACGAAGACGCATCCGGAATCAGCCGGCTTTTTCGCCAAGATGAAGGATTTTTTCGAAAACCTCAGCGGGCAATAGGCTTCACGAATGCCTCCGAGACAGAAGTTGCCCCCGCGCGCGACGGCAGGTAACCGGCATCCACCTGCCGATTGGCCGGCCGCGCAAAATCCCTCAATTTCCCTCAAATCGATCCTCTTGCCCGACTCACTTATTTATGTTTGATGACACTTCCAAGACGAGAAATTGCAAGGCGGCGGCCAGGAGGGAATTGTCTTGCGGAGTTCGCCCACGCGCGCGTATCGGCCCCACCCTCCAAAATCCAATACGCCGATCGAGGACCGCATCGTCGATGAAGCGCGCTTTTTGAAGTCGTGGCTCGACAATCCCGCACTGGCCGGCGCTGTCTCGCCTTCCGGCCGTTTCCTCGCGCGCATGATGGCCCGCTATGTCGATCCGGGTCAGCCAGGCCCGGTCGTCGAGCTTGGTCCCGGCACCGGCTCGATCACCGAAGCGCTTTTGGAGCGCGGCATCGCGCCGGGACGCTTGTATCTGGTTGAATTCGATCCCAATTTCTGCCGGCTCCTGAAGCGCCGTTTTCCCGGCGTCCATGTCATCAAGGGCGATGCCTACCAGCTCAAGGAAACCTTGGGTGGAAGGCTGCGGCGGCCGCCTATCGCCATCGTCTCAAGCCTGCCCTTGCTCCTCAAACCCGAAATCCAAAGGATTGCGCTGCTTGCCGACGCGCTTCACTGCATGAGGCCGAATGGCTCATTCATACAATTCACCTATGGTCCTT
>Ga0335075_10008306_pt1 | contig 15930 bp, 8 predicted proteins | sample Lox_Sample_24_FD_206723 | JGI IMG/M metagenome (GOLD analysis project Ga0335075, IMG submission 206723) | Soil microbial communities from Loxahatchee National Wildlife Refuge, Florida, United States - Lox_Sample_2.4 | ecosystem: Environmental > Terrestrial > Soil > Wetlands | place: USA: Florida... | reverse complement strand
GTCGTGGCCGGTTCCGAGGATTCGGGCTCTTCGATGGCCATGAGGACAACCTCGCGGGCCTCGTCGAGCAGTTTCTCGGCCTCGGGGGCATGGACCCACCCCCGGGTTATTATCTCGGGACCGGTGAGGACCCGCCCGGTCTGCGAGTCGATGGTGACCACAAGGACCACGACGCCCTCCTCGGCCAGGCGCTGGCGGTCGCGCAGCACCCCCGGCCCGACGTCCCCGACGATGCCATCGACGTACAGGTAGCCGGCCGGCACCTCGCCGGCGAACTCGACCCCTTGGCTGTTGATTTCGACGACATCGCCGTCTTCGGCCAAAAGCACGGAACTGCTCGGCACCCCGACCTCGGTGGCGAGGCGGGCGTGGTGCATGAGGTGCCGGTACTCGCCATGCACCGGGATAAAGGCTTGAGGCTTGGCCACCGAGATCAACAACATGAGCTCGTCGCGCATGGCGTGGCCCGAGGCGTGTACAGGGGCCAGGCCGGAGTGGACCACCTCTGCCCCCGAACGGCAAAGGCCGTCTATGACCTTCCCCACGTTGGACTCGTTGCCCGGTATGGCGTGCGACGAGAGCACCACGAGGTCGCCTTCGCCCGTCTTGACCCACTTGTTCTCACCGGCAGCCATCAGTGACAGGGCCGACATGGGCTCGCCCTGCGACCCCGTACATACCACGCATATTTGCCGGGGATCGAAATTGCCGATCTTTTCGATGTCTATGAGCCGCTCCTCAGGTATGTGCAGGAGGCCGAGCTCACGGGCGAAAGCTACGTTGCGGCCCATGGAGCGCCCAAGCGTGGCGATGTAGCGCCCGCTGGCCAGGGCGGCGTCGGCCACCTGCTGCACCCGGTGCACGTGGCTGGCAAAGCAGGCGACGATGATCCGCTTGTCCGGGTTGGCCTCGAAGAGGCTCGACAGGACCTGGCCGACTGCCCGCTCGGAGGGGGAGTAACCCTGCTCCTCGGCATTGGTGGAATCGGACAGCAACAGCCTGATCCCTTCTTCGGCGGCCAGGGCGCCGATCCGGGTCAAATCGGTCCGCCGCCCGTCCACCGGCGTCAGGTCGAGCTTGAAATCACCCGTGTGCAGGATCACGCCTTCGGGAGTGTGGAAGGCCAGAGCGAACCCTTCGGGGACCGAGTGCGCAACGGGCAAGAACTCGATGTCGAACGGGCCTATTTGCCTCCTTTCGCCGTCCTCCACCATGATCAGCTCGGTGCGGTCGAGCACGCCGGCTTCCTCTATCCGGTTACGGGCCAGCCCCAGCGAAACCTCGGATCCGTATATGGGAATACTTACTTCTTGCAGCAGGTACGCCAACGCGCCGCAATGGTCCTCGTGCCCGTGGGTGAGGACGCACCCCTCCAGGCGCTCCCGGTTCTGGATTATGTAAGTGAAATCGGGCAGGACGAGATCCACGCCGAGCATTTCCGGGTCCGGGAACATAAGACCGCAGTCAACGAGCACGGCCCGGCCGTCCATCTCGAACCAGGCGCAATTGCGGCCGATCTCCCCCAGCCCGCCCAGGAAGACAATGCGGACCGGGCTTGTCCCCGGAGTCTGTAATTCACCCGGCAATTAGCGCTCCCCGCCAGGGCCGGCCAGTGACTCCAGAAAACTGCCTTCGTGTGGAGAGAACGAGCCTATGGACGCCTTTGACGTAGAGGTCCCCGCACCATGGCCAAACCACGGCATCCGCCGCCTCCCTCTTCTCTCTGTCAAGTTTGTTTTCCCGGGCGCTCAGGTTAGACGGCCTGTGTGAAGGGCTGCCGGTGCAGACGGCTCCAAACCTGCCGGGCTTTGTCGACCAGACCGTCGGGCTCGGGCCCCATCGGTAGACGGCAGTCGCCTCCGGGCAACCCGAGGGCTTTGAGCATGGCCTTGGTCGGCACGGGGTTCGGCGCCAGGTCGCTGGCCTCGAAATCCCAGGATTCCACCAGGCGGGCATTGATACCCATGGCCGCTTCGGTGTCCCCTTTACTGAAAGCAGCCACCATCTCGCTCATCTGCACGCCGGCCCAATGAGACGCCACGCTGATCACCCCGACCGCTCCGATCGACAGCAACGGGAGGGTGAGGGCGTCGTCGCCGCTGTAGACCTCAAAGCCGGCCGGCGCCGCGGCGACCAGGGCGGCCGTGACCGCCGGCGTGCCCGAGGCGTCTTTGACCCCCGCGATGACCCCGTCGGCGGCCAGTCGCAAAAGGGTGGGCAGCCGGACTTCGCGCCCGGTGCGCTTGGGAATGTCATAGACAATCACGGGCAGGTCGGTGGCCGCCGCCACGGCCCGAAAATGCGCTTCGAGGCCGGCCTGCGAGGGTCGGTTGTAGTAAGGCGTGACGACCAGGGCAGCATCCATACCGGCCGTCGCCGCCACCTTGGTCAGCTCAACCGAATGAGCAGTGCTGGCGGTGCCGGTATTGGCGATCAACGGCACGCTGACCACGTCCCTGACGGTCCGCCAAAGGTCGAGCTTTTCGTCGTCGGTCAGCGTTGGGGCCTCGCCCGTGGTGCCGGCCAGCACCAGGCCGTCGTTGCCGTTGTCGACCAGCCAGCGGGCCAGCCTGGCCGCGCCGGGCAAGTCGAGACGGCCCTCGGCGTCGAAGGGCGTGGCCATGGCGCAGACCACGCCGCCAAATCGTCCCGGAGCCGGCATCAGAAATCCCGTCCTTCTGAGGTCGGGCCTTCTGAGGTCGGGCCTTCTGACGGCGGGCCCTCTGACGGCGGGCCCTGGGGCATCAGGTCCTGTGGCATCGGCAGTAAGCCTAGCTAGTGCGGCCGCGCTGAGCGCTCTCGCATTCTTGGGGCCGGAAGTCTCAAATCCCGAGGAGGGGGTCGAGCCCGACGGTAAAGCCCCGCCTGGCCGGTACCTGCTTTATGGCCAACAGCACCCCGGGCATGAACGACGCCCGGTCGAGTGAATCATGGCGGAGCGTGAGCACTTGGCCCGCCGTGCCAAACAGGACCTCGTGATGGGCTACCAGGCCGCGCAACCGGACCGAGTGCACATTCACGCCTGGCGCCCCCTCGACGCCGCGGGCCGGTAAGACGCCAGACTGTGCCCGGGCCGGACCACCCGGAGCCCGGCCCCGGGCGGAGGCAATGCGAGCGGCCGTCAACATAGCCGTACCCGAGGGGGCATCCAATTTGGCGTCGTGGTGCAGTTCTACGATCTCCACGGTTTCGAACCAGGGGGCGGCCAGCTCGGCAAACCGCATCAAGAGGACAGCCCCGATGGCGAAGTTCGGGGCCAGGACGCAGTTGGCCTGGCCGGCCTCGAACAGAGACTTCATCTCGGCGAGCACCGCTTCGCTGAACCCGGTCGTCCCTATGACGGCGTGCACGCCGTTTCCGGCGCACCAACGGGCGTTGGCCGCTGCCGCACTGGCCAGGGTGAAATCGACAGCCACCTGCACGCCCGCCTCGGCCATGGCTTCTGGCGCCGAGGAGGCGACGAGACCAGCCGGGTCGAGTTCCTTCCCTGCATACGCGGGGTCGACCGCAGCCACTAGCTCGAGCTCCGGGTCGGCATTGACAGCTGCGCACACCGTGGCCCCCATCCGGCCACCCGCCCCGAAGACTCCCACCCTGGTCCTTGGCGCCCCGGGCGCCGGCGCGGTGCGACCTGGCCCCCCGGTCACTCCCGGGCCGAACCCACGGGGCTGCCGTCCCAGTCCGAGAAGGCGTCGTCGTCGAACGGCCCCAGCACGACGAGGCTGCGGCGACCGCCCAGGACCTGGCCGGCCACCCGGGCGACGTCCTCTCTCGTCACCGCCGCGATCTCGGCATCGAGCTCGGCCAGCGAAGGGACTCGGCCTTGGGACAGTTGAGCGCGGCCGAGCCGGCTCATGCGCGCTCCGGAGTCCTCCAGCCCCAGGGCGGTGGCCCCCCGGATGTGAGACTTGGCCGCCGCCAGCTCCTCGTCGGTGACTCCGGAAGCCACCATCTTGTCGAGCTCCTCGGTGATCAGTTTCACCACTTCGGGCGCCCGGGACGGCGCCGTCCCCGCGTACACAGCCAGGTCACCCGCGCCCTGATAGGCGGAACGGTACGAATAAACGTTATAAGCCAGGCCTCTTTCTTCCCGTACTGACTGGAAAAGACGGCTCGACATGCCACCCCCGAGGACGTGATCGAGCACGTTGAGGACTTGACGGTCGGGGTGGTTCCGCTCGAACGCGGCCATACCGACCATGACGTGAGCCTGTTCGGTGGGCCGCTTGACGATCAGCCGTTCCATGGCCTTCGCCAAAGGTGCCGCCCGTTCGGGCGGGGCACCTCCGAGGAGCAGGTCACGGCCTACTTCGTCGGCCGCTCGGTCGAGCCTTCGGGCTACGCCATCGGTGATCTGGTCGTGGTCTATTCTCCCGGCGGCGGTGACGATGACATTGGCCGTCCGGTAATGGCGCCGATGGAACTCGGCCACCTGCTGGCGCGACGTCATACGCACCGTGCCTTCCAGCCCGAGCACGTCGCGGCCCAACGGGTGCTCGGGGTAGAGGGCGGAATTGAAGAAGTCGTGGACTTCGTCGGCCGGCTCGTCGCCGTGCATCAATATTTCTTCCAGGATGACCTGGCGCTCGGCTTCGAGCTCGTCGGTCCGCAGAGCCGGGCCCCAAATTATGTCCGACAATATGTCGAGGCCGAGGTCGACGGAATCGGCCAGCAACCGGACATAAAAAGCGGTGTGCTCTTTGGTCGTAAAGGCGTTCATATCGCCCCCGACGGCGTCGACCACCTCGGCTATTTCCCGTGCGCTCCGTTTGGCAGTGCCCTTGAACAGCAGGTGCTCGAGGAAATGAGACGCCCCGGCGATGGGAGCTGGCTCATCGACCGACCCCGTCCCCACCCAGAACCCCAGGCTGACGGAGAGCACATCGGGCATGTGCTCGGTCACGACGGTGAGCCCGCCATCGGCCACCGTCGTCTTGACCAGATCCTGCTTGGCCGGGGCCGTTCGTTTGGGGGCCCTTCCTTGGCTGTCTCCCATGACCCGCGGTTTTAGTGGCGACGGCGCGGGTTTCGCCGCGGTCCTCCTTGGCCCCGCGGGTCCCCGCTGCGTTCCCGTCCTCCGCGCGCCGGCCCGCCGCTCGGCTGCCCTTCGAGCGGGGCGGTGGCCGGGCCGAGATCACCGAAGGCAGAGCGGGCCTCTTCCTCCCAGCTGTCTTCGAACGAGACCGTCTCGTAAGAAGCGGGGCCGTCCGTGCCCCCGTTCCCGGAGCTGGCCGAACTGGCTGCGTCGCCGCCGGGGCCGGCCGGGGTGCCGCCTTCCAGCGAAAGCGATACCTTGCCCAGCGGGTCGATGTCGTCGACGTGCACGTCGAGCTCGTCTCCCAGAGACAACACGTCTTCCACACGTTCGACCCGCTTGCCCTGGGACAGCTTCGAGAGCTTCGAGATATGTACCAAGCCGTCTCGGCCCGGCAGGATATTGACGAAAGCGCCGAACTTCGTGATGTTGACGACCTTGCCCCGGTAAGTCCCGCCTACCTCGGCCCGGGGTGGGTCGAGGATCAGCTCGATGCGCCTGAGTGCTTCCTTCACGGCGCCACCGTCTCTGGCCCCGATCGTGACCGTACCGACCACCCCGTTGTCGTCGACACTGATGTCCGCACCGGTCTCCTGCTGGATGGAGTTGATCATCTTGCCCTTGGGGCCGATCACCTCGCCGATCTTGTCGAGGGGTATCTCGATGGTCACCACCTTGGGCGCGGTGTCCCGGACCTCGGCCCGCGGTTCGCTGATGACCGCGTTCATCACGTCGAGGATCACCAGGCGAGCTTCATGGGCTTGCCGTAACGCGTCCGCCAGGACCGTGGCCGGGAGCCCGTCGATCTTGGTGTCGAGCTGGAGGGCGGTTACGAAGTCCGCCGGCCCGGCCACCTTGAAGTCCATGTCCCCGAAAGCATCCTCGGCCCCGAGGATGTCGGTCAATGTGACGTAGCGGTCGCCGTCTTTGACCAGGCCCATGGCGATGCCCGCTACAGGGGCTTTGATCGGCACGCCGGCGTCCATGAGCGACAGCGTCGAAGCGCAGACCGAAGCCATAGATGTCGAGCCATTGGACGAAAGGACTTCGGAGACCAGGCGCAGCGCGTAAGGGAACTCTTCGAAGGACGGCACTACAGGCAACAAGGCCCGCTCTGCCAGCAGCCCGTGCCCAATCTCCCTGCGCTTGGGGCTCCCCACCCGCCCCACCTCGCCATTGGCCGAGGGCGGCATGTTGTAGTGGTGCATATAGCGCTTTTTTTCTTCGGTGCCGATGGTGTCCAGCAGCTGGTCCATGCGCGGCATGCCAAGAGTGGTGATGTTGAGGACCTGGGTTTCGCCTCGCTGGAACAACCCTGACCCATGCGCCGTCGGGATGAGGCCCACCCGGGCCGACAGAGGCCGTATGTCGCGCGGCCCCCGGCCATCGATACGGACGCCTTCTTCGACGATGCGCTGGCGCACGAGCTTCTTGGTAAGCGAACGGACGGCAGCCGAGATCTCTTTCTCCCTTCCGGGGAATTCTCCGGAGAGCTCGTCCACGAGCGTTGCCGCCGCTTCTTCCATGGCCGCTTCTCGTTCGGATTTAAGCGAGATGGTGGTCACTTTGCTTATGCGGTCCGAACCCACCTCTTGGACCCGCTCGTAGACCTCGGGGCTGTAGTCGCGCCGTGGCTGAAAAGCCATCGGCGGCCGCGAGCCGGCCTGCTCGCGCAGCTGGAGCTGGAGGTCTATCGACTCCTTGATCCAGGTCTTGGAGGCTTCGAGGCCCTCGGCGATGACATCTTCGGTCACCTTCGGGGCACCCTCGCTGTAATAGGCCCACGCCTTTTCGGCTCCGCCGGCCTCGACCATCATGATGGCCACATCGCCGTCGGGAAGGGCGCGCCCGGCCACAACCAACTCGAACGTCGACTCGTCACCTTCGCCGTAGCTCGGGTGGGGCACCCACTTACCCTCTTGCGAGTACGCCACTCGCACCGCTCCGATCGGGCCCTCGAAGGGGATCCCGGAGACCATCAAGGCCGCGCTGGCGGCATTTATTGCTATTACGTCGTGAGGGTTGACCTGGTCGGCGCCCAATACCGTGATCACTACCTGGGTCTCGTTGCGATAACCCTCTGCGAACGACGGCCGCAACGGCCGGTCGATCAGACGGGCGGTGAGGATGGCGCTCTCGGTCGGGCGCCCTTCCCGCCGGAAAAACGAACCGGGTATCTTCCCGGCGGCGTACATGCGCTCCTCGACGTCGACGGTGAGGGGGAAAAAATCGATACCCTCCGGCGCGCTGGCGGCGGCGTTAGCGGTGGCAAGGACAAGTGTGTCCCCGATCCTGCCTACGACTGCGCCTTGAGACTGCTGCGCCAGCAGGCCAGTCTCGAAACTAATGGTTTTACCGGTATCAGAAACCGGTGCTGAAACAGTAATGGGCTCCCCCATTTAACTGCTGTCCTCCTTTCGGGTAGTGGTCGCTCCCAACGCGGGGGACCACAGAAAAAACGAGCCTTCGGCTCTCGAAGGCCCGATTTACCGAGGTTCGCGAAACAACCCACCGAGAAAAGAGCGGCCAATCGTGCCTGCCTTCGTAGCCTTTCAGCTGATGAAGGTCTTGTGGCACGATCGGCCGCTCTCCTTCTCCAAGCGCAAGAAGGTTCGCGGACCTCTGTAGGTTCGCGGACAGCACCGGGCCAGTTGTCAGTGGACGGCTTCCGGCCCAGGCGAAAGACGCCCAGCTGGAAACCCTCGACTGGCAGCTGACCACAGGCCGCCCCACAAACCTGTTTACGCCGGCGATCAGCGGCGCAGCCCCAGCCGGCTTATGAGCTCGCGGTAGCGCTCGACGTCGTTGTCCTTGACGTAATCGAGCAACCGGCGCCGGCGCCCGATGAGCACCATCAGGCCGCGCCGGGAATGGTGGTCATGCTTGTTGACCTTCAAATGCTCGGTCAGGTGGGCGATGCGCTCACTCAATAGGGCAACCTGGACCTCAGGCGAGCCCGTATCCGTTTCATGCAGGCGGTAAGCCTCGATCGTCGCTGATTTTTCTACCATGCTGGTGGATCCTTGCTCTGTGCTGAACTGTTGGCTGGCCTACAAAAACTGATCGAGGCGCCGGTCCGGGGTTGCTCGCGCCCAGCTCAGCGCCCCATTGCCTGAGCACTTGCCGCGGCACAACGCCAAAAACCACTCTAGCAGCAGGTGGCACCCTAGCAGTTACAGGGGGTGGTGACACACGGCCGCGCTCGCCGTACGAGTACCCGGAGCTGGTGGCGGCCACCGGTTAGGGTCGACGGTTACTGGGGGTAGCGGGCCCCCAAGGTGCGGCGGGTCTGCGCCACGTCACTCGACATCTGGTCGATGAGCGCCTCAACGCTGGCGAACTTTTCCTGGCCTCGCAGCCGGTCCACCAGTTCGACCGTGCCGAACTCGTCGTAGAGGTCGCCCTGAAAGTCGAGCAAGTGGGCCTCGACCAGGGAGAAAGGCCTCGACTCGTAGAAGGTGGGCTGGCGGCCGACCGATATGGCGGTCTGGTGGCGGGTCCCGTCCGGCCGGAGGTACCAGCCGGCGTAGACGCCGTCCGCGCAGACCTGCATCTCCGTACTGACCTCGAGGTTGGCCGTCGGGAAGCCGAGCTCGCGACCGCGTTTTTCGCCGTGGCCAACCACCCCCCGCAGCTCGTACCAGCGGCCGAGGAGGCTGGCGGCCGCGGCCACATCCCCTTGGGCTATGAGCCGGCGGATACGGGTGGACGAGATCGGCTCCGTGCCTTCGAGCGGCTCGCTGCCCCCGCCCGCCGCGCCCGTGGCCAGCAACCGGATCCCGGTCACGTCGAAGCCCATCTGGGCGCCCATCCGTTGCAGGAGAGGGACATCCCCTTCCCGGTTGTGACCGAAGTGGAAGTCGTGGCCCACGATCACGGCCCGGGCGTTGAGGCAGCCGACGAGGACCTCGGCCACGAAGTCCGCTGCCCTTTCCTGCGCCCGCTCGGCATCGAAGTGCACGACCAGGGTCAGCTCGGCGCCGCACGCCTCCAGGAGGGAAAGCTTTTGATCGAGGTCTGTGAGCAGCAGCGGGGCGGACTCCGGGCGCACGACGCTGGCCGGGTGCCGGTCGAACGTGACCACGGTCGCCACAGCTCCGATCTCGCCCGCCGTCCGGCGCACCCGTTCGATGAGCCGGCGATGACCGAGGTGGACCCCGTCAAAGGCCCCGATCGTCACCACTGAGCCCTCCGGCGGGGCCGGGCATTCGCCCGGGTAGTACGCGGTCCTCATCATCTACAGGAGGCTAACGGGTGCCGGCACTCTTGGCTTGGTCGACCCAGACTGGCCAACGCCTGCCTCAAGCAGGCGAAAAAGGACAGCTCCTCTGTACCCCCCCGGCGGTGGCGCGGCCCGACGGGCCCGAGCTTCGTCAAGCCCTACCGCAGGCACACGTTTGGTGGGGCTCACGGTTCGAACGGGTGACGCGCCCCCCATGTCGCACCAGGGGGTGGGCGGGTAGCTGCGAACGGTGACCGTTCTTTGCGGCGGGCACCCGTTCGCAGCGCCCGCCGGCGTTTGGATCGCGCCTCAGGCTGAGGGCCTGCTCTCCTCCCGCAGGTATCAGCCCGTGCGCATCGGACTGTCCCCTCCCGTTTGCACCGGAGGGGTTCAGAGGGCCGCCGGCAGCAATGTCTCGCCCACCAGGTACCGGTCGGCGGCGGCGGCGGCGGCGCGCCCTTCGGCGATGGCCCACACGATCAAGCTGGCGCCCCGGGTGGTGTCGCCGCAGGCGAAAACGCCGGCCACGTTCGTGGCCCACGAGCTGTCATGCGCTACCGCACCGCGCTCGGTCACGTCTACGCCGAGCTGGTCGAGCAGTTGCCGCTCAGGGCCGCGGAACCCGACGGCCAGGAGCACCAGGTGGGCCGGGAGCTCGAACTCGCTGCCCGGAACGTCCTCGTACTGGCGCCGGCGCAGCTCGCGCACGCGGTGCGCTTGCAGGCCGCGGACGCGCCCGTGCTGGTCGCCCACGAACGCATCTGTCTGGACGGCGAACATGCGCTGGCCTCCTTCTTCGTGGGCCAGCGAGTCGCGCAGCACCAGCGGCCACAACGGCCACGGGGTGCTCTCGGGCCGCTCGGCAGGCGGCTGCTCGTGGATGTCGAACTGGTGCACCGACGCCGCCCCCTGGCGGTGGGCCGTCCCCAGGCAGTCGGCGGCCGTGTCCCCGCCGCCGATGATGATGACTTGCTTGCCCTGAGCGTCGATCGGCGGTGCCGCCAGCAGGCCGGCCTGGACCCGGTTGGCGGGGACCAGGTACTCCATGGCCAGGTGCACTCCGTCCAGGTGGCGGCCGGGGATCTCCAGCTCCCTTTGCCAAAGGGCGCCAAGGGCCAGGATGACGGCGTCGTGGCCCGACCGCAGGTCCTCGACAGCCAGGTCCACGCCCACATCGACCCCGCATTCGAAGACCGTGCCTTCTGCCTCCATTTGCTCGACTCGGCGGTCGAGCAGGGCCTTGTCCATTTTGAAGTCCGGGATCCCGTAACGGATGAGACCGCCCGGCCGGTCGTCGCGCTCGTAAACCACAACATCATGGCCGGCCCTGGTGAGCTGCTGGGCGGCAGCCATACCGGCGGGCCCTGAACCCACGACGGCCACCCGTTTGCCAGTCCGCACCGTGGGTCGCACCGGCGTGACCCAGCCGCGCTCCCAGGCGTAGTCGATGATCTTGTTCTCGATGGTCTTGATGGTCACCGGCTCGTCGTTTATCGAGAGAACGCAGGCGCTCTCACAGGGGGCCGGGCACATCCGCCCGGTGAACTCCGGGAAGTTGTTCGTGGCGTGCAACCGGTCGATGGCATCCCGCCAGCGGTCGCGGTAGACCAGGTCGTTCCAGTCGGGGATCAGGTTGCCCAGCGGGCAACCGTTGAGGCTGTTGCAAAAAGGGATGGCGCAGTCCATGCAGCGCGACGCCTGCGCTTTCAGCGCCGGGACGTCGACCGGCTCGTACATCTCAGCCCAGTCGCGGACACGCATGTGTACCGGCCGGTGCTCGGCCTCCTGCCTTTTGTGCTTCAAGAAGCCGTTCGGGTCAGCCATGCGCGGCGGCCATCATTATCGCCGCCACGGCTTCAGGCTCACCCTCGGACATCCGGGCGGCGTCCAGGGCGCGGCGGTAATCGGTGGGCACCACTTTTACGAACGAGGAGGCGTGTACGGCCACGTTGTCGAGGAGCCGCTCGGCCAGCTCCGAAGCCGTCTCGCCGGCGTAACGGAGGAGCACCGCGGCCAACCATTCCGTATCGTCGTCGCCCAGGACCTCGAGCTCGACCATCTCGTGGTTGAGGCGGCCCGGAAGGCGGCTGTTGGGGTCGTAGACGTAGGCAAAGCCTCCCGACATGCCGGCGGCAAAGTTGCGCCCCGTCGGGCCGAGCACGACCACCCGGCCACCGGTCATGTACTCGCACCCGTGGTCGCCCACGCCCTCGACGACAGCCAGAGCGCCCGAATTCCGCACGCAGAACCGCTCTCCCACGACGCCTCTTATGAAGATCTCGCCGCTCGTGGCGCCATAACCGATGACATTGCCGGCGATTATGTTCGCCTCGGCCGCGAACCCGGCGGGCACCTCGAACGTCGGCCTCACGATAATCCTGCCCCCCGAAAGCCCCTTTCCCAGATAATCGTTGGCGTCTCCAAAGAGGCGCAGCGTGACTCCCGAAGGTAGGAAAGCACCGAAGCTCTGGCCGGCCGACCCGGTCAGCTCGAGGTCTATGGTCCCCGGAGGGAGACCGCTCCCGCCGTAACGTCTCGTGATTTCGGACCCGAGCATGGTGCCGACGGCGCGGTTGGAGTTGGCTATGAGCCAGGAGCCTCGGACCTCGGCCCCCTCCTCGAGGGCCGGCCGGCAGGCTTCGATCAGCCTGGCGTCAAGGGTCTGGTCGAGCTGGTGGTCCTGCTGCCGGGTGGCGTGCAGCGGGACCCCTTCCGGCGGTGGCAACAAGAGGGCGGAAAGGTCGAGCGTGGCCGCCTTCAGGTGCCCCGGGGGCGTTCCCACCTCCAGTACGTCGCTACGGCCGATGGCCTCCTCCAGAGACCTGAAGCCCAGTTCGGACAGCCACTCCCTCACTTCCTCGGCCACGTACTCAAAAAAACTGACCACCAGGTCCGGGGTCCCCGTGAACCGTTTGCGGAGCTCGGGGTTCTGAGTGGCCACCCCCACCGGGCAGGTGTCCAGGTGGCAGACACGCATCATTATGCAGCCCTCGACGACCAGTGGCGCAGTGGAAAAGCCGTACTCCTCTGCCCCCAACAAGGCGGCAATAATCACGTCCCGCCCGGTTTTCATCGACCCGTCCGCCTGCACCACTACCCGGTCACGAAGGCCGTTGCGCAGCAAGGTCTGCTGGGTCTCGGCCAGGCCGAGTTCCCACGGGCCGCCGGCGTGCTTGGTCGAGCTCATGGGCGAAGCTCCCGTGCCCCCGTCGTGGCCGGAAATGAGCACGACATCGGCATGCGCTTTGGCCACGCCGGCGGCCACGGTGCCGACGCCCGTTTCCGCCACCAGCTTTACGTTGATGCGAGCCCTGGGGTTGGCGTTCTTCAGGTCGAATATGAGCTGGGCCAGGTCCTCGATCGAATAAATGTCATGGTGGGGCGGAGGGGATATCAGGCCCACGCCGGGCGTGGAGTAGCGGGTCTTGGCGATCCACGGGTACACCTTCTTGCCGGGTAGCTGGCCCCCCTCGCCGGGCTTGGCCCCCTGGGCCATCTTTATCTGGATGTCGTCGGCGTGGACGAGGTACTCGCTGGTGACCCCGAACCGGCCCGCCGCCACCTGGCGGATGGCACTGCGCCGGCTGTCGCCGTTGGGATCGGGCACGTTGCGCCCGGGATCTTCCCCGCCTTCCCCACTGTTGCTGCGAGCCCCGAGCCGGTTCATGGCGATAGCCAGAGTCTCGTGGGCCTCTTGGGAAATGGCGCCGTACGACATGGCCCCCGTGTTAAACCGCTTCACGATGGCCGGCACCGGCTCCACCTCGTCCAGCGGGACCGGCCGCCGCCCGGTCTCCTCGGCCGGGCGCAACCGGAGCAGGCCTCGCAAGGTGGCCAGGTGACGCGACTGGTCGTCCACCGCCTGGCTGTACTTCTTGAAGATCTTGTAGCTCTTGGCCCGGGTGGCGTGCTGCAGTTTGAAAACCGTGTCCGGGTTGAACAGGTGGTACTCGCCCTCCCGGCGCCACTGCCATTCACCGCCGGGCTCGAGGTCCCGGTGGGCCAGTTCAGCCGGACGGTCCGGCCAGGCGGCGCGGTGGCGGGCCAGCGCTTCACCGGCGATCTCTTCGAGCCCGATGCCCTCGATCTGGGTGGGCGTACCTTTGAAGTACTTCTCGACGATGTCGCTGGCCAGGCCCACGCCTTCGAAGACCTGGGCGCCCGTGTACGACGCAACAGTGGAAATGCCCATTTTGGACATCGTCTTGAGGACGCCTTTGGAGGCCGCTTTCACGTAGTTGTTGAGCGCCTTGCGGGGCGACATATCCGTTATCGCGCCCCGCCGCACCTGGTCGACGACCGTGTCGAAGGCGAGGTAAGGATTTATCGCCGCCGCCCCGTAACCGATCAAGCAGGCCATGTGGTGGACGGCGCGCGCTTCACCGGTCTCCACGATCAGGCCGACGCGTGTCCGCAACTTCTTGTCCACCAGGAAATGGTGGACCGCCGACACCAGGAGCAGCGCCGGGATGGGCACGAAATCTGCGTTGGCATGGCGGTCCGAAAGCACGATCACACTGGCCCCGCCCAGGACGGCTTCCTCCACCTCGGCACAAACCTGGTCCAGTGCCGCCCGGAGACGCTCGCCCGGGCCGGCCGGCCCCTGGGCGGCAAAGAGCCCGTCTATGGCGAAGCTGTGCCAGCCTGGCACCAGCCCGTCATCGTCCATGTAGACAAGGGTGGCCAGCTCGTCATTGGTGAGGACGGGCCCGGGCAGGATGATCTGGTGGCACGAGCGCGGGCCCGGTTCGAGCAGGTTGCCCTCCGGCCCGATCGACGACGACAGCGACGTAATGAGCTCTTCTCTGATGGCGTCCAGAGGCGGGTTGGTGACCTGAGCGAAAAGCTGCCGGAAATAGTCGTAAAGAAGCCGAGGCCGGCGAGACAGGACGGCCAGTGGCGTGTCATCGCCCATCGACGAGAGCGGTTCGGAGCCGTCCTTCACCATGGGCGCGAGGACGAGGCGGATTTCCTCCTCCGTGTAGCCGAACTGGCGCTGGAACGAGACGAGCCTCGAGTACTGGGGGGTCAGTGCCCGGCGCATGGGCAGGTCCTCGAGGTCGATAAGGCCGGCAGCCAACCAGGCCCCATAGGGGTGCTCGGCCGCCAGCGCGTCCTTGACCTCGTCGTCGTCGACTATGCGCCCGGCGACGGTGTCGACGAGGAACATGCGGCCCGGCTGAATCCGGCCCCGGAGCACAATTTTGGAGGCAGGAACGTCGAGCACGCCCACCTCCGACGCCAGGATGACAAGGTCGTCGTCGGTCACCCAGTAACGCAGTGGCCTGAAACCGTTGCGGTCCAACTGGGCGCCGATCAGTGTGCCGTCCGTGAAGGCCACCGCCGCCGGCCCGTCCCACGGTTCCATCAGGCACGAATGGAACTCGTAGAAGGCCCGCCTTTCCGGCGGGAGATCCAGTTTGTTTTCCCATGCTTCCGGGATCATCATGAGCACGGCGTGCGGGAGCGACCGGCCCCCGAGGTAGAGCAGCTCGAGCACCTCGTCGAAGCTCATCGAGTCGCTGCCGCCTGGCGTGACCACCGGGAAAATCCTGGAAATGTCGCCCGGGACCAGCCGGCTTTCGAGCATCGCCTCGCGCGTCCGCATCCAGTTGCGGTTGCCCTGCACGGTGTTGAACTCCCCGTTGTGGGCGACATACCTGTACGGGTGGGCCAGCGGCCAGCTCGGGAACGTGTTGGTCGAAAACCGAGCGTGGGCCAGGACCAGGCCGGACTCGAACAAAGGGTCCGAAAAGTCGTGGAAAAAGCCAGGTAGTTGGGGCGCCGTCAGCATCCCTTTATAAACCAGGGTGCGCGCCGACAGCGAGGGAAAATAAATACCCGGTATCTCGTGCTCCGCCCTTTTGCGCAACACGAAGGCCAGCCGCTCGAGCGCCATGCCACTCTGGCCCGCATCCCCTGTCACCACGACCTGGCGGAACGACGGCATAACGGCCTGGGCCGCGGCACCGGGCAGGCCGGCCTCGACCGGGACGTCGCGCCAAGCCAACACCGACAGGCCCTCCTGGCCGGCCAGATCCTCGAACCGCCGGCACACCTCGTCTGCGCCATCCCGGTCAATGGGCAGGAAAGCGATCCCGGTGGCGTAAGCGCCCGGCGCAGGGAGTTCCAGCCCGTAGGCCGCCCGCAAGAACCGGTCGGGGATCTGTACGAGTATTCCGGCCCCGTCCCCCGTCTCGGGGTCTGCGCCCTTCGCCCCCCGGTGCTCGAGGTGGCACAAACTGGCCAGGCCCATCTCAACCATGGCATGGCTCGGCCGCCCGTGCAGGTCCGCCACAAAAGCGACCCCACAGGCATCATGTTCGTACCCGGGCCGGTACAAGCCGGCCCCGCTGCCTCTGTCCAGACTGTTATGCCCCGCGTCCAGGTTGGGACCTGTCGCGTTCACGACCGCGGCCATGTGCCTCCAAATAGTTACGTCCAACGCTTCCGGTGCAGATCGGGACGACGCTGGCCCACACGGCACGCAACTAAGAGAGTCATCATACAGTCTGGACGGCGGCCAGAAGTAGCGCTTTACGATGGTCTTGGGGCTGGTGGAGGCCTACCTTCCACCGGGGTGGCTCCGGGGCCTAATCGCCCTCCACGCCTGAATCGCCCTCCACCATCGCCTTAACCCGCTCCACCGGCACTTTCGGTTGGCGCTCGGCTG
>Ga0335075_10008305_pt1 | contig 15930 bp, 15 predicted proteins | sample Lox_Sample_24_FD_206723 | JGI IMG/M metagenome (GOLD analysis project Ga0335075, IMG submission 206723) | Soil microbial communities from Loxahatchee National Wildlife Refuge, Florida, United States - Lox_Sample_2.4 | ecosystem: Environmental > Terrestrial > Soil > Wetlands | place: USA... | reverse complement strand
TCGCAACCACGAGAGAATCGAAGCCTCTGAAATCACGCAACCCCGCAGACCGCTCGGCAGCCCAGACATCGGCAATCCCATTGAAATGACTCGATACAATATTCCCGGACCATTCCGGGTCAGCCTCATAGAGATTGGTGGGAGAGACCGGGCTATACATGTCCGTGCCGATGACGTCGACGTACTGATTGCCTGGATATGCACTGAGGACCTGTTGACTGCTGTCGCTCAGGCTCGTTGCGACGGGATTCCAGACAATCTTCACATTGACGCCGTCCGCGGCCCCTTCGCCCTTCAGAAGGGTGGAGAGATGCTGAAAAGCGGCGACCCAGTCAGAGATGGTGGAGGAGTCGCTGCCCATGTACCACGGCGTATAGCCGGCGACATTCATCTCGTAGCCAAGCCGCAGATAGAGTGTCGAGAAGCCCTGAGACGCCCAGGCGTCGACTATGCCCTTATAAACTGCGTCGTAATCGCCGGCGATGATGGCCTTGAAGAACTGATCAGGGTCTGACCAGGAGTTGTTATCACCCATCGGCACGCCGATCACCGGCGTCAGCTCGCGCGCATCCGGCGACTGCGCCCAGGACCATGCCGTCCAGCCTGCATTGCTGTCCCACTGGCTCGGGTCCTGAGTGTAGTCGACGAACGCGTCCATGAACTGGGGAATCACGCCCATCGTGTTTACGAAACTCTGATACTGTGCCTCGAACGAGGCCTCGGCTGCAGGGTCACTGCCATCTGGGTTGCCGGCATACACGCCGAGGGGAAATTCTGTGGTGGCCATCAGAGATTTTTGTCCGGGTTAGAGAGTGGCGCCGATGATGACGCGATGGGACACGAGGCTCAGCCTATTGGCCGTGCATTCGGCGACATGCCGCGACAGCGCCCCTGGCGCCGCAGCCGCATGACGTCACAACTGGCGTGCTGGCTTCAGAATCGTGCCAGTGCGCGGTTCAATCGGGCGGATCTGTCCATGGGCGACTCCACAAGTCACGCGTCCGACGATTTGCTCGCTGTGAGGTGCGTGACGTCCGCGTTAATCTGAAGTTCCTGCTCTTGGACTCATTCCGGCTGCCATGACTACTTCCTGCCGTTGCTCACAACTGTGTTCTATACGAGATCGTGTGTCCAGCAGGCCAGCATCACATTTCGTACATTCCGCGGTGAGACCGAAAACGCTCAACGAGATGCAGGCGCGATGCTAACCACGGTCTGTGTCGTCAAAATTTCATCGGCAGTATAATGGGTGGCCGGAGGCCGGCGGCGCCCGTCATGGCCGGGCTGGCCGGCCATCTCGCGCTTGTTCAGGAGATGGCCGGCACGAGGCCGGCCATGACGATGTTGTTTCGGCCGCTTGATATCGTTGCAGGCGGCGGAAAGATTGTGCCGGCCATGACGCGTGTGGTCGGCGTGTCACATGAGCCGAGGGCGGGATTGGCCCATCCGGCAGAGGCCCTCCGGTTCAGCCCTTTGCCGTCGCGGTGGCGTCCGCAGGGTGGTGATGAGCGGCGCGCAGGCCCTTGTAGTATGCGTGGATGTCCGCTTCGGTCACGTAGCCTTTGTGGTCCTTGTCGATTGTGTCGAAGTGGCGAGCCACTGATTTCATGCCGAGCTTCGCCTGGTCCATCGTCAGGTGTCCGTCATGGGTGGTGTTGGCCTGCTCGAACCGCTGGTGCAGCGTCATGCGGTGCGCTGCGTGCACGGGAGCCTGCGTGGCGAGCAACGCGAGCAAGACCAGGGCGAGGTAAATGCGCATTGAGGGGTCCTTTCGATGAAGCACGGACCCTGGCTTACTGCACGGACGTCACCCGGCGGTTAATCGTGTCCTTGATCGATAGCGTGCCGAATGACCTCGACCGCCAACTCGATCCCGTCGCGACCCACATCGAGGTGGGTGCAGGCGCGGGCGCGATAGCGGCCCATGGTGGAGAGCTGCACGCCCTCGGGCCGGATGCGGCGGGCCAGCTCGTCGGCGGTTAGACCGGTGCCGGAGGTATCGAAGAACACCAGGTTGGTCTCCGGCTCCTCCACGAGGATGCCGGGGACCTGCGCCAGCCCGCGGGCCAGCGCCTTGGCATTGGCGTGGTCCTCGGCGAGCCGCTCGACGTTGTGGTCGAGCGCGTAGAGGCACCCGGCCGCGCACAGCCCGGCCTGGCGCAGCGAGCCGCCGACCCGCTGCTTCCACCGCCAAGCCTCGTCGATGAACGCGGCCGAGCCGCAGAGCACCGCCCCGAGCGGGGCGCCTAGCCCCTTGGTGAAGTCGAGCCACACGGAATCGCAGCGGGCGGTCATCTCATGCGCCGGGACACCGCCGGCGGCGACGGCATTCATCAGCCGCGCGCCGTCCATATGCGTCGCCATGCCCTGCTCGTGCGCGGCGTCCAGCACGGCGGCGAGCCTCGCCATCGGCCAAACGGAGCCGCCACCGAGATTGGCAGTCTGCTCGACCTCCACCAGCGTCTGCGGCGGGGAGTTGCGGCGGCGTTCACGGAAGGCGGAGCGCAACGTCTCGACATCGAACTGGCCGCGGTCGCCCTTGAGCCCCAGCACCGAAACCCCGGTCAGCGCGCCAGGTGCGCCACCCTCGGCGGCGATGATGTGAGCGGTTTCATGTGCGAGCACTTCGTCGCCTGGCCGGCAATGGGTCAGGATCGCGACTTCGTTGCACATCGTGCCGGAAGGGAGGAACATCGCGGCTTCCTTGCCCAGCAGCGCCGCCATCCGATCGCAGAGTGCGTGCACGGTGGGGTCGTCGCCATGCTGTTCATCGCCGACCTCGGCTTGCATCATGGCGGCCTTCATCGCGCCCGAGGGCCGGGTCTGCGTGTCCGAGTAAAGGTTCACCCGCACCGGCGGCAGCAGCGCATCCGGGCGCACAGGAGCGTAGGTCATTGAAGTGCCTCTCGAGGATCGCCGACCAGCGCAGCAAAGCAGGCCCGGCCGGCGCTGTCAGCCCTTTGCTGCTGCGGTCGCGGCGACGGCGGGTTCGGGCGGCGGTCCATAGACCTGCCGTGCCCGCCGGTGGAATGCATTGACCATGCGGCGCACCGCTTCGTTGAACACGACACCAATGGCAGCCTGCAAAATCCGGCTGTGGAACTCGAAATCCACGAAGAAGTCGACTTCCGTGCCATGCGGATGCGGGATGAAGTCCCACTGGTTGTTCAAGTAACGGAATGGGCCTTTTTCGTAACGCACCCGCACGCGGCGCGGTCGGTCCAGCGTCACGCGGCTCGTGAAACTTTCGCGAAACGGGCCGAAGCCGATGGTGAGATCCGCTACCTCCCCGGTCTCGGTCCGGGTGCGCACGCGGGCGCCGACGCACCAGGGGAGAAATTCGGGATAGCGGCCTATATCGGCAACAAGATCAAAAAGCTGGTCCGGCCGATAGGGGACGAGCTGGCGTTCCGCATGGGTCGGCATCTAAGCGGCGCCGTCCCCGGCGAGCGTGTGCGCGCGCGCTGCCCGCAGAGCGCCGAAATCAGCGTCGGCATGATAGGAGCTGCGGGTGAGCGGCGTGGCGGAGACCAGCAGGAACCCCCTGGCCCGGGCGAGTGAGGCATATTCGGCGAATTCATCGGGGGCGACGAAGCGATCGACCGCGGCGTGCTTCACCGTCGGCTGCAAGTATTGCCCGATGGTCAGGAAATCGACATCGGCGATGCGAAGATCGTCCATCACCTGAAGGATCTCGGCTCGCGACTCGCCCAGGCCAACCATCAGCCCCGATTTCGTGAAAATGCCCGGGGCCAGCGTCTTGACCCGATCCAGCAGGCGAAGCGACTGGTAATAGCGCGCTCCGGGACGGATCGTCGGATAGAGGCGCGGGACGGTTTCCAGGTTGTGGTTGAATACATCCGGGCGCGCAGCCGCCACCACTGCGTCGGCGCCTGGCTTGCGCAGGAAGTCGGGCGTCAGCACCTCGATCGTGGTGGTGGGGGCGCCATTGCGGATGGCGCGGATCACCGCGGCGAAATGCGCGGCGCCGCCGTCCGGCAGGTCGTCGCGATCGACCGAGGTGATCACCACGTGCCTGAGGCCCAGCCTGGCGACGGCATCGGCGACGCGGACTGGCTCGTCGGCGGCGAGCGCGCCGGGGAGCCCGGTGCGCACATTGCAGAAGCCGCAGGCGCGGGTGCAGGTGTCGCCCATGATCATCATGGTGGCGTGGCGCTGGCTCCAGCACTCACCGATGTTCGGGCAGGCGGCTTCTTCGCAGACGGTGACCAGGCGGTTTTCGCGCATCAGCGCGCGGGTCTCGTGATAGATCGGGTGGGTCGGGGCCTTGACGCGGATCCAGGGGGGCTTGCGCTGGACCGGGTTGTCCGGGCGGTGGGCTTTCTCGGGGTGGCGCAGGGGCGGCGGCACCCCGTCGGCTGGCGCGCCGCTGACGGATGCAGAAGCCCCAGCGCCTCCGGCGCGATGATCGATCAGGACCCTGGTGGACATGGCGGTTTACAAGTGGCGGGAGGGCCAGGGGGCGTCAAGCGCGCGAGGGAAACCAGTCGCCGAGAACCTGATCCTCGGTGTAGCTGAGCTGATCCAGATCGGTCGTCGGCTGTTCGCCATGGCGCGTGAGCGTCCGGAGGACGGCGCGCCGGGCACGTGGGGTCTCTGTGCCGATCATGTTGCCGACTTGGCGGCGCAGACTGGGGCTGTCGTCGAGCAGGTATTCGATGTCGCGCCGCTGAGCGTCTATGCTGTCCATCCAGTCATTGCGAGGCAACTCTGCCGGTGAGGCGTGCAGCTTCATCAAGTGTTCGATGATCACGGCAAGCCGGCTGCGCAACGCCGATCGTTCCCGTTGCCCCAAGGACTCGATCTCCTCTGCCACGTTCTCCCAGTCGATCGGGGTCGGCACGTTGAGCCGCGCTGCGGCTGCTCGACGTAATGCACTGGCTTGCTCGGCAGACCAGCGAGCGAAGTCCTGCTGATACAAAGGCTTGTTCATAAGGTACGCGGGTGGAGCAGAGGGTCAGGGAGACAGTCGCTCAGGACCTGTTCTTCGGAATAAGCGAGCTGGTGGAGGTCCACCATTGGCGTCGCGCAATAAAGCGCAAGATTGTCAGCAGCGCTCTTCCTGGCACGCACTGTTTCCTCGGCGATCAAGCGAGCAACCTCTCGGCGAAGGCTGGGGCTGTCTGCAAGCAGCTGATCGATTTCGACTCGCCGGGCCAGGATCGTCTCCAGCCAGCCGCGGCGAGGCGCCTTTCTCGGAGACGCCATCAGCTTCATCAGGTGCTCGAGGATTACTCCGATCCGGCTGCGCAGTGCGCTTCGTTCCGATCGTCCCAAACTCTCGATCTCGTCGGCCACGTTTTCCCAGTCGATCGGGTCCGGGGTGTTGATTGGGGCAATTCCGGCATTGCGGAGCGCTCGAGCCTGGTCGGTGGACCAGAGCACGATGTCTTCGTGATACAGCGACTTCTCCATGACAGCACTCAATAGTGGATCGCGCGCTTATACGCGTCCAGCACCGCCTCGTGCATCGTTTCGCTAATCGTGGGGTGGGGGAAGACGGTGTGAATCAGCTCCGCTTCGGTGCTCTCCAGCGTGCGGGCAATGGTGTAGCCCTGGATCATCTCGGTCACCTCGGCGCCGACCATGTGCGCGCCGAGCAGCTCTCCTGTCCGGGCGTCGAATACTGTCTTCACTATGCCCTCGGGTTCGCCCATGGCGATCGCCTTGCCGTTGCCGATGAACGGGAAATGGCCGACCCGCACCTCGTGCCCCTCGGCCTTGGCGCGCGCCTCGGTCAGCCCTACCGAGGCGACCTGGGGGCGGCAGTAGGTGCAGGCGGGAATATTGCTTGCGTCCAGCGGATGCACGTCGTTCAGCCCGGCGATTTTCTCGACGCAGACCACGCCCTCGTGGCTTGCCTTGTGGGCGAGCCACGGCGGCCCGACAAGATCGCCGATCGCGTACACGCCGGGCTCTCCGGTGCGGCAGTACTCGTCGATCACCACGTGGGCGAGATCGACCTTTACGCCGGTGCCCTCCAGCCCCAGGTCCTCGACGTTGCCGACAATTCCAACGGCGGAGATCACGCGATCGACGGTCAGCTTCTGGCTCTTGCCGTTGGCCTCGACCGACACCGTCACGTTGTTGCCATTCTTTGTCGCCGCTGCAACTTTGGCGCTGGTGAAGATCTTCATTCCTTGGCGTTCGAACGCCTTGTGGGCGAAGGCGCTGATCTCTTCGTCCTCGACCGGCAGGATCCGGTCCAACACTTCCACCACGGTGACGTCCGCGCCCATGTTGCGATAGAAACTTGCGAACTCGATGCCGATCGCGCCGGAGCCGATCACCAGCAGAGAACCGGGCATTGCCGGGGGCACCATTGCCTCCTTGTAGGCCCAGATCAGCCTGCCGTCGGCCTCGATACCTGGAAGTTGGCGGGCGCGGGCGCCGGTGGCGAGTACGATGTGGGGCGATTTCAGCGTAGCGACCGGCTTGCCGTCCTTCGCCACCGCCAGCGTCTGCTTGCCGGCGAGCCGACCGTGGCCATCGACCACGGTGACCTTGTTCTTGCGCAGCAGATGCCCGACGCCGGAGGAAAGCTGCTTCGCGACCGCGCGTGAGCGTTTCACGACCTTGTCGAGCTCGAAGCGCGGGTTATCGGCGCTGAAGCCATAATCCGACAGGTGATGCAGCAGGTGGTTGATCTCCGAGGTGCGCAGCAGCGCCTTGGTCGGGATGCAGCCCCAGTTGAGGCAGATGCCCCCCAGGTGCTCGCGCTCGACCACGGCGGTCTTCATGCCGAGCTGCGCCGCGCGGATCGCCGCGACATAGCCGCCCGGGCCGCCGCCTACCACAATGATGTCGAAGCTCTGATCGGCCATCGCCTGCTCCTATTCGTCCGCCAGCGCGGCGATCCCCTTCGCATCGAGCCGTTGCAGCGTCCAGTCGGTGACGGGCCGCGCACCGATGCGCCGGTAGAAGTCGATCGCCGGCTGGTTCCAGTTGAGCACGCTCCATTCCATGGAGAGGCAGTTCCTGGCGCGGGCGGTCTGCGCCAGCCGGCGGAACAGAGCAAGCCCGATCCCCTGGCCGCGATAGGTGGGTTCGATGAAGATGTCTTCCAAGTACAGCATGGGTTGCGCGGTGAACGTGCTGAACAGGTAGTACCAGATCGCTATACCGACTGCACGGCGGTCAACCTCCGCCAGCATTGCTTCGGCGAGTGGACGCGGGTCGAACAGCGCGTGCGCGAAATCCGCCTCGGTGGCGGTTACCCGGTCGAGCAGCCGCTCGTATTCAGCCAGACCGCGGACGAGGCGAAGCACGTCGGGGATGTCGGCGGGCGTCGCTGTACGGAGGATGAAGTTGGAGGTTGGCACGACATCCCCTAGGTTACCGCTGTCCGTGGATCGGAACCGGCCACCTCCCATGTCGAGTGTCAAGAGCCTCTTGCCAGGTTACGTGGCCGTGCAGCACGCGCCCGATGCAGCGAACCGCTGCATAAAATCCCCTGGGACAGATGCTGTCGAAATTCATCGCCAAGCCGGCCTCGAAGGCGATCGTTTCAGACCATTCCTACGTAATAATTCTCGCTGACCGCCTTACCCTCGGTGAGCTCGGTGTCGAATCCCACCATCAATCCACTTCATAGCCTGTGAGTTGCCGTGGTCGATTCCGTCGCCCCGAGATAGAGACGCCGGACGTGGTCGTCCTCGGCAAGTTCAGCAGATGCGCCGGACAGAGCGACACTGCCGGTCTCCAGCACGTAGGCGTGGTGCGAGAGGCGCAATGCCATGCGCGAGTTCTGCTCGACCAGCACCACGCTGACCTTGTCGTCGCGGATGATCGAGAGGATGAGTGCGGCGATATCGGCGGCGACTTTCGGCGCCAGTCCGAGCGAGGGCTCGTCGAGCAGAAGCAGGCGCGGGCGAGCCATCAGCGCGCGCGCCACCACCACCATTTCCTGTTCGCCGCCAGAGAGCGTGCCAGCCTGTTGGTTGATCCGTTCCGCGAGGCGGGGGAAGCGGTCGAGCAAGCGGGCAAGGTCGGCGCGGATGGCGGCGTCGTCGCGGCGGAGATAGGCACCCATCATCAGGTTGTCGCGCACGCTCATCAGCGGGAAGACGTGGCGGCCCTCCGGCACCATGGTGATGCCGCGGGCGGCGATGGCGGCTGGCGGCAGTCCGTCGATGCGCGCGCCGTCGAACCGGATTTCTCCGCCGGCGGGGCGGACGAGGCCGGTGATGGCGCGCAGGGTCGAGGTCTTGCCGGCGCCGTTCGCGCCGATGAGCGCGATTGCGCTCCCGGTAGGGCAGGCGAGCGAGACCTCGCGCACCGCCAGCACGCGGTCGTAGCGGACCACAAGATCGCGGACGGAGAAAAAGGCTTCGGTCGTCTCGCTCATAGCGTGGCGATCTCGTCGGCGCGGCCGAGATAGGCGTCGATCACCGTCTCGTCCTGCTGGATGGCCTCGGGTGGGCCGGACGCGATCAGTGTGCCGAAATTGAGCACGATGATGCGGTCGCTGATGCGCATCACCGCGCCCATGTCGTGCTCCACCAGCACGACGGTGACGCCGCCGGCACGGATGCCGCGCACGATCTCCACCGCGCGCGCGGTCTCTTCGGAGTTCATGCCGGCAAACGGCTCGTCGAGCAGAACGACGCGAGGCCGCACGGCCAGCGCCATCGCGATGCCGAGCGCGCGCAGATGGCCGTGCGGCAAGTTGCGGGCGCGCTCGTCCTCCAGTCCGGCGAGACCGAGGCGAGCGAGAATTTCCCGAGCGTCGGCAACGAAATTCGCCTGCTCGGATCGGACCCCCGGAGTTGCCAGCAGCTCAGTGAGAATCGAGCCGCGGCGGCGCAGGTGATGTGCGACGACGACATTCTCGAGCGCGCTCATCTCGCGGAACACTGTCGTTTCCTGGAAGGTGCGCACGAGCCCGCGCGCGGCGATCGCGTGCGGGCGCAAGCCGTCGATCCGGTTGCCGTCGAGCAGGATGCGGCCGGCAGTCGGGCGCAGGAAGCCGGCGATCAGCTTGAACAGCGTGGATTTCCCGGCGCCGTTCGGACCGATGACCGAGACGATCTCACCCGCCTCGACGGTGAAGCTTACGTCGTTGACCGCGAGAAGGCCGCCGAAGCGGCGACTCACGCCCTCGATCGCCAGCAGGCTCACCGTGGTTGCCCGGCGCCGTCGCGCTCGCGGCGCGCGGCGAGGATCTGCGGCAGGCTCATCAGGCCGTTGGGCAGGAAGAGCATCGCCGCAATCATGAAGACGCCGTAGAGAAGCGCCTGGAACCGCTGGATCGCGCCGAGAAGCTGGAAGGCGATCACCAGCAGGAAGGCGCCGACCACGGGGCCGGCGACTGATTGCAGGCCGCCCAGGAAGCAGTAGAGCATGAAGTTGACGCTGTCGTTCACGGTGTAGCTGGTAGGGAAGATGTTCTGCTGGAACGCCGCGAACATCGCCCCGGCGGCGCCGCCCATGCCGGACGAGACGACGAACGCGAGCAGCCGGTAGTGCGCGACGTTGATGCCGAGCGAGGCGGCGAGATCCTCGCCCTGGCGAAGCGAGCGGAAGACAGCGCCGGCCGGCGAGGCGGCGAAGCGCCAAGCGACGACGATGCCGATGAGCAGCAGCAGCGCGGAGGCGAGATAGATCGAAAGCGATGAGGAAAGCAGCGTGGGGCGGGGGATGGAAGTAATGCCGGAGGCACCGGCGGTGAAGCTGCCGCCGTTGAGGAAGGCGAGGCTCGCCACCTCGGTAAGACTCAGTGTGATCATCGCGAAATAGACGCCGCGCAGACGCAGGATCGGCCAGCCGACCAGAGTTGCGACCGCCATCGCGACGAGCACGGCGAGCGGGAGCGAAAGCCAGAAGGACACATCGTAGCGCGTGCCGAGAATGGCGACGACATAGCCGCCAATCAGCGCGAAGGCACCCTGCGCGATGTTGATGCGCCCGATCGAGAAGGTGAGCCAGACACCCAGGCTGCCAAAGGCGAGAAGGGCGGCCGTGGTGAGGACGGTGAGCCAGTAGCCCTGTCCGGCGAGCAACAGCGGGACGACGAGCAGCATCACCGCAGCAAAAAGGGCGAAGCCGGCGGATGCGCCAACGCGCCGCATCAGATCACATAAGTCCACCTCTCCCGCTTGCGGGAGAGGTGTAGGAAACAGGCTCGTTGCGGCCTTCTAACCCCATGGATGGCCCATGATGCCCTGTGGTCGGACGATCAAAAAAAGCACCAGGGCGACGAAGATGAGCAGGTAAGTCTCCGATCCCGGCAAAGCCGAGTAGCCGATGGATTCGGCGAAGCCGAGGACCAGCGCCCCCAACAAGGCGCCGCTCACGACGCCGGCGCCGCCGATCATGATCATGATGAACGCCTTGATCGAGATATCGACGCCGATGCCGGCATTCACCCCCTGGATCGTTACCAGCAGGCCGCCGGCAAGGCCCGCAAGACCAGCGCCGATCGCGAAGCCGAGCATCGAGGTGCGGTCGACATCGACGCCCATCAGCAGCGCCGCGTCGCGGTCCTGGGCGAGTGCGCGCATCGCCCGCCCCGGCCGCGAGAATTGCACGAAGCCGAGCAGCAGGGCGATCAGCGCCAGCGACATGATGACGACGACGAGCCGCTGATAGGGCAGGAAGCCGCCGCCGATCTGCAGCACGCCCGAGACCGTTTCCGGGACGCCGTGCTGTTCTTCTCCGAAGAGGAAGAGCGCGACATTGTCGAGCAGGATCGCCGTGCCGACGGCGAGCAGCATCGTGTTTTCCTCCCGCGTCGCTATTCGCATAACGCGGCGGAAGAGGAATTTTTCGAAGCCGGCGCCGATCAGGGCAGGCACAAGCGCCGCAACGACGAGCCCGACGGCGAAGGGGAGGTGCCAAGCACCGTAAACGTAATAGACCATGAAGGCGCCGATCATGAAGAGCTCGCCGTGGGCAAAGTTGAGCAGCTTCATGATCGAGAAAATCAGCGTGATGCCGAGCGCGATCAGCGCGTAACTCGCCGAGAGCACGCAGCCGTCGATCAAAATCTGCGCCATCGTGTCCTGCCGGGAAGTACGGCGTGGCTTCGCAATCCCGTCATGCTCGGCGAAGGCCGTAAGACGTGAATGGCCGGGCTTCGCCAGCCATGACGGTCCGGCATCGGAGAGTCGATCGCAGGAGCAGTATCAGGCGACGCCGCCGACGAAGAGAGTCTGGAACCTGCCGTCCTGCACCTGGTTCACCACCATGGGCACACCGATCTGCCGCTTCTGGCCGAAATAGGCCTGGCCGGTGTACTGCAACGTGCTTGCCGCTTTGAGGAAGGGATTGGGCATCGCGAAGCTGTCGATCGCGGCCTTGTAGGCGTTCGTGTCGCTGATCGCGTGCGGCCCGGCCTTGGCGATGGTATGGAGGATCATTTCAAGCGCATAGACCTTGGTCCCCGCCTCGTCATTCCACTGGCCGGCAGCCTTCGCATATTCCTTGACGAAGCTTTCCATGTAGGCGGAACGGATCTCCGGCGTCGAGGCGCCACCCACCGAGATGAAACCGTCGACGTATTTTCCGGCACCTTCTGTCAGGATCTTGATGTCCTGCGCGGTCTCGGTGGACAGCAGGCCTTTGTAGCCGAGTTCACGAGCGGCCTTGATGAGCTGGGGCGCGGTCGCCGGAGCGACGCCTGAAAGGACGAGCAGGTCCGGCTTCTTCTTGACGACCGGAGAGACAACCGGGAAGAAGTCGGTCGCACTCGCCTGATAGGTCGCGTCCTTCACCACGACATCGAGGCCGAGCTTCTCGGCCGCGGCGACGCCCGATTTCTGCTGGTCGAGCGGATCCGGCTCGTTGGCGGCGAGGAACGCGATCGTTTTGATGCTCTTCGTCTTCATCAGGTACTTGTAGATGATCGGCCCTGCCTCGTACGAGGCGATCATGCCGAGGATCGCGTTCTCGGCCGGCGGCGTGAACAGCGTCTTGTTGAACGCATAGGGGATGTACATCGCCTGGTTGCGGTCCATGACCGGCTTGATCGAGAGCGCGGTGGTATCGACGTTCGGGCCAATGACATAGTGCAGCCCGTTCTGCTGGGTGAGCTTTTCCGCGCCGGCGACAGCGACCTTCGGGTCGAGCTGATCGTCGATCGCGACCACGTCGATGCCGTACTTGTCGTCGCCGATCGCGAAGCCGCCGGCGGCGTTATACATGTTGGCGGTGGAGATCGCGCAATACTTGTTGACCAGGCCCCAGGACGCGTCGGGCCCGCTCATCACCCCCAGCACGCCGACGCGGAACGTCTTCATGGCGGCGATCGCCGGGCGGGCGAGTCCGGCGGCTGCCGTCGCAAGCCCTCCGGCGGCAGCAAGTATATGGCGGCGCTTCAGTGTTGGTGCATGAGTCATCGGTGCCTCCCCTTCGCAGGCAGAAGGGCGCTCCTCCCCCGTTGTTTTATGCGGCGGCGAAAGCCTGACCGCCTGAGTTATTGCTTGAAGCGAGCGTAGCACCGCGCTGTCCGGCAGCACAATCAGCCGTATGCTGGCGGCGTGGCAGCAGGGCGGGGAAGAAATGCGGATTCAGGTCATCAATCCCAACACGACCGAGAGCATGACCGAGACGATCGCCGTGGCTGCGCGCGCGGCGGCGGCGCCCGGGACGGTGATCCTGGCGGTGACCGCCGCGACCGGCCCCGCCTCGATCGAGAGCCACTACGAGGAGGCGGTCGCCGCGATCAGCGTGCTCGATGCGGTGCGAACAGGCGAGGCGGAGGGCGTCGCGTCGCATGTGATCGCCTGTTTCGGGGACCCGGGCCTGCTCGCGCCGCGCGAGATTGCCCGAGCGCCGGTGATCGGCATCGCAGAGGCGGCGATGCATCTGGCGAGTCTGGTCGCGACCGGATTCTCGGTGGTCACGACGCTTGCGCGTACCTGCATCATGGCCGAGCACCTTGTGATGGCATATGGCATGGAGCGGCAGTGTCGGCGCGTGCGCGCGACCGACCTGCCAGTGCTCGGACTCGCCGATCCGGCTTCCGATCCACGTGCTGTGATCGCCGCCGAATGTCGGCGCGCGCTCGCCGAGGACAGGGTGGGGGCGATCGTGCTGGGGTGCGCGGGAATGGCGGATCTCGGCGCCGAGCTGTCGGCCGAGCTGGGCGTGCCGGTGATCGATGGCGTCGGCGCGGCGGTGAAGCTCGCCGAAGCGCTCGTCGGGCTTGGGCTCGGCACCAGCAAGCGGGGCGATCTGGCTCCGCCGGCGATCAAGGCGTATCGCGGGTTCCTCGGTCATATGGCGCCGGGCGGGAGACCCTCACCCGCCGCGCTGCCGCGCGGCGACCTCTCGCGCAAAGCGGGAGAGGTGTAGAATCACAACATCAGGTTCAATGGGTCCTCGACCACCGACTTGAATGCCGCCAGCCATTCGGCGCCCAGCGCGCCATCCACCACACGGTGATCGACGGAAAGCGTGCAGGTCATCATCGTTGCGACAACTATCTGTCCGTCCTTCACGACAGGCCGCTGCTGCCCCGCGGCCACCGCCAGGATGGCGGCCTGCGGCGGATTGATCACCGCGGCGAACTCGGAGATGCCGTACATCCCCATGTTGGAGATCGAGAAGCCGCCTCCCTGGAACTCCTCCGGCTTCAGCTTGCCGGATTTGGCCCGCGCGATCAGGTCCTTCATTTCGTTGCTGATGGCCGCCAGCCCCTTCTGGTCGGCCTTGCGCACGATCGGCGTGATCAGCCCGTCGGGGATCGCAACCGCGACGCTAATATCGACATCGTCATAGAGGATGATGTTGTCTTCGGTGAAGCTCGCGTTCACCGTCGGGACGCGACGCAAGGTGACCGCTGCCGCCTTGATCAGCATGTCGTTCACCGACAGCCGGAATGCGCCGGGCCCTTCCTTCGGCGATTTCGCATTCAGCTCGCCGCGCAGCTTCAGCAGTGCGTCGATGTGGATATCGATCGAAATGTAGAAATGCGGGATCGTTTGCTTCGATTCCGTCAACCGGCGGGCGATCACCTTGCGCATCGTGCTGTTCGGGACCAGCCGGTGCGATGCGGCGATGGCCGGCGCAGCGGCCGGCGGACGCGCAGCCAGCGCAGGCGCGGGTGCCTCGGCGGGAGCCGGAGCAGGCCGTGCGCCTTTCACGACCGCGTCGATGTCGGCCTTGACGATGCGCCCATTCGGGCCGCTGCCCTTCAATCCGCCGAGATCGATGCCGGCCTGCTGCGCCATGCGCCGGGCGAGCGGAGATACGAAGATGCGGCCCTCTGCGGCGGCCGCATCTTTCCCGTTGCCGCGCATCGGTGGTGTCGGGGCCGCCGCTGCGTCCTTCGCCACCGGTTGGGGCGAGGGCGAGGTCTGTGCGGGGGCAGGTGCCGCCTTCGGCGGTGGTGCAGCAGTCGGGCCGGCGTCCGGCACTTTCTCGCCGGGCTTGACCAGCACGGCGATCGGAGCATTGACCTTCACCCCCTCGGTGCCGTCATCGACAAGGATCCGGCCAAGCACGCCCTCGTCCACGGCTTCGACTTCCATCGTCGCCTTGTCGGTCTCGATCTCGGCGATGACGTCGCCGGCCTTGACTTCCTCGCCTTCTTTCTTGAGCCAGCGCGCCAGTGTGCCCTCGGTCATGGTCGGAGAAAGCGCGGGCATGAGAATGTTCGTCGCCATCCCACCTCTCCGTCAGAGTATTTTCTTCACCGCGTCAACCACCCATTCGGGCTGCGGCAAGGCGAGCTTCTCCAGGTTGGCGGCGTAGGGCAGCGGCACGTCGGCGCCGTGCACGCGCACCGGCGGCGCGTCCAGCCAGTCGAACGCGCCCTCGATCACCTGCATGGCGATCTCGGCACCGATGCCGGCAAAGGGCCAGCCTTCCTCGACCGAGACGACGCGGTTGGTCTTCTTCACGCTCTCGATGATCGTCGCGGTGTCCAGCGGGCGGAGGCTGCGCAGGTTGATCACCTCGGCCTCGATCCCCTCGGCGGCGAGCGCCTCGGCTGCCTTCATCGCCACATCGACCATGATGCTGAATGCAACGATCGTCACCCGGTCGCCCGGCCGTTCGATTTTCGCCTGCCCGATCGGCAGGACGAACTCCTCATCGGTCGGGCAGTCGTAGGTGTGGCCGTAGAGGATCTCGTTCTCCAGCACGATCACCGGGTTGGGGTCGCGGATCGCCGCGCGCAGCAGTCCCTTGGCGTCCGTCGAGGACCACGGCGCCACCACCTTCAGCCCAGGCACATGCGCGTACCAGCTCGCGTAGCACTGGCTATGCTGCGCGGCGACGCGGGAGGCGGCCCCGTTGGGGCCACGGAAGACGATCGGACAGCCCATCTGGCCGCCGGACATGTACAGCGTCTTGGCTGCCGAGTTGATGATGTGGTCCATCGCCTGCATGGCAAAGTTGAAGGTCATGTATTCGACGATGGGGCGCAGCCCGTTCAGCGCCGCGCCGACTGCCATGCCGGTGAACGCGTGCTCGGTGATGGGCGTGTCGATGATGCGCTTCGGCCCGAACTCTTCGAGCAGTCCCTGACTGACTTTGTAGGCGCCCTGGTATTGTGCGACCTCCTCGCCGATCAGGAAGACGGTGGGATCGCGGCGCAGCTCGGCGGCCATGGCGTCGCGCAGCGCCTCGCGGACAGTGATCGCCTTGGTGGGCCCCCAGTCCTTCTCGGGCCGCGGCGCCGGCTCAGCTCGCGCTGCCGGCGCGCGTTGTTCCTGCGCGACACGGGCCGAGATGGCGTCGGCTTGCACCGCGGCCTTGGGTTCGGCTGGGCGTGCCGCGGGCGCACCACGCCGCGGAGCCGCGGGTGCGGCTTGCGACACATCCTCACCGTTCTCCGCCAGCACCGCGATCGGCGTGTTCACCGCCACGCCTTCGGTGCCCTCGCCGACCAGGATTCGGGCGAGCTTGCCCTCGTCGGCGGCTTCCACCTCCATCGTGGCCTTGTCGGTCTCGATCTCGGCT
>Ga0335075_10008304_pt1 | contig 15930 bp, 13 predicted proteins | sample Lox_Sample_24_FD_206723 | JGI IMG/M metagenome (GOLD analysis project Ga0335075, IMG submission 206723) | Soil microbial communities from Loxahatchee National Wildlife Refuge, Florida, United States - Lox_Sample_2.4 | ecosystem: Environmental > Terrestrial > Soil > Wetlands | place: USA... | reverse complement strand
AACGCCGCGGTGCGGCTCGCGCGTGAGCGTGGCTGGGACAAGGTGACGATCGAGGGAATCTGCGCCGAAGCCGGAATTTCGACCCGGACGTTCTTCAACTATTTCCCGAACAAAGAGTCCGCGATCGCCTACGGCCCCTCGGACATTCCGCCTGAGCTAGTCGAGGATTTCGTCGCCGCAGGACCCGCGTCGTATGCGGACGTGCTGGCCGAGTTGATAACCCTTGCGGCGCACCACATTCGCGACGTGCCCCCGGCGCGCGACCAGGCCGAAGCCTGCCTTGAGCTCGCCAAGACCACCCCGGCGGTGCTGTCGGCGTTCCTCTCGGACCTGGAGCGATTTCAGAACCATCTGACCGAGATCGTGGCCCGCCGCCAGGGCATGGCCCCCGACGACGAGATCCCCGCGCTGATCTCTGCGCTGGCGCTTACCGCCATCCGGTCCGGCATCGAGCGCTGGTCGAGCGGCGAGCCGAAGGACGCCGACGACACACCGATGCCGTACGTCGAGCGCGCTGCCGCGCAGGTCAACAGCATTTTCACGAAGTGAGCCGAAACACCCACAGCGACATATTGCACAATCTGCAAGATTTGCACATGATGTATTAGGTGCAGACTTCGAAGATCGTGCGCAACGCGTGGTTGCCGGTGTTGATCGTGGCGGTCGTGGTCGTCGGGGGCTTTGCGGTGGCGAGGGTCAAGTCGTTCTTCGGCGCCCACGACACCGGCGTGCTGACCACCCCGCGACTCGACGACTCCAAGCCGTTCAAGCCCAAGATCGTCAAGTACGAGATCTTCGGCTCGGCCGCCCACGCCAACGTCAACTATCTGGATCTGAGCGCGCAGCCGCAGCGGCTCGACGGTGCGCCGCTGCCCTGGGCGCTGACCCTGAGCACGACCGCTCCGTCGGTGTTCCCCAACCTGTCGGCGCAAAGCGACGGCGACGTCATCGGCTGCCGCATCACCGTCGACAACGAAATCAAGGACGAGCAGACCATTCACGGCGTGCATGCCCTGACCTTTTGCATGGTGAAATCGGCATGAGCACAACGCTTTCCGACGCCAACACGGACCAGATTCCGGTCGCCAAGCACGTGGCGCGAGCGAGGATCCCGCGGCTCATCCGGACGTTTGCGGTGCCCGTCATCCTCGGCTGGATCGCGCTGATCGCATTGCTGAACGTCGTCGTCCCGCAGCTGGAGGTCGTCGGGAAGATGCGCTCGGTTCCGATGAGCCCGAACGACGCCCAGTCGGTGATCGCGACCAAGCGCGTGGGTCAGGTGTTTCACGAGTACAAGTCCAACAGCTCGGTGATGATCGTGCTGGAAGGCCAGAAGCCGCTCGGCGCCGAGGCGCACGCGTACTACGACCAGATGGTCAAGAAACTCGACGCCGACACCAAACACGTTGAGCACGTGCAGGATCTGTGGAGCGATCCGCTGACCGGTGCCGGTGCGCAAAGCAACGACGGCAAGGCCGCCTACGTGCAGGTCTACCTCGTCGGCAATCAAGGCGAGGCGATTGCGAACGAGTCCGTCGAGGCCGTGCAGAAGATCGTCGCGAGCGAGCCCGCACCACCGGGTGTCAAGGCGTATGTGACCGGACCCGCAGCCCTGACCGCCGACCAGAACATCGCCGGCGACCGCAGCCTGCAAGTGATCGAAACCGTCACCTTCCTGGTGATCATCACCATGCTGCTGTTGGTCTATCGGTCGATCATCACGGTGTTGCTGACGTTGGCAATGGTGGTGCTGGAACTGGCCGCCGCCCGCGGAATGGTGGCGTTCCTCGGCTACCACAAGATCATCCTGCTCTCCACGTTCGCGACGAACCTGTTGGTCACGCTGGCGATCGCGGCCGCCACCGACTACGCGATCTTCCTGATCGGCCGGTACCAGGAAGCCCGGGGCAACGGCTCATCGCGCGAAGACGCCTACTACGAGATGTTCGGTGGCACAGCGCACGTCGTGCTCGGTTCCGGCCTGACCATTGCCGGTGCGACCTTCTGCCTGCACTTCACCAACCTGCCTTACTTCCAGACGCTGGGCATTCCGCTGGCCATCGGCATGGTGGTCGTCGTGGCGGCGGCCTTGACGCTCGGCCCCGCGGTGATCTCGGTGGCATCGCGGTTCCGCAATACCCTTGAGCCGCAACGGACTCAGCGTATTCGCGGCTGGCGCAAGATCGGCGCCGTCGTGGTTCGGTGGCCCGGCCCGGTCCTGATCGTATCGATCGCGTTGGCGCTCGTCGGCCTGCTCACCTTGCCCGGCTACAAGACCAATTACAACGACCGCAACTACCTGCCGGCCGACCTGCCCGCCAACGCCGGCTATGCGGCGGCCGATCGGCACTTCTCGCAGGCACGGATGAATCCTGAGCTGCTGATGATCGAAACCGACCACGATCTACGCAATTCCGCCGACTTCCTGATCATCGACAAGATCGCCAAGGCGATCTTCCGGGTGTCCGGTATTGGTCGCGTGCAGGCGATCACGCGGCCCGAGGGCACACCCATCGAGCACACGTCGATCCCGTTCCAGATCAGCATGCAGGGCGTGTCGCAGCAGATGAACCAGAAGTATCAAGAAGACCAGATGGCCGACATGCTCCGCCAGGCCAACATGATGGATTCGACGATCAACAGCATGGTCAAGATGCAGAGCCTGACCAAACAGATGTCCGACGACATGCATGTGATGGTGCAAAAGATGCATTCCATGACCATCGATGTCGCCGAATTGCGGGATCACATGGCCGATTTCGAAGACTTCTTCCGACCCATCCGCAGCTACTTCTACTGGGAGAAGCACTGCTTCGACATCCCGGTGTGCTATTCGTTGCGGTCGGTGTTCGACGGCCTGGACGGCATCGACGTCATGACCGAAGACATCGAGAGCCTGCTGCCGATCATGGACAACCTGGACCGGCTGATGCCTCAGTTGACTGCGTTGATGCCCGAGATGATCGCCAACATGAAGGAAATGAAAACCACCATGTTGACGATGTACTCGACCCAGAAAGGATTGCAAGACCAGCAGAAGGAGTCGCAGAAGAACTCGGCCGCGATGGGTAAGGCATTCGACGACTCCAAGAACGACGAATCGTTCTACCTGCCGCCGGAAACCTTCAAGAACGCCGAATTCAAGCGGGGGATGAAGAATTTCATCTCGCCGGACGGCCACGCCGTGCGCTTCATCATCAGCCACCAAGGCGATCCCATGACGCCAGAAGGCATTTCACACATCGACGCGATCAAGCACGCCGCGCTGGAGGCGCTGAAGGGCACCCCGCTGGAGGGATCGAAGATCTACCTCGGCGGCACCGCGGCCACCTTCAAGGACATGCAGGACGGGAGCAACTACGACCTGCTGATCGCCGGAATCGCTTCGCTTTGCCTGATTTTCATCATCATGCTGATCATCACCCGAAGCGTGGTGGCGTCGGCGGTGATCGTCGGCACGGTCTTGCTGTCGCTGGGTGCGTCGTTCGGGCTGTCGGTGCTGATCTGGCAGCACCTGATCGGCATCGAACTGCACTGGATGGTGCTCGCGATGTCGGTCATCATCCTGCTGGCGGTGGGTGCCGACTACAACTTGTTGCTGGTGTCGCGGTTCAAGGAGGAGATCCACGCCGGGCTGAACACCGGGATCATCCGGTCGATGGGTGGTACCGGGTCCGTGGTCACTTCGGCCGGGCTGGTTTTCGCGTTCACGATGATGACGATGGCGGTCAGTCAGCTGACGGTCATCGGCCAGGTCGGCACCACGATCGGGCTCGGCCTGCTCTTCGACACGCTCGTGGTGCGGTCGCTGATGACGCCCTCGATTGCCGCGTTGTTGGGCAAGTGGTTCTGGTGGCCGCAGATCGTCCGGCAACGGCCGGTGCCGTCGCCGTGGCCGACGCCCACGAAGAAAGACGAGTTGGTTAACGCCTAATTCCGGTCGCGCCCAGCGACGGTAGGCTGACGCGCGAACCTCGTTCTCGGTAGACCACGTTCACGAGAGATGCCCAATGTGCACTGGCAGCGGTCGCTTCATTGTTCCACCAGCTGTCCTGCGGCGGCTCGCCGAGGACGACTCGATCCCGGAGGCATCGCGACAGGCGCTGCTCAGTAGCGCCGCGCTCGAACCCACCTGGCGGGACTTGCGGACCGCACATACCGACGCGACGCGGTCGCTTCTGCTCGCCAACGGAATCACCACCCTGCGCGGTGCGGGTGTGCTCGCGCCGGCTCCGGCGGTAACCGTCTACGACTGCAAAAACACGCAATCCCTGCCCGGCTCACCGGTTCCGGATCCCGGTAAGAGCAAGGACCTCACGGCGAAGCGCGCATTCGACACCACCCACGCCGTCGTCGACTTTTACGCGAAATGCTTTGGGCGGAACTCGGTTGACGATGCGGGCATGACGCTGATGTCGTCGATTCATTACGGCGTCGATTACGACAACGCATTCTGGAACGGCTCGCAGATGACGTACGGCGACGGGGACGGCAGGGTCTTCACCGACTTCACTAAGTCCGATGACGTGATCGGCCATGAGTTGACCCACGGCGTCACGCAGTTCACCGCGGGCCTCGATTATGCCGACGAGCCGGGCGCGCTCAACGAGAGCGTGTCTGACGCGTTCGGTGCGATGTTTCACCAGTGGCGCCGGAATGAGACTGTCGCGCAAGCGGGCTGGCTCATCGGTCCCGGCGTCCTTGGCCCCGCCGCGCTCGCGAAGGGGTACACCTGCCTGCGCGACATGGCCCAGCCGGGTTCGCGGCACTGTCTGTCACCGCAGCCGTCGAACTACAGCGGCTACGTACCCGGCGGCGATCCGCATGAGAACAGTGGCATCCCCAATCACGCCTTCTACCTCGCGGCGACGACGATCGGCGGACAGGCTTGGGAGAAGGCCGGCAAGGTCTGGTACGCGGCGCTGACGAGCCCCAAGGCGCACTCGTCGATGACGTTCAGTCAATTCGCGACGCTGACGCGGGCCGCCGCCAGATCGTCATTCCCTAACGACGCCAACGTCTATCGTGGAGTCGACGACGCATGGACACAAGTCGGCATTCCAGCGGCCGACAGCCCGCTATGAGGTAACGCTATGCAGGATCGCTACATTATCGAGCGACGCGGCGGCCTTGCGGGTCTGAAGGCAACCGGCTCCGTCGATGGCGACGCACTACACCCCGACGACCGCAAAACGTTGGAGCAGTTGTTCGACAGCGAAGAGCCATTCGTCGCGGCTCCCGGCGCCGACCGCTACACCTACGTCGTCACGCGCGAAAACGCATCGGGAAGCACGACGCGTGAGATTCCAGAAGGCGTTATGCCCAGTGCCGTGGCAAGCGTTGTCACGCCTCAGATTTGAGGCTTAGGGCGTCAGAGTCCCCTTCGGGGTCATGAAATTGCTGAGTTAGCTGATCTTGTGACTTTTGCTCAGTGGATGCGCGCGCTGCCGCCGAGGCCGATCTCCAGGACGCTGCCGGTGATGACCCCCGGGTCGGTGACCAGGTACAGCACTCCGCGGCTGACGTCTTCGGGCTGCAGCCACGGCTGAGGTATCGGATTGGCTCTCATCATCCGGCGCACCAAGTCGTCTGGGATGTCGTCGCCGCCGGCGGGTTGCACCATCGGTGTCTGCGTTGTGGTCGGGCAGACGACGTTGATCGTCACGCCGTCTTTGGCGACCTCCAACGCGGCTGACTTGGCGAGGCCGATGACGCCCCACTTCGTGGCGTTGTAGGCGGCCAGGTCGGGAATGCCCATGCGGCCTCCCATCGACGAAGTCACGACGATCCGCCCGAACTGCTGCTGTCGCATCACCGGTATCGCCGCCCGCAGGGTATTGAACGCGCCGGTCAGGTTGGTGTCGACGAGCTGCTGCCAGACGTTGTCGCTGACCTCGTCCAGCGGCCCGGTGCTGACGATTCCGGCGTTGGCTACCACGATGTCGAGGCTGCCCAGGTCGGCGACGGTCTGCTTGATCGCGGCGTCGACCGCGGCCGGATCCCGCACGTCCAGGGTCAGCGGCAGACAGCGCTGGCCCAACTCGTCGACCAGCTTTGCCGTCTCACGCAAGTCGTCCTCGGTGCCGAGCGGGTAGGTCAGGTCGGTCATCGCTTCGGGAGCATCGGCGACCACGACGTCGGCTCCCTCGGCCGCCAGTGCCACCGCGTGCGCGCGGCCCTGCCCTCGAGCTCCGCCGGTGATCAAGGCGACGCGTCCGTCCAAAGCACCCATGGACAGTCAAGCTACCAGCCGGGTAATGGCCTGGCCGCGAAATCAATTGCGGTGGGCTTTATTCCAACGCGCGGTCAGAACTTCGCCCCAAGACCCGCGATCAAATTGATCGTGACCGCCAGGACGACGGCTCCCAACAGGTAGGACAGCAGCGCATGGCGCAGCACCGTCGCCCTGATGGACGTCAGTCCGATTTCAGTGTCCGACACCTGATACGTCATACCGACGGTGTAAGCGAGATAGGCGAAATCGCGAAAACGGGGAGGGTTGGGGTCGTGGAAATCGATTCCGCCCGGTTCGTTGGAGTAATAGAGCCGCGCGTAGTGGACGGTGAACAGAGTGTGCACCGCAAACCAGGACGCCCCGACCGTCAGGACGCCGACCAGTGCGGCCGCTATCGCGTCGTTGCCGGAGCGCGACCCCGCGACCACCACGTAGCCGACGCCACCCAGGCTCGCGACGCTTGCCGACAGGACGACCACGTCGGCGACCCACCGCGTCGGGTCCTCCCGCGTCGACCATCTGCACGTTTGCTCCGGGTCCATTCGCCGCAGGATGAGCTGCGTCCAGAGCACGTACAGGCTGGCGGCCACAATCCAGCCCGCGATCGCGAATCGCCAACCGACGGTGTTGCCGACCAGAAGAGCGACGGCGACCCCGAGCGCCAGAGAGACCAATATCCGAACCGCGACCGTGTCGCGGAAAAACTTCACCAGAAGATTCACAGTCCCGACCTAACCACCGGCTCACCGGGCCTGCCGTAACACCGCGCGCCGCATCGTCGATAAGGCGGGCGAACCTGTCCCTTGGAACTTGCTGGACGGCAATCGGTCCGGCTTGACTACTTAGAGAATCTCAGTAAAACTTGCCTCCCGTTCAGCCAAGCAATAGGGGTCCCATGATCAGCAACCGTTTCAACACGTCGCGCACCAGGCGATGGGCTACCGGTGTGGGTCTTGTCGGTGGCGCCGCGGTGGCTGCGGCGATGATCGGGACGGCCGGCGCACCCACCGCTCGCGCCGACGACCTCTCAACGGACATCGGGCTGTTGAATGCAGCGGAGACTGATGTGACCGACGGCTTCAACATTTGGACACAGGCATACGGCGAAGCACCCCCAAGCTCAACCGACCTGACCCAGACCATCAGTCAAATGGAGGCGGTTCAAACGCCGCTGCTGTCGTCCGATAACAGCTTGTTGTCGGGCTTCGGCGAGGCTTTGTTCAACGGCCCGGATCAGCAGCTCGCACAGGCCGGCGATGCCTTCCTCACTGCGGCCGAGGCTTACGCCGCCGACCCGTCGACCACCACTGGACTCGCTACGGCAGAAGCAAGCCTCCAATTCGACGGCACGCTGTTATTTGACTCCACCCCCTCGACGGTCATCGGCGAGATTGTCGATCAGGCTGAGGGCTATGACATTGGAAGTGCCGGTGCCGCTGCGGATTTGGCGACCAGCACCACCCTCACTCCCGACGCAGAGATCGCTCAAACGATCAGCACGCTGAATGAGACGACCACGATCCTGGAAGCGGCCCCGACAACCGATCTCGGCACCCACTCGGCGGAACTCGTGACCGGTGGGGAGGCATTGCCGGGCAATCTCGATCCGATCCTTACCCAATTCGCGTCGCTACAAGACGAGCTCACCCCGACCGACCAAACGCTTGTGGCCTACGTCGACGAGCTGATGGTTTCGTCGGCGCAAAACCTTGTGTCGGCCGATCAAGCGTTCGTTGCGGCTGACGAGGCCGGCGAACTGAGCGGCAATAGTGTGGCTCCCGCGGAACTCGAAGTCCTCGGCGGTGCGCTGGGCTTCCTCGATAGCTTCCTGACAGCAGACGGCGCAACCCTTTTCGCCGACCTGACCGGGGGCCTCGATCTTTCGTCGGCCGCCGACGTTGCGTCGAGTCTGGATCCCTCTGCCGTGGTGGACCCGTCCATCTTCACCGACGTGTTGTCGTCGATCGGGCTGTAACCTCGCTCGTTCGACAGAATCCTCAACGGCGTGGACGCCAAAGGCGCTCCAGGAGAAGGGTTTACACCGATTCCGGCCTGAATAGCGTTGTGGCTGATCAGTATTGGAGTCTGCCGTCGCGTCCATACGTTGCCGTCGGGCGCGGCCTCAAATCTGGCGTCGACCTCGCGCTGATTTTTCCGGCGCGGCTCAGGACTATGCCCGCGACAACGCCAAAGACAAAGCCACCGATATGGGCGAAGAATGCAACACCACTGCCACCGGATGCGTCTGGATGCACCAGCGCAAAGTTGCCTTCGAACAACTCGAACGCAAACCAGAAGCCGAGGAAAAACCACGCCGGGAGTCTCAATGGAATGATGCCGAGCAGCCCGAAGACGCGAGCCTTGGGATAGAGCACGATATAGGCGCCCAGCACCGCTGCGATCGCGCCGCTGGCTCCAAGATTAGGTGACAGCGCGTCGTCCGCCGTGCCGAAAAGCAGGGTCGCTGTCGTCTGCGTCATGGTGGCGGCGAGGCCGCCGACGAAGTAAAACGCCAGATAGCCCAGCCGCCCGAACGCGTCCTCGACGTTGTTGCCGAAGATCGCCAGATACAGCATGTTGCCGAGAAGATGATGCCAACTGACGTGCATGAACATGGCCGTGACCCAGCTGACGGTCCAGGGTAGGCCGAGGTGGCACGCGCCGTTGACGTCGCACGGATAGAAAGACCCCTGATGAATCGCCAAGTCTTGGTTCGGTAATTCGTAGAACACAAACACGGCGCAATTCACGACGATCAGCGCGACAGTGACGACCGGAAAGCGACGTCCCGGATTGCTGTCCCACAAAGGGATCATCCAAACTCCTTATGTCAGCGGCAGCCTGTTTGACGCGGAACGGTGGCTTTTCCTGTTTATTTTTCGATCACCGAACATTGGGTGCATCGTAGAGTGCCGCGCCCGTGCTCGGAGCCGACATGGCGCAGGCAGTTCCGGTGCTTCGCGCGCGGCTACCGCAAAAGCGCTAGAGAGCGACTGCGCTGATAGTGGACGAAGAAGTTGGATGGGCAAACTTATCCGAAATTCTGCTGTGGCTCCCCGACGAACGCTACTCTGGCGCTCACCCAGCGCAGCTGAGAGGAAATCGGACGATGAGCAGTACCATGACCATACTCTGGATGTTGAGCCCTGTGTTGTGCCCGCTGATCGCCTACGCATTCAAAAGGACCTGGGGTATTGATTTCCATTGGGGCTGGGGCATTCCGCTAGGTGTGCTCACCGGTCCGTTCGGGTTGGTAGCAATCGTCGGATTGGCTTTCTGGAGCCGGCATAAGTCAGCGGCAGATGCGGAGGCGGAGCGGCGGCGTGCCGGGAGGCCGTCCCTAGACTCTTCAGGCCCGTCCCTAGACTCCTGATCCAGATGGCCTCATCGGCGAACCAATCGGTCCAACAGTGGGATTATCGATGCCTCACCTGGACAAACCTGGATTTGAAGACTCTTCGCGATGGAATAATTGAAACCGCGAAGGAGCTCGGACAACAAGGCTGGGAAATGGTCAATGCCTCGATGGACCGAACCGAAATCGCGAGCCGTGGAACCAGCAGCGGGTCCATTGTCACTATCGAGTACAGCATTATCTGTTTCTTCAAGCGTCCCATCGGTTAACAGCCGAAGATCTTAGGGCGGCGTTGGCGCCCTTCAGATGTGGAGCCGATGACGGGAATCGAACCCGCGTATTCAGCTTGGGAAGCTGATGTTCTGCCATTGAACTACATCGGCGATGTTGCCTGGGAAGGCTAGCACCCGCAGCCCCGTCGTTCATCAACATCGCACGCGGCAGGTGAGCGGCTACGCTCGTCGCGTGCTGCTCTCCGATCGCGACCTCAGAGCCGAAATCGCCGCTGGCCGGTTGGGAATCGACCCCTTCGACGATGCCCTTGTTCAGCCGTCGAGCGTGGACGTTCGCCTCGACAGCTTGTTCCGGGTGTTCAACAACACCCGCTACACGCACATCGACCCCGCGGTGCAACAGGACGAGTTGACCAGCCTGGTGGAACCTGCCGAGGGCGAACCCTTCGTGCTGCATCCCGGGGAGTTCGTGCTCGGCTCGACGCTGGAGCTGTGCACGCTGCCGGAGGACCTGGCGGGCCGACTGGAGGGCAAGTCGTCGCTGGGCCGCCTTGGGCTGCTGACCCACTCGACCGCCGGCTTCATCGATCCCGGCTTCAGCGGCCACATCACGCTGGAGCTCTCGAACGTCGCCAACTTGCCGATCACCCTGTGGCCGGGGATGAAAATCGGTCAGCTGTGCATCCTGCGGCTGACCAGCCCGGCCGAGCACCCCTACGGCAGCTCGAAGGTCGGGTCGAAGTATCAGGGCCAGCGCGGACCGACGCCGTCGCGGTCGTATCAAAACTTCATAAGGTCCACTTAAGTTCGGCTGTAACGCTGCATAGCCTCCCCGACGACCATCTAGATACGTAGCGCCGGTCGCGGCGTCCCCCCTGGCCTAAAACCGTGGCGCGCTACGAACGATTTTGTTGGAGGCGCGATGGACATCGTGCTCGGTGTTTCGATGGCACCTACAGCGGTCCGCATGCTGCTGGTCGAAGGCGAAAACGCCGACGGTGTCACCGTCGAAGACAACAGCTTCGACATCACCACCGACGACGACGCGGCAACGCTGAGTGCCGCCGATCAGGTGATCTCTGCGGTCCTGGGCACCCAGGAAGGCGCCACCGAAGCGGGCCATGCGCTGGCGTCGACGGGGATTACCTGGACCGATCCGGTGGACGCGGCCGCCCTGCGCGAGGCGCTGGCCACCCGCAAGATCGAAAACGTCATGTTGGTGTCGGCGTTCATGGCGGCGGCCGCATTAACGCAGATGGTCGGCTGCACGGTCGGCAACGCGCACACCGCGCTGCTGTTTCTCGAGCCCAACACCGCGACCTTGGCCTTGGTCGACTCCGCGGATGGCTCCATCACCGACGTCCACAAAGAGCTGATCTCCGGCGACAACACCATTGCGGAGCTGGCCGGGATGGTTTCCGGCCTGGATGCGCTGGAAACCCGCCCGCAGAGCGTGTTCGTCGTCGGCACGGGTGTCGATGTCGCCGCGATCAAGCCTCAATTGGAGGCCGTGACGACGCTGCCCGTCACGTCGGCCGAGGAGCCGGAGACGGCGTTGGCCTGGGGTGCCGCGTTGGCGTCGGCCAACGCGCCGCTGTTCGCGTCGTCGACCGCGGCCCTGGCGTACGCCCAAGACCCCGGCACCGGTGCGATCGATCCCTACGCCGTATCGCCGGGATACCTTGCGGTGCCGGATGTTCCGCCCGGCACCGAGCTCGGCGAGGACGACCTGGCCTACAGTGCCGTTCCGGACGAGGAAGCCGACGCCCACACGGTGGTGCTTCCCCCTGCCGACCCCGCCAGGCACCCCGAGCGCCGGCCGCTGCTGCTTCTCGGCAGCGCGGCGGCGGTCGCCGTAGTTGCCGCTGCGCTGTCGCTGGAAGTAGCGCTTTCCCTCGGTATTCGTCCGGCCGGGATTTCGCTGCTGCCCCGCCCCGTGCAAAGCCTGCTCATTCCGACCCAGCAGGCCCCCGCTCCCGCACCGGCAAGCGCACCGGTCCCGCAGGTCAACCATCTACAAGCGCCCGCGGTGGCGCCCGCACCCGTGCACGCGGCGATTCCGGCACCGGCTCCCGCGGCGCCGGCCCCTGCGCCGCTTCCGGCCGCACCGCCCGCGCCAGCGCCGGTGGCGGCGCCGCATGTGCCGGTGCTGGTTCCCCTGCCGCTGCCGATTCCGGCGGCGCCGCCGGCACCCGTCCACGTCGCGCCGCTGCAAGCGCCTGTCCCGCCGCCGGTGGTCCTGCCGCCTCCGGTCCACTACCCATCGCCACCACCGGTGCACTATCCGGTGTCGCAACCGCCACAACACTTCCCGTCGCCGCAGAACCCGATTCAGGGCGGCGCGCCGCAGCTTCCCGTGCCGATCGCGGCGCCCGATGCTCCGGTCCACATGCCAGCGCCCGACGCGCCGATGGCCCCGGGGTTGCCGGCGCCGCAGAGCCCCGGGATGCCGGGTATGCCCGGCTCTCCGTCGGAGGGCTCGCACGGCCCGGGCTTCGGCGGTCCTCCCGGTCAAAGTCCGTCGGTCGGTTCGCCGGGCATCGACACCGGAGCTGACCATGACTCCGGCGGTTTCGGCGGCGATAGCGGCGCCGACCGGGGGCCCGGCGGATTCGGCGGTTTCGGCGGCGACGACGGCGCTGACCGCGGACCCGGAGGCTTCGGCGGGGGCAATCCCGGCTTTGGCGGCTTCGGCGGCGGTGACCACGGCTTCGGTGGCTTCGGTGGTTTTGGCGGCGGCGGATTCGGTGGTGGATTCGGCGGTGGTGGATTCGGTGGCGGCGGCCACAGTGGCGGCGGCGGGCACGGCGGCGGCGGCCACCACTGATCGCGGCGGGCCTGCCGATCGAGGGGTAAAGTCCCCCTACGAAGGGTCAGCCGGGGGGCTTCGACCATCAGGTCCTGGCCAGAACTTCATCTAGCCCAGCTAATTGCGGGTAGTAACGCCGCGCTGCGGTGCGGCGATTAAATCTGTGGTTAGCGACCTGGGTGACGCGATCTCCAGGGGGTTTGCAGACCGCTAGCAAACAAGTTGGAGGAGTGTTGGACACCGTACTTGGTGTGTCGATGGCACCCACCTCTGTCCGCATGCTGCTGGTCGAGGGGGAAAACGCCGACGGGGCAACTGTCGATGAGGACAACTTCGCCGTCGCTATTGGCGAAGACCCGGCAACCTTCAGTGCGCCCGAGCAGGTGGTTGCGGCGATCCTGGGCACCCGTGAGGGTGCCAACGAGGCCGGCTATGAGCTGCTGTCGACCGGCGTCACATGGAGTGACCAGCATGAAGCCGCGGAGCTGCGCGACGCGTTAGCGGCGCACAAGGTAGAGAACGTCATGCTGGTCTCGTCGTTCTTGGCCGCGGCGGCACTGGCGCAGTCGATGGGCAGCGCGACCGGTTACGCCCGCGCCGCCCTGCTCTACATCGAGCCCGACTCCGCGACGCTGGCCGTGGTGGACACCACCGACGGTTCCATCACGGACGTCCACCGCGAGGTGTTGCCGGACGATGACGACCAGGCCGTCGCCAAGCTGCTGGCTTTGGTGTCTACCGCCGAAGAACTCGACGAGCATCCCGAGGGCCTGTTGGTGCTCGGCTCCGGTGTCGACCTTCCGCTGATCAAACCGGCGATCGAGGGCGCCACCTCGCTTCCGTTGAGTGTGCCCGATCAATCCGACGTGATGCTGGCCCGGGGCGCGGCGCTGGCCTCGGCGCATGCCCCACTGTTTGCGTCGTCGACGGATGCGTTGGCCTACGCGCAGGACCCGGGCACCGGTGCGGTGAACCCGCATGCGCTTGAGCCGAGTTACCTGGCGGCGGCCGAGGCGTCCGCCGGCGCCGAGCCGGGTGCGCTGGCCTACAGCGCAGTCACCGACGACTCCGCCGCGGTCTACACCCAAGAGGGCCCCGATGCCTACGCCGACGAAGAAGACTTCACCACCGGCATGTACCCGGACTTCAGTCGGATGGAGGTCGAAAAACCCAGTCGGACACCGTTTTTAGCGGCGATGAGCGTGTTGATCATCTTCGTCGCCGGTGTGATGGCACTGGTGATCTCGCTGGCGTTCAGCATCCGACCGTCGGCCAGTTCGCGACCCAGCCTGAGCCACAACGTGGTGATGCCGGCCAGGCCGCCGGCCCCGCTTCCCCAGGCACAGGTGCTGCCACCTCCCGCGCCGGCGCCGGTGGCCGCGCCGGCGCCAGTTCAGGCGCATGCCCCGGCTCCGGCGCCCGTTCGGGTGCCGGGTCCCGCTCCGATCCCGGCACCGGCCCCGGTTCCATTCCCCGCGCCGGCTCCGATGGCGCCGCCACCGCTCATCCCGCCGATCATTCCGCGCCTTCTGGCGCCACCACCGTTCCTCGGGCCTCCCGGCCCGCCGCCGGACGAGGGTCCGTGGGGCGGCCCGCGTGGCGGTCCCGGGTGGGGCGGGGGTCCCGGCTGGGGCCACGGCGGTGGCGGCTGGGGCCACGGTCCGTTCGGCGGACCCGGCTTCGGTGGCGGCCACCGCGGTGGCGGCTTTGGCGGCCACGGCCGCTGGTAGCCGCGCGGCTGCGCTTGGCCTCCTGAGCCGGGCGTCGGTATGGTCGAAGTGGCAAAGACCGGGGAGTGACCGCGTCGCTCCTGCCACACGTTGAGGAAACTCGGCAATCCGCAATGAACTGGCCCGACGTGGTGGTGTGCTTAATGAATCCGGTCAGCAAGCGAACAATTTTGGAGGAGAAGTGGACACCGTACTTGGCGTGTCGATGGCACCCACTGCGGTCCGCATGGTTCTCGTAGAGGGCGAAAACGCCGACGGCGTCACCGTCGACGAAGAGGGCTTCGAGGTCAACTCCGCCGATGCGCCGACGATCAGCGCAGCCGACCAGGTCGTCTCGGCAATCCTGGGCACTCAGGAAGGCGCCGCCGAGAGCGGCTTCCAACTGAAGTCGACGGGTGTGACCTGGACGGATCCGGTCGAGGCTGCGGCGCTGCGCGACGCGCTGGCCGCCCGCAAGGTCGAGAACGTCATGCTGGTTTCGTCCTTCATGGCCGCCGCCGCGCTGGCTCAGGTTGTCGGTAGCTCCGTCGGATATGCCCAGACCGGCCTGTTGTTCGTCGAGCCCGACACCGCCACGCTGGCGGTAGTCGACACCTCCGACGGTTCGATCACCGAAGTGCACCGCCAGCCGCTATCGCCCGGCAGCGATCCGGTGGCCGAGCTGTCCGCGATGGTCGCCGGCGCCGAGTCGCTGGAGGTGCGTCCGGACGGCCTGTTTCTCGTCGGCTCCGGCGTCGACATCGCCCCGATCAAGCCGCAGTTAGAGGCGGCTACCCCGCTGCTGGTGAGTGCGCCCGAGGAGCCGGAGACCGCGCTGGCCCGCGGCGCGGCGCTGGCATCGGCCAACGCGCCGTTGTTCTCGTCGTCGACGGAGGCGCTGGCCTACGCCCAAGACCCCGGCACCGGTGCGATCAACCCGTATGCTGTCGCTCCCGGCTACTTCGACGTTGCCGAAGACGGCAAGACCGGCGAGCAGGCCTTGGCCTACAGCGCGGTCGCGGACGACGACGACGCCTACACCGCCCTTGCCGGCGAGGAGGACTTCGCGACCGGCACCTATACCGGCGCGACGACCGTTCTTCCGGAAGAGGGTGGCCGCAGGCCGCTGGTCCTGGTGGCCAGCGCTGTCGCGGCGATCTTCGTGGTGGGCGCCGCGGCGCTGCTGGTCGCGCTGGCTGTCAGCATGCGGCCGACAGCCGCCGTCCGGCCCGACCCGGGTCACAATGCCGTCGCACCGAAACCGGCACCCGCCGCGCCCGTCGCCCCGGCCCCGGCGTCCGCCCCGGCTCCCGCTCCCGCACCCGAAGCGCCCGCGCCCGCCCCGGCTCCCGAGGCGCCAGCGCCGGCTCCGGCCCCGGTTCCTGCAGCTCCGGCGCCCGAGCCGGCTGCCCCGGCCCCGGCGCCGGTTCCCGTTGCACCCGCGCCCGAACCGGTGGCACCGGCCCCGGCGCCTCCGCCTCCGGTCGCACCGGCGCCCGCGCCACCTCCGGTGGCTCCCGTGCCGATACCCGTGCCGATCCCGTTGCCGCCGGTCCTCGGGCCGTGGGGCCACGGCGGCGGGGGCTACC
>Ga0335075_10008303_pt1 | contig 15932 bp, 12 predicted proteins | sample Lox_Sample_24_FD_206723 | JGI IMG/M metagenome (GOLD analysis project Ga0335075, IMG submission 206723) | Soil microbial communities from Loxahatchee National Wildlife Refuge, Florida, United States - Lox_Sample_2.4 | ecosystem: Environmental > Terrestrial > Soil > Wetlands | place: USA... | reverse complement strand
GCTGGCGGACGTCAGCAGCCGCAGCCGCACGGCGACCACCGATATCGATTTCAGCTCGACCGGAAGGCAGAGCAAGCGGCTCGTCGAGCTCGAAGATCTGAGCTACGCGGTCGAAGGGCGAACGTTGTTTGATCGGTTGACGTTCCACCTGACGGCGGGGATGCGCGTGGGGCTGGTGGGGCCGAACGGCAGCGGCAAGACCACCCTCCTCCGGCTGCTGACGGGAGAGATCGAGCCGACCTCGGGCGGCATCAAGCGGGCGAACCAGCTTCGCATCACCTACTTCGAGCAGGCCCGGCAGCTCGACGAGGATCAGACGCTGCGTCGGGCGCTGGCGCCGGACAGCGACGCAGTCGTCTACCAGGACCGGGTGATTCACGTAGCGTCGTGGGCAGCGCGGTTCCTGTTCACCGGGGAGCAGCTCAACCAGCCGGTGTCGCGGCTCTCGGGCGGCGAGAAGGCGCGGGTGTTGATCGCGCAGCTCATGCTGCAGCCCGCGGACGTGCTGCTGCTCGACGAGCCGACCAACGACCTCGACATCCCGACTCTCGAGATTCTGGAGGAGGCGCTGCTTGAGTATCCGGGATCGCTGATGCTGGTGACGCACGACCGCTACATGCTCGACCGGATCGCGAACATCGTGATCGGGCTCGATGGTCAGAGCAGCGCGGCGAGGTTCGCCGACTATTCACAGTGGGAAGCTTGGTTGGCCGAGCGCGAGCAGGCCAAGAAACCTGCGCGTCCGGCGGAACGGATTCCGACTGCGACGGCAACTTCGGCAAAAAAGAAGCTGTCGTACCTTGAGGCCCGGGAGTGGGCCGGGATCGAGGACCGCATCGGGGAGGCGGAGGCGCGGCTGGCAGCGGCGCAGACGAAGGTAGAGGATCCGGCAGTGGCGACCGATGCGGCTCGGCTGGTCGAGGCGCTTGCCGAGCAAGAGAAGGCGCAGGAGGAAGTGGACTCGCTCTTTGCCCGGTGGGCGGAGCTTGAGGCCAAGCAGGCGTAAGCAGCTTCCGGCAAGTCAGACTCTCCAGTGGTCGGGGCGCCAGTTGACGATGGCCTTCTTGATGTCCTTCCGGGTGAGGTGTTCGTTGAGGGCGCGCTGGGCGAGGGCGGGGAGTTCCTCGTCGGGAGCGAAGCGGAGGCCGACGAGCTGATCCTCAGTCAACTCAGGGATACGCGCACGCTGGGATTCCGGCATGAGCGCGTAGAGGCGGAGACGCTCTTCGAGGCGGATGACGCGGTCCTGCACCTTCATCGGGTTGACCCTCACCAGAGTGCCCATGATGAAGAGCGCGACTGCCATCACCAGATACCAGGCCGATGCGAATCCGGGATTGCGAACTAGCCAGACGATGCTGACGATCAGGTTGATAAGCAGGATCGGCGCCAAGACGAAGTGGAAGAGTGGGTGAAAGCGTCCGTGGTTGGCGTAGGTCTGAGGCTGGTCGGGCATGTGGTTTTCCTCTCCGGAACTGTCTTCGACGGTAATGTTACTCTGCCGTGCCGGTGGGTACCCCCTCCCCCCGTTTTTTCTGTGGTTCGTAACTCATTCATCTCAGAGCGCTTAGACGTTGTGGTTTGTAACTCATTCATTCCATTGGGAAGCCGTTGTAACCGTTTGGCACGGCGAGACTTACGAAGAGCGCTAAAACTCGTGCCTGTAACCGTTTCATTCCATTTGAGCAGGCTGTAAGCGTTTGTCGTGGTTAGGGTTAGGTGAAATGGAAAAAGCCCGTCGTTGACGGGCTTTTGAGCTCTCTATTCTTATTCTAGCGGATTTGGGGAAATTCTCGGCCAACGAAGGTGGTGACCGGGTCGCGTTTCTCTCAGCGGCTGTAGAGGAAGAGTCCGCAGACGTCGGTAGAGTTGGCGAGAGCGTCGGACGTCATAACTGGCGTTTTACCTCCGGAGAAGAAGGCGACGTGCAGATCCCGGCCCTGAAGCCAGGTGGCCATCCATTGGGTGTCCTCGCTGCCACAGAGGGTGTTTTTGTGGACGAAGTGCTTGGTGGCCGGGATGTCCATTCTGTATAGAAAGCCGCCCCCAGGAGCGGTGGTTTCCGAGCTGAAGAGCGCTGCGGCTTCGGCAGGATCGAGTTTGCGTATTTCGGCGAGGGTGAATGTGGCGAAGTTGAGCGACAGCTTGCCGTCGAAGATTCCTATATCGCCGGTGATGGCCGTGGCGTTGGAACTGGTGGCACGCCAGGGGCCCTTGTCCTGAGCGGATGCCAAAAGAGAGCAGCCACAAAGCAATCCCGCGGCGATGCCGAGCGGTGTTGTTTTTCTCATCCTTTCGAGGATGACATTTGGGAGAGGCTCCCGGCAAATCGGAGGGAACGGCTGGCCCATGGGCTCTCCACCGAAGGATGGAGGCAAAAACCGTTCTTCGGGACCAAGACATGAGCCGTTGCGCGACCTAATCTGTATGCGTCTCTTGCATATAAACACCTCCTGACCCTGATCGACAGATCAGGGTTATTTTTTTGGAGGGACCGAGAACACGGCTCCGGGAAGAGTCTGGCTTTCGGATCGAGTTCTATCAGTTTTCCTGCCGGTACATTGCGTCTACTGGTGTTTGCGTGTCTCTCCTGCGGGATCGTTCAGATCCACTGCTAGTTTCTGAAGCGCTTCGAGCTTGCGGGTCTTTTCCGGAGATTGCCATTCCTGGTCGGAAAATTCATTTGTGACATAGCTGCGGGTTACATAGGAGGCGGTACTGTACGCGAAGTAGATCCGGGTTGGTTCGGGCGCCGGCTGATGAGTCTCTCGAAATGCCTGCAGTTCGGCACGATGGGCAAGGCTATCTATAAACCATTCGGGAGGATACGGGAGGTTTTCGCACTGGGCTTTGAGATCCTGGAGCCGGAATACGCCTTCGTATCCATAGTCGCGGAAGATCTTGCCGAAGAAGGTGAACGAGATGGATTTCATGGATGGGTCGACGATCATGCGGCGCTGCGCAAACTGTACAGGAGTCTCTTTCTCGGCGGAATAAAGGTTGCCGCTTACAAAGCACACCATGCGTTTCTGCACGTCGACGCCGGCCTCGATGACCAGCGACCCGTTGACGAGACGCTCGGTGAAATTTCCGTTGAAGCTGCCGGCCACCATGGGAGATGAGTAGAACGATTGTCGCGCGACATACTCGTCATCGGTGCCTTCGACGGTCAGGGTGACCTGAAGCTCGAGCGATCCCCAGTATTTCTTATCCGTTGAAGGCGCTTTCCACTGGAATGAGCAACTGGAGCCGTCGCAGGAGAAAGGCACGCTGCCCAGGGCAGGAGAATCAAAGTAGTCGTCTCCGACCAACTCCGCCTTGATGACGTGAGCGGCAAGAGGCGTTGAGCCATCGGCCGAGGTCACCTTGAGCTGGGCGTTGATCTGGTCCTGAGTTCCGGCAAGGATGGTTTTGTTTATATCGAACTGATAGGTGGGGAGGTTTGATGGGATGGTTACTCGTTGCGCTATTTCTTCATCCTCGAGGCCGGAGGTCCGCAGCGCTTCGAACTGGCGAATAGTCTGCATAGGTACGAGCGACACTGGGGCGTTCTCAGTGAGCCAGGGATGGAGCAGGTCCCAGTTCGAGGTATCGAGCGGCCTCGATTCCGGCGGATATTGTGCGTAGTTCTGGAAGACAGCGATTCCGCCTCTTGCGGAGGGATCGTCGAGCGGCGCTTGCTGGGGTGTGCGTTGCACCTGGGCCCACGCGTGTCCGGCTATGACAAAACCGAGTGCCAGGGCTGCTATTGCGGATGCATTCTTGATTCCGATCATGGTCGATTCCTCCATTCCATCTGCTGGTTCGGGTGGTCGTTCCGATAGAGGCCAGAGATAGTGCCATCCGCTCAGGGAGCGAGGGCAAAGGGAGCAAAGGAGTATTCATTCACGACGACTTCCTTACCGTTGGAATGATCTACGCGGTAGGTCTTGAAGGGTGAGTTCCATACGCTGTGTCCGAACGGTGAATAAGGACCATTCCAATTGCAGTTCTGCTGAAAATCGCCATCGCACACATGGTCGTTGATCCACCAGCCATGGAAAGCGTACGTCCCGGCAGTGTCGTTATGAGGCGGGATTCTGCTGTTGCAGTCCTGGAAGGATGCCACGCGGTTATGAGCGCAGGTACTATGCAGGGCGACGGTGCCATCGTCGCACTCTCTCTGGAGCCCAAGAAGGCAAGGAGTGCACTGCGAGTTATGCCCGAAGAACTGACGGGGAAAGAAATTACATGCAATAAGGAAGTGCAGGGGGTAACTGTTGGTGGCTCCCCCAACGCCCCTCACAACAACAGACTGCATGTTGTTATGGTTATAGGCACCCCGGGCATAACTGGTCTTGAGCGAGTTATCGATGTTGCCGCCGAGCCCGCTGATGCCACCTAACCAGCGAAGCAGGCCGTTGTTGGCTAGTTCCGATCCTCCGGCAGCGCTGTCGGCAGCCATGACATGCTCGATGAGGATGGAATTGTGGGCGTAGTCGGATTTTGCCAGATAGTCCTCGAACGCGGCGCAGCCGGCGCTATGACAGAGGATCCAGCACGCCTGGCCTTTGTTGGCGTCGCAAAGTGCGTCGATTGCATTACGGACGACGGCCTCTCCGCCCGGCCAGGTGCTGTCGTCGAAGTAATGGTTCCAGGCGTCCCATTGGACATACCAGACAGTGCCTGATGTTAGTGGCACAAGGTTTCCCCAGGCGCCGGACTGATCGGTGCGGAAGTGGCCGTAGTGTTCTTTGGTGTTATGCAACCTTCCGTGAATGAGGAGCACGTTGACTTCGCGGCTGAATGCCGGCGTGGTGGATAGAAGCATCGTCAGGCAACCGAGGATCGTGCACATAACCTTCGCTGTCCTGGCTGTCATGCAGTGTTCGCGCGCAGGAAGATGATTCTCACTGAGCGCGGGAGCTGTGCCAAACCACTTCATCGTCATGGTGACTGTCCTCCCAGCAGCCCTTGTTATGTCGGCGCACTTGCGTCACGCATGGAGGCCCTACCAGCGAGACACGCGCAGGTCGCGATCTTCCTCCTTGGTTTTGGCAGAGGGAAACAACCGGGCTGTGGTTTGCTCCTTCAGCAGTTGGAAGGTGGGTATGAGCAACAGCCTCTGGTGAATCGATTCGAGACAGAGCGCAACACGCTCGCTTGCAGACTCGAAAGTGGCGAGAATTATACTCCAGCGCCGCCAACCACTTGTTGCAGGCGCGGACGGGATTGTTTTTTCAAAGAGTTGAGAGCCGCCCGATGGAGTGTGAGAGAGTGCGGCCCGCTATTTCTTCCGGGCTGCGGCGCCGTAGGCGGCGAGTACCGATCCATCGGACTTGCGGAGGAGAATGGCGGCTCCGCGCTGGGCGGGGAGGCTGAAGCGCATGGTTGCGTGCGAGACGGTGTCTTCGATAGCAACAGGCTGGTCATCCAATGATTCGTTGGAGAAGCTATAGAGGACCGCGTCATCAAGGACGGTAGGGAAGGCTAAGACCGCGGGTGAGAGCGGGGTGAGCTCGCGGATGGATGGCGCGACTCCGGCGAATTTGAGGGCGTAGCGGTAGAGCGCGGCGGTGGGCTCGTAGTCCTCGGAGAACTCGACGGGGTCGCGGGCCCAGAGGATGTGTCCTGAGCCGTGGGTGACGACGTCGACGGATTTGCCGTCGGCGAAGCGCATGACGTCGATGGGGAGCTGCTGGACTTCAGTCGGGAAGCTGACCTGAATCGGCGGCTGATTTTCAAGTTGGAGTACGGACTGGCGGACGGCGAGGGTTTCGGTCTGCGCCTTGACGCCGAGGGGCGTGAGGCGGTCGACGAACTGCCAGTGCTCGTTGCGCTGGACAGGGCCGGTGACGAGGAGAGTTCCTCCGGCGTCGACGTATTTGAGGAGCGCGGTCCAGGCGATGTCGCTGAGAGCCTGCGGAGCGGGCAGGATGGCAAGTTTCGGCGAGCCTAAGTCGGCGAGGCGGTTCTCCGCGACGAAGCGGAAGGGCGTGTGGTCATAGTAGGCGAGGGCGCGCAGGGCGTGCTTCTGGGTGTCGATGGCGAGCGGGTTCATGCCGCTGTATTGCAGGGCCTGCGAGGTGACCATGGCCACCTGCGGCGGCTGGATGTGGGTGAAGCTGGCCGGGCTCTTGGCAGCGAAGGCCGCGAAGGCGCTGAGGATTTCAGCCTCGGGCTTCTCGGTTCCATCGGGGCGGACGGCTCCGATGGGGATTTCGTTGTCGTTGGCCATGTAGCTGTTGACGTTCCAGACCCATTCGAGAGCGCCGGCGCCCTGGGCGAAGGCGATCGACAGCTTGCGCTCCAGCTGCCAGCTTTCTTCTTCGGTAGTGAGACGGAGGTGGTCGTCCTGCGTGAGGCGGCGCTGCTCGCCGGTTTCCTGAATAAGCATGGGCTTGCCGGGGAATTTGGCGGCGAGCGAAGCCCAGAGGATGGCGTCGAAGTCCCACCAGGTGTGGTCGGCGGTGAAGTCTATGAGCTGGGAATAGAAGGCGGGCGAGAGGCGGCCGGCGACGCCGTTTTCTTCCTGGCCGACGGTGATGAGCTGCGCGGAGCCCTGGGCGCGGATGAGGTCGCGGGTGCGGCGGACCCAATCGGTGAAGATGGACTGGGTGAAGAGGTAGTAGTCGTAGACCTTGAGGGGGTTGTAGCCGGAGCGGACGGCATCGAAGCCCCAGGCTCCGGCGGCGGGCTGGGCGAATGGGTCCTGCGCGGCGACTTCGGGCGGGGTGGTCGTGGGGTGAAGCTGGAGGTTGCGGCCGATGCCGAAGCCAGGCTCGGCCCAGGCGGCGAGGAGGGCGGGCTGATCGGGGTAGCGGGCGGTGAGCCACTTGCGCCAGGCATCCCATTCGAAGGGATCTTCCGAGGGCTGGGTGTGCCAGAGGTTGGCGTTGGCGCTGGGCTCGTTGATGAGGTCCCAGGCAAGGAAGGGGATGGCGTGGAAGCGGCGCGCAATCGAGGTGACGTAGGCGGACTGAGCCTGCCAGGCGACAGGGTCGAGGTAAGGGTTTACGCCGCCGAGGTTCTCGGGCAGGAAGGCGAAGAGGTTGAACTGGACGGGCAGATGGTTGTGGCGGGCGCACATGAGGAAGGCCTCGATGGCACGCAGGGCGTCTTCGGTCATCGCGCCGTCGGGGCCGATGAGCGGGTCCCAGCCGGTCCAGAGGCCGCTGCGGATCATGTTGAGGCCCTCGCCGTGAATCTGCGCCATATCCTGGTCCCAGACGTAAGCGTTGGGCTTAGAGAGGTAGAGGCGGGCGACGTCGCTCGACATGTAGGTGGTGCCGACGACGGGCAGAGGCTTGCCGTCGAGCTGGAAATAATCGGATCCGACGGTGAGTTTTGGGCCGGATAGCAGGTAGTCCCAGTCGCGCATCCAGAAACCAGAACGATAGATGCGGAGGGGCTTGCCATCGCGCAGGAGGGTCGCTTCGACGGTGTGGAGGCCCTTGCCTGCGGAAGCGCTTGCGGGCAGCACGACGGGCTGGGTGGAGTCAGCGGGGATGGTGAGATCGGTTGGTGCGGCGTTGTCTTCGGAGGTGACGTGGATCTTGAGTTGGTCGGCTGATGGCCAATCAGGTCCGGGTGCGTAAGGCTCGAAGTTGAAGGCGAGCGGCTCGCCGGGGACGAAGAGGGGGACGCGGGGGCGGAAGGTGAAGCGGTCGGCCTTGCGGGTGGCGAGATCGGCGAGGGTCGCGAGCAGCTGGGTGTTCGAGAAGAAGGAGGGGTCGAGGTCGGCGGCGGCGAAGATCCAACGGCCTCCGACGAAGCGGAACTGGTTGTGGTCGATTTCGAAGGCGGGCGCGGCGAGTTTGTGGCCGTCGCGGGTGCCCCAGGCGAGGGTAGTGAGGTCGAAGTCCTCGTCTCCGGTTGAGCCGTCGCGGTTGTATTTCGGGGTGACGGAGAGGCGAAGGACAGGGCTGAAGGCCTGCTTCCAGGAGAAGGCGGGCAGCGCGGGAAAGACGTCGGGGTTGGGCTCGAACTTGAGCTGATCGGAGCCGGGCGTGGGCTGGTAGTCGTGGATGAAGAGCTCGAGGGACTGGGCGACACCGGGGGCGCGGAGATGCCAGCCGGAGGCGTCATGGAAGGCGGCGCGGGTGAAGGGCTTGCCGCCGAGAACGAGGAGGTTGCGGCCGCGGTCGAGGTATTCGAGGATGGGCAGCCACTGGGCTTCGGGCCAGGCGGAGCCGTAAGGCATGACGAGCAGGTCGGCGTCGGCGAGTGCGGCGGCCAGTTGGGAGGCTGATGCGAAGGTGGCTCCGGGGAATCCGGCATGAAGCGCGGCTTCAGTGGGGGCAGCGGAGTCGGCGGCGGGAAATCCCGGCTCGAAAAAGACGACGACTTTGGCGGCGTGAGCAGCTGCGAGAGTCGGAAGGAACGCAAAAAGCAGGAGCAGGGAGCGGAAGAGGATTTTCATACGCGTCAGAAATGGCGATCGGGTGAGAACGATACCAGACTGAAGATTAACGCATGATTGTGGCGATGGGTCGTGGTGCGGCCGTTATGGCTGCTTCGGGGGGGCGGCTGCGGGAGGCGGGGTGGAGGTATTCTGCTGTCCGGCCTTTTGAGCCGCCTGTGCGTCCTGCTGGGCTGCCTGGCGGTCGAGCTTGGCGGCGCGGTTCTTCTCGTAGTGGCGCACGATGTCGGGCCAGAACTCGATGACTTCTGATCCTATGATGCCCTGAGCGGTGACGCTAAGACCGCGGGTAAGGGTATCGCCGACAGTGCGATACGAGGCCGGGTAATAGACGTTGGCAATGGCGGCGCCAATCAGATTGCCGGCAACGTTGGCGTAGTTCGGTCCCCAGGTTCCGTTATCTCTCCTGCACCACACGGTGCCGGTTGCAGCCCAGAGAAAGCGATGGGTGTAAGACCCGGTGCCTTTCTGAAAATAACGGGGATCTTCGTGCCACCAACTGGTCAGCACAGCATTGCCCCAGAAGTTGCCGATAAAGGAGTCGGTGTAAGAGGCGCCAAGTCGCTTGCCGTAGCCCTGCATGCCCTGTCCGTATTCTTTAGGGGTATTCTCCGCCTGGTTGAAGCCTGCGATGACAGCCGCCAACCCGAAGGGCCAAGGATCGGTCTGGCTTTTGAAGAAGAGTTGAAATTTCTGGCGGGGAGTGAGCGGCAGGGCCTCGCGATTGCTGGTCGTATTGAAGGCCGCCATCACGCCCAGCACCCGATGGTGTTCCTCTTGCTTGAGCTGATCGTCGGAAGATATCTGGCCGGGATTGGCGGAAGCCGGAGCGGGAGAGCCGGCTGCGGGGTCGGCCTGGGTTGGCTGGCTCTGCTGCAAGGATGCGGATGGGTCATCAGGAAGATCGGGGGGGAGGTCAGTTACAGGGAGGGCGGGGTAATCTGCGGCGTGAACAGCGGCCCGTGGATCCAGTCGGGCCTCAGTTGCCTGAGCGGGCGCCGTGTGCGCCGCAACCAGTGAAACCAACATGAGCGATGTGAGCGCCAGACAACGGTTCTGCAACAATACCAATACCTCAATCCTGTGAATAGATGCCCACTCCGGCGACGTCTCTCATATATAGACGCCAAAATTCACAGCTGGGCCAAGCGGCGATCAAGTCCGCATGAAATCAGATGCATTCGGGGGTGGGAATCCAGAAGGCGGCTGCCCTGATGCCAGAGGGTGCTCTTATGATCCTACGCGATTCTGGGCCGTTTTTGGGTTGAATTGCGGCTCCGGTGGTGGCCGCGGCGGGGCAGCCGGGGCAGGTCTCCGCGGTAGGCAATGTGCTAACATCGTCGAACATTCCACCCTGAAGCGACACGTTTATGGCGAGCAACAGTTGGATCGACAGCAGCGCACACGTCCCCGCCAGCCGTCCCCAGTTTGATCTGCGGCCGCTTTCAACCGGAGAAGTGCTGGACCGGACTTTCCAGCTCTACCGGCTGCGTTTCACGCTGTTTGCCGGGCTGGCGATACTGCCGGCCGCGGTCAGCGTGGTGACCCAGTCGCTGCGGCTGTGGTACTCGGCGCACCAGAGCGTGCACGTTCACACCGGCGCGAATCTCTACAAGGTGCAGATCATTACAGCGGCACTGACGTTAGGTTCGATGGTGATCTCGCTGGTGCTGTACGGGATCACGCAGGCGGCGACGACGTGGAGTGTTTCGGCGGTGTACCTGGGGGAGCCGGCAACAATCAGGACGGCGTATCAGGCCGCCATGAAGCACTGGTTCCGCTATACGCTGATCGTGCTGCGGCAGATCTGGGCGGGGTTCTGGCTACCGGTCGTGCTTGTCTCGTTCGGGCTGGGAGTGCAGTTTGCTCGGCGTGGATCGCCGAGCGCCAACATCACGGCGGGACTGTTGTATATCGTTGCGCTTTTCAGCCTGGCCTATGCCGTCTGGGCATACATTCGCGTGTCGCTGGCGGTTCCGGCGGCGGTGATGGAATCGCTTGGCGTGCGGGCTTCCATCAAGCGGAGCAAGAAGCTTCTTGCGGACCGCAAGGTGCGGGTGTTCCTGCTGCTGGTGTTTTTGTTTGCTCTCTACCTGGTGATTGGCGCGATCCAGACGCCGCTGGCGATCATGGCGGTGCGCACGCGCGGCGCGCAGGCGTTTCTGACGCACGCAATCAGCCTGGCGATCGGATTTGTGACCGGGACGCTGGTTGGACCAATCGGCGCGATCGCGGTGTGCCTCTTCTACATCGATGAGCGGGTGCGGCGAGAGGGCTTCGACATCGAATGGATGATGACGAAGATTGCGCCGGTGCCGCAGACAGCGGCGGATGTGCTGCCCGCTCCGGAGAGCGGGCCGGCCGGAAACTGAAGGGCCTCCAACGGCGAGGTCTATGGCACGTCCGGGGGCACCTGTGAAGCGAAGTATCCCACTCGTCGCGCTGCTGATGGTCGTGCTGCCTGCGGTCTCGGCGCTTGCGCTCAAACAAGAGAATATGGCGGAATACACCGCGCATCTTGAGAACCTGCGAGCGCTGGTTGAGCGATGCCAGGCGAACGCAGCGGCGTGCGATCCAGCGCAGGTGGGTGACGACGATCAGGTGACCCTGCAGTCGCTGGGATCGGGCGCCAACGTGAACCAGTTTGAGGCGCATTATGACTGGCTGCGGGAGACGCTCAAAAACGCGAGCGATGCCAAGTCAAATGGTCGCGAGCGCGATCTGAACCGATCTTTGAGCCGGATTGACGATGCGCTGCGTCAAGCCGGAGCCCGGCCGGGAGATAAAGGACTTGCCCAAGCGCGGCATCAAGCCGACGCCATCCTGAGCCATCAGGAATTTGTAACAGTCAAGGAACAGAGTATCTGGGACAAGCTGATTGCGCGGTTCTTTCTGTGGCTCGACAGCCTGTTCACGGATGTGGCGAGGTTCGGCAAGCGTTCGCCGTGGATCGGCCCGCTCTTTGAATGGGGATTGATTGCGCTGGCGCTCATTGGGCTGGCGCTGTGGGCGATGCGGGCTTTGCAGCGGCAACGGCTGGCGATGCGCGTGGAAGCAACACGGCAGATCGAGACGTGGGAAGAAGCCTCGCGCAACTGGCGCAGCCTGGCTGAGGAACAGGCGGCACGCCACGATTGGCGCGAGGCGGTGCACTGCATCTACTGGGCGAGCATTGTGATGCTTGAGGGTCGGCGCTTCTGGAGCCCCAACCGCTCGCGCACTCCACGTGAGTATGTGGCGTTGCTCGAAGCGGGCTCGCCGCGATGGGATCTCCTGCGGCAGCAGACGCGCGGATTTGAGCGCATCTGGTACGGGCTGAATCCTGCGGCGGAGGCCGATTACCGGCAGGCTCTGGATCTGCACGAAGGTCTGAGGGCAGCGTGAGGAAGCTTTCAGGCGATACCCGGATACTGATCTGGGTTGCTGCGGCGGTGATGGTCATCATCGTCGCTGGAGCTCTTCTCGCACCGGCGCGCGAGGACTCGGACTTTACGCCGAGCACCTACAACAGCGGGACGCATGGAGCGAAGGCGGCATTTCTTTTGCTGAGCGATCTCGGGTATCGGACCGATCGATGGGAGCGGCCGGCTAAGGAACTGAGCGAGATGGACGCGCCGCATACCACTCTTATTCTGGCCGATGCTTATCCGTTGGATCTTCTGAAGGAGAAGGCCGGGATCGGAGATTTTCTGGATCGGGGCGGGCGCGTTCTCGCGACTGGCGCGGTGAGCACGGCGATGCTGCCAGAGGCGAATATTACAGCGCCGAATCATATCTACAGCGAGCTTTGCTATACGACTCCGCAAGGACTCAGTCCGATGGCGCGCGCTGGCCGTGTGGGGATGCCGGTGCCGATCCGGTGGAAGCCGGACGGCGTGAGCCTGCACGTTGACCAGAATTGCGGGGACGACGCGGTGGTTGTCCACTATGCGTCGGGCAAGGGCGAGGTGGTGTGGTGGAGCTCGTCGGCTCCGTTGAGCAACGCCGGGCTGAAGGAAGACCCGAGCCTCAAGCTTTTTCTGGCCAGCGTGGGCGGACGCGGCCGGACGGTCTTATTCGACGAGTACATTCACGGCGCTCGTCCGGATCTGTGGTCGACTGTGACGGGAACGCCGGTGCGGGCTCTCGAGTGGCAACTGGGTGCGGTCGCGGTGCTGCTGATCTTCAGCTTCGGGCGGCGCAGCGGGCCTCTGCGCGCAATGGTGCGGGCTCCGCGGACATCGCCGCTGGAGTTTGCCGAATCGATGGGCGATTTGTATCGAAAGGCTGGAGCGGTGAATGTAGCTACGGGCTGTGCCGAGCGCCGGCTGATGCAGTTTCTGGAGCATGAAGGCGGGATTCCGCGGGAGACGCTGCGGTCTTCGCCGGAGACGATTGCGCAGGTGGTAGCGGACCGATTTCGCTATTCTTCTGCCGATTTTGTCGAGGATCTGAAGGCGGCGCAACAAGCGGAGTTCACGAAGTACACCGCGCGCAGCGGGCTGCGGGTGGTGAAACGTATCGATGAGCACATTTCGCGGCTGAGAGCTCTGCAAAGCTGACCGATCTTGTGAGACATTCTCAAGCAGCAGGTGCGAAGGACGGAGAGACTGTGTGAGTGAAGGGGCTACAGAGCAGGAGCAGCAGCAAGCATCGCCGGGAAGCGGCGCTGCCGTTGCTCTATTTGAAAAGGGACGGACCGAGCTGGGTAAAGTGATCTCCGGGCAGGTGGAGATGATCGACCAGGCGCTGCTCACGCTGCTATGCGGTGGGCATGCACTGGTGGAAGGCGTGCCGGGCGTGGCGAAGACGCTGACGGTGAAGACACTGGCGCGATTCCTGTCGCTCGATTTCCGGCGCGTGCAGGGAACGCCGGACATGATGCCGGCGGACATTCTGGGAACGAGCGTGTTTTCGCTGAAGACGAATGACTTCAGCTTTCACAGAGGACCGGTGTTCACGCAGTTCCTGCTGGCGGATGAGATCAACCGCATGCCTCCGAGGACGCAGGCGGCGCTGCTCGAAAGCATGGAAGAGCGTCAGGTGACGATGGACGGCGAGTGCCACGTTCTCGACGAATACTTCACCGTGTTTGCGACGCAGAATCCGCTGGAGTTTGAGGGGACGTATCCGCTGCCTGAGGCGCAGCTGGATCGCTTTCTGCTGAAGATTCAGGTTGGGTATCCGTCGGCGGCGGAGGAGAGGACGGTGCTGGAGCGGCATCATGCGCAGGGTGAAGCGGCGCAGCTTGAGCATTCGCCGATTCAAAACGTGAGGTTTGAGGAGCTTGCTGCAGCGAGGCGGGAAGTGCGAGGCGTGCGGGTAGAGCCGGCGATGTTTGACTATCTGTTGGCGGTGGTGCGTCGGACGCGAGAGTGGCCGGCGGTATCGCTGGGCGCAAGCCCGCGTGCAGCGGCGGGACTGCTCATCGTCGCGAAGGGATATGCGGCGAGGGATGGGCGCGATTACCTGATTCCCGACGACGTGAAAGACGCGGCGCTGCCGTGCCTGCGGCATCGGCTGATCCTGAAGCCGGAGGTGGAGTTGGAGGGATTCGATCCAGACCGCGTGCTGAAGGACATACTGGCGGCTGTGCCGTTGCCGAAGTAGACGATGATCCAAACTCTGGTTCCTGCGCCGATCCGGGCTCCTGCGCGAGGCCGGAGATTGGGCTACGCGCTTACGCCGCGTGCGCTGCTCCTGATGGTGGCGGGATGCCTGCTGGCGATTCCGGGATTCTTTCATTCGCAATGGATCTGGGCGATGGTGGCGTGGGACGCGCTGGTTCTGCTGCTCGCGATTCTCGATGCAGCAATGCTGCCGGTCCCGGCGAAGATCACGGTGGAGCGGCGGTTCGGGAACTCGCCGGTGCTGGGAGAACGGACCGAGATCACGATTGAGGTGACGCAGGAGTCGAATCAGATTCTCGAGATGCGGGTGACGGATGCGCTTCATCCGGCGCTCGATGCGATGCCTCTGGCGAAGCGGGTGCTGGCGTATCCGCGCGATGCGGCGCGGGTCACGATCGAGTGCACGCCGAACATGCGAGGATACGTAGCGCTGGGCGAGGTCTACCTGCGCTATCGCGGAGCGTTGAAGCTGGCAGAGCGGTGGGCGTCGGCGGATCTGGGGCAGAAGATCCGGGTGTATCCGCCTATGGAACGATCGCCGGAGGATACGCAACTTTATCTGTTACGAATCCGGCAGATTGCTTTGCAGAAGCGGCGGTTGCGGCTGCGGGGGCTGGGGCGGGAGTTTGAAAGCCTGCGGGAATACCAGAGCGGCGACGAGTTGCGCAACATTGCGTGGCCGGCGACGGCGCGGCGCGGGAAGCTAATCACAAGGGAGTTCACGACGGAGCGCAGCCAGCAGGTGTGGATTGTGCTGGATGCGGGAAGGTTGTCGAGGACGGCGTTTGAAGTGCGGAGAAAAGTGCCGGCGGAGAAGACGGGCGCAATTGCAGACGAGAATTTTAGTCTCATGCTGACGCAACTCGATCAGGCGTCGGGAGCGGCGGTGGCGCTGGCGCAGGCGGTGATGCAGGCGGGGGACAAAGCGGCGCTGCTGGTGTACGGGCGGGGGATTCAGCAGCAGTTGTTGCCGGCGTCTGGCGCGGGGCACCTGCGGCAGTTTGTGGATTCACTCTCGCAGGTGCGGGCAGAGGGTGCGGAGGCGAATCATCTGTCGGCGGCGGCGCGGCTGAAGCATCTGCAGCGTCGGCGCGGGTTGATCTTGTGGATTACGGAGGTGGCGGATAGCGCGCGTCGTCCCGAGGTGGTGGATGCGGCTGCGGATCTTGCGCGGCGGCATTTGGTCCTGCTGGTGGTGCTGGGGCATCCGGAGCTCAAGGAACTGGCCGAGCGCAAGCCAGACAACGTGGAGCAGATGTTTGTGTCAACCGCGGCGACGGAGATTCTGGAGCGGCGGCGGGAGATACTGGCGCGGCTGCGCGCGCAGGGCGTGCTGGTAGTGGAGACGACGCCGGGGACGGTGAAGGCGGATGCGATCAACGAGTATCTCGAAGTGAAGGCGCGCGGCTTGTTGTGATTACTGTCGAGTCGCCCAGGCCAGGCCGTCCGGTTCGCCTCCGACGTCGATGTGGGCGGTGACTTCGAGCGACTTGAGGTCGATGGCGACGATGTAGTTGTCGGGCGAGCAGGCTACAAAGGCGCGTGTGCCGTCGGGCTGCATCAGGATTCCCGCTGCTCCGTGGCCGACGGGTATGTGCTTGATGACCTTGCGGGTGGCTGAATCGAGTACGAGAACGTCGCCTCCGCGAAGTGTCGAGACGAAGACCAGTTTGCCGTCTGGCGTGAATTTGAGTCGGTTCGCACCCACTGCGTTGATGGGTAGAGTGTCGATGACCTGTTTCTTCGCAATATCGATGATGGTGACATTGCCGTTGCGGGCGTCGGCGGCCCAGAGCTCTTTGTGGTCGGGCGACACGTCGAAGCCTTCTGAGCCGACACCGACGGGGATGACGGTTTCATTCCAGTCTCCCCCCGGAGGCAGGATGAGCGGAGGCGGTCCATGCGGTGCTCCGGCGGGTGGC
>Ga0335075_10008301_pt1 | contig 15934 bp, 13 predicted proteins | sample Lox_Sample_24_FD_206723 | JGI IMG/M metagenome (GOLD analysis project Ga0335075, IMG submission 206723) | Soil microbial communities from Loxahatchee National Wildlife Refuge, Florida, United States - Lox_Sample_2.4 | ecosystem: Environmental > Terrestrial > Soil > Wetlands | place: USA... | reverse complement strand
CCGGCTTGGCCGCCGCTTGCTGCCCCTGGCCTGGGTGGGACCGGCCGCCGGCCTCATCGTCTTCGCAGTGATCTGGCCTGTGTACGAGATGTTTCAGACCTCGTTCCAGAACATCTCGCCCATTGGCATCGTGCTCGGCTCCAATGGCACAAAGAACTACTCGACGCTATTCCACGAGCCGGCATTCGGCTCGGTGGTGGTCAGGACGATCATCTGGACAGTGGTGGTGGTGACAGTCACCATGGCAATCGCCCTGCCGCTCGCGCAGCTGTTCAACCAGCGGTTCCCCGGCCGGCGAGTGGCCCGGTGGGCGCTCATCGCGCCGTGGGCCGCCTCGGTGATGATGACGTCGATCGTCTTCCGCTGGATGCTGGACCCCAATAACGGCGTCATCAACGTGCTGCTGCATCAGGTCGGCCTCCTGAAGAACTTCAATTCCACCACCGCTGACTGGCTCGGCAGGCCTGACGCCGCCATGGTGTGGATGATGGCCGTCGCCATCTTCGTATCGCTGCCGTTCTCGACGTACACGCTGCTGGCCGGGCTCCAGGCGATTCCGCAGGACGTCTACGAGGCCGCGCGGGTCGACGGAGCGTCACGGCTGGGCACCTATCGTTCGATAACGCTGCCGTTGCTTCGCCGTGCCGCGCTGATCGCGGCGTTGATCAATTTGATGAACGTGTTCAACTCGTTTCCGATCATCTGGGAGATGACCGGCGGCGGCCCTGGCTATGAGACGTCCACCAGCACGGTATTCATGTACATCCTCAAGCAGAGTGACATCGGCGAGGCGGGGGCGATGTCTGTCGTCAACTTCGCGATCGTGATCGTGATCGTGCTGGCATTCCTTCGGGCGAGCCGGTGGAATTCGGAGGTCAACTGACATGGCCGCAGTCACGGTCAGCACCAGGGCAGCAGCCACCACGCGGGCACCTCGGCGGATGCCGCAGCTGGGCACGGCGGCCGTCACGGCAGCCGCCTATGTCATCGCTGTGATCTTCTTGCTGCCGTACCTGGAAATGGTGATCACGGCACTCCGCCCGCAGAGTGAACTGCTTGATCGCGACTACCTGCCGAGCCACTTTGCCTGGTCGAACTTCGTGACGCTCTGGAGTACCGGCCTCGGGCGCAACATCGAGACGAGCCTGGAGATCGCCGGCGGCGCGACCGTGCTCGTGCTGCTGGTGGCAATCCCGGCTGCCTACTACTCGGCCAGGCGCAAGTTTCGCGGCCGGGCACTCTTCCTCGTCCTGGTGCTCGTCACCCAGATGTTCCAGCCGACCGCGCTGGTGGTGGGCATCTACCGCCAGTTCAACGACCTGAACATGATCAACTCAGTCTGGTCGCTCATCCTCGTCAACGCCGGTTTCAACCTGGCTTTCGCGATCTGGATCCTCAATGCCTACTTCAGCTCGATCCCTAACGAGCTGGAGGAGGCGGCACTGGTCGACGGCACGACCAGGTTCGGGGCCATGCTCAGAGTCGTGGTGCCGGTCGCCTGGCCGGGAATAGTCACCGCGCTGATCTTCACCTTCATTGCCGCCTGGAATGAGTTCATCGTCGCGCTCACGCTCACCACGAACAACACAACCGCGCCGCTGACCGTGGCGCTGAACGGCTACATCGGCGAGTACCAGGTCGACTGGCAGCACCTGCTCGGCGGCTCGGTCGTCGCGACCATCCCGGTGATCATCTTGTTCGCATTCATCGAGGGCAAGGTGGTCGGGGGGCTGACCGCGGGCTCGGTCAAGTGACAGCCCCGCACCGAAGCTGATTGCCGGTGGCAAAGCGCCTATTTCGGGCGCGGGACGCCAGCAATTCACTACGGTGTTGAGCAACCGCATTCCACTACGGTGTTCAGCATGCGCATTCTTGTCACCGGCCAGCGGGGCACAGTCGGCGCGGTAGTTGCCGCGCACCTTGCCGATCAGGGTCATGAGATCACCGGCTTCGACATTGCCGACGGGCAGGACATCCTCGATGCGGGCGCGGTCCGGCGGGCAGCCGCGGGCTGCACGGCGGTCGTCCACCTGGCCGCCATCGCTAATGACTCAGCCGGGACGCCCGAGCAGATCATGGCCGTGAACGTGCTGGGAACCTGGCATGTCCTGCTGGCGGCGCAGGCGGCAGGCGTGACACGGGTGGTGCACTTCTCCAGCGCTCAGGTCTTCGGGATAGCTGAAGGCGAGCGACTGCCTGATTACTTTCCGCTAGACGACGCGCATCCCCGGCTGGCGGGCCGCCCATATGGCATATCCAAGGTGCTGACCGAGGATATGTGCGCAGGCTTCAGCGGTCGCAGCGGCATTGCCACGATCTGCTTGCGGCCGGTGCACGTGACGCTGCCTGAATTCTACGAGCGGGCCGAGCTGCGCTGGCAGGCTGACCCTGCCGCGGAGTGGACGCCGTTCTGGGAATTCGGCGCATTCGTCGATGCTCGCGACGTCGCATCCGCAGTGGAGTGCGCGCTCGCGGCACAGCTCGATGGCCACGTCTGCGCGCTGCTGTGCGCCGACGATATCGCTGCCTCCGCGCCCAGCCTGGAAATGGCCGCCCGCCTTACTCCGGACGTTCCGGTCCGCGGACCCGACCGGTACCGCGCCGAGCCAGACCGGGCGCTGGTGGACTGCTCGACGGCGAAGACGGTGCTTGGGTGGCAGCCCCGGTACCGTTGGCCGGCCCGCGGGGCGTCACGGGCTTCCCGTTGAGGTAGCCCGTCGCTGTTCGATGGCCTTGTGATGGTCGTACAACTCAGCCGGCGGTGTCTCGCGACGCAGCTCGCCGACCAGAGCGGCGATCGCCGCCATGATCTCCGCGGTCGCGGCGTGCAGCGTCGAACCGTTGAGCGGCTGCCCCTGGTAACGGCTGAGGTCTACTGCCGGGCCAGCAATGACCTGCGCAGTCTTGCGCGGGAAGGGGTGAAATCCGGGCTTAAGCGTGGCTGCCAGGCCGCCCTTCTCCCCCTTGGGATACGGCAGGAGTTCGTGTGCACCCCACGAGGCCAGCGGCAGCACCGGAGTGCCGGTGGCGAGCGCCAGCCGTGCCGCTCCCGTCTGCCCGGTCATCGGCCACAGGTCGGGATCGCGAGTGCACGTGCCCTCGGGGTAGACGATCAGGCATTGCCCCGCCGCGAGCGCCTCTTCGGCGGGCTTCAGGGCTGCGGCGGCGCTCGCCGCGTCGCGGTAAACCGGTATCTGCCCGGTGCCACGTACCGGCAGGCCCACTAGCCGGCTCTCGAACAGCGACGACTTGGCGAGGAATACCGGGTAGCGGCCGCTGGCATGCAGATAGTGACAGAGCACCAGCGGGTCTGCCTCTGAGATGTGGTTCGCGGCGACTATCAGCCCGCCGTGCCGTGGCACGTGTTCCATCCCTTGCCACTGGCGCCGGAACAGCGAGCGCATGATCGGCGGCACGACCACGATGGTCAGGGCGCGCCAGCCGCGAGAATATTCGTAACCCATGGTCGGCATCATCCACTAGAACGTCCCGGTGAGGAACGCGCGACTCGTCACGCGGCGGCCAACGTGTGACTGTGTCACCATCGGCAGCTGCTGCTCGTGGGTGGAAAAGATAGTCAGGCGTCCCGAAGGCGCAGGAGCATGCCCGCGGCCAGGAGCGCACCCGCAGCCCATGCGGCCAGCACGCCCAGGCCGACCCATGGGCTGATGACCAGGTTGTGCATCCCGGTGGTGGTCACGATGTCCATGCCCGCGTCCGTTGGCGCGTACCGGTCGACCCAGCGCTGCCAGGCTGGCTCGCCGCCGAGGAAGAGGGCGACAACCGGCGGGACGTACAGCATCCCCAGCACCGCGCCGGTAGCGGCGGCCGAGTCCCGCACGATCGTTGCGATGCCCAGGCTGAGCAGTCCGACGAGCGCGAGGTAGAGCACCGAGCCGGCCGCCGCCCGGACCGTCTGCCCGTTGGATAGCGACACGACGGCGAAACCGTGCGCGGCGGTGACGCCGTTGCCGGTCAGGATCAGTCGCCCGGCCGCCAGGCTCCCGGCTACAGCGACCATTGCGGCCGCGAGCAGCAGGCCAGTCAGCACCGCGGCCTTGGCGGCCAGCACCATCCAGCGCCGGGGCATCGCGGTGAAGGTCGTGTGGATCATGCCGGTGCTGTACTCGCCGCTGATCACCAGCACAGCCAGGACCGCGACCACGGCCTGGCCGACCTGGATTCCGGTCAGGCTGACCTTGGTCGGGTCGATCGGGCATCCGGTGCCGGTGCCGCACCTGGTGGCCGCTGCGGTCGCGGCCCCGACCGCGACCGTCAGCACGCAGACAGCGGCCAGGATCCACCCAGTGCCAGGCACGGTCCGCAGTTTGGTCCACTCAGCCCGCAGCGCGTCTGGCACTCCGGCGGAGGCGCGCTCTGTCCCGGCGGCCCCGCCAGACCGTGGCAGCGCATGCCGTGCGATGGTCATCGCCTCATTCTTGCCGGAGGTCATCGTCTGGCTCATGCCGCTCATCCCGCGTCCCGGCGGCGCAGCAAGTAGGCCGCCAGACCGAGGGCGACCGCAGCGTAGGCGCAGAGCACCGCGATGCCAGACCACGGCCCTAGCGGGAAGTAGTCGGGTGGCGCGTAGCGGCCGACGACCTGCTGGTACTGCGGCACGCTTTGCTCGATAGCGAACCCGGCCGCCGGGGTTACCCGGAGGACCCACTCCGACGCGCTGGCAGGCAGGACGCCGCTCACGCCGAGGATGTACGGAAGCACGATCGCCACGATCACCGCGGCGACGGCGGCGACGCTGCGGCGCAGTACTGTGCCGAGCGACAGCGCCAGGACCGACGCCACCGCGAGCATTGCACCGGTACCCAGAATGACCCTGGCCTCGGTCAGCCAGCCGACCGGCAGCATGTACATCCCGCTGTCATGCGAGATCCGGCTGCCGGCGAGGGCGGCCACCGCCACGGCGGCCGACCCGAGCACGAACGTAAGCAGGCCGATCACCACCGCCTTAGCGGCCAGCAGCCGCCCTCGCCGCGGACTGGCGGCCAGCGACGTGGCGATGAGGCCGCGCCGGTACTCCACGGTGATGAACATCGCCGCGATGACGATCATGATGAGCATCCCGATGAAGACTCCGAGCAGATGGTCGGCGATGGTGCCGGTGACGTAGCCGCTGTTTACTCCGGCGGCGACGACCGGTCCGATGTCCCCGGAGCCGGTCACCGTGAACCTGCCGCCGGCTTGGCGGAACCCGATACCGGGCGGCGGCTGCGGACCGTTGTCGCTCCCTACCTGCTGGCCGGCCCACCGGCCGCCCGGGGGGCCTCCGAGCAGGTCAACGTCGTCGAAGGCACCGGTCGCCGCGCTCGAGTTCGCCCCGCCGCCGGACTCGGCGTAGGACGGGAGGTTCGGAACGAACTCCAGCGGCGAGGTGGCGAACATGCCGGCGCGCACAGTGCCGGTCAGCCCGGTTAGGCGCGCCGTCCCGACCTCGGCCCAGCGCCTGCCGTCGGCCGAGTCGTATCCGGTGATCACGTCACCCGACCGGGTCAGGCGCAGCCAGCGCGGGGACGCCGCAGTCACCGACCCGGGCAATCCGGCGATGTCACTGGTGTAGTCATACTGCATGCGCACGCCGTGGCTGCCGGTGGCCATCATCGCTGCGTAGGCCGATCCGGGCCGGGTGCTCCCGGTGATGATGATCCCGGCCTTGGCCCACGGCACCAGGCGTCGGCTCACGGGGTTCTGCAAACTTGCCGGAGTGCTGAAACCGCTGGTGGAGTCGATCACGCCGGTCAGCGACGTCACCCGGACGGTGATGCTGCCATCGCCGGCCAGCGGCTGGGCCGCGAGGTAGTAGCTATCGTTGACTGCCTCGCCGCCTGGGCCGGTCGGAACGTGCGCCTGGCACGCGGTGCCGCAATGATCGTCACCTCGCGGCACGAGCAGCCCGACCACATCTATCAGCAAGGCTGCAACGAGCACGGCGATCACCCATCCGCGCAGGGTGCGGAACTTGGTCCACTCGGCGTGCAGCAACTGCGTGAAGCCGTCCCGGCCGGCCTCCTCAGGCGGGCGGTAAGGAGTGATGGTTGTGGTCATCGGACTGGCTCCCCAGCGGGCTGCGCGCGGAACTCGACCGCGTCCCTCGTCAGTTCCATGTAGGCCTCCTCCAGGGTGGCCCGGTGTGCCGCGATCTCCGAGAATCCGATTCCCGACTCAGTGAGCCGAGCGACAACCTGCTCGGACGATAGGCCGGACACCGACAATGTGTCCCGGTTGGTGGCGGCGACGGTGGCCCCCGCGTGCGCCAGCACCGTCATCGCCTCCGACCGCGACACGGTCCGCAGCGTCACCCGATCGCCCGACGCGGCCGCAATCAGCTTGGCCACGCTGGTGTCGGCGATCACCTTGCCCCGGCCGACGACCACCAGGTGATCGGCGGAGTCCTCCAGCTCGCTCATCAGGTGACTGGACACCAGCACGGCCCGGCCCTCGGCGGCCAGCGATCGCAAGTACCCGCGCATCCAGACAATGCCTTCGGGGTCCATTCCGTTGAACGGCTCGTCGAACATCAGCACAGGCGGATCGCCCAGCATGGCCGCCGCAATACCCAGGCGCTGCCGCATACCGAGGGAGAAGCCGCCGGCCTTGCGCCGTGCGGCCGAGGTCAGGCCGGCCTGTTCGATCACCTCATCGACCCGCCTGCCGCTAAGGCCCTGAGAGTGGGCCAGCCAGAGCAGGTGGTTGCGGGCGGTGCGGCCGGGCTGAAGTGCGGCGGCGTCAAGCATCGCGCCGATGTGGCCGAGCGGGCGGCGCAGCTTCGGGTAGGGCTGCCCGCCGATGAGCGCGCTGCCCTGGTCGGGCGTATCCAGGCCGAGGACGACGCGCATGGTGGTGGACTTCCCGGCGCCGTTCGGTCCCACAAACCCCGTGACCTGACCTAGCTGGACGATGAACGACATGCCATCAAGGGCGAGCGTGGAGCCGAACCGCTTCCGCAGGCCGGTAACTTCGATTGCTGCTTCCATGCCGTCAACGCTAGGGATTTGGCTGGTGGCGAGCGTCCCGCCGCCGAGCCGTCTTTGGCGTCGCTGGCACGGGGGACGCACATGGGCGTTCATCCCTCGCGCGGGGGATGGCACGATGCGCGTCCAGGGGGACGCCTGGACCGGCCGGGTGCGGCGACAATAGCAAGGTGGGCCTACTAGCACGCGGGGGCGACAGCCTCGCCGCCACGGCACGGCGGGTCGCCGCCAAGCGTGCGGCGGACATCGTACGGCGCGCTGCCGATCGCCGTGCGCCAATGGTGGTCGCGGTGCTTCTCGCTGTGCTCGCCGTTGGCCAGGCCATCGCGGCCGCGGTGAGCCAGAGCCCGAGCAGTTCGAGCGGCCCGCTGGCGGACGTGGCTGCCTCCGGCTGGCTGCTCGCATCATTTGTGGTTCTGCTGCCGAGCCTGGCTGCCACCTTGCCGCTCGGATTTTTCTGGGAACGGCCGGCCGCCGCCGCGACCGTGATATCCGCGGCCAACCTGATGTCACTCGGCGTCTTCCGACTGCTCACGGTCGCTGGCCTGCTCGCCCAGGTCATCGCCATGCACCGGCTCGGCCAGCGCGGGCCGCAGCTGCTGGCCGCCGGTCTCACCCTCCCGTTCCTCGTACTCGCCCTGGTCGCTCCGGCAGGTCACGTCACCGGGCCGGCCTCAGGAGGGACGGTGCTGGCTATCCTTGCGGCGAGTCTTGGCCCCCTGGCCGCCTTCGCCGGGGCAACACTCCAGACCCGCAACCTGGCGGCTGCGCAGGCCACCACCTCAGAGGCCTTCGCCGGTACCCTGCTCGAGAACACCGCCCGCGGGGAACGGGCGCGCATCTCCCGCGAACTGCATGATGTGGTCGCTCACCATGTCTCTATCATCGCGGTGCAGGCCGAGACGGCGAGGCTCGCTACCCCGGGAATGCCGGCGGCCGGAGCGCGTCAGCTGTCCGCGATTGGCGACACGGCCAGGGCCGCGCTGACCGAGTTGCGACGGCTGCTCGGGGTGCTGCGCGAGGACAGCGGCGCCCCGACCGCAGACCGCCAGCCTCAGCCGGGCCTGGCGCAGCTGAACGAGCTCCTTGACGAGGTCAGGGACGTGTCAGGAATCGGAGCCAGGCTCATCGTCAGCGGCTGGCTGACGACCCTGGATCCCGGCGTCGAACTGGCTGCCTACCGGATCGTGCAGGAGGCGCTGACCAACGCCCGGCGGCATGCGCCTGGAGCGGCGGTCGACGTGGAGCTGCGGTTCGCGGACGACGGTCTGTACGTCCGGATCCGCGACAACGGTCCCGGCCCGGTCGCCCGGCCAAGCCAGCCCGCGCTCGGGCACGGCCTGCTCGGCATGCGGGAACGGGCGGCCGCCGTGGGCGGCGAGTTCCACGCGGGCGCGGCTCCCGGCGGGGGCTTCCTGGTCCAGGCCACGCTGCCGGCGAAGGCCGAGGCTGCGCAGTGACCGCGCTCGTTCCGTCAGTAAAGATCGTGGTGGCCGACGACCACGAAGTAGTACGCGCTGGCTTCGCCGCGCTGCTGGAAACTCAGCCGGACTTCAGTGTGGTCGGCACCGCCTCGGACGGCGCGGAGGCGGTGAAGCTCAGCCGCGAGCTGCGGCCGGACGTCGTCCTCATGGATGTCAGGATGCCCGGCACCGACGGCATCGAGGCGACCAGGCAGCTGACCGGCGACGCTGGCGGGCCGCGCGTCGTCATTCTCACGACCTTCGACCTCGACGAGTACGTCTACGACGCGCTCTGCGCGGGCGCCAGCGGGTTCCTGCTCAAGGACGTGACGGGCGAGCGACTCTTTGACGCGGTGCGGGTCGTCGCAGCCGGCGAGGCCCTGCTCGCCCCGGCAGTCACGCGGCGGCTGATCAGCGAGTTCGCCCGGCTTCGGCCGGCCGCGCCCACTCCCTCGGCCGCTGTGGCCGAGTTGACTCCGCGCGAGACCGACGTGCTCCGGCTGCTGGCCGAGGGGCTGTCGAACCCGGAGATCGCGGGCCGCCTTGTGATCGCCGAGGAAACGGTCAAGACGCACGTCAGCCGGGTCTTGCACAAGCTCGCGCTGCGCGATCGTGCACAGGCGGTGGTCCTCGCCTACGAATCAGGCCTGGTCCGGCCCGGCTCGACCGACCAGCCAGGGTGACCTGCCGCGCCCTCCGCGTGCAGGTCAGATCCGTTCTACGGCGAGCCTGGCGCTGAAGCCGAGCAGCGCTGTGCCACTCGCAACGTCCAGAGTTCGCCGCACCGGCCGGCGCGAGAGGAACTGCCGGGCGCGCATGAGCCCTGCGCTCACGGCCAGCAGGTACAGCAGCGACAGCACGGCATGGCTCCACGCGAATGCCAGCAGCCAGCCTGGAGCGGTTCCCTGATGAAGGAACTGAGGCAGCACGGCCAGGTAAAAGACCAGCACCTTGGGGTTGGTGATGTTCGAGACGAAGCCTTGCCGCCAGCCACCGAATGCAGCCGCGGGCGTGTGCTCGTTCCCGCCGGTAGGACCGTTGTAGCTGCCGCGGATCGCCGAGCGCATCGCCTGCACGCCCAGGAACGCCAGGTAACACACGCCGGCCCACTTAATAGCCTCGAAGACTGGCTGAGACCGCACGATCAGCGCACCCAGCCCGGCGGCGGCTGCGGTGCCCTGCACGGCATTGGAAGTACAGATCGCCAGCGCGGCCCACCAGCCCCGGTGCCTGCCCGCCATCAGGGTGTTCTTGGCGACGACCGCGAAGTCGGGGCCAGGGATGAGCACGAGGACGGATGCGAACGCGAGGAACTCACCATAAGACGACACCAGTTCGTCACGCGAACGCAGCCTACACGTGGGACTGGCGAGCCGGCCGGGGCAGCGCGGCGCGGAGCCCCTGACAGTGGCGCCCGGGGCACGCTGGGTTAAGACAATGACGTCCCCTTATACCGCTTGTTGACTGTTTGGCCATGAACGAACCTATCGATCCGGTAACGTTGATCACGGGCGGGTCCAGTGCGGTGGCCATGCTGCGAAGTGTGACGGCGTCAGCTTTCAGGGCTGGTGCTGAAATTCAGCTGTCTTCGCAGGGGATGAGGAATGGTAGACCTACCATGCACAGGCGTTATCGCCATCAGGTCCGGATCGAGCAGCTAGGCGAGACTAAGGAAACGCGCCGCGGGCGGACGGCCCTCATCCTGTCGGTTCCAGTCCTCAGCTTGCTGCTGCCCGCGCTCGCGACAGTCATCGCCGATGCCGGCGGCAAGAGCGCCCCGGTCAGGATCGCTGGCGACATCGAGCACTTCCTGCTGTTCTACTCGGGAGTGTTCGCGCTGATCGCGCTCACCGCGGCGGTCGGCGCCGGGTTGCTCTCGAGCGACCGCATCGTCATGTCGCCAGAGCAGCGGATCCTGGCTCAGGGGCTGCACAGGATGATCTCGCTCTTCGGCATATCGGCGCTGGCCAACCACATCATGCTGGAGATCCTCGCGCGCCGCGTGAGTCTCATCGACGGGTTCGTGCCGTTCATGGCAGCGCGCAGAACGTTCTTCATGGGCCTGGGCACGCTTGCGTCCGACTTGTTCATCGTGATCATCATCACCGGCATCATGCGCGCGAGGTTCGCGACAGGGTCACGGCGCTGGCTGTGGCGCGCGCTGCACGCCATCGCATACGTCGCCTGGCCGCTCGCCATTCTGCACGGCCTGCTCGCAGGCAGGTCGGCCAAGCCCTACGTCGACTGGAGCTACGGTGGCTGCCTGGCCCTCGCGGGACTGGCGCTCACACTCAGGGTCGTGCTGCAAGCCCGCGGGCGGAACGCTGCCGTCGGCCTGGCAGACCATCCCTCGTCCCCGCTACCGTCGCAGCCGTACGCCGCCCAGGTATACGCCCGCCTCGCGGACGGCGGCATACCGGGAACGCCGCGTCCCGCGCTGCCGGCCGGTTACGGCGCGCGTGTGCCCCAGCCTGGCCGGGCGTGGCAAGGCTGGCCGCCGCCTGACTATGACTCGAACGGCCGGGACTGGCCGGACTGGCCGCCGGCCGGCCAGGCGACCGGACTAGAGCGCTGATGGAGCCGATGCCTGCTCTCTTCCGGGTTGGCCAGGCGCGCGTCACCGCCGGGCTTGACCGGGAGGCCCGGCTCGACCTGGCCGCGCACCGGGCCGTCTTCGGGACGCTGCCCGGGCCGTCGGCTGCCGACCTCATCCAGATATGCGAGCAGGTTGATCTGCGCGGTCGCGGCGGTGCCGCATTCCCGGTCGCGCGCAAGCTGCGCGCGGTCCTGACGGCCAGCGGCTCGGGCAAGCGACGCCCGGTCGTGGTAGTCAACGGCAGTGAGGGAGAGCCGGGCAGCAGCAAGGACAAGATGCTACTGGCGCGGTCGCCCTACCTAGTGCTTGACGGGGCGCTGATAGCTGCCAGGGCGCTGAACGCTAGCGAGATAGTAATCGCGGTAACCGGCGACGGGCCGCACGCCAGGTCAATGGCGGAAGCGGCGGCGAGTGACAGCAGGATCAGCCGGATGGTCCGCGTGGTCTCGGTGCCCGAGCGCTTTATCTCCGGGGAGAGCAGCGCCCTAGTGAGCGCGATCAATGGCAATCGCGCGCTGCCGCCGGGCACCAGGCCAAGGACCAGCGACTCAGGCGCGCACGGCATGCCGACGCTGCTGTCGAATGCCGAGACCTTCGCCCAGCTTGCTGTCCTCGCCATGCTCGGGCCTGCCGGATACGCCTCGGCGGGCGCTCCCGACGAGCCCGGCACCGTGCTGCTCACTGTCGGTGGATCGGTCGGGCGGCCCGCGGTCGTGGAGACCCCGTCCGGTGAACCGCTTGGCCACATCCTGGACATCTGCCAGGCGTCACCGGCGCACGGCATCCTCGTGGGCGGCTATCACGGCATGTGGCTGACTCCGGAGGCGGCCTACAACATCCCGGTCAGCCGGGCGGGTCTCGCCGCCGCGGGCGGGATCCTGGGCGCGGGCGTCGTGCTCGTGCTCGGCGAGGAGAACTGCCCGCTCAGTGAGGTGGCTCGAGTGGCCGGGTACATGGCGGGCCAGTCGTCTGGTCAGTGCGGGCCCTGCAAGCTCGGGCTGCCGGCCATTGCCAAGTCGCTGGCTGACATCACCGCGGGCAGCGGTGGCCTTGACCAGGTCGAGGCAGTCCGCCGTACAGCCGGCGGCATCCGCGGCCGCGGTGCGTGCCACCACCCCGACGGCACCGGCAGGTTCGTCACCTCGGCCCTCGACGTTTTCGCCGCCGACCTGAGCCAGCATCTGTTCCGGGGTAGTTGCGGCCGTCAGGCGCGGGGCGTCCTGCCGCTTCCGGCCGCGCATGGTGAAACGCGGCTCACCGTCGACTGGACGCGCTGCGAAGGCCATGGCTTGTGCGCCCGGGTGGTGCCGGAGCTCGTGCAGCTCGACCAGCGTGGCTACCCGGAGTTCCTGGACGCGCCGGTGCCGTTCTGGCTGAGCCGCGACGCGAAGCAGGCCGTCGACATGTGCCCGGCCCTGGCTCTCTCGCTGACCAGGGTGAAGCAGGAACCCGCGCGGGTGGCGCTGCCGGCTCCGGCCCGCGCGTCCGTGCCCGACCTCACCAGCCGGAGCCCTGGCCTGCCGGTCCTGACGAAGCGGGCGCAGCAGGACGCCGATCTCGCCATGACCACCGCGTGGATCGCCGCGCTCGGCGACGGCCGGCCCGACTAGCTGCCCCATGATCAGAGCTCGGCCACGGCGATCAGCCGGCGGTGCTCGGCGGTCAGCGGGTTGCCGTCCTCCCCGTATCCGCGCACCGTCAGAAAGCCCGCGCTCAGCAGCCAGTCGCGGAGCTCGGGGAAGGTGAGCAGGCGGGTAAAGAACCGCGTCTGCCGCATAGTTCCGCCGCGAATCACCGTGCGAGTGACGATGCTGTGGCTGGCTAGCGGGTCCAGCCGATGCTGGTCGACGACGAGCTCGCCATTGCGCTCGTGCACGACGGACGGCAGGTAGCCGCGCATGAGCACCGGATAGTTGTTGAGTTCGACAATCAGCCGGCCGCCCGGCTTGAGCGCGCTCGCCGCCTGAGCCAGCACCTGCTTGTTGGCCGCGTCATCGAAGTAACCGAACGCAGTGAACCAGTTCACGATGCGATCGAATCTGCTCCGCCAGGGCAGCTCGCGCATGTCTGCCTGCACGTAGTCGACTGTGACGCCGAGCGCGTCGGCATCGGCCCGGGCGCGCTGCAGGAAAAGCGGAGTAGCGTCCAGTCCGGTGACACGGCATCCGCGCTCTGCCAGCCGGTTGGCGATGCGCCCGTGCCCGCATGCCAGGTCCAGTACCTCCATGCCTGGCTCCAGATCGAGGAGATGCCAGATCAGGTGGGCCTCCGCCGCGCTGCGCTCTGCCAACCCGTCGGCGAAGAAGTAAAGGTAGTCGTCGTCGAAGACGCCCTTGGCATCGAACTCCGGAGCTGACATGACTCTCCGCTCTGTCGCGACATGGCCGTCGGTCTGGCGTGTGGCTCTAGCGGAGATCTACAGTCGCAGAAGCGCCATTGAGATCGCCACCAGGTATACAGGGAACCGCGATGACCGCCGATACTGCCGGGGAACCGGCACCGTGGATACGCTTCGGCGTCCGGTCGATGGTGGCGCCGCTACGACGGGTGCTGCTGCGCAGGCCGGCCACGGCTGGCGACTTCGCAGCCGCTGACTGGCGCACGCCTGATCCCGGTCTGCTTGTGCGGCAACATGACCAGCTCTGCCAGCTTCTGGCTGATCTGGGCTGCAGCGTCGAGCTGGCCGACGCAGCCGATGGCATGGTGGATGCCACCTATGTCCGGGACCCTGGCATGGTTACCGGACGCGGTGCGGTGCTGTTCCAGATGTCCAAGGCCGCCCGGGCGAGTGAGCCGCCGCTACTCGGCACCGCGCTGGAGGCGGCCGGGGTGCCGGTCGTTGCCGAGCTGACCGGCGGCGCGAGGGCCGATGGCGGCGACATCATCTGGCTGGACGAACGGACGATGCTGGTCGGTCGCAGCTACCGCACGAACGCGACTGGCGTCCATCAGCTGCGCGAGATCATGGCCGAGGAGGATGTCGTCGTCGGCTCTGCCGACATGCCGCACGACCGAGGGCCCGAGCACGTGCTGCACCTGATGTCGGTAATCTCGCCCGTAGCTGACGACCTGGCTGTGGTGTACCCGCCGCTGGCCCCGGTTCCGCTGATGGAGGAACTGGCGGCGCGGAGCATACGCATCATCGCCGTGCCTGCCGACGAATACGAAACCATGGCATGCAATGTGCTCGCGGTCCGGCCGGGCGTCGTGGTCATGCTCGAAGGCAATGTGCAGACGCGCGCAGCGCTAGCCGCAGCGGGCTGCGACGTTCACGTCTACGACGGCTCCGAGATCTCGCTCAAGGGCGACGGCGGGCCGACGTGCCTGACCGCGCCCATCCTGCGCGGCTGAGCCGGTCAGCTCGAGGGATGCCTCTTGCCGGCAGGGGAGAATCTGTGTCATGGATTCGATGGTGGCGACCTTCACTCATTGTCCCGTCTCAGATAGACGAAATAATCAGCGTGGACCGGTGCCGCCAGCGACTTAGCATTCGTTCGAGCCTTCTCACGCGGCATTATCTGACGTTATGCCCGATCCGTGACGGCACTAATGGATGCTAAGTCGTGGAGGACCCCGGCAAAGCGGACGAATCGGCGCGCGCTCCGCGCTGCCGGTCAGGAGCCGAGCCGCCTGGATGCCAGTTGGCGACCTGCCTAGAAGCGCACCGGCATGTGCTTGATGCCATTGATGAAGTTCGATCGCAGCCTGCACGGCTCGCCGTCGAGCCGGATGCCGGGCATCCGCTCGGTCAGTGCCTGCAGCAGGACGCGAAGCTCCAGCGCCGCGAGGTGCCGCCCGAGGCAGAAGTGCGGACCGCCGCCGCCGAAGCCGACGTGCGGGTTGGGGTCTCGGCCCACGTCGAACTGGTCAGGGTCGGCGAAGACGGCCTCGTCGCGGTTGGCTGAGGAGTAGAAGACCACGACCTTGTCCCCCGCGGCGATGCGCTGGCCGCCGAGTTCGGTGTCCAGCATCGCAGTGCGGCGGAACATGTTCACCGGGCTCACCCACCGCACGATCTCCTCGGCCGCCGCCCCGATGAGACCGGGATCCTCGAGCAGCCGCTGCCACTGCTCGGGATGCTCAAACAGCGCGAGCATGCCGCCTGCGGCCGCGTTCCTGGTTGTCTCGTTCCCGGCCACGGTGAGCAACAGGAAGAACAGGTCGAACTCGTCGCTGGTCAGGGCCTCGCCCTGGTCGTCCGGCTGCAGCAGCCGGGTGACGATGTCGTCGGCGGGCTCGGCCCGGCGGCGCTCGGCGAGGGCGGCGCCGTAGGCGTAGACCTCCGCCGCCGCGTTCCGCTGCGCTCCCGGCCCCACCTGGAACTCCGGGTCAGCAGAGCCGATCAGCAGGTTCGACAGCTCGAATATCCTGCCGCGGTCCTCGACCGGCGCGCCGACAAGCTCGCAGATGACCCACAGCGGCAGCGGCGCCGCGATTTCGGTGACGAAGTCGGCGCGACCGGCGTCCTGCACCTCGTCAAGCAGCTCGCGGCAGATCTGCGCGATGTGCTCTTCGAGACGTCCGATCATGCGCGGCGTGAACCCGCGGTTGACGAATGCACGTTGCCTGGTGTGCTGCGGCGGGTCCATGTTGAGCATCATCAGCCGCTGCAGCTCGATGTGCTCGTCAGGGATCTCGCCGAACAGGCACAGCCGCCGGGCGGACGAGAAGATCTCCGGATGCCGGGACACCTGCGCGATGTCGGAGTGCCTGGTGACAGCCCAGAATCCGGGCCAGCCCGGCTCGCCGCCGTTGGCGTGCCAGAACACCGGATCGTGCGCGCGAAGCCAGGCAAACTCGGCGTGCGGCGGCCCGCCCCGCTGGTAGACGTCTGGGTCGATGAGATTGATGTCCGGCGCCACCATCGCCTCCCGCCCTGTGCAGCGCAG
>Ga0335075_10008300_pt1 | contig 15935 bp, 17 predicted proteins | sample Lox_Sample_24_FD_206723 | JGI IMG/M metagenome (GOLD analysis project Ga0335075, IMG submission 206723) | Soil microbial communities from Loxahatchee National Wildlife Refuge, Florida, United States - Lox_Sample_2.4 | ecosystem: Environmental > Terrestrial > Soil > Wetlands | place: USA... | reverse complement strand
CCCGCGTCCGATAACTAGCTGCCGCCGCCAGTGCTGTTGGGTGCTGCATTCGTCACCGCCCCAGTTTTGTCCGGGGCGCCCCGGACAAAACTGGGGCATAAGCTCGGGCTGCCCCGGTTTGTGGGGCCTGAGTTGCTGATGGGAGATGTGGGGCGCGGCCGGGCGCTGCAGCGGGGCGGGCGGGCGGGGCGGCCGCAGCCCGGCGAGGGCTAAGGCGTCAGGCGAATGGCACGGCGAAGTCGCAGTCAGGGGCGCTCGCCGCACTCGACGCCAGGTAGGTGATCCGCACACCAAGGTCCTCTGGCGTCAGCGACAGCTTTTTAGGGTCGAGGTCCTGCTCCTCGGCCCAGGTCCGGAGTGCCTCGTCGGCCAGTTGCCACTGCGCCGGGTCGATCTGCCCTCCGGTCCCGAGGTCGACGTAGGCTTCCCGGTGGGCGGGCTCGACGCGCAGCGTCAGCTCGGGAAACTGGGCGGCAAGGCCTTCGGCTTCGGCGTCGGGGACTGGCTTGCACCACTCGATCGGCCCGTCGCTGTCCGCGCTCACCTGGCCCCAGTAGATAGAGAACGCGGCGCCCTCCCGGCCCTTCAGCCTCGGCAGCCGCTCGTCGCGGATGAGGGCCACGAACTCCTTGCCGAGCGCCCACGCGCCCGATTCGTGGACGTTGCGCTTCAGGCACAGCAGGCTGCGCTGCCGGATGTCTCTGGTGGCGACTTCGTACATGACGGTGCTCCTTCTGGAGAGTCGGTCAACGAGGACGGTGACGAGCTCTCGCTGCCCGGTGTGCCGGGCCTCCGCTTCGCGCCAGAACGCCGTCACCCGCTCAGCCACTTGCGCTGGGCCGAGGGCCAGCAACTCTCTGACCGTCGCGAGCGGGACCCCCACCTGACGAAGGGCCGCGATCAGCCGTGCCTGTTCAAGCTGGTCAGCTTCGTAGTAGCGGTAGCCGGACAGCTCATCGACCCGGGCCGGTGACAGCAGGCCAAGGCCGTCGTAGAGGCGGAGCGCCTTGGCCGACAGGCGGGACCGGCGTGCGAACTCGCCGATGCTCATCTCCTCCACAAGCCCACTCCCTCGTTCTCGGGCAGGCTGCCCGATAGGCCCAGCGTGCGGTTTGCCCCAAGGGAAAGGTCAAGTCAGAGCCCGGCAATGTCGGGTCGGCATGGGGCGGCCGGGTGGTCGGCGGCCGACGGGCGTGCGGCCGGGTGGTCGGCGGCCGACGGGCGTGCGGCCGACGGGCGTGCGGCCGGGTGGTCGGCGGCCGGCCGGCGGGCGCTGCCAAGGGGTGCCTTACGGGTTCTGGTGGCCCTGGTCCAGCCAGTGGGAGATTCCGGCGACGTTGGCGGTCGTGCCGCCCACTCGCTCGTACTTGGCGGCCAGCGCCGGGTCGGCGCCGTCGCGCAGGACCGCGTACCGCTGCCTGGTCCGTTCGGCCACCATGGCGGCGGCATGATCGAGATCCAGGCCGTGGCCCCGGGCCCGCCGGGTTTCGTCGACCCAGACCTCGATTTCCTCGGCCGCGCGGTCCAGGATCTCGTCGACCGCGTCCACCGGGCCGTAATGGCTGAACAGCAGCCTCGAGGGCCTTAGGAGAGAGAACGTGCGGAGCGACTGCAAGGCCGTGGGGAGGTCGAAGTCCGGGGGCGGCGTGGCTGGCCTCAGGTCGCCGGTGTCCGGGATGTAGACGCCGGCCGCGTCGCCGACGTACAGGTCGCCGCTCAGCGAGTCGATCAGGCCGACGTGGTGCCGGGCGTGCCCGGGGGTGTAGTGACTGTCCAGGCGCCGACCGCCGCCGAGGTCGATCGCGCCGGTCTGGTCGACCGCGCGGATCCGGTCGGCTGGGGTCGGCGCCAGCCTGCCGAACAGTGCATCGAGCTGGTCGCCCCATACCATCCGCGCGCTCGCCATAAGCCGCGACGGGTCGGCCAGGTGGCGCGCGCCGCGCTCGTGCACGACGATCTCAGCGTCAGGAAACATCGCCGCGATGTCGCCGGTGCCGCCGGCGTGGTCCAGGTGAATGTGGGTGACGACGACCGTTGCCAGGTCAGCGGGTCCGATGCCGAGCCCGGCCAGGGCGTCCCTGACGACCGGCGCCGATGGCGCCGTCCCGGTCTCTACCAGGCAGGGCCGCTCGGTGCGGATCAGGTAGCCCGCGGTGATCCGCTCATACCCGGCCATCAACGTATCGATCTGGTAGACCTCGTGCCCGAGGTCCACGACCGCCTGGGCCGCGCTGTCTTCCGATCGGCCGGTTTCGGATGCTGCAGCGCTCACGTCCACATCCTGGCAGACCAGGGCAGGCGGCGCGGACCGGCACACTGCGGCCTGGGCGCTTGCCAGGTAAAGGCGAGTCTCCGAGCGTGAACGGATAGTATCTGGTCGCGATTTGACGCCTGCGGGAAGTAGCAAAGGTGAGCGGAACGACCGTCCGGCACACCGCCGGGATGCCGCGGAATGCGGGGGCGCGGTTCTCGCGTCTGCGACCCGCGCGGTTGCCGTTCTCCCTCACGCCGGTCGGCGCGGTCATCGTGGTGGCCACCCTGCTCGCGCTCGGAATCCGCGGCCTCCAGCTGGCCAAGCCGGGCCATTTGCTCGGAGTTGGCGACTATGACGACGGCGCGGACTTCGGCAGCGCACTGCGGCTGATCCAGGGCGTGGTGCCGTACCGCGATTTCATCATCGTGCAGCCACCGGGGATCACGTTGCTGATGGCTCCGGCCGCGGCCGTGTCCAAGCTGGCCACGACCGCCTGGGCGATCGCGGTCGGGCGCATTCTTACGGCGGCGGCCAGCGCGGCCGCCGTGGTGCTTGGCGGCCTGCTGGTCAGGCACCGGGGCGTGTTCGCCACGATCGTGACTTGCGGCGTCATCGCGATCTACCCGGGCAGCGCGCAGGCCGCGCACACGGTTCTGCTTGAGCCGTGGCTGACCGCGTTTTGCCTGGCCGGAGCGGTGGCGGTGTTTGATGGCGACCGCCTGGCCACCAGCGGGAGGAGGCTGGCCTGGGGCGGCGCTGCCCTCGGCTTCGCCGGTGCGATCAAGGTATGGGCGATCATTCCGGTGGCCGTGATCATCGCGGTAGGCCTGCTTGGCCCGGGCCGGGGCAGCCGGATGTCGCGGTTCGTGCCCGGGGTCGCAGCCGGCTTCCTGGTCCCCGTGATCCCGTTCGCCGCCCTGGCTCCGGGGCGCTTCTACGACAGCGTCGTCGTCGCGCAGCTGGTCAGGACCGGCACGCGGACCCCGCTGGCGATGCGCCTGCAGTACCTGACCGGGCTGACCGCCTGGGACCTGGGTGGCCTCGTGTGGGGGATCGTGGCGATCGCCCTGGCCGCCGCGCTGGTCGGGACGGCGATCGCGGCCTGGCGGGTCACCCGCCAGGTACCGTCGGCGCTGGAGTGGTTCGGCCTGGCCACGGCGGCCCTGGTCATCGTGGCGTTCCTGATTCCTGACGATTTCTACTACCACTACCCGGCCTTCCTGGCGCCGTTCCTCGGCATGGCGTTCGCGCTGCCCGCGGCCCGGCTCCTCGACGGCTGGCAGGCGCTGCCCGGGCGGTTGCGCCGCTCCGCGACCTGGGTGGCCGGGCTTGTGCTCTTCGTGCTGCCGCTCGCCGCGCCCGGAGCCGACTACAGCCCGACGCCGACGTATGTGAACGCGCTGCCGGCCATCGACCGGGTCATACCGCCCGGGGCCTGCGTGCTCTCCGACCAGGCGTCGCTGCTCATCTCCCTAGACCGGTTCGACACCTCCGTCCCCGGCTGCTCGATCATGGTCGATGGGACCGGCACCGCCTATGCGCTGGGCCACGGCCAGATCGCGGCGACGGCCGGCCAGGTCCCGGCCGTGGCGGCGCTGTGGCGGCAGGGGTTCGACGCCGCCAGCTACGTGCTGCTGACCGCGTACAACCCGTACCGGATTGCCTGGACGCCCTCGCTCAAGGCGTATTTCTCCCACCATTTCACCCGGGTGAGCGGAAACTGGGCACCGCTGGAGCTGTACGTCAGGAAGACCTGAATTCAGCCCTGGGCGAACGTCCGGATCACCAGCCCGGTGCGCGGCTTGGGCCCGAACGAGGTTGACTTGCGCGGCACCCGTTCGCCCTGCGCCGCGACCGCGTAGACGTCCCAGGTCGACATCGGGAGGCAGATGACCGCGGTGCCACCGGTCTCGTCGGCCATGGCGACCGCAGCGGCCGCGTCGTGATGGACGATCCGGACCTCTTGCGGGCTGTCGCTGATCCCCCAGGTGCGGGCGAGCAGCAGTTCCTGCAGGACCGCGGCGGAAAGGCCGCGCCACAGCGGCGAGTGACCGGCCGGCATGGCGGCGTCCAGCTCGAGCGGATCCGGGTCGGTCAGCAGGCGGACCTCACCGCACCCCGCCACGAGGAATGCCGGGCCGGCCGCGCCCGCGTCCGCGAGCTCGTCCAGGGCGGCCGGCAGCTCGCGCGTTCCGCCCGGCAGCTTGCGCACGGTGAAGGCCTCCTTGGCCAGCTCCGCGGCCTTAGCCGGCGCGAGCCCGGGGATCACCCGGTGGATCGCGCCGATGCTGGGCGGGTAGGCCGACGCGTCCACCAGCAGGGCCAGGCCGTAGTCCCAGGGGCCGGGCCCGTCACCCGCGGCCCGGCGCCGGGCCTGCAGCTTGCGGTAGGCGGCGTACCGGTGGTGCCCGTCGGCGATCAGCACGTCTCGTGGCGCCAGGTCAGCGGCGATCGCGGCCAGGTCGGCGGGATCGCTGATCGCCCACAGCCGGTGCCGGATGCCGTCGCTGGTCACGGCTTCGACCAGCGGCGGGCCGCCGTCCGCGGTGTCGTCCACCAGCCGGGCCGACGCGCCCCGGTTGCTCCCGTCGTGAAGCAGGAAAATCGGCTCCAGGTTGGCCTGCGTGGCCTCCATCAGCTGCAGCCGCCCGGCCACCGGTCCCGGCGCGACGTCCTCGTGCGGCCTGACCACGCCGTCCTCGGGCGGGCTGAGCCGCAGCGCGCCGATCAGCCCGCGCTGGACGACCGCCTCGCCGCCCTGCACCGCCTGCTCGTAGACATACAGCGACGGCTCGGGGTCCGGGGTGAGTATCCGCTCGTCCTGCCACTCGCGCAGGGTCCGCGCGGCGTCGTCGTAGACGTCGCTGTCCGCGCCGGGCGTGTGCCGCGGCAGAATCAGCCGGACGACGTTGTGCGGGTCGGCTGCGAACAGCTGGTCCTCTATGTCGTGGGCGATGACGTCGTACGGTGGAGAGGTGACCTCTGCGAGTCCGCTGACCCGGTCCCGGGCATAACGGACTCCGCGAAAGGGCGCCAGCGCGAGCCCGGCTGACGCCGGTGCCGCTGGCCGTTGGCCGGATGGAAGGATCTGCACATATGTCAGAAGGACCAGCCGGCGGCCAGGATTCCCGTCCCGGGGAAGAGCCGTCCGAGCAAAAGGGGCAAAGCCGAAATACCGGGGATGGCGCCAGCGGTGATACCTACGACCTGTACCAGCGCGGGCTTGAGCTGCTCGGCCGGGGCAGCGCCGCAGCCGCCGCGCAGCTGCTCGAACGCGCCGCCACGGCCGAACCGCAGTCCCGCAGCATTCTCGAGGCGCTGGCCCGGGCGCAGTTCGACGCGGGGCGGTACACGGCCGCTGCCGGGAACTTCCGCCGGATCGTGGAGGCCAGCCCGAGCGACGACTACGCACAGTTCGGCCTGGGCCTGGCGCTGGCCAGGACCGGCGATCCCGGAGCCGCAGCCGAGCATCTGGCCCTAGCCGCCGCGATGCAGCCGGACCGGCGGCACTACGCCGATGCGCTGCGCAGCGTCCGTGCCACGCTGCGGGCCAGGACGCAGAACTCATCCCAGGCCCAAGAACGGGAGTCAGGGGATGCGTGACGACGTCATCGCCGGGCCTGGCGAGCGGGTTGAGATGCCGAGGGCCAGCGAGCGTGCGCTCAGCGAGGCCTACGACGTCGCGCTGCTTGACCTGGACGGGGTGGTTTACCTGGGCGGGTCCGCGGTCCCGGGCGCGTCGGAAGCGCTGGCCGAGGCCAGGCGCCGCGGCATGCGGCGCGCGTTCGTGACCAACAACGCCTCCCGCACGCCGTCGGCGATCGTGGCCGAGCTCACCAGCCTGGGCGTGCCAGCCGACCTCACCGAGGTGGTGACCTCGGCGCAGGCGGCCGCGCACCTGATCGCCGACCGCGTTCCCGCGGGTGCGCCGGTGCTCGTGGTGGGCGGCATGGGGCTCCGGCTCGCGCTCCGCGAGCGGGGGCTTCGGCCCGTGTCGACCGCTGCCGAGCGTCCCGCCGCCGTGGTGCAGGGGTACGGGCCCGGCATCGACTACGGGCTGCTGGCCGAGGCCGCTCTGGCGGTCCGGGCCGGCGCCTGGTACGTGGCCTCGAACGCCGACCCCACCCTGCCGACCGGGCGGGGCCTGCAGCCGGGCAACGGCTCGCTGGTGCAGGTGATCGTCACCGCGACCGGGACGAAGCCGGTCGTGGCGGGCAAGCCGGAGCCGCCGCTGCACGCCGAGACCGTGGCCCGGACCGGCGCGAAGCGGCCGCTCGTCGTCGGCGACCGGCTGGACACCGATATCGAGGGCGCGGTGCGGGTCGGGGCGGACAGCATGCTCGTGCTCACCGGGGTCAGCGGGCCGGCCGATGCCGTGCTCGCCCCGCCGCAGCGGCGGCCCACCTACCTGGCTCATGACCTGTCCGGCCTGCTCGAGCCGCACCCGCCGGTGACCGCCACCGGAGACGAGTTCCGGTGCGGCGGCTGGACCGCGCGGCGGGCTACCGTTCAGGAAAGTCATGATGGTCATGCCGCCCGGCTCGAGATCGCGGGCCAGGGCGCGGCCATCGACGGCCTGCGGGTTCTGTGCGCCGCCGCGTGGTCGGCGGGCGCGGTGACGGCCGACAGCGTCGCATCCGCCGTCGGCCGCCTCCCGTTCCCCAAGTAGCCAGGCGATGGCCGGCTCGGCCTGGCTGTACACCGACCGGTCCTGGCTGCGGGATGTCCAGTACCGCAGCGACGGCAACCTGGCCGCGCGGCAGTCCATCTACGCCTATCAGCGCCCGCGGCTGGACCTGCCGGCGGTGGTGCTCGGGCTGGCCGGACTGCGCGGCGGCGAGACGGTCGCCGATGTCGGCTGCGGCAATGGCGCGTACGGGGCCGAATTGGCCCGGCGCGGGCACACGGGCCCGGTACTGGGCCTGGACCTGTCCGCTGGCATGCTCCGCGCGGCCCGCCGGCGCCTGCCGGGAGCCAGGCTGGCCGTCGCCGACGCCGCTGCCCTGCCGGTACGCGATGGTGCCGCTGACCTGACTCTGGCCATGCACATGCTGTATCACGTCCCGGAACCATCGGCGGCGGTGCGAGAGCTGCGCAGGATCACGCACCCCCGCGGGCAGGTCTTGGTGGTGCTCAACGGCGAGGACCACCACCGCGAGCTACGCGAGCTGATCGCCGCTGCCCTCCCGGACTTCACGGACCGGAAGCCGCCAGGCCCCGGGCGGCTGCGCCTGGATGAGGGCGAAGAACTGCTCGCCCGCGAGTTCACGTCAGTCACCCGGCACGACTTTGCCGGTGAACTCGTCGTCCCGGGCCCTCAGCCGATCGAGGATTATGTACGCAGCATGGGCGTCACCGGGGACCTGCCCGACCCAGAGGCGTTCATCGCAGCCGTGGGCCGCCTTACCTCCCGCGATGATCAGGGACCGTTCCGGATCCGGACCCATAGCGGATGCCTGGTCTGCTCAGACTGACCCGAGAAAGGCAGATAGTGAGCGCACCTGAAGTCTTGCTGGAAGGCGTCGTGTTCGGCGAGTCACCGCGCTGGCACGATGGGCGGCTGTGGTTCTCCGACTGGGGCGCCGGCCAGGTAATCGCCCTCGACGCCAGTGGCGGCCACGAGGTCATAGCATCCGTCGCTTCGTTCCCGATGTGCATCGATTTCCTGCCCGACGGGCGGCTGCTGGTCGTGGACTCCGCACAACGACGGCTGCTGCGCCGGGAGCCTGACGGATCGCTGGCCCCGCACGCCGACCTCGGCCAGGTCCTGGATAAGCCGTGGAACGACATCGTGGCCGACGGCCAGGGCAACGCCTACGTCAACAGCATCGGCTTCGAGTTCCCCGGTGAACAGTTCGCCCCCGGCCTGATCGTGCTGGTCGCCCAGGACGGCAGCGTTCGCCAGGTAGCTGGTGACCTGGCCTTCCCTAACGGCATGGCGATCACCCCAGATGGCGCCACGCTGATCGTGGCCGAGTCGTATGCCAACCAGCTCACCGCCTACGACATCGGCACTGGCGGCGGCCTGGGTAACCGGCGGACATGGGCCCAGACCCCCGGCGACCACCCCGACGGCGTCTGCATAGACGCCGACGGTGCCGTCTGGTACGCCGACGTCGGCAGCAAACACTGCGTCCGGGTGCGCGAAGGCGGGCAGGTGCTGGCCACGGTCGACCTCGACCGCGGTGCCTTCGCCTGCGCACTCAGCCGCGGGCCGGACCCGCGCTTGTTCGTCGTCGGCCAGATCTGGGACGGATCCCGGCCGGCGGAACCCACCGGCCAGGTCGTGGCGTTCCCCGCGCCCGCGCCCGGCGCCGGACGACCCTAGGCCCGGTCGGCCCAAGGCCCGGTCCGCGTCGGTCCGCGTCGGGTCCGGCTCGGTCCGCGTCCTCGGGCTCTCGGGCTCCGGCGAGTGCGCCCTCCGCGGCGCTGGTTTGACCTAGAGCGCGCTCTAGCAGCCAGACTCGTGCTCAGCGCCCGGGCGGACCAGGCGGCTGGAGAGGAACCCGGCATGAAATACCGCACGATTGGCACCGACCCGAAGTCCCGGCGTGAGGTGAGCATGCTCAGCCTGGGCACAATGCACTTCGGGACGGCCATCGACGAGGCGACCTCGTTCGCGATCCTGGACCGCTACGTGGCGGCCGGTGGCACCTTCATCGACACCGCCGACAGCTACGCGTACTGGGTCAATGGCACCCAGGGCGGGGAAAGCGAGGAGCTGCTCGGCCGCTGGCGGCGCAGCCGCGGCGTCGGCGACGAGATCGTGATCGCGACCAAGCTCGGCGCCCGGCCGCTGGCCCCGGGCACCAGCTTCGCCGACAACCCCGAAGGACTGTCGGCCGCGGTGATCCGCGAGTCGTCGCAGCGCAGCCGGGACCGGCTGGGCATGGCCCGGCTTGACCTGCTGTACGCGCACATCGACGACCCGAAGGTGCCGCTGGCCGAGACCGTGGAGGCCTTCGCCGCGCTGGTGGCCGAGGGCACCGTGGGGCTGCTGGGAGTGAGCAACCACTGGGCCTGGCAGGTAGAACGGGCACGCGGTCTGGCCGCCGCGGCCAAGCTGCCCGGCTATGAGGTGCTGCAGTACCAGCACAGCTACCTGCGGCCGCGCACCGACCTGCCGGGCGTGCGCTCCCCGGACGGCATGCCGGGCATGCTGGGTGGCGACCTGCTCAGCTACCTGCGGGCCGAACCGCAGCTCACGGTGGTTGCCTACGCATCACTGATGCGGGGCGGCTACGTGCGCCCGGACAAGCTGGAAGCCGCCGAGTTCGCCGAGTACGACCATCCGGGCACGCCCGCCCGGCTGGCCGCGCTGCGGGAAGTGGCCAAGGAGGCCGGCGCGACGGTCAACCAGGTGGTCCTGGCCTGGCTGATCGGCGGGGAAGTCCCGGTGATCCCGCTGATCGGCGCCTCCTCGGTGGCACAGCTGGACGAGAACCTGGCCGCGGCGGACCTGGAGCTGACCGCCGAGCAACGCACGAGGCTGGCCGCGGCCGGGTGACCATAGCCATGGCTGCGGGCGCCTATCTCTGGCAGGCCGGGCACCAGAACCTGGCCCGTTCTTCGCCGGCGACGCCCTGCTCGGCCCGCCTGATCCTGGTACCGCACCGCCGGCACGGCTGGCCCGCCCGCCGGTACGCCCAGTTTCGCCGGCCCGGTGCCGTGTCTCCGGTCGTCACCTGTTCGATCCGCGTCTTGTTCGCGTCGAGCAGCCGCCGCCCGAGTTCCACCAGGGCTTCGAGGTCCTCGACCTGGCCGACGCTGCGCCAGGGGCTGACACCCCGGAGGAACAGCATCTCGGTAAGAAACAAATTGCCCACCCCGGCCAGGTTTCGCTGATCGAGCAGGGCCTCACCTATCGGCCGGGCCGGGTCGGCCGAGAGCCGTCGCACCGCCTCGGCCGTGTCCCAATCGGGGCCGAGCAGGTCAGGGCCGAGATGGCCGATGACGCGTTCCTCATGCTTGGTCGGCACGATCTCGACGACACCAAGCAGGTACCCGAGTGCCTGCTGCTCGTCGTTGCCGAGGATGAGCCTGATCCGGTGGTCGCGCGGCAGATAGTCACTGGCCGGCCGGATCCGCCAGGATCCATCCATGCGCAGGTGCGTGTGGACGGTATGCCCGCCGTCCACGCGGGTCAGCAGATGCTTTCCCCGGGAAACGGTCCCGGTCACGACCTGCCCGGTCAGGTCGGCCGTGGCGAACCGGGGCACCCGGAAGTCGCTGCGCTTGAGCACCCGGCCGGACAGGGCCTGGTCGAGCTGACGCGCCGTGCGCCAGACCACATCGCCCTCGGGCATGAAGTAAGCATCGCACCCATAGCCGGTCCCGGCCGCACCCGCGGCTGGAGCTGGCCGCGACGGTGGCTGGTGCTGGCTGCGCGACGGCGGCTGGTGCTGGCTGCGACGGCGTCAGCCCAGGCCGGATTCGCGAAGCGTGATGTTGAGCCGGCCTGCGTCCAGGCCGATGTCCGGGGCGGTGCCCGGCAGGGTCTTGGGCACGCCATGGAAGGCGAGCCGAGACGGGCCGCCGAACACGAACAGGTCCCCGGAGGCCAGCTCGACGTCGGTCCACGGCCGGTTGCGGCTCTCGGTGTTCCCGAACCGGAACACGCAGCTGTCACCCAGGCTGAGCGACACTACCGGGGCCAGGCTGCGCTCGTCTTTGTCCATGTGCATGCCCATCCGGGCCCGATCGTCGTAGTAGTTGATCAGCGCGATGTCCGGCCGGTACGTGGCTGCCGGATCCGGACGGTGAGCCGCCACCGGATCCGGATGGCAGGCGGCCGCCGGGTCTGGGAGGGAGGCGGCGGCCACGGCCTGGCGGCCGAGGTCAGCCAGCCAGCCGGGGAGCGGCTTGACGGGCGCCCCGTCGACGTCATCGGCCGTGCGCGAGTAGCGGTACGGGATCCAGTGCCAGCCAAGGCAGACGGTCTGCACAGACATCACCCCGCCAGTCGGCAGCCGGGTAGCCCGCATGCCAGCAGGCGGGCGTGCCCACTCGCGGCACGCGGCCACCAGCCGGCGCTGCTGGTCGCGACTGAGCCAGCCCGGAACGTGCACGGCGCCTGGCGCGATCTCGGTCCGCGTCCGGGGTATCAAGTCCGTCACCGAGCCAACGGTAACCCCGATCCCAGCCCCGTCAGCCCTTACCAGCGGCTCGTCATCCGTCTGCGGCCCTAGCCCGGGCCGCAGACTCCGGCGTGGGGACACCACGGTCGCCTTTGAAGGGTCGGTGAGTGAGGTGAAGGGCCCCACGCTGTTCCTCTAGCAACAGCGGGGTGCCCACCACCCCGCTCAGGCCGGGCGGCTCAGCGGATCGGCCTGCCGTTGGCCGACAGCAGGCCGTGCCAGGCGTTGCCGTGCCGGGCGGCATCCGGGAACTGCTGCGCCAGCACCCGCTGGCACAGGTCCGGGGGCGGGGTGAAGGCAGCGCCGAGACCGCTGAGCGCGTCGTCGGTGTGCACCAGGAGTTCTACGCAGGCCCGGCCGACGTAGTCGGCTGGGCTCGAAGGGCCGGTGACGTGATAGGCCCGCACGTCGGGCGGTGTGGCCGCGGCGACCGCGGCGAGCCCCGTCGCCACCGGCACGACGGAGTCGATGACTTCCTCGTTGGTCGCGTCCGGCCAGCGTGTCACGGATAGGCCGATGAAGTGCTCACACCGGCTGGCCAGGTACAGGGTGTACTTTGCGGTGGCGCCGATCATGTGCGTGATCGTGTGTGCCACGTCCCAGTCGAGCGGGCCAGCCTGGACCGACCAGTCGCGGCCGACGAGCGGCCGCAGCGCCGCCTCGGCCGTGGCCGCCGCGGCGACCACATCATCGGGAATCAGCGGTTCCGGCATTTGTCATGCTCACCATGTCTTTCACACGGGAGAGCGGAGGTCTTTCCACCCGGAAATGTCCGACCAGCGTGCCACAGTCCCATGTATGGGAACCAGGGCGTTATTCGATCGCAAGGCCATGGCCGACTTGCTCGCGCGACAAAACGGAGTGATTACCCGGAGCCAGGCGCGAGACTGCGCGATGAGCGATCAGGCGCTGCGGCACAGGATCCGGCCCGGCGGGCCCTGGCAGGTGCTACTTCCTGGCGTTTATCTGACAGCGACCGGTAGCCCGGCCACGCCTCCCCGGCTGATGGCGGCGCAGCTTTACGCCGGGCCAGACAGCGTCATCACGGGCCCGGCGGCGCTGGCCCTGCATCACATCCGGGCGCCACAGACCCGGATAGTCGATGTGCTCATTCCGCATGAGCGGCGACGCCGCAGCCTCGGGTTCGTCCGGGTGCACCGGACGTCGAGGATACCGAGCGTGGTGCTCTGGGCAGACGAGATCGGCTATGTGCCTCTGGCGCGCGCAGTGGCCGACACCGCCCGCGGCCTTCGTGATCTAGGCGAGGTTCGCGCTGTCGTGGCCGATGGCGTTCAGCGTCAGCGGGTGCACGTCTCCCAGCTCGCGGATGAGCTGGCCCGCGGGCCGGTCCAGGGCTCGGCGTGTTTCCGCCAGGCGCTCGAGGAGGTTAGCGAGGGAACAAGGTCGGCAGCCGAGAGTGATCTGCGCACTCTGATCAAGCGCGAGCGGCTGCCCGACCCGATGTACAACGCCGACCTCTACGCGGGAGACACCTTCATCGCCAGGCCTGATGCCTGGTGGGCGGAAGCCGCGGTGGCGGGGGAGGTCGACTCCCGCGAGTGGCATCTGTCGCCTCAGGGCTGGGAGCGCACCATGGCCCGCGACGCGCGGATGTGCGCCCACGGGATAGTGGTCCTGCATTTCTCGCCCCGGCGACTGCGTACCGAACCGCGCCAGGTGGCAGCCGAGATCAAGGCAGCGCTGGCGGCCGGGCGCAGCCGGGGAGCACCGGAGATCAGGGCGATCCCGGCCCAGTGAGGTGCGGTGCGGTGCGAGGTGATGCGGCCTACATGAGCTTCCTGAGCCTCAGCAGGTCGAACACGTTGCCCTGGACCTTGAGGCGGCCGGTGACCCAGGCCCGCGCGAAGCTCTTCGGGTCGTCGGCGATGGAAACGACCACGTCACTATTCGCGGTGAACCGGATCTGGGCCGCCCCGTCGTCGGAGTCGGCTTCCCGGACCGGGTCCGCACCATGCGGTCCCAGCCGGGTCAGGAACGTCACCCCGAGATCGGGGATCGTGCAGCTCAGCGTCCGGTCCACCAGGAAGGTGGCACGATCGTCCGGCTTCATGTCTGAAATGCGTGCCGTGAGGTTTTCCAGTGCTTTACGGCATTCTTCGACAGTCGCCATCCTGACCTCGCTTTCAAGGTCATTCTCCATGCCGCTGTCATCCGGCGGTCCCCCGGGACCAACTCGGCGCCGGGTTCGCCTATCAGGTGCGCCGTCCCGGTGCCGGCGGGCGGTAGCGTTCCAGACAGAAACACCTGCCGCTGCCAGGCAGCCGCGGGGCGAGGAGGGTAACAGCCGATGGAGCTACCGACCGGGGAACTCGGCAGGGAGCCGGACGACCCCGGCGAGCTGGACGAGCCCGGCGAGCCGGGCGATCCCGGAAAGCCGGGCGGCACGCGGCCCGCCACCGGCGAGCCGAGGGTTGACGCGGCGCTGGCCAGGCTGGACGAGCTGGCCGGGCGCCCGGTTACCGAACATCGCGCGATCTTCGAAGACGTGCACCGGCGGCTGAGGGACGTGCTGGGCGAGCTGGACACCCGTGAACCGCCGGCGCCGCCGGCGTCCCGGGATGCCTCCGGCGCGGGGCGCCGAGCGGGCCGCTGACCAGGTTGCCGGTGAGTTCATGGTGAGGAGGATGCGACTGGACACCGAACTCGTGCGCAGAGGGCTGGCCCGGTCGCGGGAGCAGGCGGCCGACCTGATCACGGCCGGCCGCGTGGCGGTCAGCGGCCAGACCGCGGCCAAGGCGGCCACCCAGGTGGGCCAGGACGCGGCGATCACGGTCGCGGAGGCCGGCCGGGCGCCGGATTACGTGTCCCGCGGCGGTCACAAGCTAGAAGGCGCGCTGGCTGTCTTCACTGGCCTGACCGTCGCTGGGCGGCGCTGCCTTGACGCGGGCGCGTCTACCGGCGGCTTCACCGACGTGCTGCTGAGGGCGGGCGCGGCGCAGGTGGTCGCGGTCGACGTCGGGTATGGCCAGCTGGCCTGGGCGCTGCGCACCGATGACCGGGTGACCGTGCTTGACCGCGTCAACGTGCGCCAGCTCACCCCGGAGCAGGTGGCGCCCGCACCCAGCCTGGTCACCGCTGATCTGTCGTTCATCTCGCTGTCGCTGGTGCTTCCCGCGCTGGCCGCCTGCGCTGCCCCGGACGCCGATTTCCTGCTGCTGGTGAAGCCGCAGTTCGAGGTGGGCAAGGGCAAGGTCGGAGCGGGCGGCGTGGTCCGGGACCCGGACCAGCGGGCCGCGGCCGTCATGTCCGTGGCGGCAGCCGCGTCTGAGCTGGGCCTCGGCGCGGCGGGCATCACGGCCAGCCCGCTCCCCGGGCCGTCCGGGAACGTCGAGTACTTCCTGTGGCTGCGCCGTGGGGCGCCGCCGCTGGACAGCGCTGCTTTGCAGCAGGCCATAACGGAAGGACCTCAGTGAAGTCAAAGCGGACCATGCTCGTGGTCGCACATACCGGGCGGCCAGCGGGGGTGCGCGTTGCCCGCACGGTGGTGGACAGGCTGACCGCGGCCGGGGTGGCGGTCCGGGTTCTGGAGCCGGAGGCAGCAGAACTGGACGCCGCAGCCGCCCGGGTCGTGCCGGTCTCGCCCATGGCCGCCGACGGCGCGGAGATGGTGCTGGTGATCGGCGGCGATGGCACCCTGCTGCGCGGGGCCGAGCTGGCGCGGCCAGCGGGAGTGCCGTTGCTCGGGGTCAACCTGGGTCACGTGGGCTTCCTGGCCGAGGCCGAGCCAGAGAACCTGTCCGAGGCGGTCGACCGGGTCGTCGAGGGAAAGTACGTGATCGAGCGGCGGATGACGCTCGACGTGACCGTGCGCACCAACGGCGAGATCACCGCCACGACCTGGGCGCTGAACGAGGCCAGCGTGGAGAAGGTCGCGCGGGAGCGGATGCTCGACATGGTGCTCGAGGTGGACGGGCGCCCGCTGTCCCGGTGGGGGTGCGACGGAGTGGTGTTCGCGACCCCGACCGGCTCGACGGCGTATGCGTTCTCGGCAGGCGGTCCGGTGGTCTGGCCCGAGGTCGAGGCGCTGCTGATGGTGCCGATCAGCGCCCATGCCCTGTTCGCCCGGCCCATGGTGGTGTCGCCGCGCTCGGTGCTCGCCACCGAGGTGATTGGGTCAGCCGCCGGGCAAGGCGAGACTTTTCAGGCGGTTATGTGGTGCGATGGACGTCGTAAGGTTGACCTGGACCCGGGCGCGCGCGTCGAGGCGCGGCGCGGGAGCGAGCCAGTGCTGCTAGCCAGGCTCCGGGGCGTTGGCGCGGACGCCGACGGCGCCGAGGTCGGAGCCCCGTTCACGGACCGGCTGGTGGTCAAGTTCGGTCTCCCGGTGGCGGGCTGGCGGGGCCAGGGCGACTCACGGGCGGCGGAGCCCGGCGGGGCCACGGCCCAGGGAGCCACAGCGGCCCGCCAGCGAGACGAGGAGCCGGGCGGCGATGCTTGAGGAAGTCCGTATCACCGGGCTCGGGGTCATCGACGATGCCGTGCTCGAGCTGTCCCCGGGCTTCAACGTGGTGACCGGCGAGACC
>Ga0335075_10008299_pt1 | contig 15936 bp, 13 predicted proteins | sample Lox_Sample_24_FD_206723 | JGI IMG/M metagenome (GOLD analysis project Ga0335075, IMG submission 206723) | Soil microbial communities from Loxahatchee National Wildlife Refuge, Florida, United States - Lox_Sample_2.4 | ecosystem: Environmental > Terrestrial > Soil > Wetlands | place: USA... | reverse complement strand
GCGGGAGAAATAGCGCTCAGGATCAGAGATTGTGTACGAACTCAGGCCAGGACAGCCGCTCATCGCGCGCCGAAGCGAGAAATTCGCTTGCTGCTGAAGATGCCCGCGAGATTACACATCCAAACGGTTCGCCGTTGCCACGCGGCTGTACCACAGGCCTGAATCCTTCACGGTTCGCTTCTGGTTGCGAAAATCCGTATAGATCAATCCATAGCGCTCGGTAAAACCCTCCGCCCACTGGAAGTTGTCGAGCAGCGTCCAGGCATGAAAGGCGCGAACCCGAGCTCCGTCGGCAATGGCGCGGGCCAGTTCGGCCAGCACTTCGCGATACCACTGGATGCGTCGGAGGTCGGGTATGCGGCCGTTTTCTTCCAGATCCGGACCGTCGAGATAGCCACAACCGCTCTCGGTAATTTCGATGATGGGGTGGTTGTAGTCTCTTGAGATCTGCATGACGAGGTCGTACATGCCACGCGGCCAGACTTCGAGGCCGGAGTCGGTCAGGGGACCCTCGGTGGGCATGGCGGCGCGGAAGCGGGTGTAGGGATCGCGTCCGCCCGGCGCATTGTTTTCAATCTCAGTGCCGCTGAACTTTCCACCGGTGAGAAACTGCTCCTTACTGGCATCGGAGACCACGCGGCGCGTGTAGAAATGAAAGCCCACCCAGTCCAGCGGCGCATAGAGCAGTTTTTCGTCACCCGGCCTGAAGCCCATCAGCTCATAGGGCGGTTCTCCGACAAATGCCTTCGGGTAACGGCCGTGCATGGCCGCTTCCAGAAAGAAGACATTGTTCATAGCGTGGTAGCGGGCGGCCGCTGCACGGTCGTCGGCCGAGTCGGTTTTCGGGTACGCGGGAGCCATTTCATACGCGCTCCCAAATGTCGAATGCGGAGATGCTGCTTTCACGGCGCGGTGCGCCTCGGCTTGGGCAAGAGCCAGGGTATGCGCCGCTTTCAAAAAGTCGGTGAAGCTGGTGCGGCAGGGGGGAAAAGCGCCCGCAGCATAGCCCATAAAAGCGATGGCCCAGGGCATATTGAAAGGGGCCCAGACGGTGATGCGATCGCCGAGATGCTTTGCGAGGATCCCGGCATAGTCTGCGAAGTAGCCGGCAAGATCGCGATTCGGCCAACCTCCGCGATCCTCGAGTGCCTGGGGAAGATCCCAGTGATACATGGTGCACCAGGGACGGATGCCGGCTTCGAGAAGAGCGTCAGCGAAGCGGCTGTAGTGGTCCACACCCTTCATGTTGGGGGCGCCGGTCCCCGATGGCTGAATGCGGGGCCAGGAGATGGAGAAGCGCTGGCTCTTCTGGTTCAGGCTTTTGGCCAGGGCGATGTCCTGCGGGTACCGGTGGTACTGATCGCACGCAACATCTCCGGTGACCGCACCCCTTACTTTTCCAGGTGTGTGCGTGAAGCGATCCCAGATGGATTCGCCCTTGCCGTCCTCGTTCCAGGCTCCTTCTACCTGATATGAAGCGGTAGCGGTGCCCCACAGAAAACCTTCAGGGAAACGCGCGGCGGCGATTTCCGCGTCCGGGATCGAGCCGGGGACATCGGTCGATCGAGAATCTGCCATGGCGCCGAGGCTTCGCGCGATCAGCAGAGACGAGCCGGCTGCGGCGACTGACTTGTTCAGAAATTCGCGACGATTCATGGCGCACCTCCGCTGACGGGCAGCCACTATAACAGGCTGCATGGTTGTTAGTAAAACGTTTGACTCAGCAGGGTATGAGCGCAAAACAAAAGCGCCCGGATTTCTCCGAGCGCCCTGTTCCCAATTGTTTGGTCTTACGACGCTGTCAACTCCGCGGCAATCTTCTCGGTGACGAACGCTTCGACGGTGTCGCCTACCTTGATGTCGTTGAAGTTCGAGATGCCGACGCCGCATTCCATGCCATTGGTCACTTCGCGGGCATCGTCCTTGAAACGCTTCAGCGAGGTGAGCTTGCCTTTGTAGACCTGTGTGCCGTCGCGCATCAGTCGCACTTCGGAGTCGCGGCGCAGAATGCCGTCGGTGACACGGCAGCCGGCGATGGTTCCCACCTTCGGAATGCGGAATACGTTGAGCACTTCCGCGCGCCCGAGGAAATTCTCGCGGAAGACCGGCTCCAGCAGGCCGAGCATGGCTTTGCGAATTTCATCCTGCAGCTCGTAAATGATGGAGTGGAGGCGAATCTCGACTTCTTCCTGCTCGGCCAGGTCGGCAACTTTACGTTCCGGACGAACATTGAAGCCGATGATGATGGCATTCGACGCCGAGGCCAGCAGCACATCGCTTTCGGTGATAGCGCCGACGCCGGAGTGGATGACCTTGATGCGCACCTTCTCGGTGGACATCTTCTGGAGCGAATCGGCCAGCACTTCGACCGAGCCGGTGACGTCACCCTTGAGGATGATAGGCAGCTCTTTGACGCCGGCCTGTTGGATTTGATCGGCCAGACCTTCGAGGGTAACGCGCGACGACTTGGCCAGCTGGGCTTCGCGCTCGCGCATCCTGCGGTAGGTTCCAATCCCGCGGGCCTTGTCGCGATCGCTGACGACGAGGAAGGTGTCGCCGGCATCGGGCATGGCTTCGAGTCCCAGGATCTCGACCGGGGTCGATGGCCCGGCTTCTTCGATGGAGCGGCCGCGATCGTCGAACATGGCGCGAATCTTGCCGAAAGTGTTGCCGACGACAAAATTGTCCTGGTTTTTCAGGGTGCCGTTCTGGACCAGCACAGAAGCGACGGCGCCGCGTCCGCGATCGAGCTTGGCTTCGATGACGGTGCCGACGGCCGAGCGCTCGGGCGTGGCTTTGAGGTTCTGGAGATCGGCGACGAGGCAGATCATCTCGAGCAGCAGGTCAAGGTTCATCCGCTTCTTGGCGGACACGTCGACGAAGACGGTGGAGCCGCCCCAGTCTTCGGGAACGAGGCCGCGATCGCCGAGCTGCTTCTTGACGCGATCCGGCTGCGCTTCGGGCTTATCGATTTTGTTGACGGCCACGATGATGGGGACGTTGGCAGCCTTGGCGTGGTCGATGGCTTCGAGCGTCTGCGGCATCACGCCGTCGTCGGCAGCGACGACGATCACGACAATGTCGGTGACTTTGGCGCCGCGGGCACGCATGCGGGTGAAGGCTTCGTGGCCTGGCGTATCGAGGAAGACGATCTCGCGGCCGAAGGCGGGTGAGTCTGTCTTGCCGATCTTTACCTTGTAGGCGCCGATGTGCTGAGTAATGCCGCCAGCTTCGCCGCCGGCAACGTCGGTTTCGCGGATGGCGTCGAGGAGCGACGTTTTGCCGTGATCGACGTGGCCCATGACGGTGACCACCGGAGGACGCGCGACTTCCAGCTCGTCGGGGTTCTCCTGGGCGAGAATGCTCTCCATGGCCTCATTGGCCATCTGGTCTTCGAAGCTGATCACCTTCACGTCGGCGCCGAACTGGGCGGCGACATCTTTGACCAGTTCCACGTCGAGGGTCTGGTTGACAGTGACGAAAACGCCCTTCATCAGGAGCGTGGCAATCAGATCCTTGCCGCGAACCTCGAGCTTCTCGGCGAGGTCCTTCACGCTCACGCCTTCGGTGACGGTAATGGTGCGAGTGATGGGCACCGGACCGGTAGGAACCTGTGCGGAGGCTCGCGACGGGGGCGAAAAGCCCTTCATCGGGCCTTCTTTGGTCTTCTCGTAACGCGGGCGGCCGCGGCCTCTCGGACCCGGACGCGCGGGGCGCGGAGCCTCACCCGGAGGCGGTGCGGCGAGTCCTGCGCCACCTGGGCCTGGACGCTGCCCAAATCCTGGCCTCGCACCAAAACCCGGTCTCGCGCCAAATCCTGGACGCTGGCCCGGACCACCTGGTCCGCCGGGCGCGGTACGGGTGGGATGCATGGGACGCCGGGCGCCGGGCGGCTGTCCTGGCCCACCACCCATTCCTGGGCGAGGTCCGCCAGGGCCACCGGGGCCGCCGGAAGGTCTGCGATCGAAAATTGGACGTCCGCGCTGGATTCCGCCTGGGCCTCCCGGTCCACCCTGGCTCGGAGCAGCCGTGGGTGACGGAGGCGGTGCGCTATACACAGGACGCGGCCCGGTCTGCGGCATGATCACGCGACGCGGCGCCGGCGGCTCTGGCCGAGGCGGTGTTGGGGCAGCTTCCGGTTCGGGCGCAGCGGCGGCTTGAATGGTTGGTTCCACGGGGCCGGTTCCCTGCGCAGCGGCTGCAGCGGCCGAAATTACGGGTCCTGGTGTTGGCGCGGCGGCGATTACGGAAGCCTGCGCCGTCGACGCAGCGGGCGGTCTGGCGGCGACCACCGCTCCCGGCGCTGCGACCGGTCGATCGGCGGATGCGGCGGGTGGGGCAGCCGCAGCAATGGGCGGCCGTGCAACCACCGGGCCTGCCGGTGGACGAGAGGCGATAGCTGGAGTCTGCGGCGGAGCCGCGACCACACCGGTGCGCGACGAGCCAGCCGGCGCAGCCACAATGGCGGGCGCCTGACGGGGCTGGGGAACGACAAACTTTTTGGGGGCGGGCTTTGCTTCCGCAGCAGGGGCACTGGCAGGGGCGGGCGCGCTGGGCACGACACTCGCCGGAGCTGCCGTGACCGGAGGCCTCGCCGTGACGACCGGCGCTGCCGGTGCTGAGGGGACAGGGGGTTTCGCAGCGGCAGGAGCCGGAGCAGCAGCCGGCCGAGCCGGTGCGCCACCATGCATCTCCTGCTGCTTCTTTTCGAGAATCGCCCTGGCGACGTCGCCGACGCTGTGAACTTTCGACCAGTCGATCTTCGGCTTGACCTCGGCCTCATGCCGGACGCCAGCCGAACTCGAGCCTCCGCGCCCCTTCAGGATGTGGGCGCGCACACGCTCGGCTTCATCCGTCTCGATCGAGCTCGAATGCGTCTTTTTCTCGGTAACCCCAACGGCCGTGAGAGCGTCCAGAATCTCCTTGCTCTTGACTTCCAGCTCTCGCGCTAATTCATTGATTCGAACTGTGCTCATTCGTCCCCGTAGTTACAAACTGCCCACCTGCCCTTAGTTCTTCATACGGACAACTCCTGACTTGTGGGTTCTCGTATCTCTTTCATTATCTCTTGAAACCGCCGGATTCGCGATTGCAATTGCCCGCTCCAACGGACAATTAACTACCGCTGCCCGGCCTTCTTACGCCAGGGCTATTCGTCCTTGACTTCTTCCACGTTTCCTTCGAGCACCGCGTCATCGTCGCCGACCGGAGGTTTTACCTCGTGCCGGGCGAGCTCCCCGCTGGTGTCCTCGCGGCCCGGGGCGACCGATTTGGCACCCTCGGTGTCCAGGTCCGGCCCGACTTCGGTGATCTCGGCCAGCTCCTCCTCCGCCACGTCGTCGCTGATAAGCCCCGAGCCATCCTCGCTCACCGGCTCTTCGCCGCTCTGGGTCAGATCCTGCTCCAAAGCGTCGAGTTCTTCGTCGATGGATGCCTCCTGTGCCTTGCGCACAGCCGCCTCGGACTTATTCATGGAATCCTCCTCTTTGCTCCCGGCTTCCTCCGGCTTGCTTTCCCCAGAGGCTTCTGCGCTGCCTTCCGTCCCAGCCGCCAGTTCCACCACCGGACGCTCCTCGCCTTCTTCGTACTGGCCGAAGTAGTGACGTACGGCGACGCTGATCTTCTCCAGCGTCTTTTCGCCGATGCCCGGGATCTCCTCCAGCTGCTCCGGCGTCATGTCGGCCAGAGCCTCCACTGTTGTGATGCCGGCGGCCACCAGCTTCTGGGTGATGGACTCGCCCAGCTCGCTTACCTGTTCGATGGGCGTCGCAGTAGCGCCGGCCATGGCCTGCATCTGCTGCTCCACTTCCTGGCGCTTCTCTTCCTCGCTCTTGATATCGATTTTCCAACCCAGCAGCTTGGCGGCGAGACGGACGTTCTGACCCTTCTTGCCGATGGCCAGCGAGAGCTGCGTGTCGTCGACGATCACTTCCAGCTGTTTGTCGGTCAGATCGCTGATGCTGACCCGGCTTACTTTCGCCGGCTGCAGAGCTTTCTCGGCAAAGGTGGTGATCTCCTCGCTGAACTCGATGATGTCAATCTTCTCGCCGCGCAGCTCGCGAATGATGGATTGCACGCGCATGCCTTTCATGCCCACGCAGGCGCCCACCGGGTCAACGTCTTTGTCGCGCGACATGACGGCGATCTTCGTCCGCTCGCCGGCTTCACGGGCAATAGCGCGGATGGTCACGGTGTTGTCGTAAATCTCCGGCACCTCGCTCTGGAAGAGGTTCTGCACCAGTTCCGGCGCGGCGCGCGAGACGATGACCTGGGGACCGCGCGAGGCTTTGTCGACGCGCTGCAGCACCACGCGCACGCGCTCGCCGACGGCAAACTGTTCGAGGCGCGACTGCTCGCGGCGGGGCATGCGGGCCTCGGCCTTGCCGAGGTCGAAGATCACGTCCTGCAGCTCGAGCCGCTTCACGGTGGCGTTGAGAACTTCGCCGACGCGATGCGCGTATTCATTGAAGACCGTGTCGCGCTCGGCTTCGCGGACTTTCTGGAAGATGACCTGCTTGGCCATCTGCGCGGCGATGCGCCCCAGCACGTCGGTGGGTTTGTAGTAGCGAATCTCGCCGCCGATTTCGACTTCCGGCGCCAGCTCGCGCGCTTCTTCGAGCGCGATCTGGTTCACGGGATCCTCGATCTGCTCCTCGTTCTCAACCACCGTTTTGTAGACATAGGCGCGAATCTCACCTGTGTCTTTGTCGAGCTCGGCCCGCATGTTTTCCTGGGTCTTGTAATACTTGCGCGTCGCCAGGGCGATCGCATCCTCGACCGCGGAAACTACAATCTGGGGATCGATGCCCTTATCCCGGCTCAACGCCTCAATGCTGTCGTAAAGCACACTCGCCATCGGTATCTCTCTGTCTGAACTTTGTCTCTGTTCTGCTGTGGCTCTTGTTTTCTATTGCCTGTTCCCGGTTGCCTGCTCTTCAGAACTCCGGCACCAGCTGCGCCTTTTCAATGTTCTTCAGGGCAATCTCGATTTCGGCCTTATCTGAGCTCTGGCGTTTGCGCTCTGTGCTCTTTTTACCCGCCTTCTTTCCTTCCAGCGTGAGCTTCACCGAGCCCTCTCCTCCATCAGACAGCCGGCCCTGCCAGTGCCGGTTGCCTGCGACCGGCTCAAACGTCTGGACCCTGGCCAGCAATCCTCGAAAACGCCGAAAATCCTCTATCCCCTTCAGCTTCCTGTCCAGCCCGGGCGAGGAAACCTCGAGGGTGTACTCGCTCCCCGGAATCAGCTCCTCCACATCCAGCACCGTGCCAAAATCGCGGCTGAAGGCCTCGCAATCCTCATGCGTCACACCGGCCAGCTGATCGATTCCGGCTGGAGGATCCGAATCCTTTGCGTCCGCGGCTTGCTGGGCAAGCTTGTGCCGCTCCTCGGCGTTCTTCTCAATAAAGACGCGGAGAATTCGATGCCTGGCTCCGCCAAGGAACTCGATTTCCACCACATCGAGCCCGTGCGAGGCGGCCACACGCTCGGCCGTCGCGCGTATCTGTTCCACATCGAAAGCCATGTTGTTGAAAACTGCCGTACCCAAAAATAGGCCAAATAAAAAGTGGGCTCGCGCCCACTCATCTCTCCGGCCCGCACAACCGCGTTACCGGACAAACTCGTCTGCACCTATAGTAACCGGCTTCGCCGCAACTTTCAATGTGCCGCGATCTGCTGCGCCAACGCCGAAATTTTCGAAGAGGGTGAGAAATATGAGGCGCTTGAGCCGGTAGAAGAACTGCCAGTCTCTCGCCGATCGAGCGCCCCGTACGAAATAGGATGACCTGCGTGGGATACTGCTGTAGAAAGCGAGCACCCATGTCCACTGTCGCCGCAACTGCTAACCCCTACGCGAAATTCCTGAATGGTCAGGACCCCCTCACCGTCCTGCCCAACACGCCGGGCCGTCTGAAGGCTCTCGCACAGAAAATCGGCCCCGCGAACTCCTCCTCTTCGCCCGCACCCGGCAAGTGGAGCCCCCGAGACATCGTGTGCCATCTCACCGACTGCGAGACCGTCTTCGCTTTCCGCCTGCGCCAGACGCTCGCCGAAGAGCACCACATCATGCAGCCTTTTGACCAGGACAAGTGGGCGCCCCACTACAAGGGCTCTGCCCGAGCACGCCAACAAACCGGTCAGCCATCCGGAGCGGGGCAGCATGACTTTCTCGACCATTGTCGAAACCATGGGCGGACACGACCTGAACCACATAGGCCAGCTGGAACGCATTGCCGGCGCATAGCTGCGCTTGCCGTTGGTGATCCGGATTCCCCTCGACCCTCCTCCAGGGGCCGCCGCTGGACCGAGCGCTGCTATACTGAACGGTAAAGTCGCTGTTTTTCCGTTCCACGCCGGACGAACGCGCCAGGATTCCTGACAGCATGTCCATTCGCACCCGCCGTACTCTCTTCTCCCTCGTGATCTTCTTCGCCGTCTGTGCGCTGGGCGGTATGGTTCTCAGCCAGCAGGTTGGCGCTCAGTCGGCCGCTGACGAGTCCACCTTCCGCGACGGGCTCAAGTCCTTCAGCTCGGTCTACGACATCATCGCCAGGAACTACGCCGAGCCGCTTACCGGGGACATGCCCGACCGCGTCATCTACGACGGGGCTATCCCGGAGATGCTGCACACGCTCGATCCGCACTCCAGCTTTTACGATCCCAAAGCATACGCGCGGATGAAGGAAGACCAGCACGGCAAGTATTACGGCGTGGGCATGCTGATCCAGCCGTTGAACGGCAAGGTGGTGGTTGTGTATCCCATCGAGGGTTCGCCGGCTTTTCGCGCCGGCGTTCATCCGGGAGACATCATCACCGCGATTGACGGCCAGTCCGCCGCCGGCCTGAACTCCGATGAAGTGGCCACGCGCCTCAAGGGCAACCGCGGCACCAAGGTCAATGTGACGATGACCCGTGTGGGCGCGACTTCGCCCATCAGCTTCGACCTGGTTCGCGACGAGATTCCGAACGCCAGCATCGACCTCAGCTACGAGATCCGTCCCGGCATCGGCTATCTGCACATCAAGCAGTTCCAGGAGACCACGGGCCGCGAATTCGACGACGCCATCGAGGCCTTTGGACCCAACCTTAAAGGGCTGGTCCTCGATCTGCGCGGCAATCCGGGCGGCGTTCTCGTGGAAGCGGTCAGCGTCTGCGATCGGCTTCTGAAGCGCGGGCAGGTGATTGTTTCGCAGCGTGGCCGCGCCTTCCCTGAACAGGTGTATCGCGCGACCCACGGCAACGATGGAGACAACTTCCCAATCGTGGTTCTGGTGAATCGGGGCACCGCATCCGCCGCTGAGATTGTGTCCGGAGCACTGCAGGATCACGACCGCGCGCTGATTGCCGGGGAAACTACCTTCGGCAAGGGCCTGGTCCAGACCGTCTATACGCTGTCGGACAACACCGGCCTGGCGCTGACCACGTATCACTACTACACGCCCAGCGGCCGCCTGATTCAGCGCAATTACAACGGTGTTTCGCTCTACGACTACTACTACAACCACGATCAGCCGCAGGACGAGAAAGACCGCGAGGTGAAGCTCACCGACTCCGGACGGACCGTTTACGGTGGCGGCGGCATCACGCCGGACGTCAAAATCGAAGCCCCCAAATCCACGCCCTTCCAGGATTTGCTGCTGGAGCAGGACGCCTTCCTCGGGTTCACCGAGGAATATCTGGCGCACCGCACCGTCAACAAAGATTTTCAGGTCGACGATGCCGTCCTGAGCGACTTCAAGCAGTATCTGGCGTCGAAGAATTACGATTACACGCCGCAGGAATTCGACGCGAACCTCGACTGGGTGAAGATGAACGTCAAGGCATCGATCTTCGCCACACAGTTCGGGCTGACTTCGGAGCTGAAGGCCAAGGCTGACTGGGATCCGGAAATCCAGCAGGCGATCAACCTGATGCCCCAGGCCGCACAGCTGGAACAACACGTCCAGCAGGTTCTGGCACAGAAAGAAGCCGCCATCGACAAAGGTCCTGGCTCGCGATAATCGCAAAGCGCCACGAGTTTTCCTCAGGGCCGGCAGCGAAAAGCTTCCGGCCCTCTCATTTTCTGCGCCGGTTTCCCCTCGACACTGCGTGCTAGACTGCTCACCAAATCATGCCCGCCCGTATCGTCTCGCGCCGTAGTTTTCTCGCCACTTCGGCTGCAACCGCCGGAGTTTCCCTGCTTCCCTCGCCGTTTTCCAGCGAAGCCTGGGCCGATCTGCCCATGCCTTCGGCCACGGGCGCGCTTGAGAACAATCTCGACACGTATATCGCCGCCTACATGCCCGCGATGAATGCTCCCGGCCTCACCCTGGGCCTGACCACTGCCGACGCGACCCGCCGCGTCGCTGGCTATGGCTATGCCGACGTCGACCAGCGCATTGCCGTCGGCCCCGATCACCTTTTTGAAATTGGCTCCATCAGCAAATCTTTCGCTGCTCTGGCGATTCTCCAGCTCCACGAAGAGGGCAAGCTCGACCTGCACGCGCCCGTCCTCGAATATCTGCCCGATCTGCCGATCGCGAGCGAATTCGGCCCCATCACCATTCATCATCTGCTCACCCACACCTCCGGCCTGCCTGACAACGGTTCTGTCTTTGGGGCTGATCCGGCAGCGCGCCTCGTCCAGGGTTTCGCGCCTGGCGACCACTTCCACTACTGCAACGCCGGCTTCGACATTCTCGGTCTGCTGGCCGCTCACCTCGACGGGCGTCCATGGCGCGTGCTCGTGGCGGAACGCATCTTTAGGCCACTGGGCATGACCCAAACCAGGCCCGTCATCACCACCGCCGACCGCGACCGCTACGCCATCGGCTATGAAGCTTTTTGGGACGATCAGTACTACCCGCGCCAGGGCCGCCTCGCCTCTGCGCCAACCATCGTGATGGACGCCGCCTCCGGCTGCATCGCTTCCACACCTGGCGACATGGCTCGCTACGCGCGCATGCTGCTGAATCGGGGCGCGAGCCCGAGCGGCCGCATCGTTTCAGAGCCGAGTTTCGCCCTGATGTCCACACCCTGGATCAAAGCGGCTGAGTTCAGCCCCACCTCGAGCTACGGCTACGGCATCGCTGTGGATACCCTCGACGGGCACAAGATTCTGCGCCACACCGGCGGCATGGTGGCTTTCGCGTCGTCGATCCACGTGGATCTCGATGGCGGCGTGGCCTGCTTCGCCTCCATCAACGCCATGCAGGGGTATCGCCCCACCGCTGTCACCGAATATGCCGTCCGCCTGCTGCGCGCCGAACGAGAGTCGAAGCCCCTGCCGGCTCCTCCGGATATTCCCGACGCGCGCGACATCGACAACGCCGCCGATTACGCTGGGACTTTTACCTCGGCCGACGGACGAACGCTGACCTTCACTGCCCAGGGCAAGCGCCTGTCTCTGCTCGACGGCCACGATTCCACCCAGACACCGGTTGTCCTGCAGCACCGAGGCGGCGACCGCTTTATCTCCACCCATCCCGGCAGGTTTGCCGCGTATGCCATCGTCTTCGGCCGAAAAGCCTCTCCGGCCCCGGCCGAAGGCAGCGCAAAGCCAGCGAAACCCGTCGTCGAGGTCTCTTACGGTCCTGACTGGTATACCGCGCCTGGGTACGATGGCCCGCGCAACTTCAACACCCCGGCGGATTACAACATCTATACCGGCCGTTACCACAGCGACAGCGCCTGGGGTGGAGACACGTCGATCTACCCTCTCAAAGGACGGCTTTTTGCAGACGGCAGCCCGCTCACCCCACTCGGCAACCACCTCTTCCGTATCGGCGACGAGGAGTGGAATCCCAACGTGGCCGAGTTCTACAACATCTTCCAGGGCCAGGCACGAGGATTGCGCGTCATCGGCCTCGACTTCTTCCGCGTGGACGTGGGCTAACGGTTTGCCTCTCGCATTTGCATCGCGCGACTGTCCTGTACCCTGTTGTGTGAACTTCCGCTTCGCCGAAGAATCCGACCTGCCCGCGCTCGAGGCCATGATCAACGCGGCCTTCGAAATCGAACAATCGTTCAAGCTGGAGCCGCGCCTTGACCCGGAGCACACGCGCGACTACTTCATCAACGGCCGCTTTCTTCTCGCCGAAGACGACGCCGGTCTGGCTGGATGCGTCTACGTCGAACTGAAGGGAGAAACCGCTTACCTGGGACTGCTCTCTGTCGATCCCTCCCGCCAGAAGACCGGTCTCGGCCGTCGCCTTTCCGTCGCCGCCGAGGACTTCGCGCGAGCGAGCGGCGCACATCGCATGGAGCTGACCGTAGTCAACCTGCGAACCGATCTGCCGCCTTTCTATCGCAGGCTCGGCTACGTCGAAGTTGGCGAGGAGCCTATGCCCGAGGAATGGGCGCGCCGCATCAATCGCCCTTGTCACTTCATTCGTATGGCGAGGTCGCTTTCCGCAGCCGAGAAATAATCCATGAAGATGCGCTTCGCTGAAGAATCCGACCTGCCCGCCCTGACGGCGCTCATTAACCTCGCCTTCAAGGTGGAGGCGTTCTTCATCGCGCGCGATCGCCTGACGCCGGAAGAATCGCTGGCATATTTCCAGAAAGGCCGTTTCCTGCTCGCCGAAGACGACGGCGCTCTTGCCGGGGTGGTCTACGTGGAGCTGCGCGGCGATCGCAGCTACTTCGGCTTGCTCTCCGTCGATCCTTCCCTGCAAAAGAGCGGCCTCGGCCGCCGCCTGATCGCTGCCGCTGAAGAGTTCGCGCGGGAGATGGGCGCGCACCACATGGACATCACCGTGGTGAACCTGCGCACCGAGCTGCCGCCCTTCTACCGCAAGCTTGGCTACGTGGACGATGGCACGGAGCCGGTCCGCGCGGAGATGGTTCCACGCCTGCTTGAGCCCGCTCATTTCATCAAAATGACTAAGCCGCTCGGCAACGGTTAAAAGAGCAGCGTCCAGCTGCCAGTCTCCGGTCGCAAGGCCGGTGATGGCTGGCGACTGGGAACTTGATGCCGCCTTACACTTTAGCCGGGCTCTGAGCTTCGCGCACTGAACGCTGTCGCGCGACCAAAATTGGCCGCGCCAGAAGCAGCACTCCCAGCACCACGGTGATCGTCATCGGAGTCTTGACCCCGCTCTTTACGCCCCACCAGTAATGGATGACTCCGCTGATCGCCGCTCCGTAGGTGAGCCAGTGCAGGCGGTTCCAGTTCTTCCCGCCGAGCTTGCGGATCGACCACGTCGTCGACGTGAGAGCCAGAGGCACCAGCATTAGCCACGCCGCCAACCCCGCGGTGATGAATCGCCGCTGGCTGATGTCGTCCACCATCGCCGCCCAACTCCACCCGGCATAGAGCCAGACATACGTCATCAAATGCAGGCACGCGTAGAAAAACGCATAGAGGCCGAGCATCCGCCTAAACCGGACCAGCCAGCTTAGCTTTGGAATCAGCCGCCGCACCGGCGTGACGGCCAGGGTAATCACCAACAGCCGCAGCGTTCCGCGCCCGGTGAAAAACGTTACGGTGTGCGTGGGATCGGGTCCCAGCGCATCGGGCTGGGTCGTCGTCGAGAGATACAGACGCCACAACAACCACGCCACCGGCGCAAGACACGCCGCATGCGCGAGAACTTTCAGCGCCACAATCCACCGCTTGCTCATCGAACAACGCCTTCACTTGTCATCGATTGTGTCGCAGACGACTTGGGGTCAGCTCCGATTTCGCTAACCCTTATTTAACTGACCGGATTTTAGCTGACCGCTTCCAGGCTGCCTCAGTAGTACTTCCGCAGATCCATCCCCGTATACAGCTTCGCTACCTGATCTTCATAGCCGTTGAACATCAGCGTGGGCTGCAGCTGCCGGAAGATCGGTGCGCCGATCACGCGCTCCCGCTTCTGGCTCCAGCGCGGGTGATCGACATTCGGATTCACGTTCGAGTAAAAACCGTATTCGTTCGGCGCCATATCATTCCACGTGGTCGAAGGCTGGTTCTTCACGAATTTTACTTTCACAATCGATTTCGCCGACTTGAATCCGTACTTCCACGGCACCACCACGCGCACGGGCGCGCCATCCTGGTTGGGCAGCACCTCGCCATACAGTCCAAAGGTGAGCAGCGTGAGCGGATGCATTGCCTCATCCATGCGCAGGCCTTCCGAATACGGCCACGAGATCCCCGCGCTCCACGGCAGCAGCTCCTGCTTGGAATCGGCCAGCGAGATGAACTGCACGTATTTCGCCGACGGCAGAGGTTCACAGGCATTGATGAACTCCGAGAGCGAATACCCTGCCCACGGAATCACCATGCTCCACGCCTCCACGCAGCGGAAGCGGTAGACACGCTCCTCGATGGGCCGCAGCTTCAGCAGCGCGTCGATGTCGAAGGTCTTCTTCTGCTTCACGAGGCCTTCCACCTCGACCGTCCACGGCCGCGTCTTGAGCCGCCACGCGTTCTTCGCCGGATCGTCCTTGTTCACGCCAAACTCGTAGAAGTTGTTGTAGTGGGTGATGTCGTCAAGTGGTGTCAGCGTCAGCCCTTTCGTCGAGAGCGGGCTGCTGACCGTGTTCAGCTTCTCGGCCGCGTCCACGTCGGCCGGCGTCACCAGGCGCAGAGCGCGTTCGCCCACCGCCGCAACCCCCGTCACGGCGGCCGCTGCCATAAACGCACGCCGATTCATGTAAGTCTGCCTGGGCGTAATCTCCGACGATGGTATGTCGCTCTTCTTCACAATCAGCATGGCTTACTACTTTACCTCTCTGCTTATTCGACGCACCAGCGCCGCTTCCGATTCGTGCTGCAGTTTCCCTGTTGCCTTTTGCCTGCTGCCGGTTGCCCGGTGTCCTGCTACTCTGACTACGCCGTCACCCCACACTCTGGATCACAACCCATGCGCCGGTTCGCATTGCTCCTCGTGTCTCTCGCGTGTCTCGACGGCTGCCTCGCGCACGCTCAATCCGCGTCGGAACCGCAACCTGTCCCCATCAAAGTCGTTATCGTCACCACGTTTGAGGTCGGCAACGACACCGGCGACAAGCCCGGCGAGTTTCAATACTGGGTTGAGCGCGAGCACCTTGACCGCGTCCTGCCCTTTCCTGGCGGCGTGCATCCGCTCCGCACCAATAACCGCGGCGATGTTCTGGGTATCGTCACCGGAATGACCATCGGACCCGCCGCAAGCTCCATCATGGCGCTCGGGCTCGATCCGCGTTTCGACCTTACGCACGCCTACTGGCTGCTGGCGGGCATCGCTGGCGTCGACCCCAACGTTGCTTCCGTCGGCTCGGCGGCGTACGCCCTCAACGCCAGGCTTGCCGGCTGGGCTTTTAATCTCACCAAAAACATTCCCCTCGCAGGCATTCCGGCCGTCGCAACACCGGAAGTTGCTGCCTTCCGCGCCACCTACACGGGCTTCCCTAACGCCCAACGCCCACCCTTCGTCCTCGAAGGAGATGTACTTGCGTCGGACTCTTACTGGCACGGCGTCATTCTCAATCACTGGGCCGAGGATTGGGTTCGCATCCACACCCACGGCCAGGGACGCTTCGTGATGACCGCGATGGAAGACTCCGGCGTTGCCGAAGCGCTCACGCGGCTCGACGCTATGCATCGCGCCGACTTCCGGCGCTTCCTCGACCTGCGCACCGCTTCGAATTACTCCGAGCAGGCTCCTGGCCACTCCGCGGCCGAATCGATCACCGCCCCTTATATTGGCGGCATTCCCGCGCTGGAGGCGGCGTATCGCGTGGGCAGCGTCGTGGTGCACACTCTCGTTGACCAGTGGGAGCATTATCGCGACCATCTCCCCGGGGACTAGCCCCCGGTTACTCGTCGTGCAACTTGCCCTAATCTCTCACTCGTTGAACACTGGCTAAGCACATTTCACCCGCCTCCCCGAGGACTTCGATGTCTCCATCCACTTCCGCCGTCGGGCGCTCGCTCGCGCTGTGCTTTCTCGCCGCCGCTCCCATCGCCTTCGCGCAGGCTCCAGCCG
>Ga0335075_10008298_pt1 | contig 15938 bp, 15 predicted proteins | sample Lox_Sample_24_FD_206723 | JGI IMG/M metagenome (GOLD analysis project Ga0335075, IMG submission 206723) | Soil microbial communities from Loxahatchee National Wildlife Refuge, Florida, United States - Lox_Sample_2.4 | ecosystem: Environmental > Terrestrial > Soil > Wetlands | place: USA... | reverse complement strand
ACGAAAGGGCCGATCGTGACCGCGTACAGCACGGTCCCGACACCGAACACGCCGCCGAGCGCGATGCCTGCTACCACGACACTGACCTCGATCGAGGTGCGCACGATCCAGACGGGCCGCCCGGTGCGGCGGTGCAGGCCGGTCATCAGGCCGTCGCGCGGTCCTGGGCCGAACCGGGCGCCGATATACATGGCGGTTGCGACCGCGTTTCCGGCAATGCCCGCGGCGGTGAGCGCGATTTGGCCGGGAAGAGCGTGCGGAGCAGGAAGGACGGCCAGGCCCATGTTGGTCGCCAGGCCGACGATAAGCGCATTGGACAGCGTGCCCAGCCCGGGCATCTGGCGGAGTGGAATCCACCCGAGAAGCACTAGCACGCTGACAGCGATCGTAACGGTGCCGATGCTGACCCCGAGATGGGCGGCGATGCCCTGGTGCAGCACGTCCCAGGGGGAGTTCCCCAGCCGGGAACGGATCAGGCAGGCGCTCGTGAGGCCGTACAGGACCAGGCCCGCGTACAGCTGGGGCAGGCGCCGGGTGAGCCGGCCGGCGCGCAGTTGCTCGACCGGGCCGGCGTCAGGGGATAGCGCTTCCCGGGGTGGCCTGGGCTCCTGCCGGGTACGCCGGCCTTTTGGTGCGAGACTGATCACCGGGCCAGTGCATCAGTAATTGGCTCTTTTCTAAATAGCCAATTCTGCGAGACTGGTTCCCATGCAGCGCGCCGCCACCGTGAGCCAGGTCGCCACTCTGGTTTCTGGCTTCAACCCAGTCCCCGCATACCGTGGCCTCGCCGAGGCGCTACGGGTCGTCATCACCGACGGCAGGATCCCCGTCGGGGTGCGGCTGCCGAGCGAACGCCAGCTCACCGCGGCCCTGGGAGTCAGCCGGACGACGGTCGCCCGCGCCTACGCCGAGCTGCGCGACCACGGTTTCCTTGCCTCCCGGCAGGGCTCGGGCTGGGTGACCATGCTCCCGCAGGCCCGCGGGCGCCGGGGCGACCACCTGCTGCCCATCGGCGACCAGCCGCACGGCAAGATCGACCTGACGATGGCCGCGCACGCTGCCGATCCGTGCATCCTGGATGCCTACCGCTGCGCAGTGGAGCAGTTGCCCGGCTATCTGGCGGGCGCGGGCTACCATCCGGCTGGACTGCCGGAGCTGCGGGAGGCCGTGGCGTCATCGTTCGCCGACCGTGGTCTGCCCACGGACCCGGACCAGATCGTGATCACCCCAGGGGCGCTTGCCGCAGTCGCGATCGCCGCGCGGGCCCTGGTCCGGCCAGGGACACGGGTCCTGCTGGAAAGCCCGACCTACCCGAATGCGATCGCCACTTTCGAGCGCGCCGGGGCTCACGTGTCCGGCGTCGACGCCGGACACGCGGACCCCGGACACGACCGGGCCGCACAGGTCTATCCCGCGCCGGAGTGCTCAGGCCTGACCTGGGCAGGCGACGTGGGCGCGGCCGCGGAGCAACTGCGGCCCGCCGCCACCTACCTGGTTCCCGACTTCCACAACCCGACGGGGGCGCTGCGCTCAGCGGCCGCTCGCCAGCAGGTGGCGGACGCGCTCGGGCGCGCAGGCACCACGGCGGTCATCGACGAATCGTTCGTGCAGCTCAACCTGGACGGCGTCGCCATGCCTGCCCCCTTCGCGTGCTATCACGCCGACACGCTGACCGTCGGCAGCCTGAGCAAGTCGTTCTGGGGCGGCCTGCGGGTGGGCTGGCTCAGGGTTCCGGCACCTCGAATGGACGCAGTCGTGCGGGTACGGCTGAGCCTGGACCTGGGCGCTCCCGTGCTTGAGCAGCTCGCCGGGACCCGGCTGCTTGAGGACCGTCATCTGCTCGGTCAGCAGCTGCGGCACCGGCTCCGGGCCTCACGCGACATCGCCATGGCGGCCCTGGCCCGCCATCTGCCTGACTGGTCGGTCCGCCGGCCGCCCGGCGGGCTGTCCCTGTGGTGCGAGCTCCCCGAGGCCCGCTCGTCCGCGCTCGTCGCCAAGGCGGAGGAGCACGGCGTGCTGCTCGCGGCGGGTCCCGAGTTCGCCCCCGAGGGCGGCCTGGACCGATTCGTCCGCATCCCCTACACCGAGCCCGAGGAAGTCCTGACAGACGCGATCGCGCGCCTGGCGGTCGCGTGGCGCGACACCCTCAGTGATCCCGCGGCGCCGCGCCGGGCAGGGACGGTCCGCGGCGCCACCGCGCTCGTCAGCTAATACTCATCGGGAGGGTCAGTGGTAGATGTGGTTGCGGGCTCATCAGCAGTCGCAGGGCTGTCCCGCAGCGATCCCCGTGGTCCGGGAATCAGCCGGGTACGAATGACCGGCGGGTTCGGGTACACGGACACGGCTGGCGCGGATGTCACCGATGTCGCGACGCTGCAGCGCATCCGCGCCCTCATGCTCCCGCCCGCCTGGGAAAACGTCTGGATCTCGCCGGATCCGCTCGGTCACATCCAGGCCACCGGCGTGGACAGCCGGGGACGCACGCAGTACCGCTACCACGAACTATGGCGGGAGCAGCGCGATGTGCAGAAGTTCGAGCACATGCTGCGATTCGCCGGCGCACTGCCCGCGTTGCGCGTCGCGACCATGCACGACCTGCACCGGCGCCGGGTCGACCGTGACCGGATAGCCGCCGGCGTGGTCCGGCTGATCGATCTTGGCCTGTTCCGGCTTGGTGGCGAGAGGTATGCGGAGCTCGACCACCACTATGGCGCGGTGACGCTGCAGAAGCGTCACGTTACGGTCAAGCGCGACGGGGCGGTGTTCGACTACGTTGCCAAGGAAGGCAAGCGACGGGATATCACGGTCACCGACGGCGCCGTCCTGTCCATCCTGCGCACGCTAACTACCAGCGATAACGGCCTCGACTCGTTGTTTGCCTGGCAGGACGCCGGCGGATGGCACCGGCTGCATTCCTACGACGTGAGCGCGTACATCGCCGAGCATGCTGGCGCCCACTTCACCGCGAAGGAGTTCCGGACCTGGAACGCCACCGTTTTGATGGCCCTGCAGCTGGCCAGCTTCGGTCGGCCGGCGTCCGTCCGCGACACCAAGCACGCGATTACCGCGAGCATCGCCGCGGTCGCGGAGTGGCTTGGCGATACCCCCGCCGTAGCCCGGAGCTCTTATATCGACCCGCGGCTCATCGGCCGCTACGAGTCCGACGGTGAGTTGACCGGCATCCCGGTGCTGCCCGCGGTACTGCCGGCCGGAGCGGACGCTGAAGCCGCCGTCGCGGCACTGCTCGCACGCAGATCGTGACCGATGGCGGCAGTCCAGTCAGCCGGCCCCGATCAACCCGTCCGGGACTTCGCGCAGGAAGATCTCGGCGGTCTTGGGCCCGACGCCCTTGAAGCGCTGCAGCCGCTGGCTGAGATCGTCTCGCGTACTTGCGGTGCGCACCAGGTGCGCGACGGAGCCGTCGTAGTCCGTGATGAGCGCGCGCATCACATCGCGCAGTTCCGCGCTCATAACCGAGCTCATCCGGTGATAGTTGCCATCCCATAGCTCATGCCAGAGCGGATGGTTGTCGTCTGCGGTGAAATGGTCGGGGGTGTCCCAGCCGTCTTACTTGAACTTGCGGTATGCGCTGGCGGCGGCCTGTTGCTGCACCGGCCGACCGAACAGCAGGCTGGCCAAGAGCCAGTCGAACAGGCCCTGGTCGGTGCTGGTGTCGATGCCGAGATCGGCGGCGGTGATCAACGCAGCCATAGCGCGTTCCCTTCTCTTGGTGGCCGTTGCGGGTGCGGTGGCGCGGTCAACGTTAGCTTTGCGCTTGCTGCTCGCGGATCCGGCGCGGGGGCGCTGAACCGGAGATGCAGCGTTGACGTGGAATAGCAGTTGGGCGCGCTCGCCACTACTGACGATCTACTGCAGGAGGTTAAGCCGCGCATGACCGAACCCGCTGATGCGGACGTGACCTCGCCCGCCCGTGCACTGTTTCATACCGCGCCGGGCTGCGTGGAGATCAGGACAGTGCCCTCGCCGCGGCCTGCCGCCGGTGAGGTCCTTGTCCGCACCTTGTGCTCTGGCATCAGCGGCGGCACCGAGCGGCTGGTGTACCGCGGTGAGGTCCCTGCCGACTTGGCCATGGACGATACGATCGGCGCGCTTGGCGGTACCTTCTCCTATCCCTTCGCTTACGGGTATGCGTGCGTCGGCGAGGTAGCGGAGTCCGGGCAGACGGTTTTCGCGTTCCATCCGCACCAGGACATATTCGCGGCGCGGGCCGATGACCTGATTCCGCTGCCTGCCATCGATCCGGCGTCCGCAACCTTGTTCCCGCTGGTCGAGACGGCATTGCAAGTGACGCTCGATGCAGGGACCGGATATCGCGACCGGGTCATCGTGCTCGGCGCCGGCGTGCTCGGGCTGCTGACCAGCTTGCTGTTGCAGCGTTCCGGGTGGCGGCCGCTGCTTGCCGAGCCGCAGGCGTGGCGCCGCGCCTTTGCCGGCAGCCTCGGCGCCACCGCCGTCGCACCGGAGGAACTGGCGGACCAGGAGGTTTCGCTGGTCATCGACGCCAGCGGTAACCCGGATGCGCCGGCGATGGCGCTGAACATGCTGGCCCACGAGGGAACCTTGTTGATCGCGTCATGGTTCGGCACCAAACCGGTGGTGCTGCCGCTCGGCGGCGCGTTCCACCGACGCCGTCTGATCATTCGCAGCACTCAGGTTTCCACGATGCCGGCCCGGCTGTCCGGGACCTGGACGCGGTCGCGGCGCCGCCGGGAGACGGTTGAGCTGCTGGCCGAACTGCCGTTGGCGCAGATGTGCACGCACGTCTTCGCATTCGGCCAGGCAGCCGAGGCGTTCCGGGCCGTGGACGAGGGGATACCCGGGTTGATGCATGCCGTTCTCGATTACGACAGGAGTGCTGCCGGTGACGTGTGAAGTCGGTCTGAGCCGAAGCGTCCGCGCGTTCCACATCATGCCGGGACTGCCGGGGCCAGAGGGGCAGCTGCATGATCATGACTACCGGATTGAGATCGTGGTGGCCCGCGAGCAACTCGACGGCCGGGGCATGGTCTGCGATCTGGATGTACTGGAAGCGGCCCTGACCGAGCTCACCAGCCAGGTCGAAGGTCGCAATCTGGAGGAGATACGCCCGGCCGGGGCCGATGCGGTCACAGTCGAAGTGTTCGCCCGCTGGGTGCATGACAGCCTGTCGCCCGCTGTTGCCGCCGCCGGTGGCGAGGCGCTGGCCGTGCGGGTATGGGAGACTCCCGTCGCGTTTGGCGGGTACCGCGCACGATGCTGACGCCCTGCCCGAGTCAGGGAAGGTGGCTGGTGTCGTTGACGCGATGGACGGCGGCAAGTCCGGCGTCGTGCCATTGGATCTCGTTGATGCAGGCGGAGCCAAGATACAGCCGGTAAAGCGTGCCAAGCGGAACGCCGAGGGCCCGGCATAGCAGGATCTTTATCGGCGTAATGTGACTTACCACCAGGACGGTCTGGCCGCCGCGGTCTCGCAGCAGACGGTCACAAGCCTGGTTCACGCGATGTGCGGTGTCGGCGAAGCTCTCCCCGCCTGGCGGGGCCTGTCCGGGGTCGCCCCGCCAGGCTGCCGCGGTTGCGGGCCAGCGCTCCTGGATTTCTGCCAGGGTGAAGCCATCCCAGTCACCGAAGTCGGTTTCACGGAGGTCGTCATCGATGACCGCCGTGAGGCCTAGCTCGCCGGCCGCGATGGCCGCGGTGGCGACAGCACGCTGCAACGGCGAGCTGACCACGGCGTCGATCGGCGCTCCGGCGGCCAGGCGGCAAGCGGCCGCTTTCGCCTGCCGGGCTCCGTCAGCGCTGAGCGGGAGGTCACGCAGCCCGCTGAAGCGGTGCTCGGGTGACAGCTCGGTATCGCCGTGCCGCAGCAGGACGGTGGTGGTGGGATCTGCTGTTGGGTTATCCCAGCCCAGTGTCATATGGCTATCCCTCGAGTGTGAGGAGATACTGCTCCGGCCAGTCCCCTTCAACGGCAATACGCACGTGTCCGCATAACGGTTCTGCCCACACCGTGGCGGTTCGGGCGCTGCGGGTCACTGGGTCGGTGCCGTCTGGGTCGGTGCCGTCTGGGGCGGTGCTGTCTGGGGCGGGGCCGTGCTGAAGGCGCTGAGGAACTTGTTGCGAAACGCGCTCATGAGCTCAAGCGGCGCAAAGCGGCCGGGCACCAGCCCGTCCTGCCAGCGCCAGGAGGCAATCTGCCTGAACACGGACGGGTCGTGGGCGACGATCGAGATTGCCACCGCGTGGCTGGCCCCTGGGCGGCTGATGGGGGGATCGGGCTGCTCGTCGCCGAGCAGGATGAGCACGAGGTTGGGATCGTTGAGCTCGGTGACCCATGAGGTGAGGGCCTGCATCGAGTACTGGATCGACGTGCTGTAGGCCTGGCGCTCCTTGCTGGCGCTGCTCAAGACGGTCAGCGGGGTCTGGCCGCGGGCGGGCATCGGATCGAATATCGAGCCGTTGCCGACCTTGCTCCAGGGAACCATGGTCGGCAATGGTGCCCACGGGAAGTGCGAGGAGACCAAGTCGATCTCGGCCATAACCGGCTTGTGACCAGGGGCGAGCTCGAGCCGCTGGAACGCCGCCAGGGTGTACTGGTCAGGCATCGGGCCGTAGCTGAAGGCCGGGCCGCGGTAGCCGACGTTGCTCTGGTCGTAAAGCTGGTCGTAGTGGAAGAATCGCTTGCCGGCCCCGAAAAGTCTGTCATCACTAGCGGGGCTGTCGTTCACTGTGCGCCAGCCGGCCTTGTCGAAGGCGTCGCTCAGGGTGAACCGGCTGCTGGCGATGAGCTGCGAATACCGCTGCGTGCTGTTCACCCATAGCCCCGACTGCAGGGTGGAGTGCCCGAGCTGGCTGATCCCGCCGAAGCTCGGGGCGGTGAGGTAGGCGCTCCGTGTGGACCAGCCGGCCTTGGCCAGCGCGGCGGTCCTGCCGCGCAAGAAGGCGTCGATGCCAGGGGAGACGCTCGTGCCCCGGATGGCGCTCTGTCCGTAGCCTTCGACGAAGGCAATGATCACGTCCTTGCCGCGCAATCCGGTGAGCAGGTCTACAGCGGGGATGCTGGCCTCGGGGTCGGGCCTGTCGATGAGCTCCGCGAAACGACGCTGGTCGCCGAGCGCAGCCTGGGTGGCGCGCACCTGCGCGACCGCCAGCGCGGTAGCGCTGGTCGAGGCGACCGGGAATCCAGGCATGAGCCGCAATGACAGTCCAGCGCACAGCCCCCAGACCGCAGCGACAGTAGCCAGGCCGCGAATCGCGACGCGGCGGTGCCGGGCGGCCACAGTGGTGATGTGGATCGTTGATGCGGTGATAGCGACGGCGAGCAGGACGAGAGCGAGCAAGAGCACGACGAGTAGAACCTTTGCTGCCGTGGAGCCGATCGCGTCGCGTGCCACGCCCGCAGCCGAGGCGACTTCGCCCCAGTCATGCACCGGGTTGAAGGCCCGGTCGGCAAACTCAAAGAACGCTATGTTGAGGATCTTGGCGAAAGTGAGCAGCCCGAGCAGGATTCCGATGACGGCGGCCACGATCCGCCGCGGCCAGACCGGCAAGACCAGCGCGACAGCAACCAGGACCAGTAGCTCAACGGGGATGCGGATAAAGGCGGCGGGGCTGAACTGCCAGGGACGTTCTGGCACGAGCAGGTCAGCCCACACCAGAGCAACCGCAAGGACTGTGATGGTCACCCGCAGCGCCAGGCGGGTGCGTGCGCTCGCGCCGGTGCGGTACAGCCAGATCACGTCGCGGCCGAACGACTCGGCCAGCAGCAGCAGCGCGGCCGCAACTGCGATCATCCCGACGGCGCGGTCAAGGAGCCCGGATGCGGCGACGGTCAGGACAACGCCCTGCACCGCGGCCACGACCTTGCGCCAGTACCGGGGTGGCAGCTGCGCGGCCAGCCACCGGATCAGCCAGCCCGCCAGCAGCAGCGCATAGCGGGCGGCCCCGATGACTAGCACCCAGGCGCCGTAGTGCTGCGATACGGCGATGCTGAGCAGCAGGATGAGGAAGGCGTCGACCTCGCCGTCGAGGCGACCGCCCAGCGGGGTCGCGGTGCCCGTGCGGCGCGCCACTTGCCCGTCCACGGCGTCGAGGGCCAGCGCGACGGAGGACAGGGTAACCAGGGCCGTGACTGACACCGGTCGGCCGAACGAGGCGGCGACCAGGCCGGCGACTCCGCCGCACAACACCGCCCTGGTCAGGGTGACCCAGTCCGCCGGAAATATGGCCGGCTCGTCGCTCCGCCTGCGGGCGGTGGCAATCAGCGCCGTCGACGCCGAACCGGTAGCCAGCCCGGCGATCCAGCCAGCGACGTCGAGGCCGGCCGCGGCGGACACGACGCCGAGCAGAGCGGCTGTGGCGACCGTCCCGAGGATCGTCGCGAGGCGAATCGCGGGCAGCGCGCCGGGATCCGCTGCGCGTCTCGCACGCACTGTGTTTCTAGCTGCCGGGCGTTCGGCCCGCACCGTGTCTTGATCCGCTGGGCGTTCGGCCCGCACCGTGTCTTGATCCGCTGGGCGTTCGGCCCGCACCCTGTCTTGATCCGCTGGGCGTTCGGCCCGCACCGCGTCTTCATCTGCCGGGCGAATGGCCCGCACCGCGCCTCCATCTGCGTAACTGAGCTGCAGCCGCCACCTGACCGTGTCAACGTGCCCGCGATCACTCTGGTTCACCCGCGACCGGACGCGAGGCCCGCACCGCTGTCGCGGCAGGACGGTTGAACTATGTGTCCAGCGGGCCCGTGTAATCTCGTGTGTCGTCCGTGCACTCAGTATGGGTCGGGATCAGTCCCGTCGTCCGCCGCTTGGGCCTGCCGTTGCTACGCCTGGCGGCCGGCGCTACCGTGCTGTGGTTTCTCTTCCGGCAGGTAGGCGCGGCGCCGTTCAGGGCCGGGCTGGGCGCGGTCACCTGGCAGGCGGTCGTAGCCGCCGTCACGCTCACTGCTTTGACTACGGTCTGTTCTGCCTGGCGATGGCGGGTCGTCGCCCGGGTACTCAACATCGACATTGGCCTGCCCAGGGCGACCGGCGCCTATTACCGCTCGCTGTTCCTCAACTCGGTGCTTGTCGGCGGGGTCCTCGGCGACGTACACAGGGCGGTCACGCACGGTATGCGCGCCGGGGACGTGCCGCGGGGCTTGCGCTCGGTGGCATGGGAACGGTTGTGCGGTCAGATCATCCAGGCCGTGGTGACGGTCGTCGTATTGCTGACGCTGCCCTCGCCGGTCCGTCCCGCGCTGCCGTACATTCTGGCGGGTATCGGCGGCGTATCCGGGTGCGCTGCGCTGGCGGTGCTCGCAGCAGCTCGCCGCGGCCGGTCGCGGCTGGCACGCGCAGCCCGTGCCGTTGGCAAAGATCTGCGCTCCGGGCTGCTGGCCGCAGACGTGTGGCCCCAGCTCATGCTGGCCTCGGTGCTGGTCCTGGCCGGGCACACCGCCACGTTCGTCATCGCGGCCCGGGTTGCCGGATCCACTGTGCCCCTGGGCGAACTGGTCGCACTGCTGATGGTGGTGCAAACTGCGACGGCGATCCCCTTGAGTGTCGGCGGGTGGGGGCCACGGGAGGGTGCCGCCGCCTGGGCTTTCGCCGCCGCCGGGCTCGGCGCGGCCACGGGGATCACGGTCACCACCCTCTATGCAGTGCTCATGCTGATCGCGGTTACCCCGGGCGCTGGCCTACTGGTGTGGGACGCCGTTCGCCGCCGCCGCGGCCTGAGTCACTCGCGCGAGTCGAGACAACCCGATCCGGCCCAGCAGAGGCTGGAGTCCGTTCGTGGCTGACCCCCCGCCTGCACAGTGACTGCCTTACCGGTGATGAGTTCGGCAGCCAGCGATGCGACTGCGGGCCGCAACTGCGTCCGCACGCTGGTCCGCGCGCCGGTCCCGCAGACCTGGGGTTCGAAGCCCGATGACTAGCCAGGCGCCCGGCCCACGAAGTCAAGCTGGTGAGCGATATAGACGAGCTCGCCTGCAGCCAGCTGCCGGTAGCGCACGGCCAGCCAGTCGGCCAGGTCCGCCGGCTCCACCTGGTCCTGGCGATTGTGCAATGCGTCCCGGATCGTATTAAGAATGATGCGCAGGAAGTGAGCCTCATCGGCCGGGTAGTTCCCGTCCGGGGCCGGGTACACGACCCAGTCCGACGACCCGGCCGCCAGCGCGGGCGCTCCCGCATCCCGCAGGTGGTGAAACAGCCGGCGGCCCGTGCGGCTTTCCCCGGTCGGCCGGCCGTAGCGAATGCGCTCGTCCATGTCGTGGTGGTAGGCCCGCATGACCTGGTCGTCGTGGGGGGAGCCGGGCTCGAAGATGCTCTCGCCGTCGTAGTTGATCGTGAACCAGTAGACGCCGCCGGGGGCAAGCAACCCCAACAAGCCGGGCAGGACGGCTTGGACGTCCACAAGATCCAGGACCGCGTTGGCAATCAGCACATCGGCCGCCGCACCCTGCGCGGACCCCAGGTAACTGCCGAGTTCGGCGTGCACTAGCCGCACCCGCAGATCACCCACCTGCAAGCCATCCGGGAGCAGGTCGCTATGCAGGCCCCGGGCGGCCGCCCAGTCGCGCAGCCACAGGCGCGAGCAGTCCAGCAGCTGCCGATCCGCATCCAGCAGGACGTACTCGCCGGCGCTGATGACTCCCCAGTCCAGCAGCCGGGCCGCCATCGTCCCGAGGCCGGCTCCGACCTCCAGCACCCGCGGCGCACCCGCAGGCATCAGGCGGCGCAGCTCGGCCAGCACCAGCTGGTTGAGCGCCCGGTCATCGACGGTCGTTTTCGCGGCCAGGTAGCCGGCATAGCCGGAGGCCGCCGGCGTTTCGTCGAAAAAGGTCATTGCTTCTCGGCTACCATCGCGAACTTGCGCACCCGCCCGCTGCGGAGCCAGTCACTCCACAGCCGATGCGAAGCGATCAGATCGGCGGTGGCCCGCGTCCCGATCTGGGCGGCGATCTGGAGTGAATCAGCCCGATAACAGCGAAGCAGCGCCGCGGCTGTTTCCTGATGGGAAGAGCTGTACTCAAGCCGCCATGTCACGGTCAGTCCCGCCTCGCGCAGCACATCTGTCAGTCTCGCCAGCTGAATGGGCCAGACCGTATCGGCGGCGGGCATCAGGGCTCGTTCCCGCTCGGTGAGCTGCTCGCCTTCCTCGACCGTGAAGGCGAAGCGGCCGCCGGGCTCCAGCACGCGGCCCACCTCCTCCGCCAGGGAAAACTTGTCGGGAAACGCCAGCATCGTCTCCAGCAGGAGTACCACCTCGAAACGGCCCCCGGGCAGCGGCGGGATGTGAGCCTGCTCGAAGCGGCAGGGGAGATTCGAGGCCAGTTCCCTGGCGATGGCCAGTGAGCCGGCGGAGTGGTCGACGCCCAGGTAGCGGCAGCCCGACTCCGCAGTGATCATCCGGCCGGGGCCGGCCACTCCGCAGCACAAGTCGAGCACGGAGACGCCGCGGCCGACCCCGGCCCGTTGCGCCAGTGTGCGGACCTCGCCCGCCCGTGTGAAGCTCTCCTGGCCCACATACTCGCCCGCAGGGAAGGCGGCTGCCCGTGCCCGCTCTAGTGCTGTCAGGACTGGTGCCCGCTGATCCTGTCTCACATCACATCCCGCACGGTGTCGGCCGCGCGAACCGGTGCCAGCCGGGCAAAGCCGGCCTGCCTGCGTCGAACCGCGTCCACCGCTTCTCCGTATCATCGTGTGTCAGGTATGACGGATCGGCGGCGGGTGCAGTTCAGATCGGCCGGAGGGGTGGAGGCTGGCTCAGTGCGGCAAGCGCTCTCGACGGCGGGAGCATCGTGCGGGTCCACGTAGTAGTCCCTGAGGGTTTCGACAATCCCGGCCAGCCTTCTGGCGGCAACATCTACGACCGGCGGGTCTGCGCGGGACTGGCCGAGGCCGGCTGGGAGGTGCTGCTCGCGACCGTCGACGCGGCGTGGCCGGTACCTGACTCGGGCGCGCGCGCCGAACTTTCCCGCATCGTTTCCGCCATCCCCGACGGGGAGATCGCCCTGATCGACGGACTGATTGCCTCGCCGACCGCAGCGCAGCTACTGCCGCACGCCGGCCGGATACGAATGACAGTGCTGCTCCACATGCCACTGGCCACCGCCCTCGATACCCGCCATGATCCCGGCGCGCAGCGCTCCGAACGAGTCGTGCTTCGTGCGGCGGCGGGCGTGGTCGTTACCAGCGAATGGACCCGCCAGCAGGTCCTGAGCCGATACGAGATCCCGGTCGGCCGGGTGCATGTCGCCTGGCCGGGTGTCGATCGGGTCGCTGCCGAAGCCCGGCCCGTCCGCGGTCGCCTGATCTGCGTCGGAACTCTCGGTCGCCACAAGGGGCAGGACCTCCTCGTTGAGGCACTTGCCGAGCTGGACGGCCTGGACTGGCATTGCGTGCTGGCCGGAGCCCTCGACCGCGACCCGGAATTCGTCGAGCAATTGCAGACCCGTATCGCTCGCCTCGGCTACGGCCGCCGCGTTCGGCTCACCGGCGTTCTGGCCGGCGCACCGCTCAGCCAGGCGTATACCACCGCCGACCTGCTTGTAGCGCCGTCCCGCTCGGAGACCTACGGCATGGCTGTGACCGAAGCGCTTGCCCACGGCGTGCCCGTCATAGCCGCCGCGGTGGGTGGCCTGCCCGAAGCGCTCGGCTCGAACGCCGATGGCACCCGCCCCGGCCAGCTGATCCCTTCTGGCGATCCAGCTGCCCTCGCTGCCGCGATCGGGGACTGGCTGGGCGATGAGCGCCACCGGCGCAGGCTACGGGCCGCCGCACGAAAGCGGCGATCGAACCTGCGCCGCTGGGAGCAAGCCACTGAAGACGTAGCGAACGCACTGACTGCCGACGGGCGCGGTATGCCTGTGCCGCTCGGAGTGAACAGCCACCCTGGAAAGACCAGCGGCGAGGCTTGAACCGCCCGCCGGCTCGGGCCGTGACACTAAACGTGGCCTCGCAGGTGTGGCTTACGCTGACTCCTGGCTGCCAAGCCGGGCGGCAAGAGCTGCATGATCCGCCCGCCGTCGGAGCGCATTTACAGGTGTCTCAGTCAGGATGTAGCGTCGCGGAGACCTTATGCAACTGGAAAGTGATGAACACAAATCGCGCTCGGTGTCGTTCAGAACCGAGAGCCGCATAACAATCGCCGGCAGCGTCGACGAGGTGTGGGCGTACGTCTGTGACGTCGGTCGCTGGCCGGAGTGGGCGCCAACAGTACTCGAATGCCGGGTTCGCGGCGGAGCCCCGCTTCAGCCCGGCGCTCGGGTTGACCAGCGAGCGAAGGGGATACTCTGGCTGACCCGCGGCCGGAGCCAGCAGGTGACCGCCGTCGAACCGCCCCGCTTCGTGTCCTTCGCCGGGCCAATGGGTACTTCCGCGGCGCGCTGGGCAATGGAACTCGAGTCGGCGGGCGATGGGCAGACCGACGCCATGATGTGGATTGAGGTCGACCTCGCGGGCATCATGCGCGCGATTCCCCGCACTCTCAAAGGCAGTGTTCAGCGCGTAAGCGATCGCGAGATGGCGGCGATCAAGGCCGCGGTCGAATCCGCTACGCGGGAAGGCGCGGAGTCTTAGACGTGAGCCAGATTGACCGGAGGCGCGAGCACCTGATCGAGACGTACCGCAAGAAGGCGAAGCACTACGACGTCACCTCCCGGCTTTACCCCGCGCCCGGCTACCCCCAGCGGGCGCAACGCCTCCGGGCCGTACAAGCGCTCGGCCTCCGCGCGGGTGACAGCGTGATCGACATGGCATGCGGCACGGGCCTGAACTTCCAGCTGATTGAGGACGTCATCGGTTGCGAAGGCCGGATCGTCGGCGTCGATCTGACCGACGCGATGCTCGCCCGTGCCCAGGATCGGATAGAGACGAACGGCTGGAGCAATATCAGCCTCGTCCACGCCGACGCGGTTAACTTCGAATTCCCGACCGAGGTCGACGCGATCCTGTCCACGTACGCCCTGACGCAGGTGCCCGAGTGCGCAGAGGTCATCGCACACGGCGCGGCGGCCCTCTCCGGAGGCGGACGCTGGGTCGTGCTGGATCTCAAGGTTCCCGGCAACACGCCCGGGTGGCTAGCGCAGCTTGGAACCGCCACTGTGCGGCCTTTCGCCGCCATAGATGAGTGGATCATGCGCCGTCCGTGGGAGGCGATTCGCGCGGCCATGCAGGAGGAACTGGCCGATCTCTCCTGGACGGAGTTGTGCTTCGGAACCGCATTCCTCGCTGCCGGGTCCCGCAGCCGGGAACCTTCGGTGTCCGACCGCGAGGCGGCCATCAATGGCCGTGAGTTGAGCAAGCGTCCTGTCACCTGAGCCCGACGCGGACCAAGGGCTTTCGGAATCTCCCCAGCGGCAGCGCCAACTTACGGTTACGTAGGTTACAGTTACGTAAGCGTATTCTGCCAATGCCCCTGCCCACGGCGATGCAGACCGGCTATCCGCAACTGACGGCTGAGTGCCAGGCGTTGATCCACATGACCACTGCAATCGTTACCGGCGCCGGCACGGCAGCACCCGCGGGCGCCAGGGCACCGCTGAATGATCTTGAAGACGAGTCTAAGGGCACCTTCGAGAAGGTGCTGGTCGCGGTCTTCGTCGGCATCCCGATGCTTGCGGTGGCTGCGGCGATCCCGCTGGCCTGGGGCTGGGGTCTCGGCTGGCACGACGTGATCATCGCGGTGGCCTTCTACTGCATCACTGGCCTCGGCATCACCATGGGTTTCCACCGCTACTTCACCCATTCGTCCTTTAAGGCAAAGACCGGCCTGCGGATCGCGCTCGCGATCGCCGGATCGCTCGCGCTCGAGAATCCGATCCTCGAATGGGTGGCCGACCACCGGCGGCACCACAAGTACAGCGACCGCGAGGGTGACCCGCATTCGCCGTGGCGGTTCGGCGACGACTGGAAAGCGCTCGTCAAAGGCCTGGCCTGGGCGCACACCGGCTGGCTGTTCGACGGCAATCGCACCTCGAAGGAGAAGTTCTGCCCCGACCTGCTCGCCGACAAGAAGATCGTGCGGATCTCGCGCTTGTTCCCCGTTCTGACCGCGACCTCGCTGCTCGCGCCGGCGCTCATCGGCGGGCTCTGGGCCTGGTCGTGGCAAGGCGCGGTCACCGCGTTCTTCTGGGCCACGCTGGTCCGGGTCGCGTTCCTGCACCACGTGACCTGGTCCATCAACTCGATCTGCCACACCTTCGGCAAGGAAGAGTTCGAGGTCCGCGACAAGTCGCGCAACGTGACCTGGCTGGCCATCTTGTCCTTCGGCGAGTCCTGGCACAATTTGCATCACTCCGACCCGACCTGCGCCAGGCACGGCGCTCTGCGCGGCCAGATCGACATCGCCGCGCGGCTGATCTGGATCTGCGAGAAGTTCGGCTGGGTGTACGACGTACGGTGGCCAGACGAGGCCAGGCTGAGCGGAAAGAACATGGGCACCAGAAGACTCGGCTCAATGACACGCCAGGCCACGATCAAACCGGACGTGACTCATCGAGAGTCGGCTGAATGAGCCGGGGCTGATCGCGCCGGTCGGTGCAGTGCGCACTGCAAGCGTCATCTGGCCGATGCCCGCACAGGAGGGGGCAAGGCGCGTACGCTGGGGAAATGAGACTAACGCGCTCTGGCGCTCCGAGGCGGTACCTACCGGGAAGTCCCTTCAATGTCCCTGTGGTCGAGGAACCTGCTGAGACCTACGAGCCGGGTGAGTTGGTGACACACGACAAGTATGGCCTCGGAAATGTCCTCGAGGTCGCGGGCGAGTCCGCGGTGCTGGTCGACTTCGGAACATGCCGGGTACGAGTTGCGCTCCCGTGCACCAAACTCTTCAGGTTGTAACTTCGGGAGGCCTAGCGCCGGGCGGTTCATCCGGTTTTGATGAGCCGCCCGGCCTGAGTCGCTTAGCGACCACCAAGCTGTACTAGAGCGGCTGGACCTGCTCGGCCTGCGGTCCCTTCG
>Ga0335075_10008296_pt1 | contig 15939 bp, 9 predicted proteins | sample Lox_Sample_24_FD_206723 | JGI IMG/M metagenome (GOLD analysis project Ga0335075, IMG submission 206723) | Soil microbial communities from Loxahatchee National Wildlife Refuge, Florida, United States - Lox_Sample_2.4 | ecosystem: Environmental > Terrestrial > Soil > Wetlands | place: USA: Florida... | reverse complement strand
GCTACCTGGTCCGGCCGGCAGCCGCAGCAAGTGCCGCGGACGGCTGGCAACTGCAGGACGCCAGCACCGCGTTCCGCCTTGAGAACGACGTTTTTGTAGTCGAGGCCGACCCCGCACGCGGCGGCACCCTCTCGCGGGTGCTCGACAAGCGATCCGGAACAGAGCTGCTACGCGCGGCCGGCGGCGGCAACGAGCTACTGCTTCAGCCGGAGCATCCGGCGCACCCGCGCTGGGCGGAAGGCCCGTGGCTGCTCTGCCCGGCTGGCCCTGGCACCGGCAGCACGACGCGGACCGCGACTGTGCGGGCGGAGCGCTGCCCGGTCGGCGGGCGGCTAGTTGCCGAGCTGGAACTCGGCGGCTTGCAGCTGACGCAGGAAACGCTGCTCTGGGACGGGGCGGACCGGGTGGAGTTCCGCACTCATGTGGATGGCTCCATCGGACAGGACCACTTGCTGCGAGTGGCGTTCCCCGCGGACGTGCCTGGAGGGCTGCCGGTCTACCAGACGGCGATCTCAGCCATCGGCAGGCCGCCGGGCCCGATCGACAGCGACGTGGCAGAGCACTCCTACACCCTGGACAGCCCGGCCTGCGAATGGCTGGCGATCGGTTCGACAGCGGCCGTGGCGCTGACTGCCGCGGACGGCGCGCGACACTTGCAGGCGATCGGAGTCGGCGAGGTCGTCGCGCCGGCGACGCTGCGCGGCCCGGTGCGTAACCTGGTCGCCGCGCTGGCCGGGCAGGGCGTGACCGCCACCTGTTCAGTCCCGGACGGCCCCCGCTACGGTTACCAGGAGCTCGACTCCAATCTCCCCGACTTCCGCATCTGCCTGGGCGGGCCAGCCGAGAACGAGCTGACCGCCGAGGTACTGGCCGCGGCCGGCCCGGCCGTCACGTCGCAACTTATCGCCCAACTGGCGCGGCACGGATCCGCGCGGCTGTGGCTGCCAGCCAGCCGCAGCCGCGCCGACGCCTTCGCGGCCGGAGCCGACCTGCGCGGGCCCCGCGACCTGCCGGTGCTGATCATCGCCGCCTCCGACCTGGCCGACGAGACTGCCCGGCTGGTCGCCGACCTGGCGGATGCCGTCATCGAGGCGGCCCCGGTTCCAGCTACCGCTGCGACGGCTACCGCCGCGACGGCCAGCACTGCGCCGGCCAGCACTGCGCCGGCCAGCACTGCGCCGGCCAGCGCCGGGGACTCCGGCGCCGCGGGCGGGCCGGATACCGTGCTGGCGGGCCATAGCGTGGCCCTGCTCAACCGGGGCACGCCCAGCGGCCTCGTTACTCCCGACGGCATGCTGACCATGGCCCTGATGCGCGCGTGCAGCACCTGGCCGTGCGGCGTCTGGATCGACGGCAAGCGGCGCACTACGCCGGACGGGACCAGCTTTGCCTGGCAGCACTGGAGCCATACCTTCGAATACGCGCTGACCGCCGGCCCGGGCACCTGGCGGACAGCCGGCTTTGCGCGCGCGGGCCGGGATTACAACCACGACCTGCTCGCGGTGACGACGGAGCTGCACCGCGGACCTCTGCCCGCGAGCCAGCGCCTGGTCCGGATCGATCCGCCCGCGGCACTGCTATCGGCACTCAAGCCGCGCGGGAATCCCGTGGCGCCGGGCGGTCAGCCAGCTGCCGGCGATGGCATCACCGTGCGGCTGCGCGACGCCGGCGGGGGCGGCCCGGTCACGGCGCGCGTTGGGCTCTTCACCGGTATTGCCGCCGCGAACGTCAGCGACCTGTGCGAGGACGCCGTCGGCCCGGCCATCCCGGTAGCCGACGGCCGGGCGCTTGCCACGGTCCCTGGCTCGGGACTGACGACGATTGTCGTGACCCCGGACCCCGCGGGACTGCTCGGAGGCGGCCAGCCCAGTGCCGCGGCGCCGGGAACCGCTGGCGCTCTTGAACCGGTCCAGCCCGTCTTCGCCCGGTACTGGCTGCACGGCAAGGGGCCGGCCCCGGCCGGGAACATGCCGGTGGCCGTACATCTGTCTCCCGGTGTGGTGGAGCTGGACGACGGGAAGCCCGGCATGCTGCGCCTCACGGTTGCCTGCGGCCCTGAGCCTGCGTCCGGCCTGATCCGGCTCGCCGCGCCGGCCGGCATCGTGCTGACGCCCGAGGGACCGCTGAGCTACCAACTCGGATCGCTCGGCCAGCAGGCCTTCGATGTCACCGTCACCGCCAGGCCAGAGACCACGCCAGGCCGCCGGTTCGCGCGAGCCCAGATCGAGGATCCATCCGGTCAGGTCATCGAGGACAGCGCGCTGATCGCGATCGGGCAGCCGCCGCCGCCCCGGGCGGACCTGCCGCTGGATGAGGTGCTCGCTATGCAGCGGGCCGACAGGACGGCCGTCGACGGCGAAGTAGACGTCAGCCTCATCACCCCGTCCCTTGCGATTACGCCCGGTGGATCTGGCTACCTGGAGATTGCCGTGCGAAACCGCGCGGATTCCGCGATCCACGGCGAGGCGCAGCTCATCTCACCGTTCGGCAGCTGGCGCCAGACCGGCCCATGGACCACTGGCTTCGAGCTCGAGACTGGCGGCGAGCGGACGCTGACATTTACCGTCGGCATGCCGGCCACGGCCCGTCCGGGCGAACGATGGTGGGCCATCGTCAAGCTGATGTATTTCGGCCGGTTGCACTACACCGAGCCGGCTGAAGTGACTGTCCGGTAACACCGGCGAGTCATATTCGCCAGTAAGCACCTTTTTGCATAGCAGGCTTGCGTGGCATTCGGGTGAGAGACTAGACCTGATCCCCCGAAGACCTACCGAATAAGCAATGACCGAAGATACAGTGCCCGGCCCGGGCAATCTCCCCGCGGAGCCGAACAGCTTCGTCGGCCGTGAGCGTGATCTTGGCGACTTGACGTTGCTGCTGAGCAACGTGCGCGCGCTGACGCTGTGCGGACCAGGCGGCATCGGCAAGAGCAGGCTCGCCACCCGGCTGGGCTGGCAGCTGGCAGCTGCGTACCCGGACGGCGTGTGGTTCGTCGAACTTGCCGATCATGGTGATCCGGTGCACGCCGTGCGGCGGGTCGCAGATGTTCTCGGCATCAGCGAAGAACCGCACCGGCCCGTTGCCGCCACCCTCGTCGACGCCCTGGACGGCCGTGAGCTGCTGCTGATCCTGGACACCTGCGAGCACGTCGTCGAGGCAATCGCCGACCTTGTCCGCGACTTGATCGCAGGTTGCGCGCTGATCCGGGTGGTCGCCACCAGCCGCGAGCCGCTGCGTGTGCGCGGTGAGACCGTATGGCGGGTGCCGCCACTGTCGCTGCCTGGCCCGGGCTTGCAGGCGTCGCTGCCGGGGACGGGTATGCCGGATCAGGTGCTGGTGCAGGCCACCTCAGGCAGCACTGCTGGCTCCGCGATGGCCGCCGCCGCACAGCATGAAGCGATCCAGCTATTCGTCGACCGGGCTGCGGCCGTGCGTCCCGGTTTCGCGCTGACCGCTGGCAACTGCGCCGCCATCGTGCAACTGTGCCGGACTCTTGACGGCGTGCCACTGGCCATCGAGCTGGCGGCAGCGCGCATGCGGGCCCTGTCGGTCGAGCAGATAGCGGCCCGGATCGACGACAGGTTCCGGTTGCTGGCCTCAGGGGACCGCACCGCGCCGCCGCGGCAGCAGACCCTGCAGGCGGCAGTCGACTGGAGCTTCGAGCTGCTGACGCAGGACGAGCAGATCCTGCTCCGGCGCCTGTCGGTGTTCGCCGGCTGGAGCCTCGACATGGCCGAGCAGGTGTGCGCCGACGACCGCATCGGCCTTGAGCAGGTGCTCGAGCTGCTCGCCGCACTGATCGACAAGTCCCTAGTCGCCCTCGAGGATGAGCTGGCTGGCGACGCCCGGTACCGCCTGCTCGACACGATCAGAGGGTACGCGGCGGCCCACCTGACGGCCGCCGGCGAGCAGGCCGAATTCCGCCGACGGCACCGCGATTACCTGCTGCGCCTCATCGAGGACGTGGTGGGCCAGGCGTTCGTGCGGGACGTCATGCCATGGCCAGAGCAGGTCACGAACTATCACCGGGTGGCAGCGGAGCAGGCGAATCTGCGGTCCGCGCTGGCTTGCTGCGTCGACTACGCCGATGCCGAGAACGGGCTCCGGCTCTGCTCGGCGCTGCGGTCACCGTGGGTGGTTCAGGGCGATGTCACCGAAGGCCTCCGCTGGTTCGGCACGTTCCTGACAATGCCCGGACGGGTGCCAGCCAGTGTGCGCGCCCGCGCCCTGATGCTCGCCGCCGAGCTCGCGTTCGAGCATCAGGATTACCCGCAGGCCAGCCGGCGCGCGGCAACGGCGCTGGCGATGAGTACCTCTTGCCGGGCCGTCTGCCCGGCCGGAGCGCTGCGCATCCTCGCCCTGATCAGCCTGCGCGCCGGCCGCGGAGAGGAATCGCTGGCACAGGCGGATGCTGCCGTCGCGTCGGCACGCGACTACGCCGACGAGTGGGAAGAAGGCCTCGCGTTGTCCGCCAAGGCAACGATTCTGGCCAGAAGCGGCCAGCTGACTGGCGCACAAGAGTCTTTCGAGGCCGCGCTGAGCCTGCTGACCGGCAACAACGGCTGGGGGGTCGCCCATACCCGCTACGGCCTCGGCAGCCTGGCCAGGGCGCGCCGCGACAACGCCGCAGCCCTTCGTCACTTCAGCAGCGCGCTTGAGCTATTCCGCCAGATTGGCGCACGAACCGAGATGGCACGTTGCCTGGCAGGCATTGGCTGGGTCTGTCTGGCCAGCCCCGACCTGCCGACCGCCGCTGCCAGCCTGTCTGAAAGCCTCGAGCTCTCCGTGGCTACCGGCCAGCGGCTCGGCATCGCCCGCGGGCTGGAGGCCTTCGCGGCGCTGGCGCTAGCGCAACGCGACGACGTCACTGCCGTCCGGCTTGAGGGCGCGTCAGCCGTCCTGCGCGACGCCATCGACCCGCTGCGCTCCAGCCCCGCCCAGGGGCGGCTCGATGGCCTGCTCTCGCCGGCCCATCAGCGGCTGGGCCCGGCCAGGACCGCAAGCCTTCAAGCCGAGGGCAGGCGGCTGAGCACGCACGAGGCGGTCAGGTACGCGCTGCGCTCGGCCCAGGGTGCGATCCAGCCAGCTGAGCCGGCCAACGGCACCGGCCCGAGCGCAGCAGTGCCGCCAGTTCCGATGTCAATCCTGACCGGACGGGAACAACAGGTCGCGACGCTCATCACGCGTGGCCTGTCAAACCGCGATATCGCCGCCGAACTTGTCATCAGCCCGGCCACCGCAGCCCGCCATGTCGCCAACATCCTCAGCAAGCTCGGCCTCAGCTCACGCGCCCAAGTAGCCGCGTGGGCGGCTGACCGGCGGTCCGCAGCGGCTGGCCGGGACACCGAGGCCCGGTAACCGGGAACCGAGCCGCGCTCGAGAGTACGCCACGTACACAGTGGGCGAGCCGGTATGCATACCGGAATGCGCAATTCAGCCGATGTGCACAAGTCACGATTTACCTAACGTTATGACCGAGACCCCAGGCTCACCGGTACGGCCAGCCATCGGAGGGGGATGGCTGGCTGTCCGGTGACCTGCCCGGCAGCGGTTGCCGAGGCGGGGGCGGGGATCTGGCCACGATCCGGCCGCAGGAGGCCCTGCGGCTGGCGCCGGGTCGGATACATAGCCAGTTACACATTCCTGACCATGTATGCGGAAGCGCGGTTGCGTACTGTCATGTCAGAGCACGGCGGACCGGCAGCAAGGAGGCGGACGCGGTCAGGTGTCCAGCTCGAGCCTGAACAGCGAGATGACGGCGACGCAGCGGCTAGTCGAGACTGCGGCCAAGTACGGCTCCCGGCCCGCACTGGTGCCCGCGCATAGCGCGGAATCGTACTCATTCGCGGAAATGGCAGCCACGATTCGGCGCGCCGCCGCCGGACTGGCCTGGCGCGGGCTGCGGCCGCGCGACGTCGTCGGCGTCTACGTGCCGGACGCGGCGGCATACGTGCTTGCCTGCCACGCGATCAGCGCCGCTGGCGGCGTCCCGTGCCCGGTCAGCGCACAGCTATCGATCGCGGAGACTGCCGGGCAGCTTGCTGATTGCGGCGCTCGGATGCTGCTCACAGCTCCGCCGCTAGCAACCGCCGGGATCGCTGCGGCTGACCAGTCCTGGGTGCGCCAGGTCATCTCGTTCGGCGAAGCGCCAGCCGCGACGCCGTTCAGTTCGCTGCTCGGCATGGGCTCGCTGTACCCGCCCGCTGCCCGCCCGCATGACCTCGCGCTGATGCCCTACATCCGCAGCTCAGAAGGGACGTTGCAGCCGGCCGGCCTGACTCATCTCGACATGGCCGCAGAACTGGTAGCGCTGAGCGTTGCCGCCGGTATCAGCGAGGAGGACGTCGTGCTGGCCGCCCCGCCAACCGGAGACGGCACAACATATACCGCGTTCATCGACCACGCGCTGCTGCACGGAGCCACGGTCGTGGCGGCCAGGACCGACGAGCTATCAGCTGCCGCTACCGCGCACCGCGGGACCGCCGCGATCGTTCCGTTCGGCGTCGAGGTACCGGGCGGCGAGGCACTCCGCCTGTTCGCCGTCGCATCGTGACGCGCTCTGGCTGGCCAGATTCAGGTCTGGCTAATTCTCGGCGGCCGGTTCTCGAACGGTGTGCTGAGCACGATCGTCGTATGCGTTGAGACGTTCGCTGCCGCGCGAATCTCCTGCAGCAGGTCCTCAAGATCTCGCGGCGAGCCGACCCGCACCTTGAGGATGTAGCTGGCCTCCCCGGCAACGCTGTGGCATGCCTCGATGGCGGCCAGGTGCGCCAGCCGCTCGGGCGCGTCGTCGGGTGCCGCGGGATCGAAGGCTTTGATCGACACAAACGCCGTCAGCGGCAGACCGATCTCTTCCGCGCTGACGACAGCGCTGTAGCCCTTGATTACGCCGCGCTGTTCCAGCCTGCGGACTCGCTGCTGAGCGGCTGACACCGACAGGCCGGTACGCCGGGCAAGCTCGGTGAAGCTCATCCGGCCGTCTGCCGCGAGCAGCGAGATGATCGTCGCGTTGATCTCCTCCACCCGGCAACGTTAACGTGCCGTCGGGCTGCCACTGCCAGCCTGATATGTAACGACACGATAACGGGCTTACGCTCGCGTAACAGGACCTTCCGTTGCATAGCCACTGGCTCGGCCTGCAGGTACGCTCCGGCAAGGACGGCCCGGACGGGCTACCCGCGAGGCGACGGAGGGCGCATGGCACAGATCGTGCTTGACGAGGTCGACAAGGTCTACCCCGGCGGCGTGAAAGGGATCGACGGTCTGACCCTGCACATCAGCGACGGCGAGTTCATGGTCCTTGTCGGGCCTTCCGGCTGCGGGAAGTCCACTGCGCTGCGCTCCATCGCCGGCCTCGAGGAAATCTCTGCCGGCACGATCACTATCGGCAGCCGGGTGGTCAATGACCTGCCGCCGAAGGACCGCGATATCGCGATGGTGTTCCAGAACTACGCGCTCTACCCGCACATGACGGTCGAGCAGAACCTCGCATTCGGACTCCAGCAGCGCAAGACGCCTAAGGAGGACATCAAGCGCCGCGTGGCCGAGGTGGCCAAGATGCTCGGCCTGGAGGAGTACCTCAAGCGCAAGCCGGCCGCGCTTTCCGGCGGCCAGCGACAGCGCGTCGCCATGGGCCGGGCGATCGTGCGCGAACCTCAGGCGTTCCTGATGGACGAGCCGCTGTCCAATCTGGACGCCAAGCTCCGGGTCTCGATGCGCGCATCGCTGTCCCAGCTGCATGACCGGCTCGGTGTCACGACCGTCTACGTCACGCACGACCAGGTTGAGGCCATGACGCTCGGCCAGCGCGTGTGCGTGCTTCGCGACGGCAGGCTCCAGCAGGTGGACACGCCGCAGGCCCTGTACAACTCACCGGTCAACCTCTTCGTGGCCGGCTTCATCGGCTCGCCGGCGATGAACTTCGCCAGCGCGCAACTTGTCCGCGATGGCGGCCCGGCCGTCGTTTTCGCCGGCCACCGGCTCGCAGTCGGCGAGGCGCTGCTGACGGCCAAGCCCGGGCTCGACGGCTATTTCGGCAAGGAACTGATCATCGGCGTCCGGCCATCCGACTTCGAGGACGCCAGCTTCGCCGAGCCGTCCTGGCCACGGATTAATGTCCAGTCCAGCGTCACCGAAGAACTCGGCAGCGAGATTCATGTCATCTTCGCCATCGACACCCCGCCGGTGCAGCATGCCAGCATCACCGACGCGCGGGCCGGAGAGGACGACGACGAGGCCATCCCGCTCGCAGACAACAGGACGATGTGGACCGCACGGGTCGCCGCGCGCAGCGGGATCAAACCAGGCACGGCCGCCGATCTCGCCCTCGATACGTCCAACATGCAGTTCTTCGACCCGGCGAGCGGCCTGGCCATCGGCCATCCGGCGAACGCCTAGCGATCGCTCTGGCCAACGGTTACACGTCCTGCCGGACACCGCTGCGGCGGCGCAGGGGCTTCAGGGGCCCAGGATCGCCGCGGCCGGCAGCCTGCCAGGCGGCCGGAACGGAAGTATTCCGGCCACAGCTGCCGCGCCAACCGCGAGCGCGACCGCAGCAGCCAGCGTCCAGGCGGATGGCGGGCTGCCAATGCCAGCGCCGAGGCCGTACAGCCGGGATACCGCGCTGATGAGTGAGACGCTGAACAGGCGCCCGACGACAGTGCCGGTGCCGACCGCGATCAGCGCCAGCACTGTCGTGCGCGTAATGAGCGCGGCGCGGACCTGGAGCGGCGTCAGCCCCATCGCCCGCAACACGCTCGCGTCCCTGAGTTGATCGCGATAGCCGAGCAGAGAGGTCGTCAGCAGACTGGTCAGCCCGATGACAGCGAGCACCGCGATCAGCGCGGCAACCGCGCCGCGCACGATGCCCAGCTGGTCGGCCGGATCCGGCACCTCGGCCACGCTGAGCCTTCGCCCCGATACACGCATCAGGGCCGCGACGGCCCTCGCAGGGGTCACGCCCGGCCGCAAGATCAGGCTGTAGAAGCCGATCGGTGCCGCCGCTCCCTCGTCGGCCAGCGTGTCCCGCCCATACGCCAGCAGCTGACCGCCGTACTGCGGGTCGATGATCCGGCCGACGATATGAAAGGTCACCGGCACGCCGCCGAACCACATCCGGACGAACTGGCCTAGCTTGAGCCCGAGCGTGCTGAGAAGCGCTGCAGTCGCGACTGCCTGCTCCGGAGCGTGGTACAGCTGGCCTTGCACGACGTGGAACGGATAGGGCTGCCCGGACGTGCCCATGCCGAGGGTCGTGATAGTGGTCGTCTCTCCCGGCACCAGCGCCTCGGCCAGCACGCAGCTGTAAGCCCTGAGCACCTGCCGGTCGGCGTGGATCAGCCGGAGTGTCTGCGCCGTCGTCAGCGGGCCAGGACTGACAGTGACACGCGCTGCGAGCCCGATGTCAGCCGGGTGGCGCTGGACTTCGTCGAGCGTGGACCAGAAACCGAGCCCGATGGTAATCATCATCATCGGAATAGCCAGCCCGCTAATGGTCAGCGCCGCGGGCAGCCTGCGCACGAATGCGGATCTGGCACCGAGCACCAACGCCGGCGGCATCCGTGCCGCCATCGCGATGCTGGCGATACGCGACAGCCGACCGCGCGGCGGAACCACCCGGACTGCGGCCACTGGCAGAACCCGGCCGGCTTGCCAGGCTGGTGCCGCCGTGGCTAGCAGGACCGCGCAGAAGCAGCCGGCAACGATGACGGCTGCCCAGCCGCCCGGCAAGGTGGCGGCAGCCGCGCTGACACCGGGGACGCCGCCCAGCAATGCAGGCATCAGCAGCCGCGCAGCGAGCAACCCGGCTGCGATCCCGCATCCGGCCAGCAGCGCATGCTCGGCGGTGAGCATGGTCATGACCTGCACCGGAGTGAAGCCGAGCGTCTTCAGCATGCCCAGGTCCGCCGTCTGCAGCAGCACCCGGCCGCTGGTGACGTTGACGATCGCAAGCACCGCGGCTCCGAGCGCCATCAGGCCGAACAAGGCGAGCAACAAGCCGAGCAGCGGGTCGCGGCGTGCCATGGACTGCTGTACCTGCTGCCACGTCGACACGGTCCCGACAGCGCTGCTGCCGAGCTGGGTGACGACTTGCTGCACGACCAGGCCGGTAGCCGCCGGATCGGCGATCCGCAGCCCGACGACTTCCTCAGTATGACCAGCATCTGGCTCGACCTGCCGCAGCAGGCCGGGCAGCACCCAGATCAGGCCGGGCGTCTGGTCCGGGTAGAAGCCCTGGTCTGCCGTCTGCGCGATGCCGATAACGCGAACGCGGACGCTAGCCGTCTCGTCCACGTTGTCGAGCACCAGGGTGGCACCAGTTCCGGCATGAATCGCCTGCGCGAACGTGGCCTCGAGGACAACGCCAGTCAGCGAGCCCGCAGCCAGCCAGCGGCCTGAAACCAGCAGCGGTCTGCCGATAGCCGGCAGCCGCGGACCCATCGCGCGCAGCTCGACCCTGGTGCGCTGATCGTCGGCCGCCACCGTCGCTGCCGTGGCCGGGTACGGCCCGGCGATGGCCTGGATGCCGCCGACTTGCGACCGTAGCCCGCGAACGTCCGTGCCCGGCGACAAGTGCAGCCAGATCTGCGCTCCCCTGGTGGCCGTGAACAGGCCTTGCCAAGGGTTCGTCGCACCCTGCAACAGGCCCGCCGACAGCAGCAGCGCGGTGACCACGCCAGCGGCCATGGCAGCGACGACAACGGCGCGCGCCGTACTCGCGCGCAGGTCCGCGCGTATCCAGCGGGCCATCGCGCGCATCAGTCAGCCTCGCAGCTTGAGCACGTCCGGCAGCGGCATGGGATGGCGCGGCGTCGTCATCGGCGCATCGTCCACGACCATCCCATCGAACAGGCTGATGACCCGGTCGGCCGCGCTTGCCACCCGCAAGTCATGGGTGACCAGCAGGATGGACTGACCGCCGGAATGAACCCGGCCAAGCAGGGCGAGCACGGCCAGCTTCGCGGCGCTATCCAGGTTGCCGGTGGGCTCGTCCGCCAGCAGCAGCAGCGGCCTGTTCGCCATGGCCCTGGCAAGCGCGACGCGCTGCTGCTCACCGCCTGACAATCGGGCAGGCGCTGCGTGAGCCTTCCCCGCCAGCCCCAGCTCGCCGAGCAGTTCCTCACGCCTGGCCTGGGCCTGCTTACGACTAGCCCCGCCCATAATCGCCGCCAGCTCCACGTTGTCGGCGACTGTCATGTTCGAGACGAGGTTGAAGAACTGGAACACGAAGCCGATGTGGCGGCGACGCAGTACCGCCCACCGCGCCTGACTCAGCTGGTCCACCCGCTGACCGTCCAGCCAGATCTCGCCGCTCGTCGGCCGCTCCAGCCCGCCGAGCATATGCAGTAACGTCGACTTGCCGGCGCCCGACGGGCCGGTGATGGCCGCGAACTCGCCGTGCTCCAGCGCCAGGTCGGCACCGCGCACGGCCGTCACGGCGGCTCCGTCGCCAGCAAATGCCTTGGTCAGGTTGACCGTCCGCAGCACTTGCCGTCCGCCGTCACCAGTCACACGAAGTCCTCCTGGCACCGCTGCAGCCAGTCCAGGTCCGCTTGCAAGTGCAGGATCGCGCCTTCGATCAGCAGCCTTGGTATCCGCCGGTCAACAGCGACGGCAAGCTCGGACAGGCTGCGAAGCTGAGATAGATAGTGCCGGCGCTGCCGGTTGATCAGGCCGAGGCGATCGGAGGTGCCGGCTACCGGACTGAGCGCGAGCTTCATGAAGAACTCGTCCCGCACCCGGGGACCTTCGCTCGGCGTGTCTATCCATTCGATCACCGCTTCGCGCCCGGCAGCGGTGAGCTCGTAGACACGCTTGTTCGGCCGGGTCACCTGCACGACATCCTGACTGCAAACCAAGCCGTCGCGCTCCAGCCGCTGCAGCGTCACGTAGATCTGGCCGATGTTAGGTGCCGGGTACGCCTCGCCGAAAATCTGCTCAAGCTGGCTCTTCAGCTCGTAGCCGTGCGCCGGCTCCTTCGCCAGGAGCGCCAGCAACGGCATTCGCATGATTGCCCCTTCCTGCCGTTGACCTTCATGTTCGCATACGGCACCGGCAGCCGCACCGCCTCTTGCGGGCCTTCTTGCGGGCCGTTACGCGGTGCGCAGAAGGTTCATTGACTCCTACCTAACTGACGTATATAACAAGCATGTACTGGTCGGCCGGCACATTAACTTCGCGGTAACATACCGGTTGCTACTTGCAGGCTGGCCGTGACCGCTGGCAGAAGGCGGGACTACGTGCAGCAGGTCAGGCGCAGCACATGAAGCCCGTGGCGAGCCTTGCCTTAGTCTGTCTGGCCCTCGGCGGGTGCTCGCTGATCGCCACTGCCGGCCCCGGGAGCGGAGAGCCCGCCGGCGGCCCTGTCTCGCCAGCCAGGACTAGCGCAACCGGGCCGATCACGTTCGCGACCGGCAAAGTCGACACCGGCTACCTTCGGCCGCTCATAACCGACTGGAACCAGCAGCACCCGACGCAGAAGGTCACAACGATCTACCTGCCCGATGACTCCGACGACCAGTACGCGCAACTTGTCGCCAATCTGCAAGCGCACAGCACCGTCTACGACGTGATGAGCCTGGACGTCATCTGGACCGCTGAATTCGCCAGCAGCGGCTGGATCACTCCGATCAGCACCAGGCCGTTCCCGCTCAGCCATTTCCTGCGGCCCGCCGTCGCGACGGCGACCTACCAGGGGCACCTGTACGCAGTGCCGTTCACCAGCAACGCCACGTTGCTCTACTACCGGAGCGACATCCTGGCGAAGGCCGGAGTCAAGCCACCGGGAACGTGGGCACAGCTATCGCGGCTGGCCCGCACGCTCGCGCCGAGATTCGGGCTGGAGGGCTACGGCACACAGCTCCAGGCATATGAGGGCCTGACGGTCAACTTCGCCGAGGCGGTGCAATCAGCGGGCGGTTCCCTGCTGTCGGCCAACGGCACGGCGGTGACCGTGGACAGCCCGCAGTCAACTCGCGCGCTGGACTTCCTGGTGAGCGGATTGCGGGAGGGGTGGATACCGAAGGCGGCGCTCGGCTGGAACGAGGAGGACTCGCGGCAGGCCTTCGAGGCGGGGAAACTGCTGTTCCTCAGCAACTGGCCGTATGTGTACGGCGAGGCGAGCGAACGCTCGCCGGGCAATAAGGTCGTCGGAAAGTTCGCGGTAACCGCGCTGCCCGGGCTGCACGGCCCGGGCTCCAGCACACTCGGCGGCGCCAACCTCGCCATCAGCGCTTACGCGCCGCATCCCGCGACGGCGCTCGCGTTCATCAAGTTTCTCACGAGCATGAGCAGTGAGCGCCAAGTGCTGTTGCGCTCCGCCCTGCCGCCGGTCTGGACCTCGCTGTACAGCCAGCCGTCCCTGGTCCGGCGCTTCCCGTTCCTGCCCGTGCTCAAGCGGGCCATCCTGACCGCTCGACCGCGCCCGGCCATCGTCAGCTACAACCAGTTCAGCCTTGCCATATCCAGCGCCGTGCACCAGGCGCTCGCGCAGCGGCAGTCCGTCCGCGCGACGCTCACCGAGCTCGCTCAAGAGCTCAGGCAGATCATCCGCTCCGACTAACGGCCAGCCCGCTGATCACCGATCAGGCTCAATCGAAGGAGACACCATGCGAAGAGTAGCGCCCAGCAGGAATAGCTGGCCGCGGCCGCGCACAAGCTTGTGCGTCGCCGCCGTCGCCGGCGTTGCCGCCATCGCTCTGGCCGCCTGCGGCAGCAGCAGCCCGCCCAGCAACTCGTCCTCGGCCGGAATCGGCTCGACTACGTCGGGCACCATCGTCTGGTCGGCAAGCCCGATCGCCGGATCCGGGTCGACCGACACCCGCACTGTACTGATCAACGCTTTCGAGAAGGCGTACCCGAAGATCCACGTCACGCTCGTATCGGCGTCGACCGATACCGACACCAACCGTGCCACGCTAGCCACCACGATTTCCGGCGGCTCGGCTACCCCCGACGTCTTCATGGGTGACGTGATCTGGCCCGCTCAGTTCGGCGCGCACCAGCTCGCGGTGCCGCTCTCGAAATACCTGCCTTCCAGCTATTTCGCCAAGTTTGCCCCTGGCCTCATCCAGGGTGCCACTTACAAGGGACAGGTGTACGGCTCGCCGCTATTCGAGGACCAGGGCTTCCTGTATTACCGCAAGGACCTGCTGGCGAAGTACCACATGTCTGTCCCGACGACCTGGGAGCAGTTGGAGAGCGACGCCAAGACAATCCAGGCCAAGGCCCACATCAAGTACGGCTTCGTCTGGGAAGGCGACTCCTACGAAGGCCTGACCTGCGACTTCATGGAGTACCTGACCGACGCTGCCGGCGCGGTCACCAATTCCAGCTACAGCAAGGCCACGCTCGACACTCCAGCCGCGCTGAAGGCCGTCACGTTCATGCGCAGCCTGATCACCTCCGGCGTCACTCCGGCCGCGGTGACGACCTTCCAGGAGCCGCAGGCCATGGACGTGTTCGCAGCCGGCCAGTCGGTGTTCCTGCGCAACTGGGACTACGCGTACTCCTACGCGACGACGCCTGCCACCTCCAAGCTGACCACCAGCCAGGTTGGCGTGGCGCCGCTGCCGACGTTCCAGGGCGAGTCGTACCCCGGTTACTCCAACATCGGCGGCTGGAACATGTACATCAACCCGCACAGCAAGCACATCGGCCTGGACCTGACCTTCATCAAGTGGCTCGCAAGCACTCAGGCGCAGGACATCCTGGCGATGAAGTACTCGGAGATCCCGACAGTGGAATCCGTGCGGACCTCCTCTGCCGTCATCGCGTCCAATCCTGTGCTGGCGATCGTGCCAAAGACGCGGCTGGTCCCGCGGCCGGCCGGCACGCCCAACTACCCGGCTCTGAGCACGGCGATCTACACCAACGTGAACGCCATCCTGGCCGGCTCGGTGTCGCCGTCAGCGGGGCTGTCGAGCGCGCAGTCACAGGCCAGCACCGCACTGACGAGCACTTCCTCTGGCGGGCTCTGATCCGGCAGCCGACCGCGCCGGGCACGCAAGTGCCCGGCCCGGTCGGCTCCGTCAGGCCAGCAGCGCACTCCCTTCATTGGTCGCAGCCAAAGGACTGACTCATGACCACCATCTCCAGTGCTGCGCAGCAGCCGTCTCTCGTCGCGGCCGCCCCGCCGGCCGGCCGGCCCGACGTTAACCGCAAGAAACTGGCCAGGCTGGGCTGGCTCTTCGCCGCCCCCGCGCTGATCTTCGTCGCGGGCGTGACCATCTTCCCGATCCTGTACTCGGTCGTCATGAGCCTGCGGAACGTGACAGTGTCCGGCACCGGGATCGACATGACCGGCATCACCGGCGCCAACTACTCAGCGCTCTTCCACGCATCGGTGTACCGGTACGCGCTCGGCTTCACGATCGTCTATACGATCATCACGGTCGCCGTGGAACTGGTGATCGGCACGCTGATCGCGCTCGTGCTCGAGCGGCTCACGGCCGGCCGCGGCTGGATGATGGCCCTGCTGCTGATCCCGTGGTCGATGATCACCGTCATCAATGCCGAGCTCTGGGGCTACATCTACGAGGGGACTTACGGCGTCCTCCAGGCAATCTTCCAGGCTGTCGGGCTCGGCCACCCGAACATCCTCGGCACATCGACGCCCGCGATCGCCGGCATGATGGTGGCCGACATCTGGAAGACCACGCCGTTCGTCGCCATCATCGTCCTGGCCGGCCTGGTCATGCTGCCCGGCGACGTCTATGAGGCCGCCGAGATGGACGGCGCGTCCGGCTGGTACACGTTCTGGCACATCACCCTTCCCCTGCTCCGGCCCACGCTCGCGCTCGCCGTGATGTTCCGGGTGCTGCAGGCCTTCGGGCTGTTCGACCTGCCGTACGTGCTCACCGGCGGCGGGCCGGGAACGGCGACCACGTCGCTGGCCGTACTCGGATACGACGCCATGTTCAAGAACCTCGACTTCGGCGG
>Ga0335075_10008295_pt1 | contig 15942 bp, 10 predicted proteins | sample Lox_Sample_24_FD_206723 | JGI IMG/M metagenome (GOLD analysis project Ga0335075, IMG submission 206723) | Soil microbial communities from Loxahatchee National Wildlife Refuge, Florida, United States - Lox_Sample_2.4 | ecosystem: Environmental > Terrestrial > Soil > Wetlands | place: USA... | reverse complement strand
ACCCGAAATCGGGCAGCGGCAGATTGGCCCCCGTGTCGCCTGCGTCTTGCGTCCAGTTGCCGCAAGGATCCGTCTTTGCGTCGTAGACGATATATCCGATCTCGACGCGCGTATCGCCGTTTGAAGCGTCGTGCGTACCTACGAGGATGCGCGAGCGCGGCACGCCCATATGTGCGAGTTCCTCGCCGAAATAGGACAACGCGGCAGATGAGTCCGGGCCGCTGGGCGCCGACACGCTGATCGCGCCGTCACCGCGCGACAGATAGTCCTCGACGAAACTTGCCAGTTTCGTGCCGTCCTCGGGACTGAGGCCGGCGGCGGCGTCGGAGAACGCGACGCGGACAGTTTCGTAATGCGGCGAAACGGTTATCGGGTGATTGCGCACTCCGTCGGCAAAAACGGTCCCATCATTTGACGGCGCGGCGCAGCTTCCTGCAAGCAGAACGGCCGTGAGCGAAAGTGCCTGTAGCAGATAGGAGTTCTTCCTGCCATTCACGAGAACCGCTGCGCGTGAGGGAATTCTCGACATGTCCATTACTCCACAATAAAGCCGGCTTTGCCGTCGGCCGCGGATTTGAGGCCGTGCGGATCGTTGCTGTAGATCGCGTTCATCTTGCCTAGAATGTCCTGTTCGGCATCCGTGGCGGGGATGAAATTGTCGGTGGGGGCGGCAAGTTTCGACTCGTGCGTCGGATCGACGAGATAGGCGCTGACGATCACCACCAGTTCGGTTTCGTTATTTTGGAAATCGCGGCTGCGGAAGAGAGCGCCGAGTACAGGCATATCTTTCAGGCCGGGAAAAGCGTCGATGTCTTCCTTGGTTGTGTGCTGCAAAAGTCCCGCAATCGCGAAACTTCCGCCGGAGGGCAGCTCAACGGTCGTCTCCGCTCGTCTGACCGCAAGCGCAGGTATTTCCAGAGCCGCCACATTGACCGTTTGCCCCGTCGTGCTCACCTCGGTTGTCGCGGACTGATCAAACGCACCCTCATTTGTGAGTTCGCTGACCTCGGTGGACACCTGCAGGGAGATACGGTTCTCGCTAAGAACGACGGGCGTGAACGCGAGCGCAACGCCGTATGTTTTGAACTCGATCGTCACGTTTCCGTAGAGATCGCGGGAGATCGGGACGGGGAACTCGCCGCCGGCAAGGAACTTCGCGGTCTCACCCGATACCGCAACCAGGTCGGGCTCTGCCAGAGTATGGTCGAGACCCACCTGGTCGAGTGCATTAAGAATTCCCTGCACGTTGTTGGGTCCAGGCTTGAGCGGATTGCTTCCGATATTGCCAATCTGGATACCCGATGCCTGCGACAGAACCGTGCCCAATCCGAACGGATTTGAGGTCGCCGCGATGATCGGAACGCCGCCCGCAGTCAGGCCGCTTGAGAGATTGATGCCCAGTTGCTTGGCGATATCGCGCTCGATCTCCGAGACGCGGACCTTGATCATCACCTGTTCGCGGCCTTTGACCTTAAGCATGTTGACGACCTTTGACGGGTCGGCGGCCTTGCCGGGATCGGAGGCAAACCGTGCTGCCAGATCGGTCGCGCGCGTGGCCTGCTCGGCGCTGTCGACGGTGCCGGTAAGCACGACATTGTCGTTGAGCGCTGTAACCTTGATGTCGGAGCCGGGAAAATTTGAATGCAGCATCGCCGTCAGTCCGGCGACGTCGCGTTCCACCTGGATGTCGAGCGAAAGAATTTGGTGACCCGCAGCGTCAAAGAAGAATGCGTTGGTCTGGCCGGTTTTGAGGCCCAGCAGATAGACCCTGCGGGACGTGCGCACGACGGCATCCACGACGCCGGGGTTCGACACCAGGACGTCGCGGGCATCGGTATCGAGCTGGACGATGGCGGCCTTGTCGAGCGCGAGCGTCAGATGCTCATGTGCGGCGCCGGTGCCGCGCGCCGACACATTGATGACACGCGTATCGGGTGCATCGGAAGCAGACGCGGTGGCGGCACCGGAGGGGCTGGCCAGAAGAGCCGCCGCAAGAAAAGCGATCGTCAGAACGGCGCTGCGCATGACTTACTCCTTCGAACGGACGACGCTGGCGTGCAGGACCCCGTAGCGGAGAATGTCGATCTCCTTGGTTCCGGTGTTGTCCTGCGCTGCTGTATTGGTATCGGCGGTTTCGTTGTCTCCCAGGGCGCGCAGCGCGAGCGAGAGTGTGCCAACAGTCTTGGCGCGCTCTATCAACTCGACTTGCGTGGGCGAGAGTTCGAGGGTGGCCGTTCTTGCGACCACCGATTTTGTGTCCTTGCTGTCATAGGTCTGATCTACGGCGAGCACGCGCACGTCTTTCAGGATCGTGCCTGCATCCACCCGATGCGTGTCCGGAAGCTGTACCGTACAAATCACATCGACCCGGTCATTGGGCAGAATGAATCCACCCGCGCCCGTATCGGCCGATATCGGAATGGAAACAGCGCGCATTCCGGGCATCAGCATGGCGGACATGTAACCCGATGCATCGCCATGCACGATCTTGGTCGTGGTCAAGGGCTCGCCCGACACCATCGGTGCACGAACGACGGTGCCCTGAACAAACTTGGAAATATCGGGCGCCATGTCGTGCGTAATGAAGCTGGCATCAACCGAAGAACGCGGCCAGTCCTGCCAGCGCACGGAAGCGGACGTAAGCTGCGCACCTGGCGCCAGTTCGCTTGCCGCGACGAGCACTTCGCTCATTTCCACGCGCGGCGCGGGCGCAGCCACGGTCGGCTGGGTTCCGCCGCCGAGCAGGCTGCGCGCCAACAAAGCCACCGCCCCCGCAGCGACTGCAGCAATGGCAAGTACGATGATCCGTGATCGATCCATGGAAGAGAGCTCCTCGACGGGAGCCATCCCAACACGCAACCCTTTAGAGAATGCTTAATGGGGAGAAAAAACAGACCCACTCTGCGCGCGGAATGCGCGGCCCAATGGTGAATTGACACAGGGCCTCGTGCTTCGAATGTATACTACGGTTCCCGATACACCTTGTCGGCGGGTGTACAGGTTGCTTTCGGTTTTATACATTCGAGTTATTACAAGTGTCCTGATGTTAGCGTTAATTTTCCGTAAGCGTAGGCCGGCGATACCCGTCCGCCGTTCCGTCCCATCGCAGCGATGTACGAACTTGCACAAACTATTTCGATTCCGGCGGCACGTTAACAAGTTGGTCAAAAGGCCGCAGATAAGGTGACGCGGCGTAGAATCGCGGCACGGAATGAATCTGCAAACCGGGAACAACCTCCTCATCAAATCTGCGCTCGCGGTCGCTGCCGGGCTGGCTTTCGCCTGGCTTGGTAGTCTGACGATGATGCTGCTCCGGCATCTCTGGATACTGGATGCGCAAGGACGTCCACTCTTCACCGACTTCTTCGAAGTCTGGGTTGCCGGCCGCACCGCCCTTCATGGCGCTGCTGCTGCTGCCTACGATCCCGAACTTCATCATGCGGCGCAGGTTGCCGCTGCAGGACATGCGCTGCGGGGTTTTCTGTGGTGGCACTATCCGCCGCTGTATCTGCTTGTCGCGGCGGCGCTCGCGCTGCTGCCTTATGCGGCCGCCTTTCTCACCTGGAGCGCAATCACGCTGGCCTGTTTCGCCGCAATGGTTGCGGCCATCGCCAGATCCCGCTTGGCGGCTCTCGCTGCCTGCGGCATTCCCGCCGTCTTCATCAACACTTTCGTGGGACAGAATGGCTGCTTCACCGCAGCGCTGATCGGCGGTGCGCTCCTCAACCTTGAAACGAGGCCCATGCTTGCTGGCCTCTTTCTCGGTCTTCTGACCTACAAGCCGCAAATGGGACTTCTATTCCCGCTTGTTCTCGCGGCAACGGGACGCTGGCGCGCCCTCCTCGCTGCGGGCGCCGCGACAATCCTCGCCATTGTCGTGCCCTGGTGCATATTTGGCGGTGATACGTTCCGCGCCTTCCTTCATTTTCTGCCGCGCGCGAGTGATTCATTGCTGACTCACGGCGCCGCCGGCTGGAACAAGCAGCAGACCATCTACGGCCTGGCGCGCTGGCTCGGCTGCGATAGTTTCCCGGCATCGTTGCTGCAGGCCGCGGTCATGCTCATGACCGCCGCTGCCGTCACCTGGATGTGGCGCCGGAACGTGACGTTCGGCCTCAAGGCGGCGACATTGGCGACGGGCGTGTTTGTCGTAACGCCTTACCTCTATATGTACGATTTCCCGATGCTGGCTGTGCCGCTCGCGTTTCTCTTCCGCGACCGGGCATTCGATCGCGTCGAGATTGCGGGAATCGCGTTGGCGAATCTTCTCATCCTCGTCTTTGCATCGGGTTTCCTTACCATTCCCATTGGTCCCTTTGCCGTTGCCGCGGTCGGCGCACTGATCGCGCGGCGCGCGGCGCAACAATCGGCGGCGCCCGCTCAGCAGCGGACCTCATTGGCAATGCAGGTTGCGTAATGCTGGCGGAGGTTGAACAATCCGGCGAAAGCCCGTCCCTGATCCAAGTGGATGCGCGCGCCCTTGCAATCGCGGCGGCTTGCGGATTTGCATTCGCGTGGCCCGCCTGTCTCTGGATGATGTTCCGGTCGCACGCCTGGATTCTTGCCGCAAATGGCCGTCCGGCGGTCACGGATTTTCTGGTGTTCTGGCTCGCAGGTCATTCCGCGCTGATGGGCGCCGCGGCATCGGCCTACGTTCCGCAACTCCACCATGCGGCCGAAGTCGCCGCATCGGGTCACGCCTTTGCGGGTCAGCTTCCCTGGCGGAATTCGCCGCTTTTCTTCTTTGTCGCGGCGCCACTCGCGCTGTTTCCCTATTTTTGGGCCTTTCTCGTTTGGGTGGCCGGATCGGTCTCGATCTACGGCCTTTTCATCTCGCGTATTGCCCGCACGCGCCTGGCTCTTGTTCTGGCTTGCGCCACACCGGCTGTCTTTATCAACGCCATCTGCGGTCAGAATGGCGCACTCTCGGCAGCACTGATGGGCGCGGGGCTGCTAAGCCTCGAGCGGCGCCCTCTCGTGAGCGGAATTCTGATCGGGGTTCTCAGTTACAAGCCTCAATTCGGCGTATTCTTTCCTGTCGTCCTGATCGCTGGTGGTTACTGGAGAACGGCGATGACGGCAGCCATCGCCTGCGTGGCCGGACTGTTGGCCAGCACACTGGTTTTCGGCGCCGACACGCTGCGTGCCTTCCTTCATTACCTGCCAATCACGTCGAACGAAATCCTCGTTCGTGGAATCAACGGATTCAACAAGTTGCAAACGACATACGGACTGATGCGCTGGCTGGGATTCGGAAATGATGCTGCCTGGGCAGCACAAACCGGTCTGATATGCGCGCTCGCCGCCGCGCTGTTCTGGCTGTGGCGGCGCGACGTGCCGTTTGCCCTCAAGGCTGCGGCGCTGCCCGTCGCGACATTGCTCGCGACGCCTCATCTCTTCATGTACGACTTCCCGCTGCTTCTGGTGTCGTTTGCGTTTCTCTACCGCCAGCGCGCTTTCGACGGTCTGGAATTCTGGAGCATCGCTCTTGCCAATCTGTGCATGGGCGCCTTTCTGTTCCTGCCCACGCCGATCGGATTGGTTGCTCTTGCCATAACCATGGCCCTGATCGTCAGGCGGGTTCTGCGCGAGGCCACCGCCGAATCGTCTGATTACCGTGCCCTCCAGGCTGCGTGATGGCCTCCGGAACCGATCACGCGAATAATGCTGCGTTGCCGACGCGGACCGATCCGGCGACGCTCGCCTGCATCGGTGCGGGCGGGTTTGCACTCGCCTATCCTGTCTATCTCAATCTCATGTTCCAGACCCATACTTGGATCCTGGGCGCGAACGGCCGTCCGAGCGTCTCGGATTTTCTCGTATTCTGGCTCGCCGGCCGCGCGGCGCTGCGCGGTGCAGCCGCCGCCGCCTATGACCCGCAGATTCATCACGCCGCCGAAGTTGCCATATCGGGGCACGCGTTCACGCGCCATATGTCCTGGCACTATCCACCGTTGTTTCTTTTCGTGGCGACGGGTCTTGCGCTGCTTCCTTATATCGCGGCCTTCATAATTTGGATCGCAAGCACGCTCGCGATCTACAGCATCACGGTATTCCGGATTGCACGCTCGCCGTTCGCACTCATTCTTTCCTGCGCGGCGCCAGCCGTATTTATCAATGCGATCGGTGGACAGAACGGGCCGCTGACGGCCGCGCTCGTGGGCGCTGCGCTGCTGTGTCTCGAGGAGCGACCCATACTGAGCGGTGTGTTTCTCGGTCTGCTCACATATCGACCCCAACTCGGGATCCTTTTTCCGGTGGTACTCATTGCCGGCGGTTACTGGCGGACGTTTATCGCGGCAAGCATTACGGCGTTGGCCGGACTCCTCGCGTGCTGGGGCGTCTTTGGCACCGTCACCATGCAGGCCTGCCTGCATTTCCTGCCGGGCGCATCGGACGCGCTGCTCGTCAGGGGCGAGAACGGGTTTTATAATTTCCAGACGCTATACGGACTTGCCCGCTGGGCGGGGCTCGGTAGCGCGGCGGGAACAATCATTCAAACCGGAATGACATTGTGGGCCGCCGTGGCGCTCGCCTGGCTCTGGCGCCGCAACGTGCCCTTCCCGTTGAAGGCGGCCGCGCTGGCCGCTGCAAGCCTTATCGCCTCCCCTTACCTTTACATCTACGATTTCGCGGTGCTCACAGTCGCCTTCGCTTTCCTCTACCGGCAGCGTCCGTTCGATGCCGTGGAGATTACGGGAGTCGCCGCCGCCAACATCCTCGTCGGGGCTTTTCTCTTCTTCCCCTCACCGATCGGCCTTCTCGCCATCCTTATCGCCTTTGGCCTGATTATCCGCCGCCTGACGGGATCGCAGCCGGAACATGTGTCACATGCCGGTCCCGCCGGGATTATGATGCAAGCTGCGGGTTCATAGTTCAGGGGATGGCGATCCGGGGAGAGGAGTGCCCTAACGGGCTAACCTGCCACGCTTTCCGCCTTCGCCCGCTTGCGCAGATGCGGCACGAGTTCCTTCTTGCGCAAGCGGATCGATTGCGGCGTCACTTCGACGAGCTCGTCACCTTCGATGTAGGCGATGGCCTGTTCGAGCGTCATCGGCACGATGGGCGTAAGGCGCACGGCCTCGTCCTTCGAATGAGTGCGGATGTTTGTGAGCTGCTTGGCCTTCAGGGGGTTGACGTCGAGATCGTTCTCGCGCGAATGCTCGCCCACGATCATGCCCTGGTAGACCTTTGTTCCGGGAGTGGCAAACAACTTGCCGCGCTCTTCCAGATACCACAGCGCATAGGCCACGGCCTCGCCGTCTGCCGTCGAGATAAGCACGCCGTTCCGACGGCCCTCGATCTGGCCCTTGAACGACGCGTAGCCGTGAAACATGCGGTTGACGACGCCGGTGCCGCGTGTGTCGGTCAGGAACTCGCCGTGATAGCCGATCAGGCCGCGCGAGGGCGCAAGAAACACGAGGCGCGTCTTGCCGGCGCCCGTCGGCCGCATGTCCTGCAATTCGCCCCTGCGCTGACTGACTTTCTCGATGACCACGCCGGTATAGGGATCGTCGACATCGATCGTCACTTCCTCGATCGGCTCCAGCCGCTCGCCGGTATCCGGATCGGTGTCGTACAATACGCGCGGGCGGCTGATCGACAGTTCAAATCCCTCGCGGCGCATGGTTTCGATGAGGACGCCGAGCTGGAGTTCGCCGCGGCCCGCCACTTCGAACGCCGCTTCCCCGATTTCACGCACCTTGATGGCAACATTGCCCTCGGCTTCGCGCAACAACCGGTCGCGGATAACGCGGCTTTGCACCTTGTTGCCTTCGCGCCCTGCCATCGGCGAATCATTCACCGATATGGTGATGGCAAGGGTAGGTGGATCGATCGGCGGTGCCGAAATGGGCGTGCTGACATCGAGATCACAGAGCGTATCGGCAACGGTCGCATTCACGAGTCCGGCGATTGCGATGATGTCTCCGGCTTCGGCGCGCTCGACGGGTAGGCGGGCAAGCCCGCGAAAGGCCAGCAGCTTGGTGGCCCGGGCGCGTTCGATTTCGGCGCCTTCGCGCGACAGCGCCTTGAGCTGGCGGTTGACGGTGATCACGCCCGATTCGATACGTCCCGTGAGCACGCGCCCGAGATAGGGATCGGCTTCGAGAGTCGTCACCAGCATGGCGAAAGGATGTGCATCGTCCGCCAGCGAAAGCGGCCTCGGTTTCGGAACGTCGGCAATGATGCGATCGAACAGGGGCGCGAGATTCTCACGCGGGTCATTCAGGGAGGCGACCGCCCACCCCTGGCGGCCCGATGCATATAACACGTGGAAGTCGAGCTGATCGTCATTGGCTTCCAGCGCCAGAAACAGATCGAAGATGCTTTCGAGTGTTTCCTTCGGCTGCGCATCGGAACGATCGACCTTGTTGATGACGACAATAGGCTTCAGGCCCAGCGCCAATGCCTTTGAAAGTACGAACTTGGTCTGCGGCATCACCGATTCCGCCGCATCGACGAGCAGCACCACACCGTCCACCATCGACAGGATGCGCTCGACCTCGCCGCCAAAATCCGCATGGCCCGGCGTATCGACGATATTGATGCGCACGCCCTGCCATTCGACACTTGTACATTTGGCGAGAATGGTTATGCCGCGCTCGCGCTCAAGATCGCTGGAATCGAGCGCGCGTTCCTGCACCTGCTGGTTCTCGCGCACCGCGCCCGACTGCCGGAGCAGCTGATCCACCAGCGTGGTCTTGCCATGATCGACATGGGCGATGATGGCGATGTTACGGATATCCATGGCGCTCACGCGTTTTTGTGCTTTGAAATGGAGGCGCGCGCCTTATAGGGATGGGCGCAGGCGTTAGCAAACCGCGCGAGAAGTACGCCAAGAAACCTTCGTATTGCCGATAATTCGGGTTCCTTCCCGCCCGAAAAGGCATTTGTAATAAAAAGTCGCAAATGTGCCATGGGGACTCGCAATCGGCGGCGGGCATGCTAGGACGGTGGCCTATGGGGCGGGCATTCGTGGCGGAAGCCGCAGGGAACCCGCGGCTCGGGCCGCGCAAGCGCTAAGACGCGGCATCTGCCGCCGGATCGACGAGAAATGAATATCAGGATTGCCAATCCGCTGCAGCCTGCACCTTCCGCCGTGCAGGATTCGCCGGCCGAATTTCGGCGGAAGAGCCGCAGCCTGGCGCCTGTTCTGGGCGGGGTCGCGCTTATACTTATGGCGGCATTCCTGTGGCACTTCTTTTCGGGAATCTCGGCGCCGCCCCCTCAAATCGCGCCAGCTCCTCCGGTGACCATCGGGGTCGCCCAGGAAAGAAATGTTGCCGGCCTCGCCCATTCCATCGGCACAGTGGTGCCCGTCTCCACGGTGCAGGTCACGGCTCTGGTTACCGGCGAGCTGCTCTCTACGGGGTTCGCCGAAGGCCAGATCGTGAAAGCGGGTCAGGTCATCTTCCAGATCGATCCCAAGCCCTTTGCCGCCGCGCTAGCCCAGGCCCGCGCGACGCTGGCGCGCGACATTGCCAACAATGTCAGCGCGCAAAACGATAAGGCCCGCTACCTGAACCTCATCGCGCAAGGCGCGGCTTCCGCCCAGCAGCGCGACCAGGCCGTCGCAGCCGCGGACGCCGACGCCGCGACCGTCGAGGCCGACAAGGCCGCCGTCCAGACGGCCGAGCTCAATCTCGGTTATACGACGATCCGTTCGCCTATTACCGGCAAGACCGGTCCGCTCCTCATCCAGCCCGGCAATCTCATTACTGCGAACAACAACGCGAGCCCCCTCGTCACCATCACCCAGCTTCAACCGATCAAGGTTTCGATGTTCCTGCCGCAGGTCGATCTGCCGCGCATCCAGACGCAGATGGCGGCGAAGAAGCTAATCATGCGACTCAATCCGGGCGGGGGGCGGCCGATCACCGCGCCGGTGAATTTCGTCGGCAATCAGGTCGATGCAAAAACGGGCACGGTCGAACTCAGGGCGACTTTCGACAATGCCGATTTCCGCTTGGTTCCAGGGCAATATGTCGACGCGGCGGTTTCGCTCGACGATTATCCGCATGCCATCGTGGTGCCGCGCGACGCAGTGAATGTCGGGCCGGATAGCCGCTATGTGTTCGTGGTCGGCGACCGCGACATCGCGACGATGCGCGCCGTGCAGCTGATTTACGACGACGGCACGAACGCCGTGATTACAGGCGACGTGAAGCCAGGCGAAAGAGTGATCGTCGAAGGCCAGCTGCGCGTTGTTCCGGGCAATGCGGTGCAGATCATGAATGCATCGGCGGCGGCTCGCAGCTAACGCATGAACATCTCAGAGCCTTTCATTCGCAAACTGGTAATGACGACACTGCTGATGGCGGCGCTCGTCATCTTCGGCGCCTTCGGCTATGCGACGTTGCCGGTCAGCGAACTGCCGAGCGTCGATTTTCCGACCATCGTCGTATCTACATCGCTGCCGGGTGCCGCACCGGAAACCATGGCGTCCTCCGTGACATCGCCCCTCGAAAGCCAGTTCCTGACCATTCCGGGCGTGGCTTCGATGACATCCCAGAGCAGCCAGGGCGCGTCATCCATCACGCTGCAATTCGATCTCGATCGCAATATCGACGCCGCGGCGCAGGATGTCATTACCGCCATCGAAGCGGCCTCGCATCAGCTTCCGGCAAATCTTCCGACGCCGCCGACGTTGCGCAAGGTCAATCCCTCTGACGCGTCCATTCTTTACATCGCGATGTATTCGGCGACGTTGCCGATGTCGCAGCTCGACACCTATGCGGAATCACTGCTTTCGCGCCAGATTTCAACGCTGTCGGGCGTGGCGCAGGTCAATGTGTACGGCTCGCAGAAATTCGCGGTGCGCATCCAGGCCGATCCCGATGCGCTGGCCGCCCGCGGCATCGGTATCGATCAGGTGGAAGCCGCGGCGGCCAATGCGAACGTCGACAACGCCACCGGCCAGCTCAACGGACCGCATCAGGCGACGCTGATCCAGGCGAACGGACAGCTGCTCGACGCCGACGCGTTCAACCGGCAGATCGTCGCCTGGCGCGACGGCGCCCCGGTGCGCATCCGCGACATCGGCCGGGCGATCGACAGCGTGCAGAACAATCTTGTTGCCAGCTGGTTCAATGGCCACCGCGCGATCGTGCTCGCCGTCCAGCGGCAGCCAGGAACCAACACGATCGAAATCGTCAACGAGATCAAACGCATCCTGCCGCATTTCGAAGCGACACTACCCGCTTCCGTGCATCTCGACGTGCTTTACGACCGCAGCCAGACGATCCGCGCCTCCGTCGCCGACGTGCAGGACACGCTGATGATCGCGGCCTGCCTCGTGGTCATGGTGATCTTCCTGTTCCTGCGCACCCTGTGGGCAACGGTCATTCCATCGCTTGCGCTTCCCATCGCGGTGATCGGCACTTTCGCCGGCATGTCGCTCCTGGGTTACAGCCTCGACAACCTCTCGCTGCTGGCACTGACGCTGTCCGTCGGATTCGTGGTCGATGATGCAATCGTGATGCTCGAGAACATCGTGCGTCACATCGAAATGGGCGAAAAGCCGTTCGAGGCGGCGCTCAACGGCTCGCGCGAGATCGGCTTCACCATTCTCTCGATGACTCTGTCACTCGCCGCGGTGTTCATTCCCATTGTCTTCATGGGCGGAATCGTGGGCCGCCTGCTGCACGAATTTGCGGTCACCATCGTGCTCGCGATCCTGTTCTCGGGATTCGTATCCATCACGCTCACGCCGATGCTCTGCAGCCGTATCCTGCACAGCGAGAAAGGAGCACGCCACGGCGGCTTCTACCGCTGGAGCGAGCGCACCTTCGACTGGATGCAGTCCTGCTACGAACATTCGCTCAAATGGAGCATCAGGAACCATGTGGTGATATTCCTGATCTTCCTCGCAAGCCTCGTGGCGACGGCGGTCCTCTTTGAGATCATGCCCGAGGATTTCCTGCCGAGCGAGGATACGGGCCAGATCATTGCCTTTACCGAGGCTTCGGACCGCACCTCGTTCCTGCACATGATCGACTATCAGAAACAGGCCGCGGCAATCATCGCCCGCGATCCGAACGTACAAAGCACCATGTCGTCGGTCGGTGCTGGCGGCGCACGCACCGGCACCAATACCGGCACCATCTTCATGGTGCTCAAGCCGCGAAGCGAGCGCCAACTCAGCGCCGACCAGATCATCCAGGAATTGCGGCCCAAGCTCACGCACATTCCGGGAATCAATGTCTATATGCAGAATCCGCCATCCATCCGGATCGGAGCGCACACCACCAAATCCCAATATCAATACACGCTGCAGGACCTCGACCAGGTGGAACTGCAGACCACCTCGCTCAAGCTGTCGCAGGCGCTCGCCAGGTTGCCTGGCTTCCAGGACGTGACCACCGATCTCGATTTGTCGGCGCCGGCAGTGAACGTGACCATCGACCGCGACAGGGCTGCCGCACTGAACGTCTCGCCGGCGCAGATCGAAACCGCCCTTGGTGCGGCATTCGGGGGCGAGCAGATCTCGACGATCTTCTCCGACATCGATCAATACTGGGTAATGCTCGAGCTGCTGCCGCAGTACCAGTATGATCCGGCCGACCTGTCCCGCCTCTATGTGTTGGCTTCCGATGGTGTAACGCTCGTTCCGCTGAGCTCGGTGACCAAACGAACGCTGGGCACGATGGCGCTGAGCGTCAACCACCTGAGCCAGCTTCCGTCCGTCACCATCTCGTTCAACCTTGCTCCAGGCATGGCGCTCAGCGACGCCGTCGCCGGGATCGCTCATGTACAGCAACGCCTCGGAATGCCTCCGGGCATCCAGGCCACGTTCGAAGGAACGGCCCAGGCATTTCAGGCCTCCATGAGCAATATGGGCATCCTGCTGCTTGCGGCGCTGTTCGTCGTCTATATCGTGCTCGGTATCCTCTATGAAAGTTTCATCCATCCGCTCACGATTCTCTCGGGCCTGCCCTCCGCCGCCGTCGGCGCGCTGATCACGCTGTGGATTTTCGGCGTGCCGCTCAGCCTCTATGCCTTTGTCGGCATAATCATGCTGATCGGCATCGTGAAGAAAAACGCGATCATGATGATCGATTTCGCGCTGGTGCGCGAGCGCAGCGAGAATGTCCCGCCGGATGTGGCGATCTACGAGGCGGCGTTGATCCGTTTCCGTCCGATCATGATGACCACCATGGCAGCGCTGCTCGGCACGCTGCCGATTGCGATCGGCTTCGGCCAGGGCGCAGAAAGTCGCCGGCCGCTGGGGCTGGCCGTGGTCGGCGGATTGCTACTGTCCCAGCTTCTTACGCTTTACATCACGCCGGTCATTTACATCTATCTCGACCGGCTGGGCCACAGGCTGCAGAGCCGCCGCAGAGCAAAACGCAGCATCGCACGCGGCGCGACGGCATAAGGCGCTCATCCTGTTTCCGCAAATGTGTATTCCTGCGCCGATCCCGTAGGTGCGCGGGTCTTCCTGGAAGGCATTGGTGTAAAGCCCCGAGGAGATGTAACAGGCACGGTGAGGCACGGCTCGATGCCGCGATTGAAGCCGCCGGCCTTGTAGCCGCGCGAGTAGGACGCATAGATGAGCGTCCCATCGGTGATTCCAGCCGGGGTGTCCAGTCGGCGACAAATTTGCCCCGCGACCTTGCGATAGGTGACGGACTGATCGGCGATGTCCTGGCAGCCCGACTGGACGGAATTTGCGTCGTATACGCATTCCGGCTCGTAATCGAGTCCCAGTATGCGATAGGCGTTGGCGGCATAGATCGCGCCGTCCACCGCGGTCGTTCGATCGGCGCCGGGACCGATTGGAACAGAATGCGGTTCGCTTCGGATTTCGTGTCCTCCGTGTAACGCAATCCTGCGGTGAAATTCAGCGTGTCCGGGATCGCAGTGTAGTAAGCCTCGCCGAATACCGCGTTGGACTGCAGCGATTCGCTGTTCTCATTGTGATAGAAGGTGGTGCCCGGATGCAGCCTCCGGCCGCGCACTGGATGGGATTGTAGTACGGGCCGAGGAAGCTGCCGAGTAGGATCGAGGGATAGTCGAGCATTGGAGAAGCGACGTAGGTAGTCCGTCGTGGTGTCCGCGTGCAGGCTGTAGCCGGCAAGCATGAAGTTCAGCGGACCGTCGAATTTGCTGTTCAGCCGCAGTTGTTGAATTCGTTGTCGATGTAACCGCCATGCGTTACCGCATAGACGTCGGCGTAGCCGGTGGTGAGATCGGGCGTTTGGGTGATCAGATTCACGACGCCGCCGGTCGCCCCACGGCCATAGAGCGTGCTTTGCGGACCGCGCAGTACTTCGACGCGCTGCAAGTCGTAGAAGGTCGATTCCGCCAGCAGCGGATCAAGCAGGTAAACGTCGTTGATATCGGTGGCCACGCCTCCTTCCAAGTCGCCGAACGACGTAGATTGCCCAATGCCGCGGATCGAAAAATCCGAGCCCGAGAAATTGCCTTTCGAGTAGGTCACGCTGGGCGTGCTGAACTGGAGATCCTTGAACTGCTCGATCTGATTGGCGGCAAGATCCGCGGCAGAATAGGCCGTGATCGAAATCGGCACCGTCTGGATATTTTCAGACCGCTTCTGGGCGGTCACGACAACTCTTCGACCTGGGCGACCGCCGATACTGGAATGGCACTCGTAAGCAATAGGACGTTAAGGACAAGCAGAGACCGTCCGGCCGCATGACCAAATCTTCTCGCAAAGCATCCGTCCTCCCTCGGAAACGTTGCCTCGCCCCGCCGCATTCGAACAGAAAGCCTGTGTAGATGGTTAACAAGAAAAACAAGGAAATTTTATAAAACGAGATAGAAGTTCACGAATCGTGCGAGATTGCGGCCCAAGTGCCGCAAAAAATGTTGTAGCGGGCCGCCTTAGGGGCGGAAGAGCCGCCGACAAACTGTGGCAAGAGCCTCGTAATCCGATACGTCGTTGTAAATCTGCGCCGAAATCCTGAAGCAAAGCCGGCCCGCAAAGGACGAAATCGGCACCATGATTCGATGTCTCGCAGAAAGCTCATGGCGCAGGGCGGCAGCCGTCTCGTCGGTGGCGAGGAAGTCTTCCAGAACGAACGCGGCCATTGCGGCACGCATGGATTGTGGCGCGGTGACCCGGGCCGCAAGCGCGGTTGAGAGTTCACGTGCGGCCAGCTCCGCGAGTTCCTTGTTGCGGGCCATCAGGCCTGCGCCACCGAAGCCGTCATGGGCAAGAGCTGCGGCATCAAAACAGAGCCACGGGCTCGGATCACGTGTGCCGATCCAGTCGAAGGCAGCCAGGTAGCCTTGGTCGGTGCCGTGCGAGAGAACCGCTGGCCGCGTCAGCTCCTGACGACTGGGTGCGGTCCACAATAGACCGCATCCGCGCGGGGCAAACAGCCATTTATGTGCATTGCCGGTGTACCAATCCGCGTCCAGCGCCGGCACATCGAGCGCAATCTGCCCCGGCGCATGCGCGCCATCGACCAGGACCGGGATTCCGGCGGACCGCGCGAGAGCCGCAATCCGCTGGACGGGAAAAATCGCAGCCGTGCCCGAAGTGATGTGATCGATGATCAGTAGTCGAACCCGCGGCCCGAAGGCCTGCCCGATGCTTTCTATGACCTGATCTTCGCTTTCCAGAATGGCCGGTATTGCCGCCAGTTTGAGTTGCGCGCCGCGCCGCGACGCGACGAGCGACATCGCCTTCAGCACCGCTCCATAGGCGTGCGAAGTGGTCAGGATTTCATCACCGGGCTCAAGATTCAGGGCGTGGAGAACGCTGCTAACCGCCGCGGTCGCGTTCTCGCAAAATACCCAATCATCGCTTGATCCTCCAAGGCGTTTTGCCACCTCTTCGGCCATACGGCGCATGGCCGCCGGCAGAACTTCGCCGTAGAACTTTGTTGGATTGCGCTCGATTTCCGCCCGGATACGATCTTGCGCGACGCGCACCGCGCGCGGCACCGCGCCATAGGAACCGTGATTGAGATG
>Ga0335075_10008294_pt1 | contig 15942 bp, 13 predicted proteins | sample Lox_Sample_24_FD_206723 | JGI IMG/M metagenome (GOLD analysis project Ga0335075, IMG submission 206723) | Soil microbial communities from Loxahatchee National Wildlife Refuge, Florida, United States - Lox_Sample_2.4 | ecosystem: Environmental > Terrestrial > Soil > Wetlands | place: USA... | reverse complement strand
GTCGGCGATGCCACACAAACTCGCAGTGGCGCGGCTGAACGGCCAGGAGGAGCGTTCGGATGGACCAGGTGCTGATACCGGCGATGACGCCGGGCTTTGAGTCCCAGATCGGCCAGGCGGTCGCCGTGGCGCAGCATGCGGCGACGGTTCCCGCGTACGCAGCGGAGTGGCGCCTGGCGCCCGGCGACATCACCGCCGAGACCTGGACGAGCCTGCCGGTGCTGTCCAAGCAGCAGATGGTTACGGCGGCTGCAGAGCGGCCGCCGTACGGTGGCAGGCTCGCCGTGAACCCAGCCGACATCGGCTGGGTGTTTGTGGCGCCCGGCCCCTTGTACATGCCGTTCACGCCCGCTGACATGGGCCGCGTTGCGGTCGCCTACGGCCAGGCGCTGACATCATGCGGCTTTAGCGCAGGTGATCTTGTCGACCAGACGCTCCTCTACAACTGGGTGATAGCCGCGACAATGATCGATCGGGGCCTGGCCCAGGTCGGCTGCGGGATCGTGCCGGGCGGACCTGGCCGCACCGAGCAGCACGCTGATGTGATCTGCGCAGCAGGGGTTACGGCGGTAATAGCGATGCCATCGTTCCTGGAGCACCTGCTCAAGGCGATCGGGGGCAGGAGCAACAAGCTTGCCAAGGCAGTAATTCTGGGCGAGCTCAGCGACGCCGGCGCCAAGGCGCGTATCGCAGATACTTACGGGATCCAGGTTCGCGAGCTCTACGGGATGGCTGATATAGGGGCGATTGCCTACGAATGCCAATCGGCATCGGGCATGCACCTACGGGACGACCTGCTTGTCGAGTTCCTGGATCCGCAGTCTGGCCAGCCCGTGCTTCCAGCCAAGGACAGGCCGGCTGAGATCGTCGTCACGGATTTCGAGCGCGAAGCGATGCCAGTGGTGCGCCTCAGTTCAGGTGACCTGATCGATGAACTCGACACCACCACCTGCGACTGCGGCAGCGCGACGCCGAGGATCCGGCGCATCATCGGCCGGGCCAGCGACATCACCAAGGTCCGGGGGCTTTTTGTCGTGCCAGGCCAGGTGACCCGTGTACTGCGCAATCGCGGAATCGCCGCAAATCACTGCGTCGTAGTTGATCGCAAGGGCGGCCGGGACATCCTCCAGGTTCTCGTGGAAGGCCCGCCGTCTGGCGATGCGCACGCCATACATGCTGCTCTCGAGCACGAGATGCGCCTGCGGCTCGAGTTGCTGTTCAACGCTCAGCTGCCGGAACCGCAGCGGCTGCTGCACGACCGGCGCACGTTCCAGGCATGAGTATCCCAGACTGGTCAGAGGAGATCGCCGTGCTCACCAGCGAGTCCGTCCTTCCGCCGGCAGATGTGCGTCTCGACAACGCGATGGATACGCTGCCGAAGCTTGTCCGGCGCAATGCCGAGGTCCTAGGCAACGCGGTCGCGGTGCGGCGCCGTCAAGCCAGCGGATGGGTTTCCTACTCATGGCGGGACGTGCGCGCCGCCATGGACGAGATCGCTGCCGGCCTCATCGACCTGGGCTGCGGAAAGTCTTCCACCACGGCGATCATCGGAGGGAACTCGCCCGAGTTCTTCTGGGCCGAGTACGCGGCCCAGGCGCTGGGCTCCGTGACGCTCACGCTCTTCGCCCCGCTCCGTGCCGATGAGATCGCCCGATCCCTGAGCGGCTACGACTGCGAGGTCGCATTTGCCGAAACGGCAGAGCAGGTGAGCCGGCTGCAGGAGGCGGCTGACGAAGTCGGGCTGAAAGCGATCATCTACTGGGGCACAGAGGTAATCCGGCGCGAACCCGTCGCGAAGGAGCCGGCGCTGCTGACCCTCGCCGAGCTGCGGGATCGCGGCGCGGCCTTTCAGGTAGTCAATCCAGGGGAAGTGGACCGCCTGATCGACAGTCGGGGGATTGATGACATCGCAGGGATTATCTTCACCTCCGGCACGACCGGTGACGCCAAGGGCGCCAAGGCCTCCTACCGGTACCTGTTTGACATTGCCCACCGGTACCGGTACCTACTCGGAGCCCAGCCAGGCGACACCTACCTCAGCTATCTGCCACCGGCGTTCTCGGTCGAGCAGTACTGCGGTGTCACGCTCGGCACCATGTGCCCACTGACACTTGCGTTTCCCGAGACCTCGGCGACGGCTGACCGGGACTTCCGGGCAAGCGGCGCTCAGTTCCGCTACTTCGGGCCGCGGCAGTGGGAGGAGCTAATGTCAACAGTGCCGCCTGAGGTGGCCGATGACCCGGACGCTGTTGCCTCCAAGGCCGCGGAGCTGCGCGAGGCACTCGGCCTGGCACACGTCAAGGGCGCCGTCAACGCCGGCGGAACACTCAGTCCTGACGTATTCGCGTTCTTCCACCGGCTCGGCGTCGGCATCCGCAGCGTCTACGGTTTCGCTGAGGTCGGCATCATCACCGGCACCAAGGATGCATCGGACTTCGCGACGGTCGGCGGCCCGCTGCCGTCCCTTTATGGCACCGAGCCCATTCAGATCAGGGTCGTCGACGACGAGATCCAGGTCCGAGGTGGCGTCCCGTGCTCCGGCTACTGGGGAACACGACATGCACTTGCTGACCGCATGACCGGCGACGGGTGGCTGCGCAGCGGAGACGCCGGCATCTGGGACGGGTCGCGTCTCCAGGTCATCGACCGGCTGGAAAACATCCGAAGGCTGGCGCCTGGCCGACAGTTCGCGCCGCAGCCAATCGAGATTGCCGCCCTGCGCAGTCCTTACATCGCCAACATCCTGCTTGTAGGCGGCGACGACAGGCCGAGCGTGGGCGCGCTCGTCCAGGTCAATGAAGCGGCGGTGCGCGCATGGCTCTCTAGCCGCGGCGAACAGAGCGACGGCACGTTCGCTGCCATCTCGCAGTCGGCGCGCGTGGTCGAGGACCTGATAGGGACGGAGCTTGCCAAGGTCAATGCCGCGCAGGAGCCCCACAATCGAATTGCCAGATTCGCGAACCTCGTCAAGCCGCTGAGCGCGGACGACGGCGAGCTCACCCGGAGCCTGAAGCTACGGCGAGGCGTGGTCCTGGAGCGCTACGCCCAGCTGGTCGATGCGCTCTACGCTGGCGAGCCAAGGCGGCTCGTGACTTATGAGATCGAGGATCCGGCAGGCACCAGGCGCGCGGCCACATTCGAAGCACGCATCGGCGAGGTGCCTGGCGCGGGGCAGGCAGGGCCATGACCAGCGGGCCGCTGTCCCGATAATCGTGCGAACCGTTCTGTGCGGCGAGGGCGCGGAAGAGCCCTCGGCTGCCATCCGGTGGTACTTGAAGGAACACCCGGCGTCGGCCCGCGATCCGGTTCAGATCGTCTTCGGAGTGCGACGTACGCCGCCGAACCTGCCAGAACCGCTACCGGCAGGCCTGTCAGTGTCTGCGCTCGTGCCCGGCCGGGGCCTGCGCGGCGTTGCTCACCTGCACTATCTGCGGTGGAGTTACCACCAGACGTGCGAGCATCTGCTCGACGGTTCCTTCGCTCCCGATGTTGTGATCGCGTGCTGTGCCGAGCCCGACGGGAGCGTCCGCAGCCTAGGCACGGTCAGCGGCTACATGCAGCTCGTGCTGGACCGAGCTAGGACGCTTGTCCTGGAGGAGGTCAGCTCCATGGCGATCGTCCCCGGAGCTGCAAGTACCGCGCGCCAGGCAACAGTCATCCTGCGCCCGCAGGATGAGATAAGCGCGTTCCGCGAGCTGTCCGGATCTCCAGACAGCGTCGACGTGCGCATTTCGGAAAACGTCGCCGGCCTCGTGCCGGCGCGGGCGGTCCTGGCGCTCGGCGTCGGCCGGGTCGCTGATGCAACCGCGGCCAGACTGCGGGCCCGATCCGGTCTGAAAATCGTGACCGGCGCGGTAACCGCAGCAATCCGTGACCTGGACGTCTCTGGCGCCCTGGATGCGGCGCAGCCGATCCGGGCCATGTCGGTGATCGGCGATCCCCTGCTGCAGGCCTGGGCCGCAAGCAGCGGAAGGGTCCTGCTGGAGCCCTCCACCCGGCTTCACGATGCGAGCTGGCTGGCGAAGCTCGGCCGGTTCACGGTTGTGCTGGGCGGGCTGACCGTGGACAGACACGGGAACGTCAACGCGGAAGAAACCGACAACGGCGCGCTGATATCCGGGGTCGGGGGAGCGCCGGATCTGGCCGCCGGCGGTCACCGGAGCCGGGATGGCCTGAGCATCGTTGCCCTGAGGTCCCGGGACCGCAGAGGCCGGCCGGCACTAGCAGATGAACTGCCACGGGTGACAGTCCCCGGAGAGCTCGTCGACGCGCTCGTGACCGAGCACGGGACGGCAGTCCTGCGCGGCTTGAGCGGCAGTGCGCGGGCGGCGGCCATTGCCAGCTTGTTCCCATCCATCAACGATCTTGTTGACTAATCGCTGTTGTCGGAACTACTCTCGGAAGGCGGCCTGAGTCCGCGCGGATTCCCGAGCGAGGAAAGTGGTTGCGATATGCGTTCCTGGGGCCGGTGGGGCGACTCCGACGAGCGGGGAGCCCTCAACCGGCTCAGCGCAGAGTCGATGCTGCGCGGCATCGCCACAGTCAGAGCCGGCGTTGCCCTGTCGCTGGGAATCCCGATAGCTGCAGACGGCCCGGTTGCCGGTCTGCGCAGGCCCCCTCAGCACTTCATGACCCGCGACGGCGGTGACTATGCGGCCGGGCTGGAGGAGCGGCCCGGCTTCGGTTTCGCCGACGACTACCTGCTGATCGCCTGTCACGGAACGACCCACCTCGACGCTTTGTCACATATCTGGCGCGACGGCCTGATGTGGAACGGATTCCCGGCCAGTTCTGTGACGAGCCGCGGGGCGAGCCGATGCGGGATCGAGAAGACTGGCCCGATTGTGACCAGGGCCGTCTTCGTGGACCTGGTGCCTGACGGCGAGCCCGGGCTGCCTGACGGGCACGAGATAGCCTTGCCTGAACTCCAGGCAGCCCTCGCCAGGGGACAGACCTGGCTGACATCGGGCGATGCGCTGCTGGTACGCACCGGATGGCTGAACCGATGGCGCCTGGGAGAGGCGACGACATCGGTGTGGCCCGGCCTCGACGGTGCCTGCGGCAGCTGGCTCGACGACCAGGGCGTCGTGCTCGTCGGGGCGGACAACATGGCGGTCGAGTGCTATCCGTCTTCCGATCCGGGATGCGACACGCCGCTGCATGTGTCGCTGATCCGTGACAGCGGTGTTTACCTCATGGAACTGTGCGACCTTGAGGACCTCGCCCGGACCGGACGGACCGAGTTCCTGCTGATAGTGAGCCCGCTCCCGATCGTGGGCGGTGTCGGCAGCCCGGTCGCACCTGTCGCGGTGCTCTGAACAGCGCAATGAGCGAGCGCGCAATAATCACCGGCCTCGGCCAGGCGGCCCCCGTCCGCCGCTCAGGCCGAAGCGCGGCCGAGCTGGCCGCTGCCAGCATCAGGGCCGCTATCGCCGACGCCGGCATCGGCGGTGCAGAGATCGCGGCGGTCGTCACCGAGTCGTCCGTCACACCCCAACTTGCTCCCGCCAGCGAGATCATGACCGCACTCGGGCTGTCGCGCGTCCACACGTCTGCGTCGTCGACGCCTACCGGGGCCGGGATCTTGCACGCACTCGGCATCGCCTGCGCGATCGTAGAGTCAGGCCGGGCCGATCATGCACTCACTTACTTCGCGGTCGACTGGGGCTCGCGCGCGCAGGGTCCGGCTGAGTACCACCACGCAATGTCGGCCAAGGCAGTTGTCGAGGAGCCCGCTGGATTCGCGGGGCCACCCCTGTACTTCGCGATGGCTGCACGTCGCTACGCTCATGTGCACGGCCTCAGCGAGCACGCGCTCGAGGAAATGCTGGCAGCCGTCGCAATCGGTGCGCGGACGAACGCTCTGCTGCATCCCGACGCCCAGCTGCGAAAGCCGCTCGACTCAGCCGGTTACTTGGGGAGTCCGGTCATCGCGGCGCCGCTTCGGCGCGATGACTGCTGCCTGCTCAGCGACGGCGCAGTCGCGATTGTGGTATCTCGTGCCGGAGCTGACCGGTCCGAGCGCGACACCGGGGTGGTGGTCCCGGGCTGGTCCTGGGCGAGTGAGCGAACCGACGACGCTTCCTTTTACGCCCAGAGCTCGCTGCCAGAGTTGCCGGCTGCGACTGCAGCCATGCAGGATGCCATCAGCCAGGCAGGCATGAGCCGCGCCGACATCGACCTTGTCGAACTCTACGACTGTTTCTCGATCGCGACCGTGCTGCAGCTGGAGGCGCTGGGTTTCGCAAAGAGCGGGAACGCGGCGGAGTTCACGGAGGGAGATTCACTATTCTCCACCGGCGCCCACCCGACCAATACGCACGGCGGCCTGCTGGCGCACGGTTACCTGCTCGGCGCCAACCATCTTGCCGAGGCCATAGTGCAGCTGCGAGGCGAGGCCGGCGACCGCCAGGTTCCCGGAGCTGAAGTGGCCATGATCGGAGCCGGGCCCGGCCGCCAGTACACGGCACTGTTGATGGAGCGGGTCGCGTCACCATGAGCGGCGGCACCGCGGGCATGCTCGAACCGTATGTGGCCGGCCTGCGCGAGGGCCGAATTATCATCCCGCGCTGCACCGCGTGCGCGCACTGGGACTGGTATCCGCACCGGTTGTGCGCCCACTGCACCTCTGAGTCTCGCGACTGGATCACCGTGAGCGGCCTTGGAGTGGTCCATACATGGACGCAGGTAGAGCGCATAGTCGTGCCCGTGCTAGGACTTTCGGCGCCGTACATCGTGGCCCTGATCGAGCTGGCCGATGCACCCGGCGTGCGTATCCCGGCCCGGTCGCGCGACCTGAGCCGGCCGGAGATCGGATCGGCGGTCAGACTGCGCCCGATTCCAACGCCGGCCGGTCCGACCACGGAGTATTGCTCAGTCAACGTAGATGTTGACGAATTGCCGAGGCTACCGTAACGTCTGGTGTCATGAAGTCTTCGACCGAGGGCGTGCCGCTGTATCGCATCGCGCAGGCACGATCGGGTGACAAGAACGACGTCTGCGACATCACCGTGTTCTTGCCGACGCGCGAGCTGTATGAGGCGACTGACGCAGCGCTGAGCGCAGAGGCGGTTTCCAGTTTCCTGGCGCCGCTCGTCACCGGCCCGGTCCGGCGCTATGACCTCCCGCGGCTCTATGGCTATAAGTTCGTGTGCCACGGCGCGCTTGGCGGCGGCGGCTCGGCCAGCCTGCGCAGCGACAACCTGGGTAAGTCAATGGCCGCCGCGCTTCTGCGCATCAGGGTTCCGGGAGTATCTGCCGAACTGGCGGCGACAAGCCCGGTCTATGCGGGGCCGCCCCGCCGCGAAGGTGCGGTCGCATGACGCGCACGCGCATCGCGGCCGGGCAGGCCTTCTACGGCGATAGTCCGGTGCCCGCACGCCGGACGCTGGAGAGCATTCAGGTCGACTACATGGCTTTCGACGCGCTAGCCGAGCTAACGCTGGCGATCCTCGCCAAGGATCGCGCCAGGGATCCAGGCAGCGGCTTCACCCGTGACTTGCCCAGCCTGTTCGCCGGCCTGCTGCCGATGGCGCGCCGATCCGGTGCCATCTTGCTCAGCAACGGCGGGGGCCTGAACCCGATGGCTGCGGCAAGCGCCGTGGCCGCGGCGTGCGGCGCCACCGGCAACGGCGACGTTGCCGTTGCCGCAGTGTCCGGGGACGACGTCCTGGACAGCCTCGATGGCTGGAGCGCCGAGGGGGTCGATCTGGATGACCTGGATACCGGCCAGCCGTTCGCTGAGATGCCAGGCACGGCGATGTTCGCCAACGTTTACCTGGGTGCGGAGCCGATTGCCGAGGCCCTCGCCTCCCGACCGGACATCGTGGTGACCGGCCGAGTGACCGATACCGCGCTGTTCCTCGGGCCACTCCTTGCTGCCGGCGTCGCCGACCCGGCCGATCTGCACTCGCTCGCTCGCGGCATCGTGGTCGGTCACCTGCTGGAATGCTGCGGGCAGGCGGCAGGCGGCAACTTCAGCGGAGACTGGTGGAATGTCCCCCGGCTGGAGGACATCGGTTATCCGATCGCCGACGTCGACAGCTCGCGGATCGTGATCGGCAAGCCATCCGGAACTGGCGGCCGCATCAGCCGTGACACGCTCAAGGAGCAGCTCTACTACGAGATACACGATCCGGCGAGTTACCTCACGCCGGACGTCACCGCGGACTTCTCCGACGTGGATCTCATCGATGTCGGACCCGACCAGGTCGAAGTCACCGGTGTGCGCGGCGGGCCAGCGCCGGACACACTCAAGCTGATCGCCGGTATCCCGGCGGGTTACATCGCCTCGGTGTCGCTGCCGTTCTCGTTCCCGTATGCCCTGGAGAAAGCCGAGCGAGCGGCTGACATTCTGCGAAAGCAGGTTCGAGTCGCACAGCTGCCGGTATCGGACCTCCAGGTCGAGTTGGTCGGGGTCAGCTCTCTGCACGGCGCGCTGGCGCCAGTGCCTGAGCAGACCGAGATCAACGAGGTTGTGATGCGCGCGACGGTGCACTGCGCGGAGCAGGGTGCCGGCAGGGAGTTCGTAAAGCTGCTGCCGCCGCTGGCGATCAACTCCTATCCCTTTGTCGGCGGCCTGCGGGGGGGATCGTTTGTCAGCCAGGTCCTGCGGGAGTGGACAAGCCTGATACCCCGCGACCTCATGCGCGGGCGCGTTCGCGTGTCTGCGGTCCGCGCCGATGGCTGACGGGTCTCTGCCATCGTTCGGGGACCTGGTGATGCTCATGTCCGGGACGCCGCCAGGGCCGCTGGTCGCAGTAGCCCCCTACACCGCGGAGGCGATGTCAGCAGTCTCCGCGGCCGTCGGTTCCGGGGCGCCGCGGGCGTATCTCGTCGGGAACCGGTGCCGGATATCCGACGCGGCTGGCAGGGCGGCCCTCGCCTCGCCCGCGATCGAGATATGCGAGGCCGACGACTACCCGGCGGCGGTCGCCCGCGCTGCGGACCTGGTCAGGAAGGGCGAGGCAGAGTTCGTAGTCAAGGGAAGCCTGCCTACGGCAGACTTGCTCCGCGGGCTCCTCGGCCGGTCCGCTCTCGGCGCGGGACGTTGCGCGAGCCACATCTACGTGCTCGAGGCAGCAGCGTTCAGCGCGCGGCCGGTGGCGGTTACGGACGCGGGCGTGAATCTCGCGCCCAGCCTGGAGGTCAAGGCCGCCATTGTCGGCAATGCGTGCGCGGTCTTGCGCCAGCTCGGCGTCGACCAGCCGCGGGTCGCTGCACTGAGCGCGGTCGAGACGGTCAATCCGGCTCTCCCGAGCACCGGCGACGCCGCGGCCCTGGCAGCCATGGCGAGCCGCGGACACCTCGGGCGTGTCAGGCTGGACGGACCGCTGTCGCTTGACGCCGCGCTGACGCCGCGCGCCGCACGCAATAAGGGGCTGAGCGGCGAGGTGGCCGGCCGTGCTGACGTGCTCCTGGCGCCATCACTCGATGCGGCAAACATCCTGGCGAAGGCCCTCATCGGAGATCATGGCCGGGCGATGGGGGTAGTCGTCGGAGCGAGTGTCCCGATCGCCCTGCCCAGCCGCGGAGACAGCCTGGAAACCCGCATTAACAGCACGATGCTCGCCGGCTTCCTGGCTCAGCGTGCAGCCCGGCCGGTCACACCACCCATGCCGACGCGATAGGCAGGTATGCACATGTCTGAGTGGACAGACGACCTCACCGCCGACCAGGTTCTCGTGGTCGACTCCGTCTCGGCAGCCTGTGCGGCCTTCCCCGACACATACTGGTCCGAACATGAACAGGAGCACTCGTTCCCGGACGAGTTCTTCAAGTCGATGGCTGATCTGGGCATCGTCGGGATGCTGATTCCCGAGCAGTACGGGGGCGGCGGTGCATCGCTCGTCGATGCCGCGCTGGCCCTGCAGACCGTCGCGGCTACCGGGGCAGGGCTGAACGGCTGCTCGGCAATCCATCTGTCAATGTTCGGCTTTCACCCGGTCGTCCGTCACGGAACCGAGGACCTGAAGGAACGGTATCTTCCGAGGGTCGCCGCCGGCGATATCCACATCGCTTTCGGCGTCACGGAGCCGGACGCCGGAATCGACACCGGCCGGGTATCGACGATGGCAGTACGGGATGGTGACCGGTGGCGAATCGACGGGCGCAAGGTCTGGATGACAAAGGCCGGATTCTCGCAGGCGGCGCTCGTCCTGGCCAGAACTGAGCCGGTCGAGCAGACTCGCCGTCCCATCGACGGCCTGACGCTGTTCGTGGCCGACCTGGATCCCGCGCATGTCGAGGCCAGGCCGATCAGCAAGATGGGCCGGAACGCGGTGGCCAGCTATGAGGTGGTCTTCGACGGCCTGCCGGTCCCGGCGGCCAACGTCGTCGGCGAGGTCGGCCGCGGTTTCCATGCTCTGCTCGACGGACTCAACCCGGAGCGCGTGCTCGTAGCAGCGGAAAGTATCGGAATCGGCCGCGCGGCCGTCGAGCGCGCGGTCAAATATGCCAGCGAGCGAATCGTATTCGGGGTGCCGATTGGCAAGCACCAGGCGGTCGCTCATCCTCTTGCCGATGCCTACGTCCAGCTGCTGGCAGCCAATCTGGTCATGCTAGACGCCGCCCGCCGGTACGACGAAGGCCGGCAATGTGCCTTGCAGGCCAACGCGGCGAAATTCCTAGGGGCGCGGGCGGGGTTCTTCGCGGCAGACCGTGCCGTCCAGACGCACGGCGGCTACGGTTACGCGACTGAGTACACCGTGGAGCGCCTGTTCCGCGAGGTACGCCTGACCCGGATCGCCCCGATACCGGAGGAAATGATCATGAACTACGTCTCGGAGCACGTACTCGGGCTACCACGCTCGTATTAGTCAGGACCTTCCCGTCAGTGCGTAGCTCATGGCCGGGCCCTGGCCGGGCCCTGGCCGGGCAGGGGCGCCGTTACGAGGGTTTCGGCTTTCTGGGCCGGGCCGGGGCCTTCGCGGTCTGGGATTGCGCGCTTCGCTGGGCAGTTTGAGCGTCGGCTGAGGCGCGGAGCGGCATCCGCGACTCAGGGCGCAGGCCGCTAAGGATGAGCTCAGCCATGCCGTCTCCTATCTCCTGGGCATCCATCAGCCCCTGCGGCGTGAACCACTGGTGTGAGGAATTGAGCATGCCGATGACGCAGTTCGCGATAACTCCTGCGGGCAGCAGGGAGTGTAGCGAGCCATCGGCCAGGCCTTCGGCAATGATCTTCTTCACGACTGCTGAATAACGCTGGTTCGCGGTGCGTGCGTACTTAACCCAAGCGTCATCTTCGTCGGAGGTGGGCTTCGACGCCAGCAGCTTGTTGAAGTCCTCCTGCACGAAGACATAGAGAAAGGGATAGTGCTTCTCGAACGAGATCATCAGCAGCCTGATGATCTCGGCAAGCTTGTCAGCAGCTGGCGACTCCATGCCGCTGACCCTCTCTGCGTCCACGATGTTGGCGTCGATGGCGTCGGTCACCACGCTGTGGAAGAGCTCCAGCTTTGACCCGTAGTAGTAATACAGCGACGCCCGGTCCATCCCGGCCTCGGCTGCCACATCGTTAAGGGTGGTCGCATGGAAGCCCTTCTCGCGGAACACCCGGCCCGCTGCCGCGCGGATGTCAGCCTCCCGCCGCTTATATCCGGGGTGAGCGTCCGCTGCTGCAACTGAGCGCCGTCGGCTGATTGCGCTGGACAAGATTTTCCCTTCCACAAAATGCCGATACGTCGGCTAGCTTCCGCGCCACGGGCGTGAGGCGGATCGGCGTTCAGGCGGCGGCCGGCCCCGGTCGTGGCGCGTCGACACTCTATCGGCTGGGAGCCCGCACTACCGCTCAGACAACGCCTCTAGTCGCGTCAACGCTGCCGATGAACTCCTCTCTCAGCGATCTCGAGTACCTTGGCTGGCGCGGTCGGCAGGACGGAGGCTCCGTGAGCGCGCCGACCGAACTACAGACCTAGTCACTCCACTGGTGACTCGCATCATATCTCCTGCTCATTGCACTTCATAGGCGCCTCGCCGACGACATTGACCGGTGAGTTGTCAGCGTCGCGGCGTCCTTCGGCCAAGCGTGGTCGCGCGCCTGGGTTCACAGATTTTTAACATAAACGTTGACGTTGACATCAGGTTGTGTGATGCGACACACTGCTGTGATCGAGGTCACCCTGACGGTTGTGGTACGAACCCCTGAGAGTGCTGCAGCCTCCAAGATCAATTATCTAGCTCAAGATCATTCGAGAAGGGCTCGGGCCAATGCCAGAATTCAGACCGGCGAAGCCGATGCCAGGCCGTTCCAGGCGGCTCTCGGCTGTAAGAATTGGCGGCGCTCTCATCGGCGCGGCGACCCTAGGGCTATCCGCGTGCTCCTCGGCTGCAGCGGGCGGGGCTTCCCCGTCCGGCAGTTCCTCCGCATCAGGAACCAGCAACGCCCAGGCTGCGCAGCAGGCGGCCGCGGCGAAGATACAGGTCACCGCGGCCATGAAGGCGCCAAGCGCGCTCGGTGTGACCGTTCCGCTGAAGACCAAGCCGCCGTCCGGAAAGACCGTCGTCTTCTTGCAGTGCGACGTGCCGCAATGCGCCGTAATCGAAAGCGGCGTAGCGGCCGCCGCTCATGCCATCGGCTGGAAGCTGCATGTCATTAACTTCCAGAACGCGAACCCGGCAACGCTCGTTTCGGGCATGCAGGAAGCACTCCAGTACAAGCCAGTTGCGGTTGCCCTGACCGGCTTGCCTGAGTCGTCATGGTCCTCGGTGATACCGGCATATCAGGCCGCGGGCGTCAGCATCGTGGCGATGGCGCAAGGGCCGGACACGATCAACAGCACGGTGATCTCGAACCCGGCTGGGATTCCCGACAACCAAGTCTCGGGTCAGATGATTGCCAACTGGTTTATCGCTGACTCCAAGGGCGAGGGACACGCGTTGGTCGTGAGCGTTCCGGCATTCCCGATCCTCCAGGCGGCCTCAGCCGCGACCGCATCGACGATTCAGTCCAAGTGCTCGGCCTGCAAGGTCACCACCCTGGCAGTAACGCTGACCGAGGTCGGCGACAACGGCGTCGTGCCGGCGATTGTCTCCGCGATTCGGAAGGACCCGTCCATCAAGTATGTCCTGTCGAGCGAAGGCGCCTTCACCGCAGGCCTGCCAAGCGCCTTGACCGCTGCGGGCATCTCCGGCGTGAAACTGGCCGGCGAAGCTCCTTCTCTTCAGGACATGCAGGCGCTGCAGACTGGCACCGAGTACGCATGGGCACCGACTGCCTTCACCTACGAGGGGTGGCTGTTCATTGACTCTGCTGCCCGGCATCTCGAGGGAATGCCGATCACGGCCGGCGACGGGGGCCTGCCGAATCAGCTGATGACCAAGGCCAACGTGGGCACGCCGTCAGCCACCCTGAACGCCCCGAGTAACTTCCCGGCGTTGTTCGAGGCCCTCTGGCACGTCGGCTAAGAGGCAGGCGCAATCACCGTGCACCATCCCGATGCCGCGCTCGCGGTGACGAACCTGGCGAAGACCTTCGCCGGCACGCGCGCTCTCGCTGGGCTGGATCTCACCATCCAGCCCGGCGAGGTCCACGCTGTAGTGGGCGAGAACGGGTCGGGAAAGTCCACCCTAATAAAGATCATCTCCGGTTTTCACAAGCCAGATCCGGGCGGACGAGTAGCCGTCGGCGGCCATGTGCTTCATTCCGGCAGCCCGGAATCCGCGCACGCGGCGGGGGCGCGCTTCGTGCATCAGGACCTAGGGCTCATCCCGACGTTGTCGGTGGCAGACAATCTCTGCCTGACAGTCGGATATCCCGCTTTCTTCGGAACGGTACGCCGTTCCGAAGCGCGCCGGCTCGCTCGCGAGTCACTAGCACGGCTTGGCCTCGCGCTGGATCCCGACGTCATGGTCGCCGCGCTCGCTCCAGCTGAGAAAACAGGGGTCGCCGTGGCGCGCACGCTCATGCCCGACCCGCACAGCGAGGTCAAGCTGCTCGTGCTGGATGAACCCACCGCGTCGCTACCCGACGACGAAGTCGAACGGCTGCTCGGTATCGTGCGTGCTCTCGCGCACAACCACGTGGGCGTTCTCTACATCAGCCACCGCATCGAGGAGATCTTCCAGATCGCGGACGTGGCGACGGTCCTGCGGGATGGCCACAAGGTGTCGACAACTGCCGTAGCCGCATTGACTCGAAAGCAATTGGTCGAGGACATGGTCGGAACCGAGCTGGCCGATGCTCACCACGAGGCGGAAAGCCTGTGGTCGGATTACACGACTCCTGTCCTGCAGGTGGAGAACCTGACAACCGAGGCGCTGGACGGCGTGACCTTCGATGTAGATCGCGGCCAGGTGCTGGGCATTGCAGGCATTACCGGGTCGGGGCGCGGTAGCGTATGCGGAGCGATATTCGGTTCGACGCGCCGGCTAAGCGGGAAAGTTCGGGTCAAGGCCACCGTCCTGCCCGAAGGCCGACCCGAGGCGGCAATCCGGCTAGGGTGCGCCTACCTGTCAGCGGAGCGCCATGCAGACGGCGGCTTCATGGGGCTCACCGCCCGCGAGAACTTGACCATCACTGACCTTGCCTCGTTCTGGCGCCGAGCGGCACTCCGGCGAGGGATCGAAAAGCGCGAGGCCGCACGGTGGCTTGCCGAATACTCAGTGCGCCCCGCCGACACCGAGCTGGCACTCGGATCCTTCAGCGGAGGCAATCAGCAGAAGATCCTGCTGGCGAAATGGCTCCGCTGCAACCCAGATCTGCTGCTGCTGGACGAGCCGACGCAAGGCGTGGACGTGGGCGCCAAAGCGGAGTTGCATCACCAGCTCCTGCAAGCAGCAGCCAGGGGAGCGGCAGTAGTGGTCAGCTCGACGGACGTCGAGGAGCTCGCCGCCATCTGCCACACAGTTCTGGTCCTGCGCAACGGGAAGATCACCGGCACGCTCACAGGCTCACGCCTGACGGCAGCCGGAATTTCTCGTGAATCTCTTATCCCGACCGAGGTGTCTTCATGACCAGCACAGCAAGGCCCCGATTGAAATTTGGCTTCGACAAGTTCAGCGGGCTTTACTTGTGGGCCGGGTTCATCGTGCTGTTCGCAATCTGGGAGCCCGGCCTCTTCCCGACATCGGCAACGATTCACTCGATTGCAGCCGGCCAGTCCATCGCGGCAATCGAAGCCATTGCCCTGCTGGTTCCGCTCGTGGCCGGAGCCTACGACTTGTCGATTGGCGCCGTCATCAACCTGTCAGCGATCGTCGTGACCTGGCTGCAGACTCAGCAGCACTGGGGAATGTGGCCGGCAATCCTCGCGGCGATCCTGGTATGTGCGGCGATCGGTATCGTTAATGGGTTTTTCGTCGTCAAGATGCACGTCAACTCGTTCATCGTGACCCTCGCCACCGCGACAGTGGTCGCGGCGTTCCAGACCATCGTCTCTAACAACGAGCAGCCACTGCCGCCGACCAGCTCCGCCTGGACCAATCTCACGCAACGAAGCGTGTTCGGCTTCCAGATTATCTTCGTCTACCTGATAGTCATCGCCCTCATAGCGTGGTGGGTACTCGACCACACCCCAGCGGGCAGGTACCTGTACGCCATCGGGGGGAACTCGGAAGCGGCCCGGCTTTCCGGCGTCAACGTCGGCCGGTGGACCTGGCTGTCGCTGGTGACATCGGCGTCACTGTCAGGGCTGGCCGGCGTCTTCTACGCTTCTCTCTACGGACCTTCGCTCGTCTTCGGCCAGGCACTCCTGCTCCCCGCGTTCGCCGCGGTCTTCCTGGGGTCTACCCAGCTTAGGCCGGGCAAGTTCAACCTGTGGGGGACGATGATCGCAGTCTTCGCGCTCGCGACCGGGGTCGCTGGCTTTATGTACGTAACGGGCGTGCAATGGCTGAACGATATGTTCAACGGCGTCGCGCTCCTCGTCGCGGTCTCGTTTGCCGTGACACGCCAGCGCGCTGCCCGAAACCGTCGGCCAAGGCCGGCCGCCGGGCGGACTGGGA
>Ga0335075_10008292_pt1 | contig 15943 bp, 15 predicted proteins | sample Lox_Sample_24_FD_206723 | JGI IMG/M metagenome (GOLD analysis project Ga0335075, IMG submission 206723) | Soil microbial communities from Loxahatchee National Wildlife Refuge, Florida, United States - Lox_Sample_2.4 | ecosystem: Environmental > Terrestrial > Soil > Wetlands | place: USA... | reverse complement strand
AGCTTGGGTCCGAGACCGACGCGCCCGCTGTCCAAGCGGTCGCGGTGAACTCCGTGTTCCGCTCGCAGCCGATCGACACCGCGCCGGCTCCGGAGGCAAGCGTCACCGCCGAGGAGCCTGCCGCCCTGGAGGCGACCGCCGCCCCGGAGGCGACCGCCGCCCCGGAAGAGACGATCGCGCCTGCGATGACCGCCGACTCCGACGCGACCGCCGCGCCCGAGATGGCCCCCACCACGGACGAGCCCGTCGCCCCGGAGGCAATCGCCACCACCGACGAGCCCGCCGCGCCGGGGGCAATCGCCACGCCGGAGGAGCCCGTCGCCGCCGAGGAGACCATCGTCGCAGAGGCGATCGCCATGCCGGAGGAGACCATCGCCCCGGAGGCAGCCCTCGAGCCGGAGGAGACGCTCGCCGCCGAGGAGACCGTCGCCGCCGAGGAAATCGCCGCCCCCGAGGCGACCGCCACCCCCGACAATGACCACCGTTCCGCCGAGGAGGCGATCGGCCAGACCCGGCTGCGCAATCGGCTGATGGACCACGGTCTCAGCGCCTCGCTCGCCGAGCAGCTGGTGACCGACGCGGCGGAGGCCGCCGGTTCGGCGTCTGAGCCGATGCTGGTGGCGAACGCCCAGGCCGCGCTGACCTCGATGCTGCCCAAGCCCGAGGAGATGCCGGTGGACGGCGGCGTGATCGCGATCGTCGGTCCGAGCGGGAGCGGCAAGACTCGCGTGGTCGCCGCGCTCGCCACCGCCTACGCCCGTCAGGGCTTCGGCGTGACCGTGGCCCGGCTGCGGGGCACTCAGCGAGACGACGAGCTGGCTGAGCTGCTGGAGGGCGAGGAGGTCGATCTCATCCCGTCGATGACGATCCGCGCCACCGTGCGTGAGGTCGAGGCTGCGCGGGGCGATCTCGTGCTGCTCGACACGCCGGCCACGCGGATCGGCGATTCGTGGGGACTTGAGTCGCTCACCGAGACGCTCGCGCGGTTCCTGCCCGACGGAGTCCTGCTCTGCACGCCCGCCACGTTCACCCAGAAGGCGCTCGCCAAGCTGGTCGAACATCACATGCCGCTGCAGGTCGACGGGCTGGTGGCCACCCACTACGACCAGGCCGGCATGCTCGGCACGGTCGTCGAGCTGGCGATCGAGACGCGTATCCCCCTCGGACACGTCCACAGCGGCCTCGATGTCGAAGACGCCATCTCGGTTGTCGATCCACATGGCCTTGCGGGTGATCTGGTGCGATGAGCGCAGTGCCTGAACCCCACGCGACGGTTCTCCAGCGCTCGCCGGGCTTCCGCGGCACCCTATGGACCGCGGCCGGCGGCGAGCTGCCCGTACAGACCTACGAGCGCGAGCAGGAGGTCGTGCTCGTGGTGCTGACCGAGATCGAAGAACCGCTGGTTGGGGAGGAGAGCGACGCGACGCTCGAATACACTTCGGTGCGGGGCATCATCCGCCTGCACGGCGAGGCCGTGTTCAAGGATGCTTCTCTCGTGCACTTCCGAGCCGAAGGCGATCCCGAGGTCATCCAGCGCCGCCAATTCGTGCGCGTGCACGCGTCGCGCGAGGCGATCATCGACAGCCCGCCGCTCTATGCCCCGCGCGCGGCCCAGACGGTCGACATCAGCGGCGGCGGCATGCTCCTGTCCGGCGCCAACCACCTGAGGATCGGCGACGTCGTGCGCTTCGAGATCCGGTTCGGTGATGACGAGCCCCCGGCCGAGGGCGTGGGGCGTGTCGTGCGGATCGATTCAAACGGCCGCCGCGCCCTGCGCTTTGAGGCGATCAACGAGGATGATCGCCAGCGACTGATCCGCTTCGTCTTCGAGCTCATGCGTGCCGCCCGCGCCAAGACACGTGGAGACCTCATCTAGTGCTCACTCCCACAAATACGCACGCATTCGAGGTACGTCTGGCGGCGCCAGGCGGCGTCCTCGGACACTCGATGTGCCAGAGGCACACCTTCGGTCCTGCGTCCTTGGGTGGGCGGGGTCTTATCCCCAGCCGCACCTCTCGGTGCGCACGTACTCGCGGGAGGGAGCACTGATGTCCACCACCCGCGAAGAAGCCACCGAGCGCGGCAAGAAGAAGGCCGACGCCAAGGCCAAGGAGCGCGAGGCCAAGTCCGAGAAGGGCAAGAAGGGCAAGGGCAAGGGCAAGGGCGACAGCGCCGACGCCGGGCGTCCGAGCGTCGCCAATCACCCTCGCGCCCGCGCGTCCGTGCGGCGGATCAAGGGCATCGCCGGTCTCGTCGGCTTTGGCATCGCCGCGCTGCTGGCGCACAGTGCCGGCCTGTCAGCCACGAGCGTGCTCATCCGCGCGCTGCTGGTCGGCATCGGCAGCTACTTCCTCGCGTGGGGATGCGCGGTCGCGGTCTGGAGACAGATCGTGCTCGCCGAGCTGCGCATGATCTTCGACCTGCACCAGGAGCACGTCCGCGGGCTGTCGGGAGGCTCGTCCGGCGACGGCGCGAACGCCCCGTCCGGCGGTCCCGCCAACGCAAGCGGCTCCTGACCGGCGCAGATAGGGACCGACCATGGACGCGATCGAGCCGATCCTGTCGAACCCATCGATCCTCCCCGAGGTTCGTGCCGCCACGCGCACGGACCCGATCCACCGCGACGGACAACGCGGCGGAGGCCGTCAGGGCAACCAGGGCAGCCGTCGCAACGACGAGGATGCGGTCGAGGTCGATGTCGACGGCATCGACGACTCGGACCTGGCCGACGCGGCCGACGAGCCACTGGCCGCGCTGCCGGCGCCGGCGCCGCGGCTGATCGACCTCACCGCGGACGGCGATCCCGAGCCGCCGGCGCGTCGTGTGGACCTGATCGATGACGACGAGGCCGAGGCCCCGTCCCGTCGCATCGATCTCAGCGCCTGACACATCCGCCAGATCGCCCGCCATCACTGGCGATCCTGTGACCTGTCCAGGCTTTCTGGACACTCCGGAAAACATGTTCAAGTCATATGGCCCAGGGCCGATAACCGGAGGGACCGGCCGCAAGGAGCAGCCGGGGGACTAAAACCCGACCGCACCATGGAGGTGTAACTGTGTCCCTTTCGATTCTCACCAACATCTCGGCCATGCAGACCGAGCAGAACCTGCTCAACTCGAGCAATGCAGTGGCGAAGGCCGAGCAGGACCTGTCCTCGGGCCTGCGGATCAACTCCGCTGCTGATGACGCCGCCGGTTACGCGATCTCCGAGGGTCTGACCTCTCAGATCAACGGCCTCAGCGAGGCCAGCGACAACGCGAACGACGCCATCTCGATGGTCCAGACCGCGTCGAGCTCCGTGAGCAACGTGCAGGACATGCTTCAGCGCATCTATGAGCTGGGCGTCCAGTACAACAACGGCACCAACTCCACCACGGATGACACTGACATCCAGGACGAGGTCAACCAGCTCACCCAGGAGATCGACCGCCAGCAGTCGTCGTCGAACTTCAACGGCATCAACCTGCTCAGCGGCTCCGCTGGAACCAAGACCAACGGAACGGTCACGTTCCAGGTCGGCGCGAACAGCGGCGACACCCTGTCGGTGACCTTCTCGAACATCGAGAAGACCACGATGACCTCCGGGTTCTCCTGGACCGCCGCCAAGACCGGCGGCAAGGTGTTCGACCTGTCGTCGAGCGACGCTCTGAAGAACCTGACCTCTGCGATCAACGCTCTCTCGTCCTACGCGGCCGAGCTGGGTGCTGTCCAGAACCGTCTGCAGTACACCTCGGACGAGATCAACGCGACCTCGACCAACCTGTCATCCACCAACAGCCAGATCACGGACGTGAACATGGCTCAGGAGATGACGACCCTGACCCAGCAGCAGGTGCTGGAGCAGGCCGGTACTGCGATGCTCTCCCAGGCGCAGAGCCAGCCCCAGATGATCCTGAAGCTCCTCCAGGGCTGATCTACCGGGCTCTAGCCCAAACCTTCGCTGAGACCCGTCGCCGCTCACGCGGCGGCGGGGCCCAGCGTCAACAACTCGCCCGCGGCAGCCCGGCTGTCACCGCGAGAAAAAACAGCCCCGTTCCACCCAGGTCGCACAGCGGGGCTCACATCCACATATCCGATCCATCGAGGGAACGGTTGGAACGGGGCGGGCTGCTTGCAGTCCGCCCCGTTTCGTTTAAGGCACGTCGGGCGTTGCCGACTACCTGATTGCGCGACCTATGAGCTATACCGACGCCATCAGCCAACTCTCCGCCACCGAGGCGCAGATCGGCCAGATCCAGGAGCAGCTCGCCGGCCTCCAGAGTGCCTTCTCCCCGGCGACCTCCTCCACCACCACGAGCTCGTCCGGGACGGCCGCCGCTGGCCTCATCGGCGATACCTCCTCCTCCGACGCGGTGTCCGGTGGCTCAACGGACTTCACCAGCCTGCTCTCCAGTGCCGTCGGCTCCACCGGTGCGACCGGATCGACCACGCTGCCGTCGACGACCGGGACCATGCTCACCTCCGATCAGCAGCAGTTCGCCTCGCGGCTGGCCGCCGACACGGGGCTGGACCCCGGCGTCGTGTCGGCGTGGCTGCTGGCCGAGGAGTCCGGAGGCGCGGCCGTCGCTCGCCAGAGCGCGAATAACAACGACTGGCTGAACATCGGCTACACCGACTCCGCGACCTACGGCTCAAGTGACTCGATCTGGTCAAACCCGACGACCGCCGCCGACGCGACCGCCGGCTGGCTCGAGGGCCAGAACACGATTCCGGGCTACGGCACCGCGAGCAGCGGGATCCAGGCGATCCTGCAGACCGCGGGCCAGTCGCCCGCCACCCAGATCTCAGCGCTGCAGAATTCCGGCTGGGCTTCCAGCGGCTACCCGGACCTTCCCTCCCTCTACGCGCAGGTGGCCGGCTGATGGGGGCCACCGCAATCGAGCCCTCTGGCCGAGAGCGCCACCGCTTGCGCAGCCGCGACCGCAAGCATCTGCTCGCCGTCGCCGAGAGCATGCTCGACGGCGCGCGTCAGCTGCCCTACCTGGAGCCTGCATCCGTGCGCCGCATGGGCAAGGACATTCTCGAGGCGGTGGCGCTCGTCGACGCCCCGGGCTACGAGGACGCGCGTGATCAGATCGCGAGCGCCGCCGAGGGCCTGGTGGGTGCGTTCGCCACCGACACGACGTCAGCAGAGCATGAACTGATTCGTCAGCTCTGCGCGGTGCGCCAGCGCCTGCTCGCGGAGGACGATCTGATCTACACGGTCGTGTTCATGCCCTACCACGCGTCCATGTGGGACAGCCTTCACAGCATCTGGATGGCCGCCGATGCCGACCCCCGCGTGGAAGCGATCGTCGTGCCGATCCCGTACGCGGACAGGCTGCCGAACGGTGACGCCGGCGAATGGCACCTGCACCTCACCGACCTGCCGCCCGAGGTCTCCGTCACGCCGTTCACGGAGTTCGACCTGAAGGGCACACACCCCGACGTCATCTACGTCCATAATCCGTATGACGCCAACAACCGGGTCACGACCGTCGCGCCGCAGTTCTACAGCTCAGCCTTGCGGCCCCACACAGACCTGCTGGTCTATGTCCCGTATTACGTATCGGCGACGGCCCCCGGAGAGCACCTCTATCGCTCCCCCAGCTTCGAGCTCTTCGACAAGGTGATCGCTCAGTCCGAGGAGATCGACCACGCCGTCATCGAGACCTGGACGAGCAGCAAGGTGGTGCCGCTCGGGTCACCGAAGTTCGACTACGTCCGCACGCCGGGCTCGGCAGTGCCGGAGGACTGGGCCGTCAAGGCCGAGGGCCGCGTCGTCCTGCTGCAGCTGACCTCGCTCGCGGCGATGATGAACGCCCCCGGAGAGGTCGTGCGCAAGCTGCACGATGTCCTCGATGCGGTGGAGGCGAGTGAGGATCTGGCGCTGTGGTGGCGCCCACATCCGCTCGAGCGGGCGACCGTGACCAGCATGATCCCGCAACTCGACGCGCTGTACACCGCCTATCAGGATCGCGCGGCACGATCGGACCGGGTCATCGTTGACACCTCGCTGGACCTGCAGCGGGCGATCCACAACGCGGATGCCTACTTCGGCCACTGGAGCTCGGTCACTGAGCTGTTCGGGTTCACCGGTAAGCCAATGGTCATCCAGGAAGTCAACATCAAGACCAATGAGCGTCGGCCTGAAGGCCCTCAGGACGAGGGCCCCAACGCGGCCCTCACCGCGTTCGCGAGGCCTGAATCGTTCACCTACGAAGGTGCGTTCAACTACCTACGCCGGGTGCTGACGGAGACAGGCGGCAAGGTCCCGGGACAGCACGAGTATTTTGCCTCGCTGACCGCACACTCCGACGGCACCGCCGGCCAGCACATTCACGATTACGTGATCAGCTGTGTGACCAATCGCTGAGCGCCGGCCGTGAGCCCTGACCTCAGCGACGCGATCGACGCCCTGCAGGACTCGGGGATACTGCCACGGTCGGATGCGTCACAGGACACCGCCCTGTACGCGTTCGGCCACACGGCCGCGACCGAGCAGCTTCGCCGTCGGCTGGACCGGGACGGGATCTCATTGGTGGCGGTGCTCGACAACAACCCGCTGAAGCAGGGCGGCTCGCTGGGGAGCGTGCCGATCATCGCTCCGGAGGCGATCGTCGAGCAGAGCGGACCCTCACTGGTTCTCATCGCCTCCCGCTTCTTCGCGGAGATGCGGCGCCAGTTGCTCGATCTCGGATATGCCGATGAGCGAATCGTCCGTGTCGGAGATTTCTCGATCGCGACGGACACAGCGGCCGGAGGGAACCTCGACCGCGGCAATCAACTGCTGCACCGACTCCGTCTCGCTCACCCGGGCCGCCACCTGGTTGTCTGCCCGTTCGGCGCGCTGGGCGACGTGTACTGGGCACTCGCGTACTTCCCGGCGTTCGCTGCCGCCCGGGAGCTTGCGCCGGCGGTCCCGGTCGTCGTCGGAGCCGGCTGCCGCGAGGTTGCCGAGCTCTTCGGGTACGAGGACGTCGACAGCCTCGCGCAGGACGAGATGGACGATCTCGTCGCCGCGATGGTCAGCGCCCGACCCTCGGACGCGACCATCGCCCACCACGACCGCCCCTACGGAGCGACCGCGCCGGTCCGGGTGCTCGATGAGCGCTTCGTGGCGTTCACCGACGTGTACCGGGATCTGGTCTACGCGTTGTCTGACCGGGCAGTACCTCAGACCCCCGGGCGACACCCGAGCCGTCTCCCGCCTTCAGACGGCCTGGTTCCGGGACGGACCGTGCTGCTGGCCCCCTACGCCAAGAGCGTCCTGCCCGTCTCACCGTCGTTCTGGGAGCAGACCGCTGAGGCGTACGCCTCGCAGGGATACGCCGTCGCGACCCTCGTGCACGGCGATGAGGAGGCGGTGGCCGGGACGGTGGCACTCGAGGTCCCGATTGCGGATCTGCTCGATGCCGCCGAGCGCGCGGGGACGTTCATCGCGCTGCGCAGCGGGCTGTGCGACGTCGTCCATGCGGCCCGGGCCCGGAAGGTCCATGTGTCGCCGGACGCGTACTACAGCACCACTCGTTACAAGGTCGCTGACTTCTTCGCGCTGCCCGGCTGGGAATCGGTTGTGCTGCCGGTTCTATAGCCGCCAGAACGCGAGCATGCGCCGGTACATATCGGCCATCCCGTAGCGCGGCTGCCACCCGAGCGCGGCGATCTTCTCAGTGGCCAGGCGATGGAAGGACGGCGGCGCGTATCCCCGGCTCGCGATGTCCGCCGGCGTCCTGACGATGACCCGGATGGCTCCCTGCGCGACGTCCCGGGCCACCACCTCGGCCATCTCGCGGATGGTCATGCTCGCCTGCGGATTGGCGACGTTGTAGGCCTCACCCGCCGCACCGTCGGTGGCGAGCAGCAGCAGCGCGCGGACGGCGTCCCCGAGGTAGCAGACGTTGGTCACCCCGGCACCGTCGGTGTGCAGCTCGATGTCGTGTCCCATCAGCACCGAGCGCGCGAACTGCAGCGGAACCCGGGTGTTCGCCGGGTCGTTCGGAATCCCGGCGCCGAAGGTGAGGGCCAGCCGCGCGTTGATCGTTCTCAGGCCGTGCTCGGCGGCGTAACCCGCCGCGAGGGTCTCGGCGTGGCGCTTGGCCTCCGGATAGCTGCTGCGCGGGTCACCCGGATCGAGGGTTCCGAGGTCGCGCTCGGTCACCGCGCCGGTCAGGCCCTGACCGTAGACCTCCATCGAGGACGCGCAGACGACGCCGCTCGCCCCCAGGGCGAGGGCCAGGTCAAGGGCCGCGCGGGTCCCGTCGACCGCCGTGGCGAGCACCTCCTCAGGCTCGGCGACCATGCGGGCCGACGCGGTCACCCCGGCCCCATGAAAGACATAGTCGACTCGGTCCAGTCCGCAGCTCGCCGGCGAGAGTGCGCGCACGTCGCCGGCGAGGAATCGCGCGCTCAGCTCGGCCCCGAGCCGCCGCCCTTTGGTGAGGTCGCGCCCGTGCAGTGCCAGCGTGAGACCGAGCTGGTGGGTCGCGTTGGCGGCACTGAGCACCCGGGCGACGGCGCCACCGATCGCTCCCGTCGCACCCGTCACCAGCACCGTGGCGCCCCGGAAGCGCTCCCATTGGATCACCGGATCGCCGAGCGCCAGCTCGACATCCTCTGCCAGCACGCCGGTGGCGGTCACGTCCCCAGGATCTGCTGGTTCTCCATCGCCTCGTACAGGGCGCGGAAGACGTAGTAATCGCTCGGATTGGTGATCTTGATGTTCTGCGGGGTGCTGGTCACGACTCGCGGTCGGATCCCGCGCAGATGACAGAGATGCGCGGAGTCGATCGTGGCGACTCCCTCGGTCTGCGCCCACGCGTACAGCTCGTGGATCAACCCGTAGCGGAAGCTCTGGGGAGCCTTGGCGACGTACATCTCGTCCCGGGGCGGAACGTCCACGATGTCCTCGCCCGCGTTGACCCGCACGATGCTCTCGGCGACGTGCTCGCCGGTGACGGCGGCCCCGTGCTCGCGAGCGACGTCGATGTTCTCGGTCAGCAGCCGCTCGTCGATCAGCGGGCGCACGCCGTCGTGGATGAGGACGATGTCGTCGTCGCCGGCGGCTCCCTCCATCGCCACCAATCCGTTGTAGATCGAGGCGTGCCCCGTGTCGCCGCCGGGGACGATGGTGGTCACCTTCTGGATGTCGTAGCGGCGCAGGAGGCGCTCGAGCTCTCCAATCCACGACTCCAGGCACACCACCACGATGCTGTCGATGAGCGGATGCTTCTCGAAGTGCTCGATGGTGTAGATGATCACCGGCTTGCCATGCAGCTCCAGGAACTGCTTCGGCGTCGCTCGAGTACTCATCCGCCGGCCGGTCCCTCCCGCGAAGATCAAGGCGGTCACCGCGCTCATGTCAGGCCTCCCAAGACCTCGCCCACGAGGTTGTCCTCATCACCTGGTCCGTACTCGAGCTCAAGCAGATTCCGTCCCAGCCCCATCGCGTCGAGGCTGAAGTACTCCTGGAACGAGCCCTTATAGAAGCGGCCGTCCCGGTCGTACAGAATGACCATGCGGCTGCCGGTCGCGCTCACGATGTCGCAGAATCCGCTGCGCACGCCCACAAAATAACCGGCCGTCTCCACGAAGTCCGCCGCGAGGGCCAGCGGGAAGCGGGCGGCGACGGTGCCGGCGATCGGCTCTTCGGTCGGCGCGCAGTTGGTGCAGACGGTCAGTCCGCGCGCGGCGCAGCGGGCGGCCACCGCGCCCCAGAAGTCGTGATCCGGGACATGGAACAGAGTGTTCGCATACGGCGAGAGCACGACCGTGCGACCGGGCACCAGCCCCTGCTGGTCGAAGAGCTCGACCACCGCGTCGTTGGTGGCCGAGGGCGCCGGAATCTGAGCAGCGGTCGCGTCCGGGAAATCGAACACGGCGTGCCGGAACATCTTTTCGAAGTCGAGTCCCTTGAACCCGCGCAGCCACTGCGTCGGCGCGCCATCCCATCCGTCGTTGAGCACGACGATCTCGTGTGGCGCGGCCCGCACGACCCGGCCGTAGCCGATGATCCGGTTGAGGGTCGCCCAATCGACGGCGGTGACGTCGGTCTCCCCCATCATGCGTGCCACCTGCGCGCACGCGTTGCTCGCCACCGCAAGCTTGTAGCTCCGGATGTTCTCGCGCTCCACGAAGCTCTTCAGATAGAGACAGATCAGGTAGATGTCCCCGGTGCCGGCGTAGGGAGCGACGAACAGGGTGGACTCACGATCTCGGCCGATCAGCTTGCGGTAGCTCGCCCTACCCCGCAGAACGTCACGGACCCCACGCAGAAACGCCGCTGGGGACTCATCGAACTTCGTGGGGCTGAGCACGAAGGCCTGCCGGTCCCGGGCGTAGCCGAGCGACTCCATCTGAAAGAGCATCTCCCGAGTCGCGGTGACGGCGACCACGATCACGACGCAATCGTCGCGGTGCGGCACGAGCACCGTCTCCGGGCGCTGCACGGTCAGACCCTGGTAGCTGCGGCCGACCTTGTCCGGGTCGTTGTCGATGACGGCATCGAGGGTGAGCCCGTGCTGCTCGAGTTCGTGCTTGACCTGGGCGGCGAGCAGCGACGCCCCGAACAGCACCAGCTTGCGACCGCGCACGGCCGGGCGGCGGATCGTCCGCCGAGCCTGCCGGCGCACGTCCTCTGCCGCGCTAGGCACGGGCCACCTCTCCGCCGGCCCAGCCGCGGATGCGGTACATCGCGAGGCAGACCAGGTCATCGAGCGTCAGGCGGTCGATCCCTGCCATCCGCCAGAGGTGGTTTGAGTATGGCCGCGTGAGCGAGACGAAGAAGATCCTCACCGAGAACTGGCACATCTCGTAGTAGCTGAGCAGGGCATCGATCTGACGCTGCGTGAAGACCTCGACGGCGAGGATGCCGTCGCTGTCCTCGCGAATCTGTTCCGCGACGCGGGCCTGGTCGGTCACCACCACCACGCCGCGGGCCTGCCGGTCGGCGATCAGATCGGTGATCCGCGCAAGCGCGACCTGGTTGAGCGCCGGATCGTCCTCTATGAACGCCACCACGTACGCGCCGTTGTCGATCTCATGGCGCTCGCGCAGTCCCAGCCACAAAGCGCGTCCGCGCCACGCTGCGATGAACCGTCCGCCGATCACAGGCTCACCAATCAGCCGACGGCAGGCACTGGGCGGAGGCTGTCCAGGGTCGAGTCGTCGACCCGGGTCAGTCCGGTCGCCGCCGCCCGCTGCGGCGAGCGGGTGTAGACGGCCTTGGCGCGGGTCGGCACCGGTCCCTGCTGCAGCTCCAGCGCGGCCTCGTCCTCGCTGTTGGCCAGGCCGGCCGTCGCCATCGCGGCCAGCAGCCGCTCGGCCACGGACTCAGCGGGCGTGTCGCCCGAGGTGATCAGGAGGGTGACCGGATCCTCGCCGGTGAACTGCGTCGACCAGGCGCGCAGCATCTCCGGCGCCTCGATCAGCTCATCGGCGAAGGCGCACACCTGGACACGCTCGGGCGCCGGGGCAGCCCCGGACGCCTGCCGCCAGGGTTCGGGAACCGCGTACCGGGGGCCCGGCGGCGTCTCGCGTCCCCGCTCCGTGTGCCAGCCGACGATCTCGCGAAGTTCCTCGGGCGTCCGCAACAGATCGCGCCCAAGCTCCCGGTCGCCGACGATGCGCGCGGCTTCGGGGTCGGCACGGACACCGTGCAGCTCCGGGAACCTCTTCTGGAACCAGGCGTACCCGACGGTGTCCAGCTCGTTGTGCATGGGAGGGCCATAGAGGCCGATCTCGTTTCCGGCCGCGATCCCGTAGAGAATCGCGGTGGTGAGGCGGTTGCTCACCACCCGCCTGTGCCGGCGCAGCTCGAACAGCTGACGGGTCAGGTAGGAGCGGTCGACCCTGATCCGGCCGCGCAGGTTCAGGTCCTGCACGATCGGAGGACCGTTGGTGATCACCCGAGCGCCTTCGGGCGAGTAGATCCTGCGCAGCGCTTCCTGCTCGTAGTCATGCCAATGCAGACAGAAGGTGACCGGCCCATCCTCGACCTCGAGCACCTCCGCCACGTACCGGCGATGGTCGCCGATCGTCTGGCTCCACGGCAACCCATGCCACGGGTAGACGATCGTCCCCTCCGGCTCGGCGTCGAGGCGCGGTTGCGGGAGGGCGAGCAGGTACAGGAACGACGCGCCGATCGGCGTCACGCCCTCCCACCCCTCCGCGATCGCCTGGTCACCGATGTGTTCGGACCACATGAACTTGGTGACCGGCAGTCGGCCGAGCGCCGGGTGATCACCCGGGATCGACATCCATCCGTGCTGCAGGACGCCGTGGATCGGCCACAGGAACTCGTCGGTGTACCCGCAGTACTCATGCAGGATCGAGGCGTGTCCGTACAGTTGGTTCTCGGTGTGCATGGCGCCCCTGTCCCTGCTCAGGACAGGACCGCAGCCGCGTCGGCTGCGCGCCCGGTCACGTCCGCCTGCTGCCTGAGGCCCATGAACAACTCCGCGACTGCGAGGTCGCGCGGCTCGTCCACATCGACGCTTGACATCTCGTCCATCACGAACGCGAGGCGGTTCTCGTTCATGACGGTGTCAGGAGTGAGCGACGCCACCTCGTTGATGTACACCGCGCCGTTGAGAGTGAAGGTCTCCTCATCCTGTCCGTCCGGGCCATCGGCGGCGACCAGCCGCGCATCGCCGTCGCCATCGACGTGTCTGAGGTACCGGAGCGAGCGCGTGGGGCACACCGACAACAGCGATCGCGCCGCCCGTGCGACGTACATTTCGATCGCCTCGTCGACGTGCCGGGCGGTCCTCAGCGGGGATGTGGGCTGAAGCAGGACGACGTCGCTGAATGAACCGTCCACCGTGGCGATCGCATGGAGGACCGCATCCACGCTCCTCGCCGTCGGCCCGGCGAGTTCCGCTGGGCGCATGATGACGTCGACGCCGTACTCACCGGCGACCATGGCGATCTCGTCGCCATCGGTGCTCACCACCACGTGATCGAGATGACGCGACTCCAGGGCCGCCCGCAGCGTGTGCGCGATCAGCGGGGCGCCCGCCAGCGGCCTCAGGTTCTTGCCGGCGATGCGCACGCTCCCCGCCCTGGCCGGGATGACCGCGAGGAAGGACCGCTCGCGCAGCATCAGGCAGCGGGCGCGAGGTCGAAGAACGGCTTCTGCAGCGGCGACTCCCACATCACCGCTCCCTTGACCAGATCCATGAACCGCTCCGTGCTGTCCCCGGCCCCGAAGCTCAGTTCCGCCGCGCGTCCCGAGCGGATCGCATGGTCGACCGTCGCCGCGATCACGTCGGGGTCGTAGTCCGCGTGCAGGATGCCGGCATCGGCTCGGTAGCGCCCGATCTGCCGGTCGCCCACGTCGACGCTCGGCACGCCGTAGACGCCAGCCTCACGAATTCCGGCACTGGAATTGCCGACGATCACCGATGCATGCTTGAGCAGGGTGAGGAAGTACTCAAAGCGCATCGAGGGCAGGAGCCTGAAGCGGGCGTTGCCGGCGAGTCGCTTGTAGGCCTCCATCACGAACGCGCGCCCCAGATCGTTGTTGGGGTGGATGATCACGTAATCCAGGTCAGTGGCGAGCAGTCCGGACACGAATGCCTCGGAGTTGCCGAGCATCTTCGTGTAGTCGGTGGTGACCGGATGCAGGGTGGCCACGCCGAAGCGGGTGTAGGGAATCTCGTAGCGCTGCTTGACCTGATGGATCGAGGGCAGGCCCGAGCCGAGCATCACGTCGATGTCGGGCGAGCCGATCACGTGCACCGACGCGGGGTCCTCGCCGAGTTGCAGGACGCGCTCCCTCGCCTCCATGTTCGCCACCAGATGGACGTGCGCGAGCTTGGTGATCGCATGGCGGATGGAGCCGTCGACCGTCCCTGAGAGCTCACCACCTTCGATGTGGACGAGCAGGACGTTGTTGGTGGCGGCGACGATCGCTCCCGCGAGCGCCTCGACGCGATCGCCGTGCACCACGATCAGGTCCGGCTGGACCTCGCGGGCGAAGTCGCTCAGACCCCTGATCGTCTCGGCGAGCACGATGTCCATGTTCGCGTCGCCCTCGATCCGCTGGTTGATGAACGGATAGGTGTTCTTGTAACCGTCCCGGACGACCTCGGTGTACGTGCTTCCGAACTCCCGGTGCATGTGCATCCCGGTGATGAACACGTGCGCCTCGAACCCGGGATCGGCATCCACGGCGAGCATGATCGGCTTCAGCTTGCCGTAGTCGGCGCGGGTGCCGGTGAGGAAGATCACACGCTTGGCGGCGCGTCTGGCGTCACGCATCGACCATCTCCCAGCCGAGGTGCGTGCCTGACGGGATGTCGTGGCCGGCCCGCTTACCGAGCAGGGACTCGAACTCCTCCGCGGGGATCGAGCCGGTCCCGGGCCGCTTCACCCAGACGTTTTGGTAGGTGAGGCTGTCGCCGGCGGCGATGTCCTGGATGGCGACCACCGTGGCGAAGGCGAACGCCGCGGTCACCTCCTCCTCCGCGACCCGCCCCTTGGATCCACCGCGCATCACCAGCACCTCTCGGCCGGCCTCGATCAGCTCGCGGCACTCGGCTTCATCCATCGAGCAGACGATGTCCGGGCCCTCGCGATCCATCCGATCGGTGAAGTGGCGCTCCACCACGGAGGCGCCGAGCGCCATCGCCGCGATGCACGCGGTGTTGTTCAGCGTGTGATCGGACAGTCCGAAGGGGACGCCCGGGAACGCGGCCGCGAGCTCCTGCATCGCGCCGAGGCGGACGAGCCGCGGGGGCGTGGGATAGACGTTGGTGGTGTGCAGCAGCGCGAAGGGCAAGCCCGCGGCACGCACGATCTCAACCGCGCGGGCGACCGCGGCCAGGTCGTTCATCCCGGTCGAGATGATCAGGGGCCGGCCAGCCTCACAGACGTGGCGGATCAGTGGGTAGTTGTTCAGCTCTCCCGAGCCGATCTTGTACGCCGGAACATCGAACTCACGCAGCCGGTCCGCGGCGGCGCGCGAGAACGGAGTGGAGATGAACGTCATCCCCTTGCTGCGGACATACGACATCAGCTCGTACTCGTCCTCTGCAGAGAGCGCGGCGTCGGCCATGATCTCGTAGATCGACCGGCCGGAGTTGCCCGGGATCGTCTTGCGGGCATCGGAGCTCATCTCGTCCTCGACGACGTGGGTCTGGTGCTTGACCACCTCCACGCCGGCCCTGCTCGCGGCATCGACCATCTCTTTGGCCACGGCCAGGCTGCCGCCATGGTTGATGCCGATCTCGGCGATCACCAAAGGCGCCTCCGTGGGGCCGACGACGCGGCCGTCTATCGCCAGTGCTTCCACTTGGTTCTCCGCTCCGCACGGACCGGACGCGGATGTTGTCGGTCCAAGGCTCATCGAGGTTCATCTCATAGATCGACCCGAACGGCGCGGCCTTGAGCCACGCGACGCAGCCGGCCGGGAGCCGCCGGCCCGCCTCTATATGATCCGGCCGGTGCGAGACTCGAACCTGGTCGTCATGTACCACTACGTCCGCCCCGAGAACTCCGACGGCGTGACAGGTCTGACTCCCGAAAAGTTCGGTCGACAGCTTGATCTCGTCGGCAAGCACTACCGGTTCGTGACGCTCGAGGAGTATCTCGCGCAGCACGAGGACGAGTCGGGCATGGCGCTTGTGACCTTCGACGATGCCGTGTCGGATCAGTACGACTATGCGTTTCCGGTCCTGGAAGCGCACGATGTCCCGGCTGTCGTGTTCGCGCCGATGCGGCCTTTTTCGGAGGAGACCGATCGCTGGTCGACACAGCACCTGCTGCACGCCCTGGCGCAGCACCTGGGATGGGCGGAGTTCGAGCGCCGCGTCGATGCGATTCTTGGACCACTCGATCTCGATCAGGCGGCGGTCGACCGGATCTACCACTACGAGGTCCCGGCCAAGCGGCGGATGAAGTACACGCTGGCCTTCGCGGTGAAGCAGCCGCAGGTCCGAGAGGTGCTGTGCGAGATCAACA
>Ga0335075_10008290_pt1 | contig 15946 bp, 9 predicted proteins | sample Lox_Sample_24_FD_206723 | JGI IMG/M metagenome (GOLD analysis project Ga0335075, IMG submission 206723) | Soil microbial communities from Loxahatchee National Wildlife Refuge, Florida, United States - Lox_Sample_2.4 | ecosystem: Environmental > Terrestrial > Soil > Wetlands | place: USA: Florida... | reverse complement strand
GTTGAGGGCTTTTTCTTTTTGCTGAAACGAAAGTGGTCCAGCGTGAGTCTCGCGAACGGAATGCTGCCCTGGATGAAACCCTGTGCAAAAAGAACGGCACGCACGAGGTTGGATTTACCCGCGGCGTTGGCTCCGTACACCACTCCGCTGCGTAGAACACTCTTGCCGGTGTCGCCAACGGCAATGCAATGGTCCCCGTGGTCCTTCAGCTTGCCGCTGGCAACCAGATTGAGCGTTTGTTCTGCCCCGAAAGAACGAAAGTTGGCAACCGAAAAATCGATAAGCACTCGTTCCTCGTTTTTTTCTCGAATAGAGGCCCAAGAAGATCGGCAAACCTTACACAAGTACATTCTAGCGTGGTTATCTCTCGGATTCAAGCATGGTTTGCTCGAACAGTCCGCCCCTGTCGTACTCTCCGGCCAGAGTCTGTGTGCAAGCCGAAGAACCGCAGGTCACACCATGCCCCAGCGCCGACGCAGCAGCCATTCGACGGATAACGTCGTCACAAACAGTACAAAAAAGATCATCAAAAACGACGATCGCCCCGTCGTGCGCCAGTCGGGGCGGAGGATCAGCTTCGGCTTGTTACGGATCAGGCTCTCGCTCTGCATGCGGCGGAGAAACGCCGGCAATTCCTCGACGCGATGGAAGTCGCCGCCGCCGGCGGAGGCCAGCTTCTTGAGGAAATCGTGGTCCGCCGCTCGCCGCGTCATCTCGACGTCCTCGTCGTAGACGATGAAATGCGCCGACGCCTGGCTGTCGATCACCTCGCCGCTGCTGGGATCCTTGGCCTTGCCCTGCACCGTGATCAGATATTCGCCGGGAACGTCGGTCTTGATGAAGGTGCCGCGCTCGTCGGTCGCCGTCCGCGCCGTCGGCACCGGCGTCTTGACGCCGTCGGGGCCAACGACTTCGACGCTGTAGCTGCCGTCCTTGAGATCGACGCCGCCGCGGCTACGGACGCCGACGCTGAAGCCGAGATCGCCGCGCACCGGCAGACGCCTCGTGTCCGGCTTGATCCATACGCTGCCCTCGGCGTTCTCCTGCTTGGCCAGCCACAGCACCATCTGTCGCCAGAATCGGCCGTGCATCTGCTGCTTCTCCGGATTGATCACCCAGCGATGCGTCGTGTCGCCGGCGAAGGCCAGCACTCGGCCGTCTCCGTAGTTCTGGGCGATCAGGATCGGCTCGTTCTTGTCCGATTCGCCCAGGATCGTCTCGATGCCCTTGTTCGATTTGCGCAGCCGCGAAATGCCTTCCAGCTCCGGCAGCGTCTCCCAGGCTTTCTCCGGCTTGTCGCCGTCGGCCAGACGCAGGAGATAGCCGAAGCTGCGCAGGCCGGTCTGCGTCGGCAGCATCTTGCGATCCGCTTCGATTTGCCCGCGCGAAGTCGAAAAATCGATAGGCAGCATCTTCTCGATGGGCGTGCCTTGCCAATCGCTGTTTCCGAAGCTGGCATAGCCGCCGAGCATGAGCAAGCCGGAGCCGCGCGAGACGAGATGCTCGATGGACTCCAGCGCTTGTGGGCTGACGGCGCGCATCTGCGCGGCGGTCACGTCGCCAAGAATGATGACGTCGTAGGGCTGGCGATCGAATTGAAACAGGTCGCCGCTGTTGGCGTCGATGGTCTGCCCGCCGCGCAGCCAGACTGGGGTGACGCGAATGCGCGGATCCTTTGCCAGAGCGTCGCAGATAAACTGCGGCTCCATCGCCCGCTGCTTGTCCACCAGCAGGACACTTACGCCCTCCTTGGTTACGGTAATGAATGTCTCAATTTTGTTGTTGAGTGGGAACAGATCGCCGCTGGGCGCCTCGTCCCTGCGTTTGGGATCGTCCACCTGCACGCGCAGCTTGACCTCGCCGGGCTTAGCCGGCGCATTACATTCCAGCTTGATCATGTTGCCGGTTGTCAACGTCAACTCTTCATCACGGGCCAGCACTTCCTCATTGTCGAGGAACAGGCGCACGCGGACCGTGCTGTTCTCGAATCCGGGCGCGTCGATGCCGAGCTTGACGGTCAGCTGACCCTTGCTGGGCACCAGGACCGGCTCGGTGACGAGGGAAGTGATGGCAACATCGTTCTGGCGGTCGGCCGTGGTCGGATTGCCGCAGGCGAAGGCGTGGATAGGGCACGGCAAACCGCGCCACCGCGCGGCCTCGGACAGGGCCGGTGTGCGGGCGCTGCCGTTGTCGGCGCCGTCGCTGAGGAGCAGCAGATAACGCGGCGGCTGCCGCCCGTCGCGCTGTTCGTACAGGGCGCGGAGCATCGTGCCGGTGTCGGTGCGCTTGCCGTCGGCTGCGCCGGGATCGTTGGGTTGAAATTCCGCGACATCGCCGGCGAACTTGTAAATGCGCACGTCCATCTGTTGCTCTTCGCGCAGCTGATCCAGCTCCGGGCCGCTCTCGCGCAGCGTTCGCAGCAGCAATTCCCAGCGCGAGTGATGGCCGGACTCGTCCTGAATGGTCATGCTGCCGGAGTGATCGCAGACGATGAGCAGCAGCGCATGCAGCGGGTTGCGTTCCGGCGAGGCCATCGAGGGGCGGACGATCGCCAGGCCGGCGAGCAGGAACGCCAGCAGACGCAGACCGAGAACGGCGACGGTACGGCGTCGCGTCGCGGCGGAGCTGGCGAGATAGGTAGCCACGGTCAGACCAAGAAGAGCGGAGGGTAGGACCACAAGAGCGGCCATGAGTAGCCCGTGCAGATGACCTACCGGCGAGACGCCGGTCCCACCAGCCGGGGCGCTGGTGAAGCTCCAGGTGTGGATCGCTACCCAGCCGAGCGCCATCGCCAGCAGCGCCCCGCCGATGCGTGCCAGTTGACGCGGCGCGATACCGCGCGGCCGCAGCTGCCAGAGAATCGGTAGGATGAACGCTATTAGGCCGGACACGGCGACTGCGGCGAGGACATCCCCCGTCGCCGACGCCGCAAACGCCGGCAAGTACGACCACGGCCAAATGGGATCGATAACCACGCTCATGACAATTCCTTGGCGAGCCGGGAGAGCAAACGTACTTTCAAGATAGCAGACGCCAGCCAGCCTCCGTCTTGGTTTTTGATGACCAGAGCGACTATAATACGAGACTGCAAAGCTCCCAGGCGGATGGATAAGCGATGATGGATGAATCGCGTCATCACCTCGAAATTGCCGGCCGATCTCGCCGCGGCGATTTCGAGGTTGCCTGGCAGCAGAAATGGCGGCGCCTGGAGGAAACGCAAGAAGGCGGTTGCTACGTCTGTGTCGTCGAGTTTGAAAGCCCGGCCGGTCGCCTTGCTTTCGCGGATTAGAGGGAGGAACGACAGCATGTCTACCGCACCTACCTCGGTCAGCGATATGCTGGTCACGGTCAAATCGCGTGAGGTGCAACGCGCCCTGCTGGCGGAAATGCGCGGCGATAGGGAGGCGGCGCGACGGCACTTCCTCGCCAGTGCCCATCTGGAGCTTGTCCTTGCCGCGGACTACGAGCAAGCGGGTGACGCGCCGCTGTCCTTCCGCAGCCACCTTAGCGCCGCATCCTGCTTTTGGCGCGCGGGAGAGCAGGAACAGGCGCGGCTCCGATTTGAGGATCTGCGGGCGGCTCATCCCAGCCAAGCCGCGGCGATTCAAGAAGTGCAAATGGAGCTGACCAGGGATTATCCACCCTCCGCCTCGTGAAAGGATGAATCATCGCCTCCGGCTGCAAAAGCCAAGCTCAGCGCGCTCCTGCGGGCACAGGACCTTGTATTTACCACCCCGCTTGTAGGCGGCGTCGTTCATGCCCGTGGCCTGCTTCACCCGTTCCTCTCCCCGCCGGTGAGCGTCGATCTCCGGCGGATCGGACGCGCCATAGGCGATGGCCTCCTTGACCGCCTCCAGTGGTAAGCCGTAGTCCGCGGCAATCTCCTCCGCTGTCATCGGCTCGCGGCTAACAGAGAGGCGATAGATCACTTCGGCCCGAATGCGCGTTCCCTTGATGAACATTTGTTTGTATGCCGACTTCGGGTTCGGCGCCAGATAAACCCATTAGCGCGGGGTCGATGATTGGCTCGGTGCGCTCATTGGTCTCTCCTTCGCACGGATCTGCAATCTATTTCGGAGTTTAACGCTTTATCGACCGGACCTCAACGATAGACCGGGTAGATTGACAAGTCCCGCCCTCTTTTCGATATATCTTGCAAGCCCAAAAGGAGCTGCGCTCGCTCAACCGCTGGGGTTTGGTGGAGATGAGCGAGAAGTGTCCAATTTCTCGGACGCCAATCGAACAAGATGGCAAACGCTCTTTAGTGGACGATCAGTTGCGTTTCTGTTGGCGAACCGAGATGGGCCAGTCTGTTTCTCGTCCGCGTTAGTAACGTATGAGTGCCAGGTTCTAGGCTTGCCGTCAATTCCAAGCTCCAAACGCCCGAGCTCGTCCGCGTCCCGTAGCCCAACAGGGACTCATGCCAGTCCGTCCCGCTGATGCGCATGCCGTCCTTGTGCCACACCTGGACCATGATCGGGCAATGTCTGAAATAGAAATCGACGCCGGTGACGGCGAAGGACCATTTGGGTTCAGTAATCTCGGTGGCGGTCAACGTCAGGCTGTCGCCCGCGGTCACGGGATTCGGGCTGGCAACGAAGGAGCCAATCCGCGCTCGGTTAGGCATGAAATCGCGTAACAACCAGGAGACGGGGATGAGAATGAGGAGACCGAGTCCACCAACGAACTCGGGCACCAACCAGAAAAGAAAACCGCCGACCAAAAACCCGAGCGGGGCAGCAACGACCGCGCCGACCAACACTCCGATCACCCCCAGCAGATTACCGCCTTGAGTCCCTCTATGGGCAACTATCCAGCCCCAGGTCGCACCAGCAATCAACGAAGCTGCAGCTCCGAGGCAGCCACCCAGAAATGTCCGGTCTATGTCCGCCTTTATGTACTCAGAATCTGATTTGCGCTGACTTCGCACTGTTTAGTCCTTTCATGGGCTGAACGCTGAACGGCGCGGTAGTTGTGCATCCACGAGGTAGTTCATGGCGTCACCGGTTGAAGTCGGCGCGTCCGCGCAAGCCGGGCGGCGAACGCCAGCACCGCCAGGAGATCCTCACGCTCCAACTCTTCATAGTCGGCCAGGAACTCTTCGATCGTCATGCCGGAGCTGAGCGATTCCCGGAGCGTCTCCACCGGGTAGCGGAGCCCGCGGACGCATGGCTTACCGTGGCAAATGGCCGGATCGATCGTGATTCGAGAGAGCAGCGTATCCGTGTCAGCTGTATATCAAAGCCGGTCCCCTTCTAGCGCCGGGAACCTACTGGTCCGCGACCGAAGAAACGCTCCGGTCGCTTACGCACCCGCCTCGCCGCTTATCGCGCCCGTTTCGGCCGCCGAGGCGGCGCGGCGATAGAAGCGATTGGCCAGCAGGCTCTCGACCGTCAACACGATCAGTACCGCCATCATCAGCCACGGCAGCAATTCCAGCGGCGGCGGATGCATCCCCGTCAGGGCATCCTTCAGGCTGATGGTTCGGCCGACCTGCAACAGCGTATCCTTACCCAGCACCGATTCGATTTCTTCCGCCGGCACGCGCTCCAGCTCGCTCTCCTGCGGCCGCACGTTCAGACTGCATCCGGCGACGATGCGTTGGTCCGCATCGCGTACCGCGTAATTGCCAGCCGTTACGGCCTGCGGTAGTGACAATTGCGTGTCACCCTCGTTGGCCTTGATGTTCGTTTCGGCGACGGCGAGGCCGGGTCCATCCAGCATGTACAGCGGCGCCGCCAGCGACGACGGCAGCGGCACGCGCGGGATCTGACCGCAGAAATAATTCAATTCCGGCATCGTCGAATCGCCGGCCAGGTAACGCAACACCTGATCCTCAAGGATCAGGCCGAATGACGAATCGCTCCAGTAATTGTGCCAGGGGCGATTGCGATCCAGATCGCGTGTATCCAGAGGCGTCGTGAAGAGGAGGACGTGGCCGCGCTCCACCGTGCGCTCCAGCAGGGCCGGAGGGTGACGTCCGCGATCCGCATAGGTTGCCAGCACAAGGGTATCCTTATCGGTCGGCGTCACCGACCAAAAAGCGTTGACGCCCGGCCACGATTGCGGCTTGGAGAAATCCGGCTCGGCAGTGCGCATCGCCTTGTCGAAGAACGCCGGGATGGGGTGTTTGACGCGAAAGTTGGACCAACGAATCAGCGGCCGATTCGCAGGGTTCGTTTCGATCTTCTGGAGCATACCGGGCAGCAATCCCGCTTTCGTTCCCTCTTCGTTGTATTGCGGAAGCTGCCGCCGCATCTCTTCGCCGCCGGGCACCAGCACCAGACCACCGCCGCCGCGAACATAGCGGTCGAGCTTCTGCCACAAGCCGGCGCTCGGCACGATCTGAAACACACACACGGCGGCGTAGCCGTGCAGCTCCTTGTCGGCGAGCTTGTCCGCCTCGGCCAAGGGGCGAATGTCGCACTGGAACAGATCCACAACATGCGTCGCCGTTTGCCAGGCCTTCCACGGAAGCGGCGCGGTGGGACCGGCGTCTCGCCGGTCGAGCGGCTTGTCGGCCACGATGCTCAGCACCTTGCGGCGCTGTCGCGTCAGGAACGTGGCGAAGGACGTATTGTTGAACGGCAACGCATCAGCGGTCTGATGTTTCACCGTCACCTGATATATTGTTTCGGCGTTTTCGCCGCGATTCTGTGGGGCGTCGCGCTCGAAGACGAAAACGCGCCCCTGCCCGGCGGCGAGCTGGATGGCCATCTTCCGTTCCGAGTCCGGATCATTGTCGAGCTGGCACAGCAGCTCCGTATCGAAATCCGCCCCTGTCGCCCGGACGGTAGCCTGGATCTGGATGCGGCTACCGGGCGCGACGACCGGCGGCACGACCTCCAATTTCTCGATAGCCAGATCCTTCGGCTTGTCGGCGCCGACATCGACGAAGAGCGCACGGATACCGTCCGGCATGGTTCGCGGACCGGCGCGCGGATCCCAGCTGGCGCGAGCACGATCGGAAAAGACGTATAGAAATCGCGGCGTCGGATCCTCACCCTCGCCGACCTTTTCCAGCATCCGCACGGCGCGATCGAGCTGTCGATTCACGGCGGCGTTGGCCGGATGGATGCGCAGACCGTCGAGGCGTGCCTGCGCCAGCGCCGGCGACAGCCACTCCGGACCGCCCTCGCCGGCATCGTCGGCGCTATCCAGCAGGGCGACCTGGCTGGCGGGGTCCATCTCGTCGAGCAGCTCGCTGGCGCGTTGTTTGGCTTCTTCCAGGCGTGTGCGTCCGGCGGCGCTGTATTCCATGCTGGCGCTGGTGTCGAAGATCAGCACGGCGGCGACGGGACGTTCGTTGCTGAACAGTGAGGCGACGCGCTCGGCGGCGACGCGCGGCCGGGCCAGCGCCAGACACAGCGCCGCGATGACGCCCATGCGCAAGAGTAGCAGCAGCAGATGTTGCAAACGCAGCTTGCGGCGATTGATGAGGTGTCGCTGGCGCAGAAAGCGGAAGGCGGGGAATTGCAGGTGGCGCGGCTTCTGCCGCATGATGAGGTGCAGCAACACCGGCACGCCGACGAGCAGCAGACCAGCCAGCAGATAACCGTGGATAAAGGTCATGCCTCGCTCATCTCCTCTTCGGCGAGCCGCATCTGGTAAACCATTTCATCCAGGGAAGGAAGACCTGTTTCTTAATGTACCGAATCGCCGGAGGGCTACGCCATGCCTTCGGCCTCCAGCGCGGGATCCCAGCATTGCTGGGGAAGCTCCGCCAGGATGTGGCGTTTCATCAGGTCCACGCAATACAGCAATCCCATACTGCCGCCTATCACGACGCTCGGTATGGTGACGGCCGGTAACCACCACAGGCCGGCGATGCCTACTATCAGGAAGGAGACGCCGAACAGGATAGCGAGAATGAGAGGGATTCCCAGCACGAATAGGGTCGCGACCACCATGAAGCCCGCTCGGTTGGCGAAGTAGCTGCCAACGCCGGTCGGCGGCCAGGCGTTGCGCCGCCTCGCCGCGTGGACGCCACGACTGAGCCACAGCTTCAAGCCGCCGCGCCAGGCCAGGGCAGCGGCATAAGTGAACGCCAGCGCCGAGCAGCTCAGACCCACCAGTGTCGTCATGCTCGTCCAGATCACGCTTTCCAGCAAAGGATCTCGACCGCGCGCCGCCACGGCATTGGGGCGATTTGCTCCCACGATGGCGAAGGCCAGCAGCATGATCCCCGCCACGACCGCCGTGTTCCACAAGCCGCCCGCCAGGTACAGCCAGAAGCAGGTCCGGCCGCGATAAGGATGCGGATCACGCCGCCGCAGCCAGATGGCCGTCAGGAAATCGTCCCAGCCGAACTTGACGCACACCGCCACCGACCCCAGCGCCGGCTGCGCCGTCAGCTCATACAGCACCCAGCCGATCGCCAGCACGGTCAGCCAGCTAATCGACTGCCAGCGGCGCGGAGTAACTCGGCTGTCGCCGGTCGGCGAATCGTGGTCGGCAGGAAAGGGGGTCTCGGCACTCATGGAGGAGCGATCTCGCGGACTCAATAGCGGCGCTGCCGCTGTACCAAGTATTTTAGTGTCACTGCTCACAACAATTGATCTAAATTTCCTTTGCGTGTTTTGCCAACGATTGCCGCATCTTCTGGTTCGTCCACTCACACTCTATGGGGTGCGCATAGCGATGGTCGTATTCCGGCCGGGACGCCATCACATGGGTTCTGAGCTTCTCCTGCGTCTGCCATGAGGCACGCTTCAGATAAAAGTGCTTGAACGCATGGAACAGGCTCAAAGAGACGGCAGAGATGCAGCCAATTCGGCCAGCGACGCCTTCTCGATCTGGTGAACGCGCTCCCGAGTCAGACCAAGGAGATTACCGATCTCCTCCAGGGTCAGAGCTTCCTCGTCACCCAAGCCAAAATGCAGGCGCAAGACAAGCGCGGCACGCTGCGGGAGCCTATCCAACAAACGCACGAGATGGCTCCGCTCCTCCTCCTTGGCCAGCACCTCGTGCGGGGCCTTCACGCGATCGTCCGGAAGCAGATCGGGGATGGAAGCTCCGGACTGTTCTGGGAGGCCCTGGAGAGCTGTTTTGCGCAAGCGAGAGGCTTTCTCGATGCATCCGGATTTCTTTTTCATACCCAGTCGTCCGGCAATCTCCTCATCGGTCGGGGTCCGAGAAAGCTCCTTTTTCAGATCGGCGGCGGCCCGCAGCCATTGAGACAGCAATTGCGCAGCGTGAGCTGGGACCCGCACGGTACGGGATGTCTCGATCAAGGCCCGTCGGATGGATTTTTTTACCCAGTAGGTGGCATAGGTGCTGAAGCGAGTATTTCTCTCGGGATCGTAATTGGCTACGGCTTGGAGCAGTCCCAGGTTGCCCTCGGAAATGAGGTCCGCCAGGGGGAGCCCTCGCCCGACGTAGCCGCGGGCGATGCTGACCACAAGACGAAGGTTGGCCCGAACGAGCTGGTCGCGCGCGGCGGCATCGCCGGCGCAGACACGGCGGGCCAGGGTCTTCTCTTCCTCGGCACTCAAGAGCGGAATTTGGTAAATGTCGCGGAGGTAGGCGGCCAACGGAGTCGACACCTGGTCGTGTCGTGCTCGACGCATGTCGTCCATGAAAGTCCTCCCTGCGGCAAAATAGCGGGGTATCCAATGGTGGTGCATGGTGGAGGAGGGAAAGGGCGACCCGAACGGGTCTCCTCTGGCGGCGCCCACGATCCCGTAAGACGTAATCGGGGGGCGGCCAACCTTTACGAAACTGCATGATATAGGTACGTAGAGAGCTTGTCCACCTTTGCCATAGCAGGAATGAAACTTTTCGCACAGCCATGCACGAGAACCTTACTGTTGAGATTCTGGTTTACAGTGGAGAAGGCGATAACCTTAGATCATGTTGTCAAGCCTAGAACCGCCAATCTCTCCTGGTACTCATCCATTGTTCCTCGTGAAAAAAATCAGCATTTCTTCTTGAGCCACAACATCTTGACTTGATAAATGTTACCGTCGAATTGCTCTCCGTACCGGCTCATTCCGGGATCGCTCTCATTTTTTTTCCTTAACAAAAGGCCCACTTCGGCGTACAGTGTTTCTCTGTGTAGATTGCTTATCAGGAAACGAACGCAGAAGGTCCAGAGTCTGTTACTCTGAGCCCACGACAAGGGCATGCCCAACCCGGCAGAAGACAATCTCAGGCTGCACAATGCTGGTGCTTTCCTGAGATGTCGCGAACACCAGCGGCACCGAAGCCGAAGACCGCGAGCTGTGTTCACCTGCCGCTCTTCTTCGCCTACTCTTGGACGACTCGGGCGCACGATGTGGTCTTGTTGCAAGGTTCCCTGCGGAAGTTCTCGCGTTCCCAGGGAACGAACGTGTGTACCGTGAAATGTCCACACTCCCGTAACGAATTGTTTCAACAATAGGCTTTCCCGCGGAAGGCAGAGAAATCTGCGGTTTCGAGGCATTGTGGAACTAGCTCCTCTACGGGGAAGTGGCGCACAAACCAGACAGTAAGATCGCGCCCTTCAATCTGTCCGGGACCAGGGCTATAGGGATAGAATGGTTACGCTTACACGCTGGAGGACCAATCCCTGTAGCGGCATCTGTCAGGACTCCAGAAGAGACTTTATCGTCTAGGTACAACATTCGAGTTATAGTTTGCCGACCGGACAGGCGCGGCTCTTGCGCACGGCGCTGATTGGCCGCGCTTGTCCCAGGAAGCGGTTCTTCTCTTCGCCCACGGAGGAGAGGGTTATGTTGTCGCCATTTCTGATCGTTACTCCCGCGCATCGCCTCGACGCTCAGCTCGCGATTGCAGGCATCCGCGCCGGCGAGACAGGGATCTTTGATCTGGGCTCTGGAGAGGACCAACAACCGCGCGGGACAGCCATCCGATCTCTCCTCGGTCATGTGCGAGAGAGTGGTCGCTGGGGACTGCGCTGGGACACCCTCGGCGACGCCGAACGCGAGCCTTCCTGTCTGAAGACGATTCTTAACGACGTACAATGTCCGGTCCTTCTACTGGCCGGATTGGGCGAGAAAGCGCGGGAGGGGGCTCTCGCTCTGGGTGAAGCGCTCGAACCGATGCGACATCTTGCTCGATGGGTGCTACTAGAAGTGTGCTGTATGGCCGAAGCCTTGGCGGCCCAGGAGGCCGGGGTTGACGCCGTGGTGGTCAAGGGACATGAAGCGGGCGGCTGGGTAGGTGAGGAGTCCACCTATCTCCTGTTGCAACGCCTGCATCGCCGGTTGAGCATCCCGTACTGGGTGCAGGGAGGCATCGGTCCGGATACGGCGGCTGCCGCATTCCTGTCTGGAGCTACGGGTGTTGTCCTCGGCGAGCAGCTCTGGCTGGCCGCGGAGTCGCCTTTCGATCGGGCCGAGCGCCGTCAATGGGGCCAGCTCGACGGTAGCGAAACGGTCTGCATCGGCGACGGATCTTTCCACTTCCGCTTCTTCAGTCGCTCGGGGACGAAAGCGGTGCAGGAGATGCAGCAGGCGCTGGCAACCGGAGTGGCGGGGCCAGTCTGGCTGCGCCAGTGCTTGGTCGATGTTAACCGTTCGGGGGTGGACTTGGGCATCGCCATGGGTCAGGAGATTGCCTTCGCACGGAATTTGGCCGACAAGCATACCAACGTGGCGGGGATTCTTGAGGCATTCCGCCGCCAGGTCCGAGCCAACCTTGATACGGCTCGGCAGGGCCGGGCGCTGGCCCCGGATGGTCCGCTGGCCCAGACACACGGTACACGCTACCCCATCCTGCAAGGGCCGATGACGCGCGTCAGCGACACGGCAGCGTTCGCGCACGCGGTGGCTGAGAACGGTGCGCTACCCTTCCTGGCTCTGGCGCTGATGAACGGCCCGGAAGTCAGCCAGCTCCTGAGCGAAACCAGCCGGCATATGGCCGAGCGCCCGTGGGGCGTGGGGGTGCTGGGTTTTGTGCCCGCCGAGCTGCGCAAGGCACAAATCGCCGAGGTCTGCAAGGTGCGGCCAAGCCATGCGATCATCGCCGGCGGCCGGCCGTCCCAGGCCCGCCAGCTCGAAGAACACGGGATTTCAACGTACCTGCACGTCCCTTCGCCGGGCTTACTGGAGAGCTTCATCCGGGAGGGCGCTCGCAAGTTCATCTTGGAGGGACGGGAGTGCGGCGGTCATGTCGGGCCGCGCAGCAGCTTCGCCCTGTGGCAGTCGGCTATCGATGTGCTGCTGGCGGCGGAGAGCGACCAGCCCGAGGAGTTTCACATTATCTTCGCCGGCGGGATCCATGACCGCCTCTCGTCCGCGATGGCGGCGGCACTGGCCGCGCCCCTCTCCGCCCGCGGGATGAAGATCGGCGTACTCATGGGCACCGCCTACCTGTTCACGCGGGAGGCTGTGGACACGGGTGCCATCCTGCCCGAATTTCAGCGCCTGGCACGGACTTGCCAGGAGACGATTTTGTTGGAGTCGTCTCTCGGGCATGCCACGCGCTGTGTCAACACGCCGTTCGCGGAAGAGTTCAACCGCATCCGCGGCGAGATGATCCGGACGGGAAAGAGCAGCGACGAGATTCGCGAGCAGCTGGAGATGCTGAACGTGGGACGTCTGAGGATCGCCTCCAAAGGGCTGGCCCGTCCCTCCGATCCACGCCGGCCCGGCACCAGGGCGGAATTGGTCCCCGTCTCGGAGGAGGTGCAGCGGCAGCAGGGACTTTACATGATCGGACAGGTGGCCGCCCTGCGCCAGCAGGTCCTGACCATGGCCGACCTGCACGCCGATGTAGCAGAAGGCAACCTGGACGTTCTCGATCAGGCGGCGACTCGGCCGCTTCCCTGGCAACAACCGGGCGATAAGGTGAAAGTAAAGTCTATTGAGGTCGCTATCATCGGTATGGCCTGCATGCTCCCGCGGGCAAAGGATGTCCGTAGCTACTGGCAAAACATATGTAACTGCATCGATGCCATTGACGAAGTGCCTCCCGACCGCTGGCGAATCGAAGATTTCTATTGCGAAGATCGCCTGGCACGCGACCGGGTCTACTCCAAGTGGGGAGGCTTTTTGGAAAAGGTGTTTTTCGATCCTGTTAAGTGGCATATACCGCCAGCCAGCCTAACGCACATCGAGCCAATGCAGCTGTTGTCCCTGGAGGTGGCGGCGCAGGCGATGGTGGATGCCGGCTACAATCGCCGCGACTTTCCGCGCGAACGAGCGGGTGTGTTGTTCGCCGTGCCTGGCTCTCACGAGCTTGGCTCGGCCTACTCGTTTCGGACGATGATGCGGCATTACCTCCCCAAGGTCGAGAATTTGGCCCCGGAGGCACGCGAGCGCCTCTATGCCAGCCTCGAGGGGCACTTGCCGGAGTGGACAGAGGACTCGTTCCCTGGCTTGCTGGGCAATGTCGTCGCTGGGCGCATCGCCCGCGAGCTCGACTTTCATGGCCCGAATTTCACGGTCGATGCCGCCTGTGCCGCATCGCTGGCTGCGTTGTTCACCGCCGTCGAACAGCTGCGCTCGGGTACGGCGGACTTCATGCTGGTTGGAGCGGCCGACGGGACGAACAACCCCTTCGGCTACATGAGCTTCGCCAAGACGCACGCTCTGTCGCCGCGCGGCCGTTCCCGCTCGTTCGACGACACTGGCGACGGCATCGCCTTGGGTGAAGGCATCGGCTGTATCGTGTTGAAGCGCTTGGCGGACGCGGAACGAGACGGCGATAAGATCTACGCCGTCATCAAGGGGGTTGGTGCCTCCAGCGATGGCAAGAACCGCAGCCTGACCGCCCCGTATCCGCCCGGACAGATCCGAGCGATCACCCGCGCCTACGAGGACGCTCAGATCTCCCCGGCAACCGTCTCCCTGATCGAGGCCCACGGCACCGGCACTGCTGTCGGCGACAGCGCCGAGCTGACAACCCTTACCCAGGTCTTCGCGCCGCATGCGCCGGAACGCCAATCGGTGGGGGTTGGCTCGGTCAAGTCGATGATCGGACACACGAAAACCCTGGCTGGCCTGGCCAGCGTCATCAAAGCCGCCCTCGCACTGAAGCACCATGTGCTGCCGGCAACCATAGGCATCGACAAACCGAATAGCCGAGTTGATTTCTCCACCAGTCCGCTGTATCTGAACACGGAGACTCGGCCGTGGCTGGAAGAAAACGGCAAGCATCCGCGGCGGGCGGGTGTGTCGTCCTTTGGCTTCGGAGGTACGAATTTCCATGTCGTGCTTGAGGAATATACCGGCGACTATCTTCCCGCCTCGCGAATCGATTGGAGTCCGCGTTCTGCGGAGGTGATCGTGTTCCGCCGGGCCAGCCGCGATGAGATGGCTCGCCACCTGGATGAGCTGCACCGACAGCTTTTAGCAACCCCGACCGACAATCTGGCCGGGTTGTCGGCCGCCCTGTTCACGGATGAGAGCAGCCGTTCCGCGGACAACAGCACCTGCCGGCTGGCCATTGTCGCGGAGTCGGTCGAAGACTTGCGCCAGAAGATCCAGAAGGCCCTCGCGCTCCTGCCCCATAAAGCGGACATCAGGGAGTCAAATGGGATCTATTACTCCGAGGCGCCGCCGCTGCAACAAGCCGAGGTCGGTTTCCTGTATCCGGGCCAAGGCTCGCAAACCGTGAACATGCTGCGCGATCTGGTGATCGGCTCCGCGTGGAGTCATGATCTCTTCCGGCATGCCAACCGCCTGTTGGCCGAGTTCCTGCCGCGCCCGCTGACACAACTTCTGTTTCCCCCGCCTGTGTTCACCGCGGCCGAACGCGAGCGGCAACAAGCGGAGCTGAAAGAGACAAGGGTGGCGCAGCCCGCGCTGGGGCTTGTTGAGCTGTTCGCTACCGAGCTGCTGGAGCGCTTCGCTATCAGGCCGGCACGGGTCGCGGGGCACAGCTATGGCGAACATGTCGCCTTGCACGTGGCCGGTTGTTTGTCGCGCGAAGATCTTCTGCGCGTGTCGGCTCAACGCGGCCAGGTGTGCGCCGACGTTGCCCGGTCGTGTCCGGGCGCGATGGCCTCGGTGCGGGCCGACGCGGAAACGACCGCGGCCGTATTGAAGGAGCTGAACATCTCGGCGCAGCTGGCGAATCTCAACGCTCCGGACCAGACGGTCATTGCCGGCACGGTCGAAGTAATCGAGCAAGCAGTTGAGCAGTTGCCCAAGGTCGGTATACGTGCTCTCCGCATCCCCGTTAGCGCCGCTTTCCACACGTCGCTGCTGAGTGGTGCTGCCGAGGTGATGGCGATACGGCTTGCGGCCATCTCTTTCGAGAAGCCCACCCTGCCGGTCTACAGCAACACCACGGGAGAACGCCACATCGAGCAGCCGGAAGTCATTCGCCGCTTGCTGACCCAGCACCTTACCCAGCCCGTGCTGTTCGAGAAACAGGTGCGGCGGATGCACGCGGATGGGGTCCGGCTGTTCCTGGAGGTTGGTCCGGGCGCAGTGCTGACGAGCCTGGTGCCGCGCATCCTGGAAGATCGGTCGGTGATAGCTCTCGCCCTGGACGCGCCGGGCCGAGCCGGTTGGACGCAGCTGGGACACTTGCTGGCTCGGCTGGCCGTGCTCGGCTTGCCAATCCGCCTGGAGGCATGGTTTGAAGGCCGCGATCTGCCGTCCTCGACCGTGACACAGCTCCTCGCTCGGGAAAGAGCGGAAAACACGCCCAAGCCGACCGACTGGGTTCTCAGCCCCAACAAGGCAGAGCCGGTTACTCCGCTCCCGAATTCCCTGGCGAACGGTCGGAGTCAGCTCCGTGGTAGGAATGACCAGCCGGCTGACACCGGCCATTCACCTACTCCGTCGCTGTCGCCGCAGCCACGGCAGCCGGTTTCGTCCACCGTCGATTTGACTTCTTTTCCGATCCCTATTAATAACGGGCACGCTCAGAAAACCTTCAACGCAACCTCGAAACAGGAGAGAACCTCAAGAGCCATGTGTTCAACCAACAACAATCACGCCGGCAATGGGCATGTTCCTCTGATGATTCATCCAAGCAACAACCTGTTCGA
>Ga0335075_10008289_pt1 | contig 15947 bp, 13 predicted proteins | sample Lox_Sample_24_FD_206723 | JGI IMG/M metagenome (GOLD analysis project Ga0335075, IMG submission 206723) | Soil microbial communities from Loxahatchee National Wildlife Refuge, Florida, United States - Lox_Sample_2.4 | ecosystem: Environmental > Terrestrial > Soil > Wetlands | place: USA... | reverse complement strand
CTACCAACATATTTTGTAATCAAATTTGAGTTGAAGGTAAACTTGGAGGAAATTGACAGAAACGATCATGAAAATTTGCTTCGTGACATTTGCGAATAAATCGTGCGATAAATTGATCTTCCGAACAAATCGCATGTAATGGTACAAAATTGTTACTCTCTCATAAACAAACTCAATAATAATGTCAAGCTTTATTTTTGAGAAATATGTCTTCAGCAAGTCTACATTTCTCCATTACTTTTTCTAACCCTTCTGCGTCAGGAATCATAAGCAATTCTTTAAGATAATTCTCCATTAGAATAGGTCCATAAAAAATGAAGAGAAAAATCAGAATCGCGATCAAACCATCATTAAGTCTTACCGAAACAGGATATAATACATCGTTTGTTCCTATGTTTTTTCTATTATATTTTTTTCTTGAAGAAATCATTCAATAAAACTATTTAATTAAATGTTGAAGAATCCCGTGGAACAAAAGTAAGACCCGAAAGATCCGAAGGATCTAATCGTAAGCGACTTCCACATTCACAAAGTATTTTATCTGTTAATGTTGACAATAAATTATGAACCATCTTTTTACTTTCTGATAATTCTAGAGAAAAATTTTGAAAGATTGAATAACAATAATCAAGATTTTGGGTTGTAACGAAACGGGTTACAAATTGCTGTTCCGTACAAACTTGATGTAATTGTTTGCGTATATTTTCAGGTGAAACACTTTTATAATAATTACTAGCTTCTTGTACTAAGTAATCATGTACTTCTTGAAAGGTTGGGGTTTTATCTAACCTTAGAATTACATCATTTTCTATTGCTACTTTGACGTGATAAACTAAATAAAAGATAGTACCACAAATTACTAATGCAAAAAGAAAAGAAGTAGGATCTGCACGGTACACTTTTTTTTTATAAAGAAATTTATGTTTTTCGAAATTCTGTTTGTTCAATTTCATTTTTTTCTGTTGTTGTTAAAGCTAACACAATAGAACCTAACATTGCAGTTAATAAAATGAATGCTGCCACTAAAAATAAATAACTATAATATGTATAAAGTAAAGTTCCAAAAAGTAGTGCGTCTACAGATTGATAAGTTAAAAAATATTGCAAAGTATTAATTTGTTTTGTTGTAAATTCAATAAAATAAGAATTATATTCAATGCTATTTAATACAGCATCAAGAAAAATTGCATAAAACTTTCACAATAACAAACAATAAATTGCAAAATTGAATGGAGATGCTTTATAAATATTAGCTACAAATGATTGTTGTTTTAAATTGCGTAAATTAAACATCATTATTACAAACAGAAAAAGAATCGCAATGGCTCCAATGTAAATAATTAAATATATTAACGCCAAGAAATTAACATTAATTGACAATAAAAAAACAGTTACAGTGAAAAATACTAAGATTAAACAAATTAAAGAATAGACAGGATTCGTATTCAGAATAACTAAAAAACTTAGAACAATAACAGCTGTCGGCAGAACAAATATTCCACATTGAGATCAAAGAAGCAACAGCGTTTGTGAACTTAAGTATCCAAAGAAACCAATATAAATCAAAATCCAAGCAATAATATAAATCAAGAATAAAAATACAGCAAGGTGTATTAAAAGGATTAATATTCATTTTAACCAAGTATGAGTATTCTCTTGCTTAGACACACCCATACTAAATTGTTTTATAAAAGAATTTTTTAAAAATATATTTTTATTTTTTACAAGCATCATGGATGAAAAATTTTTGTTGTTAAAGGATTCATACACGTAGCAGTCAATCAATTTGCATATCTAAACATTCACGGACTTCAAATAACAAAAAAAACTAAAATAAATTCAATAGTGACATAGTAACCAAATATAATTTCACTAAAAGTTGTTTGAAAAAAAAACCTATTTTTAATAGGTTGTTCAAATCACATAATTTTAATAATCCGCAAGTAATAATACGTCGCAATTAAACTTGTAATCATACCAACAACAACAAGTTCAATATGTCCAACTTCGAAACTATGTAAAAAAAGATAATACTTACCAAAAAAGCCTCCTAAAGGAGGAATACCTGCCATTGAAAATAAAATAATTACAAACGTAATACTGTATAAATAATTATGTTGTGCATAATCATTAAAATCAGTTAAATAAGTTAACGAACGATTACTTTTCCTTTCTTTGGTATTTAAAAATAAAAAAAAGAAACCTAAATTCATAATAATATATAACAATAAATAAACTAAAGATGCACGAAGACCTTCGAAAGTACCACATGCCAAACCTAAAAATAGAAAACCCATTTGATTAATTGAAGAATATGCAACAAATCGTTTTACAATCTGTTCCCCTAATGCTCCTAAACATCCTCAAATCATAGAAAAAAGAGATGACATTCAAATAAGATAATGTCAAATGAAGTAAATATCAATAAAAACATAATTTAACAAACGCAAAAAGAGACCAAAAGTGGCAATTTTTATTGGTAAAATAAACAATGCGGTAATAGGATGCGGACTACCATCATATACTTCAGGTGCTCAAAGATGACATGGAAAGCTTGCAAGTTTAAAAAAAAAACCAAAAACTATAAAATAAACAACAAAATATAAAAGCATTGTTTTTATTTGAAATAATTCAGAATACATTCAATTATGTAAATTTCAAGTAATCGATAAGAAACTTGTAGTATGGAAAAGTAAATAAGCAATTAGAATTCCGCCAAGAATTAAACCAGAACTAAACGTACTTAAATAATAATATTTAATTCCTGCTTCTCTCGAAGAATGATTAAACGAATCATATAATAAAAGTACATAAATATTTAAACTAAACCCAATAATAGCTAGAAACAATGTTATCAGATTGTATGATGAGATAAATATCAATAAAAAAACTGTATTTAATAAAATTAATACAGGATATTCCATCAAATGACGTGGATGTTTTAAAATATAGCGAGGGGAAGCTTCAAGTACAGATCATGTAGTCCAAAGTACAAGTATTTTCAATGCTTGTGTATATACATCTGTAATAACATAACTATTAAAAATAATACCAGTTTTGCTAAATAAGAAGATATGAATAAAACAAAGAATTATAGTAATTAAAAGACTACATTTTGTCAACTTGTATAAAGACCAGGTTATCTCTTTTTTCTGTAAAAGAGAATTTGCCGCGGGGAAAAAATTAGCAGCACCGATCAAAATTAAGCTCGTTAATATTATTAACGAAAGAAAAATTTCGGGTGTATGATAAATAAAATCGATTCATGTTAATTGTTGTAAATTGACGATTTTATTTTTAATTTCTAAAATAAAATTTGTATTTAAATTATTTAAATCAAAAGAAAAAGACATAATTTTTATTTTTCATCAAGTAATCATTTTTTATTTTTTCTTTATTTGTTTATGCGGTCACATTAATGCACCACGATGTCATTCATAAAAAAAACCTATAGTTAAAATAACTAAAAATATCATCATAGTAAAGAAACCGAATCAATTCGAAAATTTCAATCCTAAAACTCAGGGAAATAATAATGCAATTTCAACATCAAAGATTAAAAATAGAATTCCTACTACATAAAAATGAACATCAAAAGGATGACGTGTTGCTTCATCAAAAGGTTCGAAACCACATTCATATTGACTTAGTTTTTCACTATCTTTAATCGTAGTTAAAGATAGAAAATAAGCAATACTAAATAATAACAAACTAATTCCTAAAATAATTACAAAAAAATTAAACACTTTAAAATACTCATACTTTTCTAAAGTTGCAAATTGAGTATCGAAAGAGTTTATAGTTAAGCAGAATGGAATTAAACTAAAAGTCCTATAAGTAGACCCTGGATATAAAAGAGCCGAAGTTCAACAAAAATATTTTAATTTTTTTTTTAAATTATTCATTCTTCATCTAAAAATTTTATATTTGGTTGATGGATAATTCTTCAATAGCGCAAGATAAACATTTTCTGAAACAAAGAAACATTAGTCCAAGAAAATTTAAAAGTAAGCGGAATATGAATTAAATAATTATTCTTTGTTTGCAAAAGAGATGTCTTAAAAGTTAATGGTGCAGATGGAATTACGACACGAACACTATTATGTTCTAATTTTAATATACGTTTTTCAAGTCGATGTTGTGTTGAAAAGAGATCAAAAAGCACACTACGAAGAAAAGTTAATAAAAACTTCTTTTTTATATCAATTTTCCAAGCAGTCAATTTCGTTTTCGGTTTCATAAAAGCGACTTTTTGTGCACGAATTTTTCACGAAAAACGAAATGTTTTAACATATGGCTTATGATGCGTTAATAAAACCAAATATCAGAAATGTGTTTTTTTAGGACTTAGCGCTTGAATTAAAACAGATATTTTCTTTAAATAAGGTATTTTATTTGGAGAAGTATAAATAAATTGCGAACTTAGAATATTAGTTAAAATACTAAAGTTAGATTGCTTAAATTGTAAATTTTTATAATTTGACATATAATTTAACCTTTTAATTCTTGGTAATTGTTAAACTCAATCGAGTTACCAAAACGATATAAAACAATTAAAACTCCTAATCCAATAGCGGATTCAGCTGCAGCTAATACTAACAACAAAAGAGCATAAATTTGTCCTTTTGGATCCGCCGTAAAAATCGAAATAATAATAAAACAAATTGTAATTCCTAAATACATTAACTCGATACAAAACATAGTAACCAAATAATTTCTATAATTAAAAATAATTCCTGTTAATCCAATTAAAAATAGAAAATAAAACAAAAAAAGATAATCAATTCAAAGAGGAATACTTGTTGTCTGTCCCCTTTCAACTAAATTAAAAAAAAATTCAACTGTTTTTTCTGTATAACTATTTAAATTCAACAATACTAAAGTTAACAATTTTATATTATTTATTAAAAGAATAGACATTTCACCGATTAAAATTTATTAAAAAAAAAAGATTCTGTATATAATTGTGGTTCAATTTCAAGAACTTGCGGTGCACTATCAAAAGTAACCAATACACCCGCAACAAAAATCAAATAACTTAAACTTAAAGGCAAAAATGTTTTTCATCCAATATCCATTAATTGATCATAACGATATCGGGGAAAAGCTGCACGTACAAGAATGAACAAAAAACAAAAAATAACTATTTTTAAGCTAAAAAAAATATAGCCAGAAAATACATTCAAGAAACTAAACGGAGCTAATCAACCACCAAAAAAAAAAATAACAATAATTGTTGCCATCAACAGCATATTACTATATTCTCCCAAGAAGAACATAGCAAAAATTATAGATGAATATTCTACGTTGTATCCAGCGACTAATTCTGCTTCAGCTTCTGGTAAATCAAATGGTGCTCGATTCGTTTCTGCTAACATAGAAATAAAAAACATAATAGCACAAGGTAACAAAGGCAAAACAAATCAAACAGTTTGCTCTTGCGCAATTACAATATCACTCAAATTCAAAGAACCTGCAAGCAAAATTACAGGTAAAATCAAAAGTCCTAAAGATACTTCATAAGAAATCATTTGTGCAGCTGATCGTAGCGCACCAAGAAAAGCATATTTGGAATTACTAGCTCACCCAGCAATAATAATTCCATAAACATTTAACCCTGAAACAGCTAAAAGAAATAGAACCCCATAAGAAATATCTGCACTACTCGATGCAGAAATTATCTCTTTGATTTCTAAATGATGCAAATTAGCGATAACTTGATCAAATAATAATCCCTTATATGCTTCAGAAATTCCTGCAGGAATAATACTTCAAGATATCATACTTAAAACAAGCACTAAGATAGGAGCTATCAAAAAAATTGTACTATTGGCCCTAGTAGGAATTAGAAGCTCTTTAAACATTAATTTTGCTCCATCAGCTAAAGGTTGTAAAAGACCCCAAAATCCCACGACATTTGGTCCTTTGCGTCTTTGAACTGCAGCCATAACTTTTCGTTCCGCAATTGTAAAATAAGCAACCGCAACTAAAATACAAATAATTTTCAATAAAGAACATATAAAAATCTGACTAAAACATAAACGAATAGCTTCTCAAATCTTTGCAAAATGTTCGACCAAAATAGAATCCAATGTGAAAAAATTAAACAAAGAATAAAACAATTTTGAACTTTTAATTGTTATAAATTCTAATTTTTTATTTTTAATATTTAACATACAATCTTTTGTTTATATTATTGATATCATCTTATTAATTCTTAAAATTTTATTCGCAAAAAAATGCATTAATGTTGCACTAAAGCATCATTAACATAAATAGTAACTAAAACAGTAAAAACATAAGCTTGCAAAAAAGCAATTAACGCCTCAAGAAACATAATAACAGTTACAAGCACTCATGGCAAGAAAGACAACAGTGTAAAAATTGCGCCTTTCAATAAAAGATCTCACGCAAATCCAATTAGAATTTTTAGCAAGGCATGTCCTGACATCATATTAGCAAAAAGTCGAATACTTAAACTAAAAACTTTTGCGAAATAAGACACAATTTCAATTAAAATTAGAAAAGGAGCAATAGCTAATGGAACTCCACTAGGTAAAAATAAATTAGGAGTCGTTCATGTACTTTTAAAAATACTGATAATATTAATTCCAATGAAATAAGATAACGCTAAAAAAAAAGTAATAACAAACGAGCTCGTAGCCGTAAAAGAATAGGGAATTAAACCTACAATATTCGCTATCAAAATGTAGCAAAATAAAAAAAAAAAAAGAGAAAAATATTGATTTCTTTTTAATGAAGTGTTACTTCTAACAATACTTTTAACTAAATCATAAATTTCAGCAAGTAAAAATTCTCATACGTTGAAACTTCCGCGATTAAAAACAAATCCAAACAAAATACGAAATAAACATACATTTAATAACAAAATAATAGTTAAGTTAGTTATAATCGCAGGACCTACTGGCATTACGATACCAGATCAGTGAAAAAATAAAACAATCATTTCAAATTGATCTAAAGGATGGAATTGAATTAAAGCTAACATTTTAGAGAAAACCATGAAAGAAAGAATAAGTTTATCTAACTAAGAACTTTGTTTTTCAGATTAAAAAAACTGAACTATAAGCTAAGTTTCGTAAAACAATCATTTTCTTAAATTAATTTTTTTTAATTTTAATTCTATACTTTTTATTTATAAATTCTGTTTTATTCTTCGAGAGAAAGAAGTTAGAATATACAAAAAAAAATACTTTCTATTAACTTAGACTTTCCTCAAAAAAAAAACTTATAAATAAAACTTTAAAACTTGAACATGCTCGACAATAAAATTTTTTTTATTGACAAACTTGTTAAACTTGTAATAAAAAAAGAAGAAAGACCCAAAACTAACATTGCTACAAAAAGTGTTACAAAAATATAAAATTCACTTCTATTTAAATCTACATAACGATTAACATTTTCATCTTCGTTTTTTATAGTACCAAAACAAATACGATTAAATAATCAAATGGAATAAATTGCGCTCAGAACAACACTTGTTGCGGCTAGAATCATAATAAAACTATTGTTGGCAAAAAGTCCTATAAAAATTAAAAACTCTCCAACAAAATTTGACGTTCCTGGGAAACTCATATTAGCTAAGGTAAATAAAAAAAAAAATATACAAAATAAAGGCATAACTTGCACTAAACCACTATAATGCTTTAAAGAACGTGTGTGATATCGATCATATAAGACCCCAACACAAAAAAATAAAGCAGAAGATACAATGCCATGACCAAGCATCAAATAAATTGCACCATCAAGTCCTTGATGAGAAAATGAAAAAATGCCTAAAACAATTAGATTCATGTGCGCAATCGAAGAATACGCTATAATACGCTTTAAATCATTCTGACGAATGGTCGAAAGAGAAGCATAAATTACACTAAGAATCGCCAAGATTGAAATTAGCGCACTAAAATAATATGAACCCAATGGCAATAATGAAACAGTAAATCGCAAAAAACCATAACCACCTAACTTTAATAACAAACTAGCTAGAATAACAGATCCTATTGTTGGAGCCTCAACATGAGCTTCAGGTAATCAAATATGAAATGGAAACATTGGAATCTTAATCGCAAAAGGTATAAAAAAAAAAAGAAATAAGGTAATTTGTTCCTGAGGCGAAAAAATTACATTAAACAAAACATCATACTCAAATGACTCCACTAAGGTATATAAGTATAAAATCCCGAACAATAAAAAAAACGAACCAAATAATGTATACAGAAAAAAATAATAAGCTGCATGAATTCTACGATTTCGCGCACCTCAAACACCAATAATAATAAACATTGGAATTAATACACTTTCAAAAAAAACATAAAAAAAAAACAAATTAGTAACTAAAAAGGTAAGAATCAAAAACAACTCTATTAATAACAAATAAACAATAAATTGTTTATAATTAGTATCAATAGTACTACATGCGAAAATACAAATAGGCATTATGAATGTAGTTAACAATAAAAAACATAAAGAAATTCCGTCAATTCCTAAAGACAAATTCAAATTATACTCCGGAATTAAAGGCAAATGACATACAAATTGAAATTCCATTTCTGATTTATCAAACAGATATCACAAATCTATTGACATTAACAAAACAATAATGCTTGCAATTAAAGAAAACTCACGCACTATTTTTTCATAGTTTCGCGGTATCACACAAATAATAGCAATTCAGAAGCTCAAATATTCAATTAAAAATAATAATGTTGGTATTTTAGTCATTGGCTCTCGTAATTAATTTAACTGCCTCATCAATAAATTGTAATAAATAGAAATATTCATACTACATCTACAAAATGTCAATATCATGCTGCTGCTTCGAAACCTACATGTTGTCCCTTAGAAAGAAGCGTTCAATGTTGAGAACGTCATCTTTTTTTGAACGCTTCTGCTCCTTCAAGTATCTTTTTTTTCTCTTTCTCCAAATCAAAAATCTCACGTGGAAGTGGAAGAACCTTATCAGCAAATTCTATTCTTGTAATTAAGTCTTGTGCGTCTTGATCTACATTTGTTTGAATATGATGTAACATCATGTGATACCAAACATTACGTAACAAACAAAACAACAAAAAAATTGTCCCTATGGTTACATGCAATCCATGAAACCCTGTTGTAACAAAAAAGGTTGAACCGTAAATATTTTCTTTTCAATGAAACGTAACTCCATACTTGTATTCAATTGCTTGACAGAAAAGAAATGTTACACCTAAGATAATGGTAACCAACAAATGTTTCTCAAATTTAGAAGCAGAGCCATAATCATTAGGTTGTAATAATGCACGATGAGCTAATGTAATAGTCACACCTGAAGATAATAACAATAAAGTATTAACAAGAGGTAAACCTCAAACATCTAAAGACTGTATACTTTTTGGAGGTCAAACGCCACCTATTGCAATAGATGGTGCTAAACTAACATGAAAGAAAGCTCAAAAAAAAGCAAAAAAAAACATGATTTCTGAAACAATAAATAAAACCATACCATATCGTAATCCTTTACGAACTGCAAGCGTATGATATCCCCGTGCTGATTCCCTAACAACAGTAATAAATCAAACAAAAAGCGCGGAAGAAAAAAGAAATCAAGCACACGCAAACATACCATTATCAAAAGATCGTACAAAAGAAGTTTCTGAAGCATGAAGATAAAAAACTATATTCAAAACAAGAAGCATAACAGCAGAAGCAACAATAATAGGTAGTTGACTTTGATCAACTAAATGAAAGGGATGTTTTTCTTTAAACTCGAAAAATTTATTATTTATTTGAACGATTTTATTTTTATTCATTTTATATAAACTTTCTAAAAGAATTTATTTATTAAAGACAAAAAAACATTATAATTATATTCGTTTTCACTAATTCCATGTAATAAATTACTAAATCTTAAAATTCGATTCTTATAACAAAAACCCAAAGTCATATCTTTCGTTAAAGAACAAAGACATTGCATTATTTTTATATATTGTTCTTTCGTAACACTTGTACGACTAATTGCAACATAATTTGCTTGCTTAACTAAAATCTGTGTTGCTCTATGATTTTTAACTAAATCGATTCGCATTATAGAAGTAATTTTATGCAAAGTCAAACCATGCTTATCTAATGCCTGTATAAAAAATTGCAAAGATTTCTTCTTTGATTGCAAAATATAAAAATAAATTACTAATTCTTCAAAAATTTTTTTATTATAATCAATTTGTTTCAACATTAACGATCAACTTCTCCAAAAACAATATCTTGCGTTCCAATAATGGTAACAACATCAGCTAACAAATGATTTCTAACCATCATATCAATTCCATGAAGATGCAAAAATCCTGGCGCTTTAATTTTACATCGATAAGGTTTACTTGTGTTATCAGAAATTAAATAAACACCAAATTCGCCTTTCGGTGCTTCAATTGCAGTATAAAGTTCATTTGCTGGTACAATAAAACCTTCAGTATATAATTTAAAATGATGGATTAACGCTTCCATAGACGTCTTCATGATAGCGCGCGAATCAGTAACAATTTTATTGTTGTCTGTTTTAATAGGACCAGCAGGCATTTCAATAGCTTGCTCAATAATTTTCAAACTTTGACGCATTTCTTCAATTCTAACTTGATATCGATCAAAACTATCGCCATTTTGACCAATAGCTACTTTAAAGATCATTTTCTCATAAAGTTCATAAGGTTGATCCTTCCTTAAATCGTGATTAATTCCAGACCCTCTTACCATAACCCCACTAAAACCCATATCCTCTGCTTCCTTTCGCGAAATAACTCCAATATTAGTTAAACGTTGTCTCCAAATACGATTTTGTGTTAATAAAGCTTCAATTTCATCAATTCTAGCACTAAATTGTTTTATAAAAAGATATACGTCTGAAAGAAAACCTAAAGGCAAATCCAATGCAACGCCTCCTGGTCGAATATATGCTGCATGCATTCGTGCGCCTGAAACTCGTTCATAAAACTCCATTAATTTTTCGCGCTCTTCAAAAGCTCACAAAAAAGGCGTTAACGCCCCCACATCCATCGCATGAGTTGTAATTGCCATCAAATGATTTAGAATACGTGTAATCTCATCAAACAATACACGAATATATTGTGCTCGTAAAGGTATAACACATTTTAAAGCTTTCTCTATAGCCAATGAAAAAGCATGCTCGTTAGCCATCATTGACACATAATCTAAACGATCAAAATAAGGTAACGCTTGTAAAAAAGTTTTATATTCGATTAATTTTTCGGTTCCTCGATGAAGTAAACCAATGTGTGGAATTGCTTTCTTAACAACTTCACCATTTAATTCTAAAATTAATCTAAGAACACCATGTGCTGACGGATGTTGTGGCCCAAAATTCAAATGAAATGTTTGCGAAGGCTTTCTTTTCTTTTTCTGTAACATATTATTAAAATTAAATTACAATATCTTTTATTAGCTGAGCTTGGCAGGGCTCGAACCTGCAACTTAACCATTATGAGCGGTTTATTCTTCCATTGAATTACAAGCTCTTATTTTTTTATCAAAGTTTTATAATATAAAATTTTGATAAAAGTAAAAGACACTTCGTAAAAAAGGAAACTAAATTAGAACAGTTATATAACAGATTCTTATTATATCGATCTACGAATTTTAGCACTTATTCCGCTTCAAGTTAAAAAAAATATACGCGCACAATACATTAGAACTCGTCTCTTTTTTAAATGAAATATTTATTCTAATGTATTGATATGCGGTTTCAAAACGCAATGTTTTGCCGTTGAACTTTATGTTGAAAAATATTTTATTTAAAATTTATTTCCCCAACTGCACGTTCCCGTACAGTTACCTTGTTACGACTTCGTCCCAATCAGCAATTCACCTACGCAAGCTGTTAACGTTGAAGCTAAAGCAAAAAACGTCCCATATCTCACTTGCAGCAAACCACCTCTCAGACCGTGACGGGCGGTTTGTACAGAGCTCCAGTACCAATTCACCGCAACTTTGCTGATTTGCGATTACTGGCGATTCCTTCTTCATATTTTCAAGTTGCAGAAAACAATCCGTTTAAGAATGTTTAAGATTTGCTCATGAATCAATCGCTTCTTATTGAAATTCTTATTGTAGCAAATGTGTAGCCCGATTCACAAAGGCCATGACGACTTGCCGTCATCCCCGCCATCCTCCGAGTTTCCTCGGCAGTCGATTCTAAATTAATTTGCGTTACATTATTTTATTCAGTAATGTTTATCGACAAAGAAATAATTAAAATCAGGGGTTTCACTCGTTCATAGGAATTAACCATCCATTTCACAACACGAACTTACGACAGCCATGCAACACTTGTATAATTGTTAATCAACTATCAATTGGGGGTACCCAAATTTTTCAGTCTTAACAAAAATGTTCACGAATCGGTAAGATTAAACGAGGATTATCAGATTAAACCACATGCTCCACCGCTTGTAAGAGCTCCCGTCAATTCCTTTAAGTTTCAACCTTGCGATCGTACTACCCAGGCGGATTGTTTAACGCGTTAGCTGTAAGAGAACTTCGTAAAAAAAAAATTCCTTTAACAATCATCGTTTACAGCGTGGACTACCAGGATACCTAACCCTGTTTGATCCCCACGCTTTCGTACCTCAGCGTCAGTTAATGTTAGAAAGATGCTTTCGCTTTCGGTGTTCCTTCTTATATGACTACATTTTATTGTTAACATAAGAAATTCCTCTTACGCAACATTAACTCAAGTTTCTTAATAAGTAGATCTTTTACTACAGTTATAGCTCTAGTATTTATAACCTAATCACAGAAACCGCCTACATACCCTTTACGCCCAATAAAGCTGAATAACGCTCGCACTGTCTGTCTTACCGCGGCGGCTGGCACAGACTTAGCCAGTACTTCTTCCTAGGTGATGGTACAGTCATTATCTTCCCACCCGAAAGCGCTTTACAACATTTGCCTTCTTCACGCACAAATTCTTGCTGGGTCAGGCGTTAGCCCATTGCCCAAGATTCCTCACTGCTGCCCCCCGTAGGAGATCGAACCTTATTTCAGTTCCGATGTGGCTGTACGTTCTCCCAAACCAGCTACGAATCATCAGCTTGGTGAGCTCTTACCTCACCAACTACTTAATTCGACATTCGCCCATCTGACAACGACAAATCTTTTTATTCAAATCAAACATGGTCGTTTGATTTGTTTTTATTCGGTATTTCTCAAATTTCTTCGTAAGTATATCCCGAATTATCAGGTAGGTTCAAATGTATTATTCACCCGGACGCTACTTTCTCTTATCTACTACGTAAGATAATGTATAACTCGCATGTGTTAAGCAGAATTCTAGCGTTCATTCAGAGCCAGGATCAAACTCATTGTTTTGAATAAAAACAAATTTAAATTTGTTTTATTTTTACAACCAAATTTTACTTTTTATTAAAATTTAAACCAATTTAACAGAAACATTCTTCCATAAAATAATATCTGTTTAATAATAAAAAAAAACTATCTATTTCTTACATGATGAGAGCAGGACTCGAACCTACATCTTAGGGGCATGAGCCCTATATGCTAACCATTGCACCATCTCACCACACATTAAATTCAAATATATTCATTCAATCTTTACCTCAATTAAATATTTTTAACTACAAATTTGCGTAAATCCTCAACTGGAACTTTTTGTTTTGGATCAACTTGCAAATATTTTGATCCCGGAGCAGACAATGAAATCAAAGTTTGTTTAACTCTTTGTATATCTTCTACCGGAACTTCATCTAAATATCCTTGTAACCCTGCAAAAAGTAAAACAACTTGTTGTTGTACAGATAACGGAGCAAAACGTTTTTGTTTCAACAATTCAACTAAACGAACTCCTCGTGCTAAAGTATGTAACGTCGTTGAATCAAGATCAGAAGCAAACGAAACAAAAGCTTCTACTTCACGAAATTGAGCTAATTGTAATTTTAAAGAACCTGCAATATCTTTTATAGCACGAACTTGAGCTGCAGAACCAATACGACTAACAGACAAACCAACATTAATAGCAGGTAAAATACCACGATTAAACATATGTTTCGATAAGAATATTTGACCATCAGTAATCGAAATAACATTTGTTGGAATATAAGCAGAAACATCCCCCTCTTGTGTTTCAATAATTGGTAGCGCAGTTAAAGAACCACCACCCAAAGAATCATTTAATTTCGAAGCTCTTTCTAATAAACGTGAATGTAAATAAAAAACATCCCCAGGATATGCTTCACGACCTGGAGGTCGACGAACCAACAAAGACATTTGACGATAAGCAACAGCTTGTTTGCTTAAATCATCATAAATAATTAACGCGTGTTTTCCATTATTACGAAAATACTCTCCAACTGTTGCACCTGAATATGCAGATAGATATTGCAACGCTGCAGCATCGGAAGCTGTTGCCGCAACAATAGTAGTAAATTCAAGAGCATTCTCTTTTCTTAAACGTTCTACAATTTGAATAACCGCAGATCGTTTTTGTCCAATAGCGACATAAACACAATAAATTTTATTAGCATTATCTTTAGTGATGTGAAATTGTTTCTGATTGACGATAGTATCAATGGCTATTGCAGTTTTTCCAGTTTGACGATCTCCAATAATTAATTCACGTTGCCCTCTTCCAATTGGAATCATCGTATCAATAGCAGTAATTCCAGTTTGTACTGGTTGATTAACCGTTTGTCTTTTAATAATTCCTGGGGCTTTAACTTCTATCGCAGAATATTGACTTTGGGGAATATTTAAACGACCGCGACCGTCAAGAACATTACCTAAGGCATCAATAACACGACCTAATAAAATATCTCCAGTTGGAACACTAACGAAGCGTCAACCTCTTGAAACTTTCGTCCCTTGACTAACTAGCTTATCATTTCCAAAAATCGCTACCGAAATCAGTTTATTTTCAAGATTCAAAGCAATCCCAGTTACAGATTGATTGCTATGTTTTGTTTTGAAAGTAACAAATTCACCTGCTTGAACATTCTTCAATCCTGTAATTTTTGCTACCCCATCTCCAACAGCAACAACAAGACCTAATTCATTTCAACTTAATTTCTTAGGTTTTCTTCCAATTACTTTTTTAATTTGTTTTTTAACTAAATTGCTCGCTCCTTTTACTTTAACTAAATTAACTTTCTCTGCTTTCTCTTTTTCTACTTTTCCTATAATTTTTTTACTTTCCACTGTTTGAATCTGAGATCGATTTTGAACAACTTGTGAACGAGCATGCTTTAGAGTTAAAGCTTTTTCAGTACTTTTCTCTTGCATCTAAGTACCTAATTTATTTATGATTAAACCAATTTTTCCTTTTTTCTCCTTTTATATCAGCGATAAGACTGTATAGAAAAAACAATTATAAGTTCAATCATAAAAATAGCAGGAGAAATTGCTATAGGACATTTCATCATAAACGAACCAAAAGCGGTGTTTTTAAGAAATTTAAGAGAATATAATCCAACGAGTCCATTTATACCTAAATCTGATAGAATAAGCAAAATTCGCGCTTTTCCACTTAATCAACCTCCATATGGAGCTAATCATTTGTTATACAATCGTCCTGTTAATCAATAAAGAACAACCAATCCTATTAAAGAACTAATTCATTGCTCTAATGGCCAAACATTAACAAATTCTATTATATTTTCTTTCGAAAACATATCTAATATATTCGATTTTTCAGAAGAATCACTAAGTGATAAAAGTACCAAATTTTGAGATGCAAGATATAAGAAAAATCGAGCACGTAAAAGATTAATTTGAACTTTTCTATACGCTCAACATAAACGTACATATTTAAACTTCAAATATGTTAAAAACTTATACAAATATGTCACTACAAAATCAAGATATAAAAAAAAATACGAGACAAAAACTCAATATATTATAGTTAAAAATGTTACTTTGTCGATTTG
>Ga0335075_10008286_pt1 | contig 15950 bp, 10 predicted proteins | sample Lox_Sample_24_FD_206723 | JGI IMG/M metagenome (GOLD analysis project Ga0335075, IMG submission 206723) | Soil microbial communities from Loxahatchee National Wildlife Refuge, Florida, United States - Lox_Sample_2.4 | ecosystem: Environmental > Terrestrial > Soil > Wetlands | place: USA... | reverse complement strand
TGTCCGGGGCAACAAACCGTTCCGCATTCTTGGCGTCGAAGGAATGGGCGAGGGCATGCAGCTCGATCCGCCGCCGTCGGCTGCTCCCTCTCCAGTGCAAGTGGTCTCCTTCAAATGCGTTTTCCGCAAAGCCGGTGATTTCAAGCACGAAGTCAAAATCAAAACCGACCTGCAAGACGCGCCCGTCATGGTTACAATCGATGGTAGCGCCGCACCATAACGGAGACCAGCCATGACCACGCGATTGCGTAAGCCCCGCCGAACCGGCCCTTATACGTTCGAGGATTTTTGCGAGATCATCCGCGACGATCAGAAGGCGGACCTTATTGACGGGGTGATTTACATGGCTTCGCCCGAAAACACGGACGCCAATGACCTGATCGGTTGGTTATTTACGGTCATGCGCGTGTACACTCGAAGAACGAAACAAGGACGGATTTTCGGTTCGCGCGTAGCTCTCCGCTTGGCCGAAAAACATGGACCAGAGCCGGACATCGCCTTCGTCCACACGGAACACCTCAATCGTGTCAAACGCGGCCATGTGGCCGGGGCTGCGGATTTGGCCGTGGAGATCGTTTCGCCGGAGAGCGTCGAACGCGATTACGAACGTAAACGGGAGCTTTACCAAGAATACGGCATCTCGGAATACTGGATCATCGACGAGATGGACCAATCGGTCATGCTTCTTCGCTTGAAAACGGGAGAATACCGCCAAGTCCGTCCCAAAAAAGGCGAACTGCACAGTAAAGCTCTCGCCGGTTTCTGGCTGCGTCCCGAATGGCTATGGCAAGAACCGCGGCCCGATGAATTCGATACCCTCATGGAGATCCTGGCGAAACAGCCCCATCGTTGACGGGCATCACTTGTGGACGCCCATCTTGCGGGCTTCGCCGATGGCTTCGCGGATACGGACGAACGGTTCGGCCAAATCGAAGCCGGCATCGAGACAGCTCAGCAACTCGCGCGTCCGAGTCACATCATCGGGGAAACGCGAATGGCACAGCAGGGGACCGTGTCCCGGCTGAGCGGGCAACGCCGCTCCGCGCTCGGCTAAGGCCGCCGCCTGGGCATCGTCGGATGCGGCCAGCCAGACCACGGGCAATTCGAGCTTGAGCCGCAAATCCAGTACAGAGGCTCGATCAGTGATGAGCAATTGCACCGGCACAGCGGTCTTGTCCACGAGCGTCTTGCCGATCAGATCGGCGCAGATGTACGGCTCCAAAGTGGCGGCATAAAGGATGTGCTGAACGCGATTGGGTTGAACGGCGCTGCTGAGGCGAAACTCCAGCGGCCGGCCCCAAACGTTGGTCACGAGGTAGCCTCCCAGGTAGCCGCTCGACTCGTGCAGGACCGTCAGAAAGCCCAGGTTGGTCAGCCCCATGTCTTAGCATTCGGATGAAACCCCCAATCGACTTGAATCCGGAGTTTTCCGCTGTTCAACAAAAGATAGAGAAATCGGGTAGATTGTTCGAGGATCTCTTGTCGGATGCGGTGAATCGAGTATATGTAAATTGATCGGCTTAGTGAAGATTCCGGTCTTTCGGAAACTAAGGGAACACATAATGTCGGGTGAAGCACAGCAGGGTGCGAATGGGGCTGCCGCCAGCGGAGCGAAGAAGCCGGGCCGTTCGGCCGTGGAAGGCATCAAAGAGAACAGCAGCGCCCTGCGCGGCACGATCGGTGAGGAACTGCAAACGGACAGCAATCATTTCAGCGAGCAGAACAAGCAGCTGTTGAAGTTCCACGGCACCTATCAGCAAGAAGACCGCGATGCCCGCAAGTCCCGCCGCACTAAGGGATTGGGCAAGCCTTATATGTTCATGGTCCGCTGCAAGATCCCCGGCGGGCGCGTGACGGCGGAGCAATACTTGGCCCTGGATCAGTTGGCCGGCGCTTATGCTAACGCTACGCTGCGTTTCACCAGCCGGCAGGGCATTCAGTTCCACGGCGTACTGAAAGGGAACTTGAAGGACACCATCGCCGGCATCAACGCCACCTTGTTGACGACCTTGGGCGCATGCGGCGACGTGGAGCGCAACGTCATGTGCTGCCCTGGCCCGCTGCACCACGACAGCGTTCGCGCCGAGATGCAGGACACGGCGCGGCGCTTGGCCCTGCATCTGGCGCCGCGCAGCGGCGCCTACCACGAAATCTGGCTCAACGGCGAGCCTGTCACGCATCTGAGCCAACATCAAGGCAAAAATCCGCCGCCGGCCTGCGAAGAGCCGATCTACGGCAAAGTCTATCTGCCGCGCAAATTCAAAACCGGGTTGGCCCTGCCGGAAGATAACTGCATCGACGTGTACGGCCAAGATCTCGGCTTACTGGCCATCGTCGAGAACCACAAAATCGCCGGCTATAACCTGCTTGTCGGCGGCAGCATGGGCATGACGCACGGCAACGCCAACACCTTCCCCATGCTGGCCAAGCCGATCTGTTATGTTCCAGCCGGCGACATTATCGAAGCGGCCGAGGCGGTGGTGAAGCTGTTCCGCGATCACGGCAACCGCGCCGACCGCAAGCGGGCGCGCATCAAGTATCTGGTCCACGATTGGGGCGTCGAGAAGTTCCGCGACGTGTTGGCCGGCTATCTCGGCGGAATGCCGGCGCATCCGCGGCCGGTTTCCGTCAGCGGCTATCACCTGCATCTCGGCTGGCATCCGCAGGGCGACGGCAAATGGTTTTACGGACTCAGCATCGAGAACGGCCGGGTCAAAGACGCAGGTTCACTTCGTCTACGTTCGGGTCTCCGCGCCATCGTCGAGCGCTTCCAGCCGGAGCTGCGACTGACGGGCATGCAAGACGTGCTGTTGTGCAACCTCGACGGCACGGATCTGCCGCTCCTCGAACGGATGCTCGATGACTACGGCATCGTTCGTCCCAATCGGATCAGCAACGTGCGCCAATACAGCATGGCCTGCCCGGCGACCCCCACTTGCGGCTTAGCTATCTCCGAGGCAGAGCGCGTTCTGCCCAGCATTCTCGATGAACTCGAAACGTTGCTCAAGGATCTGGGTCTGGAACGCGAGACGCTCGGCGTCCGCATGACTGGCTGTCCCAACGGCTGCGCCCGTCCCTATCAGAGCGACATCGGCATCGTCGGCCGCAGCGGCGACAAATATGTCGTCTACGTCGGCGGCCGCGTCCACGGCGACCGCTTGAACTTCCAGCTCAAAGACCTGGTGCCGCACGGCGAAATTGTGGCCACTGTGGAACCTCTGCTGCGCCACTACAAGGAAGAGCGCCGGCCGGGCGAGAGCTTCGGCGACTATTGCCATCGCCTCGGACCCGACCACGCCCGCGCCCTCCTGCCCGCCACCGCCGACGTGAACTGAGAAGAGAAAAACCACGAATAACACGAATAACACGAATAAAGAAAAAACAGAAGAAACAAGCAAAAAAGAGTGAGATGGGCTGACTTTCGAGCGTCTTTTTTTTATCGTTACTGCTGTGACTTTTTCGTTTTGTTTATTCGTGTTATTCGTGTGATTCGTGGTTTTTTCTTTGGTGACAATGAAGATACTTGTTATCGGCAAAGGCGGCCGCGAGCATGCCTTGGTGTGGAAGCTGTCTCAGTCGCCGCGGGCCGAGCGCGTTTACTGCGCTCCCGGCAACGCCGGTACCGCCGAGGACGGCGTCAATGTGCCCATTGATCCCCTCGAATTCGATCGTCTCGTCTCGTTCGTGCGCAGAGAGAAGATTGAGTTAACCGTAGTGGGACCGGAGGAGCCATTAGCGCGCGGCATCGTCGATCACTTTCAGAAAGCCGGTTTACGCATCTTCGGTCCAACGCGCGAGGCGGCGCGGCTGGAGTCGAGCAAGGTCTTCGCCAAGGAGCTGATGCGCCACGCCGACGTGCCGACCGCCGAGTTCCGCGTCTTCGATCACCCCGAATTTGCTCGCCGCTACATCGAAGCCCGCGATTTTCCGCTGGTGGTCAAGGCCGATGGACTCGCCGCCGGCAAGGGCGTCATCGTTTGTTCGACCAACGAAGAGGCAATGACGGCCATTGACCGCGTCATGGTCCGCGAGGAGTTCGGCCGTGCCTCCGGCCGGCAAGTGGTCGTCGAGAAGCGTCTGGAGGGCGAGGAGTTGAGCATTCTCGCTCTCGTGTCTGGGCGAACTATCGTGCCCTTGCAGCCGACGCAAGACCACAAGGCCGCCTTCGACGACGACAAGGGGCCGAACACCGGCGGCATGGGCGCGTACTGTCCCGCGCCGCTGGGCGCACCGGAACTGCTGGACACGATCGACCGCGATGTATTGGTTCCGACCGTCCACGCCATGAAGCGGCGGCGGCAGCCGTTCCGCGGCGTGCTCTATGCCGGGATCATGGCGACGAACCAGGGGCCGCGCGTGCTGGAGTTCAATTGCCGCTTCGGCGATCCGGAAATTCAGCCATTGCTGATGCGTCTGCGAACCGATCTGCTCGATCTGATCGAGGCGGTGGTGGACGAACAGCTGGATGCGTTCGAGGGCAAGCTCGATTGGGATCCGCGTCCGGCGGTGTGCGTGGTCATGGCCAGCGGCGGCTATCCCGGCAATTACGAGAAGGGGCTGCCCATCAAGGGACTGGCCGAGGCGGCGAAATGGCCGGATGTGAAGGTGTTCCACGCCGGCACGCGCCGGGACGGCGATCTCATTCTGACCGACGGCGGCCGCGTCCTCGGCGTTACGGCGCTGGGCGACACGCTGGCCGACGCCAAGCGCCGCGCTTACGAGGCAGCTGCCTGCATCCAATTCCCTGCCGCCTTCTACCGCCGCGACATTGCCGACAAGGCGTTGCGCTCCCCCGCCGCTCCGGCAGCGGAGACCATGCCGTCTGATACCTCTACAACGATGTCTTAACGCGCCTGATACGATAACGTCAGAGCGCACCGCGCGCAAAAAAATCCGGCGCTCCCTTACGAGAGCGCCGGAGAACCAGACTTACTTACGGGTCCCGTCCATCCCTTCGGTAGCCTGGCAGCCTTATCCGTCCCCCCTCGGACGGTTAAGAGCCCATAGCTTTGCGTCCCCGCCTCACGACGGGTTTGCCTTTGTCGAGGACGGCCAAAAGACGCCGCCCTTTTTTCTTGCCGCCGGTTCAGTTCTGTCTGAACCGGCTACACCTGAACTGTAGAACGCTTTTTCCGAATGTGCAAATCCATCCCGATTTTTTTTCCATTCGCTCCGTGATGGTAACGACACATTTATCCGCGCGAGTGCTTATCCGAGTCGTCCAGTTCGATGAGGAAATCGCGGAGGTTGTCGCTGTCGGACAGGTTCAACTCCTCTCCTTCGCTCAGGGGGATCGTTTCCACGTCCAACACTTCCATTGGCTCCGTTGCCGGCGCCTTCTTCTCCTTTCGCGGTTTTTCAGCCTCAACGACTTCGACATCGACATCGGCCCTCGTCTCAATTTCCTCGAGCACATCGCCGCTGTCCAGCTGACGCAGACCGTCCGGCGACAACTCGTATTCCACCACAAACGTCACCGGACCAAGGCTCAAACGATCGCCCGGATGCACGATCTCCGGGTCGTGGACGCGAGCGTCGTTGATAAACGTGCCGTTGACGCTTTCTAAGTCCTCAACGGTGACGACGCCGTTGTCGATGCGCAGGCGGCAGTGCTGCCGGCTGACTTCGGACGAGGGAATGCGAATAGTGCAGCCGCGCGCACGGCCGAGCGTCGCTTCCGCTTGGCGAAGCTGTGCGGTCCAAACCCGCTTGCGATTCCGCATGAGTACCAATCGAACATTCATGGGCGGGAACCTTCCAGGCAGGGGTGGGGCAATTGTTCCAGGATACGCGGTGAAGCAAATCAGGGCAAGATGGAAGTATGGAGGTGCGGACACGAGCCGGAAGCGTAAGCGACGGATAATTCGCCGTCGCTTACGCTTCCGGCTCGTTCGGGGTTGGCTCGGACAATCGATCAGCGTGCGCCGGGAATGGTCGGATTGACCACGACCGGAGCGTTACGCGCTCCTGTGACCGTGTTGAAGACCGGCGTCATCGATAGCCGCAAGTAGCGGCGATCGGCCGATAACACCGCGGAAGCCGTCACGTCCAGCGCGTTCTGAACGAACGGCTTGACGCGCGTTTGATACAGGGTCCGATCGTTATCGGGAGTGGTGCTCGTTCCGCGCAGGCCCGATTTGATCTGGCTGGGCAAGACCGGCTGGCCCTGCGAAACAACGCCGGAGAATCCTTGCCCAACTCCCGTCACTTCAGGATCAGCCAGGACGCGCAGCTGATGGAACACCTTGTCCGGGCTTTCCACTGCCGCCGGAGCCGGGTCCGACTTCTTCTGCGCGCTCGGCGGTGGCACGTAAGCCGTCTCCGTCCGCCGTCCATCCTCCAGCTTGACTTTGATGCGCTCGGAGTGACGCGATTTCAGCTCGATGGTACGCAGCTCCTCTCGTTCGTCCGGCGTGCCTTGGCGGCTGATGATTTTCAGCTGGGCCTTGTTATTGAGCGGATGGCCCCAGATCTTTTCGATCTCGATCTCGTATTCGCCGCTGAAGCCCTCGGCGGCCGAATAGGTTTCGCTAGTCATGTCGGCCAGCGAATCGCCGATCAAGTTGCCGCCTCCAATCGTCTGCCGGTGCAGGGGCGAACAAGTGCTGCCGGTCGGCTCGGTGACGTGCAGATCGAGATCGGCTTCGCCCTGCCAACTGAGTTTCACAACCAGGTCGCGCTTGGCCGTGCCGGCGAGGGCGGCGGTCAAGCGTTCGGCCTCTTCCTGCCGTCCTTTCTGGGCGAGGGACTTGCCCAGAGAGTCGATTTTCTGGAGGGCGCGGTCGTGCATTTTTTTGTTCTCGACCGGCCAATCGCGGCCGAGCAAGTTACTAGCAGCCCACTGCATCGCCTTGGGATCGTGGGCCAACTCGGCGTAGCCGAGCGCCTCCTCGTAGGCGTGCGGCGTGCCTGGTTCGAGCAGGGCCGCATGCCGGCAGAAGGCCAAGGCCAGGCCGTATTTTTCATCCTGGGCCAGCGCCGACGCCGCCTCCAGATAGCCGTTGCCGTTCTTCGGTTCCATGTCGGCAGTGGACACCTCGGCACGCTCGATGTCTTCGGTCGATCCGCCGCTCAGACGCAAGGCAATGGCCAGCGATTTGTACACCCACGGCTCGACGACGATGCCTTGCCGCAAGTTGGCCTTGAGGAACTCAACGGCGTGATTGAACTTGTTGGCCAATACCAGGAAATCGGCAGTGGCGATAATCAGACCCCTATTGTCAACTCCTTTGACCAGGGCGTCCTGCCAGACCTTCTTGGGATCGAGGTCGGGCCGTTCCTCGTGGGCGCCGGCAACCTGGATCTTGGGATCGCGTCCGGGCAAGGCTCCTACAGCCGCGTTGGGATTGATAATCAGGCTGCTCGGCCGCGTGTGGATGGTCGAGCTGCCCTTTACAACAAGCGCTTGGGCCGGCGGGAAGAAACCAAGCTGATTGTTCTCTTGGTTCAAGCCCTCTGGAGCGTTGGCCTGATCGTCCAGCGGGTTGACCGGCTGTCCGGTGATGGGATCGAAGTTGATCGCCCAGTCCTTAGTACGGCCGACCACTTGACGGATAAGGATAAGGAGAATGTTGCTCTGGTTGCCGCCCTGGAGACCGAATTGGCCCCCCAGGTTGCCGAATTGGCCCAGGTTCTGGCCGCCAAAACCGATAATGCCACCATTGCCCATGTTGCCCACTCCTTGGAAATTGCCTTGGAAGCCCCCAGCGCCGCCGCCGCCGGCTTGGCCGAGCATATTGAAGCCGCCGCCTCCTAGGCCGGCGATACCGCCGATGCCTCCCAGACCACCCAGACCGCCCATACCGGCCATGCCCATCATGCCCATCATGCCCATGCCCCCCCGCATGCCCATAGCACCCAGTCCCGCCAAGCCGCCGATGCCCGCGAAACCGCCCAAGGCACCTTGGCTTATACCGAAGATGGTGGCCGCACCCTGGAGCATTAAGGGGTTGAAGGACTGGGGAATGGGCGTCACGAGGTCGGCGACCGGATAGACGCGAACCGTCTTCTCGGCCCCGGCGAAAGTGCCGGTGGTGATCTCAATGACATCGCGGCGGATGACGTAGGTCGTGCCGCTGGGCGCCGGCACGCGCCGCAGGATCTTGCGCAGCACCGTCGAGAGCGTGGTGCGCATCGGCGGGATCGGCGTCGGATCGGCGACCGGCGTGCGCACTACGTCCTTGAGATTATCCATCTCGAACGCTTTTTCGTTGATGTCGAAGGTCAAATTGTAACGCTTTGAGAGATGATCCAGCGCATCGCTAAGCGTGGCGCGAGCGTCATCTAGTCCCGGATAGTCAACCGGCTGCGACAGCTGCTGTTGCAGGCGGATGCCGCGCTCCGGCAGATCGGCGCCGAAGGTGGCGGACTCATAGCGGCCCTTGCGCATCTCCGACAGCGCTCGCCAGGTGGCCGCGGGAGGAAACTCGACGGGCGGCTCATCCGGGAAAGGAATGTGCGAGCGTTCGACCTCCAGCAAGGTGGCCAGCCAGCGCTCATTACGGATGCGGCGCAGCTCCTGTATTTCGCGGAGGTGATAGCCCTTCAAGCCAACCTCGTAGCCGGCCGTCACTGCCGGCGGCACCGGCAACCCCTGATCGATGAGATCCTTGCGGATCGATTGGGCCTGGCGATACGCCTCTTGCTCGCGCGCCTGGTCCATCAGGTTGTGATAGACACGCATACGGGCGCGAACGACATCCTGCTCCATGCGTTCTTGGGCGCGGAGCGCGACGCGGGCGTTGGCGTTGGCCATCAGACGCAACGCTTCCTCCTGATCGCGTTTGACCACGGCGCCGCGAATGTCCACGTCCTGAATGGCACGCTGCAGGCGGTTGCTCAGGGACAAGCGTTGCTCATTGCTGAGATCGGGATTGGTGCTTACGCCGTCCAGGGTCCGCTTGAGGAATTCGTGGGCGTCATCGGGGCGCGTCAGCACCATGCGATGGGCTTGTAAGATGGCGTCATCGACAATCTGCTTTTGTTGCTGATCGATGATGGCCTGCCGCGCCTTGATCTCGTTGATGCGATTCTGATCGGCCACATCCGGGGCCAGCGGCGGCGGTTGCGGGTTGTCCTTTTTATCCGGATCGGCGAATAGTTGCTCCGCGTCCAGCTGCACGGCTTTCCCTTTGGGAGTCTGAGGCGTGATGCGAGCGAATTTCTCTCCCTTCTTGAACTTGAACCAGTCCTTCAGGTCGTCGAGGGACTTCTTGCCGGAGCGCAGGTCTTCGACCAGTTTGAGTCCAGCCTTGGCCCGCTCGGAGGTGGGATCGGCCTTGAGAGCTTGCTGATAAAGGCGCTCGGCGGCATCGAGTTTTTTCTTCTCCAGCGCCCACTCGGCTTGGGCGACCAGGTCGGCGCGGGCCAGCTGATTGTTCTCGAAGGCGAAAGCTAAGGCGCGATCGGCCTGGAGCAAGGCCGGGCGATCTTTCTGCGTCTTCCACTGATCGAGCATGTTGACCAGGAAGTAATTGTCGTCGTCGGGCTTGGGCATCTGCACGGAAACCGGGACACGGGTTGCCGCGCCGTTCACCTTGCCCGTCAGCGTGTAATCGAAACGAGCCGCGTCGTTGGCAGGAGCGGCGAACTTGCCGACCACCAGCGTCGGCACATCGGGCCGCAACGGCGGCAGCTTCGCCGGCAGCACCTCGGCGACATGGGCCGGCAGCTGAATTTCGCTGTCGTAGAGGATGGGTTGGGCCAACGCCTCGAACACATTGGCGACCCACTTGTCGGGCGTGCTGCCCAAGCCGTGGCGGACGACCTTGCCGCCGGTATAGTTGGCGAATCCGTGCAGGTTGTACGGATCGAGATAGCCGCCCAGCGGCACACTGTAGAAAGCAATGTGATTGGCCGTCATATCCCGGCACAGCGATGCTCGCAGCTCGGCGTCAATCGGGCCGGCGATGCTTTGACCGCCGCCCAAAAAGAGGATGACGTGCTGGCGATCCTGTTTACCGTCGAACAGCTTGATGGCTTCCGGCAACGAATCGCGGAGGTTGACGGCCCCCGCCGGATACTCCTCATCCAGCTTCTTGAGCGCTGCGCTCAGGTTTTGGCACGGCTGGAAGCCGTTGGTCAAGTCGTGATGCTTGGTGTTGAGGGTCCACAGGGCGACGCGATCTTCGTTGCCGACGTGGCGCAGAAGGTTGTGCAAGAGCGTTAGCGCCGTCTTGAGATCGCCGCCGGCCATGTGGGCGGCGGTATCGACAAGGACGAGATAATCGCGCGGCCGCACCGGAACCGCATCCAAACGCGGTTTCACTTGCAGGGCCAGCAAAGTCTCCTTCTGGTCCGGCCGATTATAGAGCAGCAACGGTTGATCGGCGAAGCGCGACAGCGACATTTCGGCGGCCGCATACGAATCGATGCTCGTATCGGCGGGCCGTTTCGCGTCGGTACTGTCGAGCAGGCTTTGGCCTCGTTTTCCCGCTTGGCCCCACAGTTGGGCAGAAAGAAGCAAGCCGAGAAGTGTCAGCAAGGAGCCGACAGCGAAGAGCCGGCGAACTGCGAACATGATCCAAACCCCCTGATTTCTTGATATACGTGCGCCGTCTGGTTTTGATTAGCGACGCTTCGCAGAAGCGTCGCGCGGCAGGGACGCTTCTGCGAAGCGTCGCTAACCGAGTGCGATTCCTAAACCATGCACTTCGTTCGATCCTCAACAATAGGAATTCTAAAATGCTCGCGACTTGCGCCGCCAGCGATATTTCCCGATCTTCCGTCATCCGGTGTGCTTCGCCCACGGCACCGTCCGCACAAGCCGTTTGCCCAGCGCTTTCGTTGCCGCCGCGCTGCGCGGCACACGGTTTATTGATCTAAACGTGAAGCGGCGATTGGCATTAGGTCGATCCTTCCTTCGCCTCGTTCGAGAGAGCCTGGCGAGGAAAAAGGGAAGAATCGATACAGACGCCCGAATCGGCACAATCGGCACGTCTGATTGATTTTTCCCATCCGTCATGGTATCACCGAATTCGCCCGGAGGGTAGGGCCGCTTACAGTTTAGCGCGCCGTACCAGAACAATGGCTCGTCCGGGAAGATGAGGAGAAGGCATGCGCGCCTATCTAGGAGCGATTTGGGACAGCCGCTTCTTTTGGCTGTCGCTGGTGCGGATGGATTTGCGTTCGCGCTATCGCGGCTCGGTGCTGGGCATCTTGTGGTCGCTTTTGCATCCCATCGCCATGACCGCGATCCTGTGCGTGGTTTTTTCCTGCGTCTTCGGGCAGGATTTGCGCATCTATGCTCCGTTGGTGTTTACCGGCTTGACGTTCTGGGGATTTTTCGCGGCCTCGGTCGTGCAAGGCTGCAACTGCTTTTTCCAGGGCGAATCGTACATCCGCCAGTATCCGGCGCCGATGGCCATTTATCCCCTTCGCAACGTTCTGGGGGCGGCCTTCCATTTCATGATCGGCTTGGGGTTGGCGATTGCCATCGGTCTGCTGGTGGGGCCGGACATCAACAGAAATCCCGATGCCACACGCCTTCACCAATTGTCGGCGTTGCCCAGTTTGCTTCCGACCTGTATCCTTCTCCTGTTGTTTGGCTGGGGGCTTTCCATCTTGTTTGGCTTGCTCAGCGTTCGTTTCCGTGACACGCGCCACTTGACGGAAATCGGTCTACAAGGTTTGTTCTACCTGACCCCCATCATGTATCGTATCGACGCCTTCAAGGCCTTCAAGGACAAACAGTGGATGGCTCAGTTGCTCCTCTGCAATCCATTGGGCTCGTTTCTCGATCTGATTCGGGAACCGATCCTAATGGGGCGCATTCCCAGCTTGACATCCTACGTTACCGCCGGCTCCGTCGTGCTGGTGCTTACGATCATGGCAATGATCGCGTTGCGGATCGAGGAGCGGCGGTTGATTTTCCATCTGTAAGGACATCCCATGGCCCGAATTGAGCTGGAGCACGTCAACTTGACCTTCCGCGTTCGCCGCGAGCGCGCGATTCGGCTCAAGGATTTTATCCTCAAGCGCATGTTCCTGCCGTCGAAAAACCCCATCATGGAAGTGCGGGCTTTGCAGGACATCAACCTGCGCATCGACCAGGGCGATCGCGTCGCCTTCATCGGCCATAATGGCGCCGGCAAGAGCAGCATCTTGAAACTATTGGCCGGCATCTATCAGCCGACCAGCGGCCGCCGCATCGTCGAAGGCCGCATTTCCTCGCTGTTCGACATCGCCTTGGGATTTGAAGCCGAAGCCAACGGTTGGGAGAACATCGCCTATCGCAGCTACCTCCAGGGCGAGACGCCGGCCAGCGTGCGGTCCAAAAGGGAAGACATCGCCGAATTTAGCGAGCTGGGCGAGTTCCTCGATATGCCGGTGCGCTATTATTCAGCTGGTATGATGGTTCGATTGGCGTTTTCGATCGCCACGTCCATCCAGCCGGAGATTTTACTGGTGGACGAAGTCCTCAGCGTCGGCGACTTGGCCTTTCAGAACAAGGCGCGGGAACGGATGCGCGAGATGATGGCCAGGGCGCATTTGATGGTCGTGGTCAGCCACGATCTTGAGTCGCTGCCCTATGTATGCAATCGGGCCGTCTGGATGGACCACGGCCGCATCCGCATGATGGGAGATTGCGCGGGAGTCATCGCCGCCTATCGTTCATCGGTGTCGGGCCACCCCGCCGCCGCATAGTCGCTTCTTCGGTTAGCGACGCTTCGCAGAAGCGTCGCTCGGCCGCAACGCTTCTGCGAAGCGTCGCTAACCGAGGAACTCGGAACTGGAGCTCCACCGTGAACCTGCCCCTCCGCTTTCAATCCTACCTACGTCCGATGGTTTGGGGCGGACGGAAACTCGGCGAAGCACTGGGCAAATCGCTACCCAATGGCAGTACCTACGGAGAAGCCTGGGAAATCAGCGATCATCCCTCGCACGCCAGCGTCGTTTCCAGCGGCCCTTACAAGGGGCAAACTCTTCGTCAATTAATGGAGCGTCACTCGACCGCGCTGCTGGGCGAGCACGCCGTGCGCTATCCGCGTTTTCCCTGGCTGGTCAAATTGCTCGACGCCTGCGACTGGTTGTCGGTGCAAGTGCATCCGAATGATATGGACGCGGCGCGGTTGTGGCCGGATGAGGGCGGCAAGACCGAGGCGTGGTTCGTATTGGCGGCGGAGCCCAGCAGTCGCATCTATGCGGGTCTATTGCCTGGCGTCGATGAGAAAGGCTTGCGCGAAGCATTGCGCCACGGCACGGTCGGCGACTGCCTGCATCAATTCTCGCCGCGTCCGGGAGATTGTCTCTTCCTGCCCGCCGGTACGGTCCATGCTGTCGGCGGCGGCGTGCTGATGGCCGAAGTGCAGCAGACCAGCGACGCCACCTTCCGTCTCTACGACTGGGACCGCCGCGACGCCAACGGACAAATGCGGCAACTGCACATTGAGGAAGCGCTAGCTTGCATCAATTGGGAATGCGGCCCGGTCCCCCCCGTGCGCGCGGCGAATTATCCCGGCGGCACGGATTCATCATTGCAGCACGGCGGCGCCGCCATCCAGCAACGGCTGGTGCAATGTCCGTATTTTACTCTGAATTATCTCTGTTCCAGCGAGCCGTTCACTTGCGACGGCGGCAGCTTGCAGGTGTTGCTGGTGCTGCACGGTCGCGGCAGAGTGAAGACCGGCGCGGAAATGCAGCCGTTGGTCCCCGGCGACACGCTGCTGCTACCGTCTGCTCTGGACGAACTGATCTGCTATCCCGAAGAAAATCTGGGATTGCTGCTGTCCACTCTGCCTGACACGCGGTGATCGTCACCAGTCCTCGCTTACGCTTCGGGCTGGCGATCATTAGTTGCCCTCCCGCGTTGGCCGCGGTTGCCAGGGCGCACGGCTGCCGTCGATGGTGGTCTGGTAGTGGCACGGCTCGATCACGTGCGGGTTGGAGCCATCCATCCCCATGATCCACACCGGCCGCTTGTCCGCGCGTCTTTCGCGGTAGGCGCGGGCGCTGGACTTGCCGTCGCGCCAGTAAATTTCGTCGCACAGGCGAAAGGAAATCCACTTGCCGTCCGGCGATACGGCCGGCGTCGTGGCCGCTTTGCCCAGGCGCGTCAGCTGCCGGGCATTTATGCCGTCCGAATCGATACGGAATATCTCCAGAGTCTCGCCCACCCGGTCGGCGTAGACGATGTGCTTGCCGTCCGGCGACCACGCGGCGTGGACACCGCCAAATGGGTTGCCGTTCGGCGTAAGTTGGCGCACGTTCGCGCCGTCGGCATCCATGGCGAAGAGATGGTGGCCGTCGGACGCCACTCGTGCGAAGATAATCGTTTTACCGTCGGGCGAAACAGCCGGGTCGATGCCGTTGCCGACGACCTTGAAGTTTGAGCCATCCGGCGCGATGCGGCACATGCGCGGCGGCCCGCCGCCGAATAGGCCGAAGTAGATCCACTTCCCGTCTGCCGTCCAGCTTTGCATACCGGCCTCGACGCCAGACTGCTCGTGCGTCAGTTGGCGCAGGTTTTTACCGTCGGCTCCAATCACGTAAAGGTTAAAAGTCCCATCGCGGTCGGAATTGAAGGCCGCCAACCGGCCGTCCGGCGACCAGGAGGGATAGCGCTCCTTCGACCGCGGGCTGCGGGTAAGGTTGCGGGCATCTCCCGTGTCCGGATCGACGATGAAGATTTCGGTATCGCCGGTGCGAAACGTGGCGACCAGGAGCTTGTGACCGGACAATTCGCCCGACCGGCCAGGTGCGGGGAGCGTCAGACAGATTGCAACTAGAATCAAACGTGGTTTCATGACAGTATGTTCTTGGCTTGCTTGGATGATGTCCTAACGAGTTACTACGCCTGGAGGGTTTGCAACAGACGTTCCGGCATTCTTTTTATAATCCGAACTGATCCATATGGCATTCTCTGGAATCTTGATGCCATACCAGCTTCCGCATTCCGCCTTGACCCTGGCGCGCTCGAAATGCTACAAATTGCCGCACTGATCTCCGCTCGGACGGCGGAGCGGACTTTTGAGGCGAAGGACCGCGCGATGGAGAAGACGGCGCTCATTACGGGCATCACCGGCCAAGACGGCAGCTACTTGGCCGAGCTGCTCCTCGCTCAAGGCTACAAGGTCTACGGCATCGTTCGCCGCGCCAGCAACGATAATTGTCAGCGACTGGAGCACTTGCGATCGTGCCTGACGCTCTTGTACGCGGACCTTCTCGATCAAACGTCGCTGGTCGCCGCCCTGGAAGAAGCACAGCCAACCGAGATCTACAATCTGGCCGCTCAATCCTTCGTCCCTGCCTCCTGGCAACAACCCGTCCTCACCGCCGAGTTCACCGCCGTGGGCGTGACGCGAATGCTCGACGCCATCCGCAAGGTCTGCCCGCAAGCGCACTTCTACCAGGCCAGCTCCAGCGAGATGTTCGGCAAGGTCCGCGAGTCGCCGCAGACGGAGATGACGCCGTTTCACCCGCGCTCGCCCTACGGCGTGGCCAAGGTCTACGGCCACTACATCACCGTGAATTATCGAGAAAGCTATGGCATGTTCGCCTGCTCCGGCATCCTGTTCAACCACGAATCGCCGCGGCGTTCCGTCGAATTCGTAAGCCGCAAGATCACTCATGGCGTCGCTCGCATCAAGCACGGACTGACCGAAGAACTGCGCCTGGGCAATCTGGAAGCCAAGCGCGATTGGGGCTTCGCCGGCGATTACGTGCGGGCCATGTGGATGATGTTGCAACAGGACGAGCCGGACGATTACGTCATCGGCACCGGCCAAACGCATAGCGTCGAGGAGTTTGTGCGTCTGGCTTTCGATCGCGCCGGACTGGATTGGCGACGGCACGTGGTCATCGATCCGCGCTTCTATCGTCCCGCTGAGGTGGATGTATTGTTGGCGGATGCCTCGAAAGCGCGCCGCAAACTAGATTGGCAGCCGCAAATGTCGTTCGAGCAGATGGTGCATGCGATGGTGGACGCCGATATTGCTGCCTTAAGTCCAGAC